>Ga0208980_10000800_pt1 | contig 18353 bp, 14 predicted proteins | sample WetSurMetagenome_3_FD_187993 | JGI IMG/M metagenome (GOLD analysis project Ga0208980, IMG submission 187993) | Wetland microbial communities from Twitchell Island in the Sacramento Delta, sample from surface sediment Aug2011 Site A1 Bulk (version 2) | ecosystem: Environmental > Aquatic > Marine... | reverse complement strand
GAAGAAGAAAGCGGATTAAAAGTTAAATCTATTAAGATGAAAGGATTTATAACCTTTCCACTATTTGATGGAAAAGACGACTGGTATGTTTTTCTTTTTACTGCTTATGAATTTGCAGGAGAGCTGATTGATTCTCCCGAAGGAAAACTTGAATGGATACCAAACGAAAAGCTCGCCGAAATAAATCTTTGGGAGGGCGACAAAAATTTTATTCCATGGCTGTTTGAAGATAAGTTTTTTAGTGCAAAGTTTAATTATGCAGACGGGCGGTTTGTGGATTATGGTGTGGTGTTTTACTAAACCATATTCGTTATTTTCTATTCCAAAAATATTTGCATTACTGCGTAAAGAATTAAGTTAGCGAAAATGATAAATACAGCACCAGTATTAAAAGCATCAATGAAAAAGATTTATTATACAATTAGTTTTATTTTTATTTCGTCAATAGGATTTACAAACACACTTGATTTTGAACCTATTGAGTCTAAAACTAAAAGTATTATTATTCAGATTATCCCCAAACTAGAGCTATTTCATATAATGGCTTATTTAAGCAATTCAAGTCACCTAAACAATTTTGAGTTTAAATATAAATCTGAAATAGATTCATTCTTCGAGCCATTTCGAAACCAAAATGAAGTTCTTTTTGTAAACAAAGTTTTGCATAACTATCACTCACATCTTTTAATTAATGGATTATTTGTTAATAATAATTTTAAAAAAGATAGTTCTTCTGTAAGCTTTTTAAATGTAGATGATTTTGGGCTAGAGGATAATTATTTTAATAAAGTTTTGATTTTAGACAGCTTAACAAAAACTATAGATTCTTTCGCAAAAACTTCAAATTTCAATAAGTTCATTGATAGTCATGAAACATACTATAAACAAAAGATTTCAGAAGTAAAAGATGCTATCTCTAATGTAGAGATTAAAAAATACAATGAAACGTTTTGGGGCTCACAAAAAGACAACTATCAATTTGTGATATGTTTGCTAGAACAAGATATTCATTCCTATTGGTTCAATTATGAAAATAAATTATATAGTGTATTCTTCTTGTCGCCAAAATTTATAGTCGACAACGACGCACAATTCGGAAATGCAAATAAATCAGATTTAAAAGAAGGAAAAATATCAGTCCAAGATTATATATTCTATGGTGCGGCACATGAACTAGGGCATTGTTTTCTAAATCCAATTGTTGACAGGTATAAAGTTGAAATTGATAAAATAAATTTTATAATTTCTACTTCAGACCCATCGAAAAGTATATTCTTATGTGAGTCACTGCTTCGTAGTTTAACAGCCTATTTTATGATAGAAAATAATTATGCTGATGTTGCTCAAATGGTTTTACAAATGGAAAAACAGAGTGGCTATATTTATAATGATTTAATACTTGAATTGATAGAGGATTATGGTGTTAATCGGGCTATTTATAAGAATTTTAATGATTATATGCCAATTTTGATAACAAAACTTAACCAACAAATAAAATAAATCTTTGGGTTGGTGATAAAATTTTTATCCTCTGATTGTTTGAAGATAAATTTTTCAGTGCGAAGTTTAATTATAAGGATGGAAAGTTCGTGGATTATTCTGCGATCTTTCATTAAATAAAAAATGAATTTTTCAACCAAAGCAATCGACTACTTTTGTAATCTTAAAACACCACACTTAAAAATTTCTGGTGTTGGGGTGACAAACCCATACAAAAATAATGATGTAAAAGAAATTGTTAAAAATCTCTATACAAAATTCTATAACGATCAAAATGAACGTCTATATATCATCGGTATAAATCCCGGAAGATTTGGCGGCGGCTTAACCGGAATTGCTTTTACAGATCCCGTTGCACTGAGAGAGAATTGCGGCATTGAGAATAAGTTCGGAGACAGAAAGGAGCTTTCAAGTAAGTTTATTTACTCCGCTACTGAAAAATTTGATGGGACTAAAAAATTTTTCTCAAAGGTTTTCCTTACAGCACTCTATCCCTTTGCAATCATAAAAAACGGAAAGAATTATAATTACTACGATGAAAAGACTCTTTCTGATTTGCTGAGAGAAAAAATAGTGGGGAATATTAAAGCACAAATCAATTTCGGTGCAAGAAGAGATTTAGCAATTCTGCTTGGGAAGAAAAATGCTGATTATTTTCTCCCGATCAATAAGGAACATAAGTTTTTCAAGAAGATAATTACCCTTGAGCATCCTCGTTACATTATGCAATATAAACTCAAACAAATTGACAGTTACATTCACAAATATTATGAAGCAATTAACAACTAAAGAATATGGCGGTGAAATAATCCTATGGACAATTACTTAAAAACAAATTACTACTTAAACGATAAAGAAACCGTATCTGTAATTGATGAGTTGCCACTCTGGTCGGCACCGTTTGGGTTAAAACTTCTCGAAAAAATTAATTACAGAAAAAATATTACGGCACTCGATATCGGTTCTGGGTTGGGATTCCCTCTGCTAGAAGTTGCAATGAGACTCGGCACCATTTGCAAATTATACGGAATAGATCCGTGGGAAGAAGCAGTTGAGAGAATTAAAACAAAAATTAGAATTCATGGAATAACTAACGTCGAAATATTAACCGGCGTTGCAGAAAAGATTCCCTTACCGGATAATTCTATCGATCTCATTTTCAGCAACAATGGTTTGAACAATGTTAATGATATTAATAGTGTCTTAAGTGAGTGCCACAGGATTTCTAAAATCGGTGCTCAACTTGTACTCACTTACAACACAGACAGAACAATGATTGAATTTTACTCTGTTATGGAAGATGCGCTTCGTGAAAGAAACATGCTGAATGAAATCGAAATAATGAAAAAGCACATTCATAAAAAGCGTAAGCCTGTAGAGGAGTTTATTCAGCTGCTAAACGAAAACGGATATGCTATTAATGAAATCTCACACGATGAATTTGCATATCGCTTTGTTGACGGAACCGCAATGTTTAATCATTTCCTTATAAAGCTTGCCTTTATTAATAGCTGGAAAGAATTAATTCCCGAAGAAAAGCAAAATGAATTTTTTACAGTGCTGGTTGAAAGATTAAATCAGCTTGCACAAAGTAATGGACTTTTAAACTTAACCATTCCATTTGTACTTATAGACTGTGAGAAAAACAGGGCATAAACTGATTTAAATAGTTTACCAAGTAGCCCCAAATTATTGCCGCTGCTAAGCAAATCATAAGCACCTGAAATGCTGTCCTGAGTTTCCCATCCTTAGATAAAACAATCGGACCAAAACCAGCACCCGTACTTAAACCGGCAACTGTTGCGCCAATAGAAAGCCCCGTGTGTAAATATGCTTCTGCTATTGCAATTGATGCAGCACAGTTTGGAATCAAACCAAAGATGGCTGCTGCAATAATTTGAATGTTGGGATGTGTTTGTATTGCTATTATGAGATGCTCTGAATCTGTAAAAAACAAGACAAGCGAGATCGCAATTGTAATTAATAATACCCAAAAATAAATTCTTAGTGTACGCTTTAGTGTGTGAAAAGCAATTTCCCCGTACTTAGTTTTCTCAAGTTCCTGTTTAATTTCAACCGCGTGTGATGATTTAACTTCCGGCAGGGGTCCATCATAAAGTTTATTACCGAATAGCAAATCAACCGCATAGCCCGAAATAACTCCAATTAATAATTTTAATCCCACAATGTATAGAATCATTATTTTCTCCCCCTGGTGTGCAATTAGAACGGGCAGTGCTTCGTCGGATGTTGCAAGATAGGTTGCGACAAGCGTCCCTAGCGTTACTCTTTTTGAAAGAAACATAGTTGTTACAAAGACAGACATTCCACATTGGGGAATTATTCCAAGAAGAGTTCCTGCGAGAGGACCAAGTGGTCCGGATATTTTTAATTTTGAAATAAGATCAAGCTGCTTTGTGTGTGAGAAGTATTCAAGAATAAAATATAAAACAAAAAGAACTGGAATCATTAGGTACGTATCACCAAGCGAGCTTAAAAGCATTTCAAGAATTCCGGAGTGTTGGTGTTGATGCATATTGTAATAAATATTTAAAGAGAAGATCTTCCTAAAAAATCAAAGGTTGTTTTTTATTAAAAAATCTCTGATTGCTTCGTTAACCACATGAGGATCTTCAATGGGAGTCATATGCCCGGCTTTCGGAATCTCAACAAAATATGCTTTATTAATCCTGTGAAACATATCCATCATCACTGGTGGTGGCGTTAATGCATCCTGCTCGCCGCAGATAAGCAAGGCTGGAATGTTTATCTTCCCCAGGTTTGTTGTTGTATCTGATCTGCTTAACATTGCAAGCAGACCGCCTTTTACTCCGACCGGATTGAAGTGCGATGATTTTTCTATAATCTTTTCAAAATCGTCTTTTTTATTTTGCTTGAAGTCTTGGCCGAAACAGTTAGTAATAAATTCTTTTGCAAACGGTTCAAGCCCTTCTGTATTAATTCGTTTTATCCCGGCAGCGCGTTTGAGTTTGCCTTCATTATTATCTGCTTCTGATCTAGTATCACATAAAATTGCCGCGGAAAATCTTTCCTGCATTTTCTCCAAAGCACGAAGGGAAATATATCCCCCCATTGATAATCCACAGAGGATAGTTTTGCTGAGTTTTAGCTCATCAAGTATCATTTCAATATCATCAACAAAAGATTCCATTGTAAATTGTCCGTCACCTACGGGAGATTCTCCAAGTCCGCGAATATCATACGAAACACACAAATAATACTTGCCAAATTCATCAACTTGTGCCTGCCACATTGTGTGATCAAATGGAAATCCATGCACGAATATTATTGCTTTGGAATCGTTGCTGCCCGATATAAAAACTGAAAGACCATTAATTGTTTTTCTCATCATCTCCTTCTAAAAATTTTGTTATATCTGAATGAAATTTAATTCTTTATGTCTTATTATTCATATAAGAAAATAAAAGTTTTTATTATACCCCTGTCAAACCTTTATATTGAAAGCAGAAAAATGAAAATAGCATTTATCACCACAGAGTGTGTTCCATACGCGAAGACTGGCGGGCTGGCCGATGTTGCAGGCTCCCTGCCCGCCGAGCTCGTAAAGCTTGGCTGCGAGGTTAAAATTTTCATTCCTAAATATTCTTTGATTGATGAGAATCGACATGGTTTAAAATATAATTGGGATATAAGTGAAATGCCTATAAGGATAAATGGAATCATCCGCTCGGTTCACATTTATCAAGGCAAGCTTCCCAATACAGACATAGATGTATATTTTGTTGACTGCCCGCATTACTTCTATCGGCACATAATTTATACAAGCGACCCCGATGAAGATGAAAGATTTATTCTCTTTTCAAAAGCTGTTATTGAAACATTACAGCGTCTGCAATGGGCTCCCGATGTAATTAATTGCAATGACTGGCAAACAGGTTTACTCCCTCTTTTCATTAAAGATAATTACAATTGGGATAAAATTTTCGATAAAACAGCAACACTTTTTACTATCCATAACATTGGTTACCAGGGATTATTCTCTAAATCGGTTTTGTTTAGCGCTGAGATTAGAGGAAATTTATTTTATCCCGATGGACCAATTGAACACGATGGTGGTGTTTCTTTTATGAAAGCGGGAATTTCCTTCGCTGATGTTATTAATACTGTTAGTAATACTTACTCACACGAAATTTTAACACCGGAATATGGCACCGGGCTTGAAGTAACATTAAAACAAAGAGAAGATGACTTGTATGGAATACTAAATGGTGTTGATTATAACATCTGGAATCCGGAAACGGATAAACATCTTCCATATCATTACACCATAAACGATAAAAGCGGAAAGTATCTGAATAAAAAATATCTTCTAAAGCACTTCGGTATTAAGCCAGATGAAAATATTCCCTTAGTTGGAATTGTATCGAGAATGGTTGTTCAAAAGGGCTTTGATATTTTTGCTGATGCTATAAATGAACTGATGGGTCTTGAGGCACAGTGGATAATTCTAGGAAGCGGCGAGGACCGGTTTGAGGATTTGTTCCGCAAGCTTTCAAATCAACTTCCTGGTAAAGTTGGAACGTATATTGGTTATAACAACGAGTTATCACATCTAATAGAAGCCGGTGCTGATATGTTTTTGATGCCATCAAAATATGAGCCTTGCGGGCTGAATCAGATTTACAGCTTGAAATATGGAACTGTTCCGATCGTTAGAAAAACGGGTGGACTTGCCGATACGGTGAAAGACTGGGACGAACAAAATCATTACGGATTTAAAGATGGAAACGGATTTTCGTTTTACGATTACTCTGGTTTCGCGTTATACAAATCTGTAGAGAGAGCTGTTAATGTTTTTAAGCATAAAGATATTTGGAAGAAAATTCAAACGAATGGTATGAAGTTAGATTTTAGCTGGACGCGATCAGCTGAGAAATATCTGGAACTTTACAAGCTGGCAAAGGAAATGCGCAGCTAAAAGTTAATTGCGTGCCCGATCGAAAAGTAAAATAGCACATCTCCCCAAACAAAAGAATTTTCTGTTAATCCTTGGCTGATGATAAAGCTTCTGCCCATTGAAAAATCAGCTGGACCAATCGGTGTATCGAAAGAAATTGCTCCACCGATTCCATGTCTTAAATCCTTAAACCTGATTTGCTCCTGCTCTGCCCAGGTGGAACCAATATCGTATCTAAACCATGCGTAAGTGTCGAAAAAAACCTTGAATGGAAATTTGAATTGATACATAAGAGAAGTAATAAAAACCTGTCTTCCTCTGAACTCGTTTTCGTGGGCGCCAAAAAACGAATACAAACCGCCTAAAGTAAATTGTTCACTGAGAGGAAGTGTTTTATCCCCAAATCCAATTTGTATTTTGGGTGAAATTACATGACGCGCATGAAGTTTAAGATAATATCTCAATTCTGCACCGAATAGTAAATAGCTTTCGTCACCACCTAAAAAGCTTTGGGCGGTTTCATAAAAGCCGTTGAAGTATACTCCATTCTCAGGATATGGATATTTATTCTGGTCATCAACTATTCCGCCAATTCTAAGACTAACTATTTTAGTTTCATACGGACTTACTACCGCTCCTTCTTTGTTCTTTATCTCATCATATTGATACTTACCAGTAAATATTAACTTGCCAAATTTTTCTAGCTGAGTGCCAACAGAAAGTAAGCCGCCGTAAAAAATCTGTCTGTACTTACCTATATAATTACTACTGAAAGTATTACCGGTTTCAGAATTTGTTTGGGCGTATACGTTTATATCGTTGAATTTGTAATATGCACTGAGTTTATATGTAAGATATGTATTAAGAATTCTGTATGATATGTGTTCAAGAATATAAGCTCTGTTGCTGGCTCCGCCAAAAAGAAAAAGCCCCAGCTCGGTTCCTGAATAGAAAAGATTAACATCTCTAAAATCTAGAGCAAGCTGAGCATTATAAGTATTATCAACGAGGAAGCCAACTTTTAACATGCTTGATATTTTTTCACTCACTGACAAATTAAGCTCCGCGCCATCATCAACTTGATCTACCGACAAATTAATATCATCAAATAAACCGGTTGCTCTAAGTCTTGTCAGACCTTCTTCAAGATCGGCGTATTGTAGTTTATCTCCCACCTTTACATTAAACTCCCTGCCAATAACGGTTTTACTCGTCTCGCTGTTAATATTAATTCTTGATATTGTGCCGGCACTAAATTCCAACGTCAACTTCCCGGTCTCAAAATCGAAACGATGATCTTTTAGATTAAATAAAAGGAAGCCTCTTCTTTTATAATCTACAATCAGCTTTCTAACAACATCAAAGATTAATCTGCCGCTAAATGGTTTGTTTTTGAGCGATAGAAGTAAAAATCCCGCACCGGATGAATCAATTGTACCATCTGAAAATATTTCAATTTCTTTTATTAAGGGGGAAAGGATGTAGTTAAAATTAATTTGGGTCGAATCACCAAGTTGTACAACGGAAACAGACAAAGATTCGAAGCTTCCTGTTTTATAAAGTTCTGCCATGTCTTCAAAGATTTCAAAGCTCGAAACAGAATCCATTGAAGAATACTTTTGCAAATATGGCTTTTCAATAGTTTCAGAATTTAAAGTTGACTCAACATTCTTTATCCAAAATTTTTCTACTCCTGCTTTTAATCGAGTCAAAGAATCAATCTGTGCTTTAATTTCCGGAAGAAAACTTTTTGTGTAAAGGTAGCCGGTTAATATCAACGAGTCTATATTTATAAAGTCTGTTGAAGACCAATTATTAACGTTGGGCTGCAAATGAAAGTTTGCTTTTAACAGCTCCGCAGCCTCAAGCCTCTTTATTGGAATACTTACCGTTTGGTCTGCAATATTCCAGGGAAGCTCTAACTCTTCATCTTTTCGCAAGTCGCTCGTAGTATTGACCGCAATTACATAATCTACATCCAGTTCTGATACAGTGCTAACCGGAATGTTAGAAACAAGTCCGCCATCAACCAGAGTTAGTGAGTCCACAATAATTGGAGCAAGGAGAAAAGAAACACTTGAGCTGGCTCTCATCGCCCGTGCAAGCGAACCACTTGAGAGAATCACCTGTCTGCCATCTACTAAACTTGTACACACTGCTCTATACCTGATGTAAAGATCGTCGAAATTATTTTTAGGAATTACTGGCGAAGATAAACACAACAAGGTTAAGTAATTTGAAAGTCTTAACCCCTCGTTAAAAGATGTGGGTAATACCGGACTAAAGCCATTAAGCCTTAGTGTAAATAATGATCGGTCCTCGTTTATTTTCTGGTCAATAAAAAGTTCTCTTCTCTCTGATGGATTATTTACCAAAAGCAATTTGTCCCAATCAGTATTTATAACGATAGAATCCATTTCGTTCACGCTATAGCCAGAAGCATAGGCCCCGCCAATAATACTGCCCATGCTTGTTCCTGCAATTGCACCAATATTAATTCCTGCTTCTTCCAGAGCTCTGATAACACCTATTTGCGCAAGACCGCGTGCACCGCCACCACTTAGAGCAAGACCGATCACCGTCTCTGCTTCTAAAACATTCTGATCGAGTCCATATGGAAGTTTAATTGTTTTAGTTTTTAGAGAGATTGTTTTTACATCTTGCGCATATAATGATGAAAGATGCAAGAGAAAAATTATGATTAATATTTTCTTATATAAGTTCACTATTCAAAATTATAAAAAGGATTTTAAAGAAGATGTGACTTTTGCGGTATAAGTAAGTTTTTAAGTTACTTTTTACCCTTTTGCTGCTTTGACTGCTGATCTGCGGCATCCATAAGGCGTTGCATAAAACCTTTTTTTCTCTTTGATGGATCAACCGGTACTAGCTCTACATCGCTTTGCTTATGATTTATATAGTACTGCTGCGCAATGGAGAAAACGTTAAACATAAAGTAATACAAATTTAATCCGGATGGAAAAGTCATAAAAAGTATAGTCAGCATTATGGGCATCATATAAACAAGTGCTTGCTGTTTTGGATCTTTAATGGACATCTTTTGTTGAAAGAATGTCGTCACCCCCATCAGAATAGCCAGCCCGCTAATTTCCTGAATGCCCGCCAAAGGAAGTTTGAAACCTAGGTCATATATAACATCCGGGGCTGAAAGATCATTAATCCAAAAAATAAACGGCTGCTGACGAAGCTCGGTTGCTGCCTGAAAAAGTCCCCACAAAGCAATGAAAATAGGCATCTGTAAAAGTATTGGTAAGCAGCCCCCGGCGGGGTTGACTCCATAAGTTTGATACAGCTTCATCGTTTCCTTATTCATCTTTTGCGGATCATCTTTAAACTTCTCTTTTAGTTCTGTTATCTTGGGTTGGAGAAGCTGCATCTTTTTCATTGACTGAAAGCTCTTACGTGTCAGAGGATAAACGACAATTTTAATTATTAAAGAGAAAATAATAATTACAAATCCGTAGTTAGGAATAAACATGTTTAAGAATTTGAGAAGGGGTAATAGCACATATTCGGCTATGGGTCTTACTATAAACTTCAAACCGAAAAAGGATCCAAAATCTACCAGTGCCGTAAGATTTAACTTGATTTCTTTCAGCAAGTCATAATCAACTGGGCCGATATACAGATCAACGGATCTTTTTTCAAAATCAGATCCTTTAAATGGCACCACCAGTCGAACGTTGTAAATTTCTTTACGCCCAAGATCCTTAGTTGGAAAAGTCTGCCCATCAACATAAGCGCCTTCAACTTGTGTGGGGTCAGAAGGAATCATAATTGCGGCGAAATATTTATTCCTTACCGCCAGCCAATCTACCCTTCCGTTAAAATCTCTGTTGATTTTTTCGCCATCTCCAGGTGCATCTATTACAACTTTTTCATCACCATAATAAACATCTGCGCTGGAAAAACCAGCTTCATTTACACTATTCCTTTCTACAAACCTGATTCCTGATTCCCACGCAATATCATAGGTGTTATCTGTTATTAGCCCGTTGAAACCTGTAAACTCGATATCACTTTTTATCAAATACGTACCCGCTTTGAACAAATATTTTTTTTCAATTGCTCTGTTGGGACTTAATTCCATTCGGAAGCTAATTAGTAATGTATCTTCATCTGTTAAATAATATTTATTTTGGTCCGATGTTTCAAATTTAAGACGTCCGGTGTTTATTGCTTTACCCTCGGAGCTTATGAAGGAGATATTATACGCGTTGCTTACAGAATGATTAATTAGCTGTACTGATGTTTTATAGAAATTATCATCGCCATTAACCCCTGCAGAATACCAGTTGTTAAACTCCTTCAAGAAAACCTTATGAAAGTTTCCACCTTTTGTGGATAACTCATAAATGGCCAACTCTGTCTCAATAGTAATAATTCTTCCAGAATCTGTTTCTGCGCTTGAAAATATTCCCTGTGTGCTTTCTTCTTTCTGGTCAGTATCATTTGCCGTTATCTTTTTTTCTTCAACAACAGTTTTCGGTAAATCTTCAGCTTTCTTCTCCACAACAGTTGTGGTATCTTGCTCTTTTTTTGTTTGTTCTTTCCGCTCAGGTGTGTTGATAAACAGCCAAAATACCAGTATGGCACCTATAAGTACAAATGCTATGGTTGTGTTTCTATCCACTATATTTTTCTTCTTTACAAATTGTAATCATTAATAACATAAACATTATTGTTCTTTCAATTTCTGATTGTTGTTTTACTTATCTTATTTAATATGTCTGTAACAGAGGGCTTAATGTCTTTTAAAAACATATGCTGGTTATTTGCTTGATTTATTCTATACGAAGAAAATATTATTGATAACTCCAACTTATTTTTAAATACAATTTCCTTTAAAATCTCTTCTTCTTGCCTTAAAGATTCTCTTATGATTCTTTTTAATCTATTTCGCCAAACACTGTTTCCTGCTTTTGATGAGACGGATACAGCAATTTTTACTTGGTTTGTTTCCCCGTTAGAATAGAGGTGGTTCACTTTTAGTTTTCTATCTGTAGAAATAATAACTTGTCCCATCTTATATACAGCATTAATGTCGATCTCCCTTTTTAGTCTATTAAAGATTTTGACTTTTTTTGTCAACATCTCAGCAAAATAATTATTCGTCGCTAACAGTTAATTTTTTTCTGCCTTTTGATCGTCTTCTTGAAAGCACTATTCTTCCGTTCTTGGTTTTCATTCTTTCTCTAAAACCATGCTTGTTTTTTCTTTTCCGGTTACTCGGTTGATATGTTCTTTTCATTTTTCATCTCCAAATTCATTAAAAAAGAGCACAAAAATACTTCCTTAAGTTGTTATTAACAAGAATATTATTTTTATTTGCATTCCAGTAGCAATAGTATGAATAAATAATAAAAATTAATTTGCTCTATATGCGGCTATATGTTATTTTTTTAACTGAGTGGCACACATCTATAGATGTTGATAAGTTGTGAGTTACTGGCTATTGTGAAAACGTTCCACATTAACATTCATTTAAACTTAGTTAGTAAACTCACTGGACATGTGTGAAATGTTTTTGTCAAAACCCCCAAAACATTTAATTACAGGGCATTATCTGGCATCACCTGATGTTTATAAGTTGTGTGTAATACTATGGTTGTACTTAACAATATTTTAACTTTAACCTCTTAATGCTATCTTTGCTTAAATCAAAACTTGTGGATAAGTATATTGGAAGAGCTTGAGATTACTGAAAAGATTACTACTAAAGATCCAGTAAATATCTGGAAATCTTGCCTTTTAAAGATAAAGGAGAATGTTTCCATGATGACTTATAATACATGGTTCTTACCTATAAAACCTATAGAACTTATTGATTCAACGTTGAAGGTACAGATTCCTAGCCAATTTTTTTGGGAGTGGATAGACGAGCACTTTAATGGTTTAATTACAAGGTCCATTACAGATGTATTGGGAAAGGAAGCGAAACTGACTTATGTTATTGCTGAAGACATGTCCTTTATCGATGGAGGAGATACTGTTTCTGAAAATTCTGTTTCACATATATCCCCAGTTGATAAACCAAAACCTAAAAATTCTGTTGAATCAAATTTAAATCCAAGGTATACCTTTGATAATTTTATAAAGGGAGAAGGAAACCAATTAGCAAGAGCTGCCGCAGGTGCAATCAGTGACAATCCAGGAGGAACATCATTTAATCCATTGTTTCTTTACGGCGGTGTTGGTCTTGGTAAAACACATCTCATACAAGCAATTGGAAATCAGATAGCTAAAAACTTCCCTGAGAAAAAAGTAATATATTTATCTTCCGATATATTCACTGTAGAATTCGTTGAGTCAATTCAAACAAATCGTGTAAATGAGTTTTCTAATTTCTACAGAAGTATGGATGTCCTTATAATTGACGACATTCAATTTTTAATAGGAAAAGAAAAAACCCAGGATCTTTTCTTTCACATATTCAACACACTTCACCAATCGAGAAAGCAAATAATATTATCCAGTGATAAACCTCCAAAAGATTTAAAAGGATTAGACGAGAGATTAATATCGAGATTTCAATGGGGATTAACTGCCGACATTCAACCTCCCGAGCTTGAGACAAGAATAGCAATATTAAAGAGGAAGGCTGAAACCTATGGTATGCTGGTATCTAATGAAATACTAGAATACATAGCAACAAATATAACTTCAAACATTCGTGAACTTGAGGGTTGCCTTATAAAACTTCTTGCCAGTGTTTCGTTAAACTCAAAAGAAATCAATTTCGAACTTGCTAAGAAAACTGTGAAAGAAATTGCAACCGACAGAAAAACCACCACACTTACAATAGAAAATATAACCAAGGTGGTATGCGACCATCTTGGTGTTGCAGAAAATAAAATCAGGGATAAGACACGTAAAAAGGAAATTGTTCTTGCAAGACAGATAGCAATGTATTTGGCAAAGAATTTAACTCTTTCTTCTCTGAAAACTATAGGGCTTCACTTTGGTGGCAGGGATCATTCGACAGTAATTCATGCTTGTAATACTATTGAGGAATATAAGGTAACTGATGTGTCATTCAGCAAAATTCTTGAGGAAATAAAAAATAAAGTTGAGTTGTCTTCTTAAAATTTTTCTTTGTAGTGTATATTGTTAGCGTTTTGTGATTATAAAGAGTATAGGTTGTGTATAAATCGGGATTTTCAACAACCAAAAAGTTAAACCGAGATTGTTCAGAAATAATACACTTAATTTAGATTTTAGCGATCACTCTAAGTGGTTTGATAACCTAAGTTTACTGTATAATTAACATACTAACACGGTAATTATTACTATTATTAAGTAAAAATATAGATCATATTAAATATTATGTTGTTAGTAAAAATTTGATTTAATCATAATCTGTAAGCATAAATTTCAATTAATTTGTGCTGTTTTTTGGTCTATTTTTTGCTCATCCTTTACAATAAAAATTAAATAACAATACCGAGTAAAGTTATGAAACAAAAGCACTTTTTTCTTTTATTGGTAATACTGTCTATTAGCTTATTAAGCTGTTCTGATGGTCCCATTAACAAAATTACATTTCAGAACTTAGCAGTTGGTGATGTATTAATTAATTTTAGAGACTCTCAAATAGAGGTTCTTAGTCAATCAACAGTTGTATTAGAGGATATAGACAAAGGCGAGTATGAATATGAAACCATATTTTCTGTTCCTTTTGGTGCAACAGAATTTGGTTCGGAAGGAGATATCTCAGGTACCTTTATAATAAAAGCAGGCACTAATATTATTGTTACTTATACAAGCGTGTTTAGCGAAGGAGTATATACAATTTATGCTAGTGTTACAAATTCGAATGATTTGACAGAAGGAATACTTCCTGATCCAATAGGTAATTAGTTCAAGTATTAAAAGATTTATAACCCCTCTACTTTGTAAAATTTATTTTGATTATAAGCGCAAGCTTTTGCGCTTATAATCGTTGTTATTACCTTCCTTTTTTTGTATTTTTCTATGCTTTAATAGGAGAGCAATTAATGGAATTCAAAGTAAACAGTAAAATACTAGAAAAGACTCTTTCTAAAATTATTCCGGCGGTTCCAGCCAGAACACCAATGCCCATTTTAGAGAATTTCCTCTTCGAAATAAAGAGTGGCTTGCTAGTTATTTACGCAACCGACCTTGAAATTTCTCTTAAATCATCAATAAATGTAGCTGCAAATGAGAACCTAAGCATTGTTGTCCCCGCAAGGTTAATATATGATGTAATAAGATCAATGGAAGATGTTCAAATAAATTTCAGTGTTGATGGGAATTCTAAAATTAAACTGACAACAGAGAACGGTGTTTACAATATCAGTTTCTCTCCTTCAGAGGATTTTCCAGAATCACCAACCGCATCTAAGGGAAAAGAAATTACAATAAGTGGTAAAGATCTGAAAAGAGCAATTGATCAAACATCCTTTGCAATGAGCAAAGAAGATATGAGACCTGCTATGACAGGAACGTTGTTAGAATTTACAGCAGAAGGTTTAAAGTTTGTTACTACGGATGGACACAGGCTTGTACGTTTGGTTTACAAGAATGTTAAATCCAGCACAGACGAACAGTACATTATTCCTGAAAGAGCAATATCGGTTCTGTCTAAACTTTTAGGAGAAGCCGACGTAAAAATTTATTTTGGTAAATCACACATAACTTTTATCATTGGAGATGTTGAATTTAGCTCAAGGCTCATTGCTGAAAAATATCCTGCATATAGTAGCGTAATTCCACTTGAAAATGAAAATATACTCAGAATTAAAAGACATGATCTTCTATCCACAATAAAAAGAATGATGCTGTTTTCTTCTTCTAGTTCTAAACAAGTAAAGTTTTCAATAAGTAAAAACAATGTTGTTATTTCAGCAGAAGATATAGATATGGGCTCTAACGCCGTTGAAAATATTTCCTGTGAGTATAGTGGTGAACAAATGGATATTGGATTCAACACTCAGTACGTAAATGACATTTTAACCCATGTAGATGACGAGGAAGTATTATTTAAACTCCACTCCCCGACAAAGGCATGTATAATTGAACCTGGGAAAAAGCAGGAGGGAGAAGATCTGATGCTTCTTCTAATGCCGGTACGATTAAATACTTAAAATGTTCCTATCCTCAATCAGCCTGAGAAACATTAGAAAGCACACCGACACTAAGATTGAATTTGCTAATAAGCTAAACTATATAGTTGGTGGAAACGGTGTTGGTAAAACAACTATTCTGGAATCGGTTTACTACCTTTGTACAACTAAGAGTTGTATTACAGCATCAGATTCAGATGTTGTTAAGATAGGAGAAAATAGTTTTGTTATTCAAGGTGACTTTAAGGGATTAACCAATGACAACGTTCAAATTAACTACTCGCATAATGAGAATAAAAAAGTTTATATGTTAAGCAACAAACAGGTTGCGAGATTCTCAGACATAATAGGAAAATTTCCGGTTGTATTACTTTCTCCCGCAGATCATTCAATAACACAGGGTTATCCTGCAGAGAGGAGAAGATTTGTAGACTCTGTAATTTCGCAAGCAAGCAGAACATATTTAAATTTTCTTATTGAATATAACAGAACGCTTAAACAACGCACTTATTTGTTAAACAGAATCAGAGAAAATTACAGTAACAATATTAGCGAGCTAGATTCCTGGAATAAAAAGTTAGTTGGTACCGCAGTGGAAATAATTAAGCACAGAAAAGAATTTGTTGCAGAGTTTGAATCATACATCAGTAACTCATATCAAAAAATACTCTCCAATAGGGAAGAACCAAAAGTTCATTATTATTTTCTTGATGGAAAGTGCCTGGATAATTTGGAAAATTGTTTTGAACAATTACTTGCTCAAAAAGAAGAGGATGAAATTAGGCGAGGCACCAACCTGGTTGGTCCACACAGAGACGATTTCATATTTGAAATTAATGGAATAAGTTTAAAAAGTTATGGCTCCCAGGGACAGCACAAAACATATCAGACGGTATTAAGATTTGCAGAATTTTTTTATCTTAAAGCTAAAACAGGAAATGCCCCGTTATTTCTGCTTGATGATGTATTTGGCGAACTCGATGCAGAAAGGTCCGCAGCCATTAGTAATTATCTTTCTATTGTTGGTCAGGCAATTATTACACTAACAGATTTTGGAAATATTTCTTTTTTGAAAATGGGAAAGGAAGACAGGGTTATAAAAATTGCTGCAGAGGGTAACATTACATATGCGTAGCAGCTTTAAGAGTCTAAAAGAAGTTTTCAAAAAAGAGAAGTTGCTAGCAAATGTCCGTGAGATAGTGGAGTCCTCGGACGTGATAGTGCAATTTTACGAAATGTTTCCGAATTTAGAAAAAGTTGCTGTACCGCAAACTTGCGAAAAAAAAGTTCTGAGACTTAAGATAGAAAACCCCGCCTGGAGAAACGAATTAAAGTTTATGGAATCGGAGATGATACAAAAAATAAACAACCACTTTAATGAAAAGAGAATTAATCAAATAAGATTTATCGGATAAAATATGACCAAAGAGAGTAAGCAAGCAGAATATAGTGCTAAAAACATTAATGTATTAAAAGGACTCGAAGCGGTTCGTAAGAGACCAGCTATGTATATCGGAGACGTTAGCAGCCGTGGGCTCCATCACCTTGTTAACGAAGTTGTTGATAATAGTATAGATGAAGCCATGGTTGGATACTGCGACAAGATAGATGTTCAGATAAATAAAGATGGTTCGGTATCTGTAACAGATAACGGAAGAGGCATTCCAGTAGATATTCACCCTATAGAAAAGCGTTCTGCGCTGGAAGTTGTAATGACGGTTTTACATGCCGGTGGTAAATTTGATAAAAGTTCTTACAAAGTTTCTGGCGGTTTACATGGCGTTGGCGTTTCTGTTGTTAATGCATTATCCGAAACGCTAAAGGTAGAAGTTAAAAGAGATGGCAAGATCTATTTCCAGGAATATAAAAGAGGAATTCCAGTAAAGCCGGTAAAAGAAATCGGTAAAACGAAGCGCGGCGAACGAGGAACTTCTACCACTTTCTATCCTGATCCCGAAATCTTTAAAGTAACGGAGTTTCGTTTTGACATACTTGCTGAAAGAATGAGAGAGCTTGCATATCTTAATAAGAACATAACAATCAATATAAAAGATGAGAGAAACGGCGGCGAGGAGATTTCATTTCACTTTAAAGGCGGGCTTATAGAATTTGTTAAATATCTGGATGCATCAAGACAAGCACTTCACAAGACGGTTTATATAGAAGGTGAAAAAGACAACACACCTGTTGAAATAGCCTTTCAGTATACAGATGGTTATTCAGAAAATATTTTCTCTTATGTGAACAACATCAATACCCACGAGGGTGGAACACATCTGGTTGGGTTTAAGACGGCCCTAACCAGAACCCTTAATAATTATGCTTATAAAAACAATCTTATTAAAGAAGGAAAGATTACGTTAACCGGAGATGACTTTAGAGAAGGCTTAACCGGTGTAATATCTGTTAAGGTTGCAGAACCTCAATTTGAAGGACAAACAAAAACAAAACTTGGTAATAGCGAAACAAAATCGGCTGTTGAAACACTTGTTGGTGAAAAGCTTGCAGAGTTTCTTGAGGAAAATCCTCCCGTCGGAAGAAAAATTATCGAAAAGTGTATGCGTGCTGCAGAGGCAAGAGAGGCAGCTAGAAAAGCACGTGATCTTGCAAGAAGGAAAAACGCCCTCGATAATATGAACCTTCCAGGAAAATTAGCAGATTGCAGCATCACGGATCCGGAACACTGTGAAATATATATTGTTGAAGGAGATTCGGCAGGCGGTTCAGCAAAGCAAGGAAGAGACAGAAAATTTCAAGCAATACTTCCGCTGAGAGGAAAAATATTGAATGTTGAGAAAGCAAAAATG
>Ga0208980_10000799_pt1 | contig 18357 bp, 15 predicted proteins | sample WetSurMetagenome_3_FD_187993 | JGI IMG/M metagenome (GOLD analysis project Ga0208980, IMG submission 187993) | Wetland microbial communities from Twitchell Island in the Sacramento Delta, sample from surface sediment Aug2011 Site A1 Bulk (version 2) | ecosystem: Environmental > Aquatic > Marine... | reverse complement strand
TCGGAGGATTGTCAGTAGGTGAACCTGCTGAGGATATGTACAGGATAATTGAATTAGTCAATGAGATACTGCCGGAGGATAAACCACGTTACCTCATGGGGGTCGGGACTCCTGCAAATCTTCTTGAAGCAATTGAAAGAGGAATTGATATGTTTGATTGTGTCATGCCTACACGGAATGGACGGAACGGGATGTTATTTACATCTGATGGGACTATTAACATCAGGAACAGAAAATGGATAGACGATTTCGGTCCAATTGATCCGGATGGTCCTTCGGAGGTAAGCCTCATGTATTCCAGGGCATATCTCAGGCATCTTGTCATGTCGGGGGAAAACCTGGGGGCTCAGATTGCCAGTATCCATAATCTTGCATTTTTTTTAAGGCTTGTTGGCGATGCACGAGAAAAAATAGAAAAAGGTGAATTCGGAAAATGGAAGAGTTCAATGATAAAAAAACTCTCAGAGAGATTATAATTTCCTGGAGACTCAAGCTTATCGATGTTTATATTATCAGGAAATTTCTTGGTACTTTCTTCTTTTGCCTGGTACTGATACTGACAATTGCTGTCGTTTTTGACTTTGCTGAAAAGATAGACAACTTCATGGAGAAATCAGCCCCGGTGAAAGCAATTATCTTTGATTATTACATGAATTTCATTCCATATTTCGCCTCGCTCTTTGCTCCCCTGTTTGTCTTTATTTCTGTGATTTTCTTCACTTCCAAGATGGCAGTCAATACTGAAATAATTGCAATCCTTAACAGCGGGATGAGTTTCATGAGGATGATGTGGCCTTATTTCCTTTCTGCCCTTGTGATTGCCATTTTCGCCTTTTCACTGACAAACTTTGTCATCCCGAAATCAAATCTTGTCAGGATGGATTTCGAGGAGAAATACTACAGGTCATCAAGCAGAAAAGTAGCTCAGGAAAATATTCACAGACAGGAAAATAAGAATGTACTTGTATATATGGGCACGTATAACCCTCTAAGCGAACGCGGGCAGAACTTCACAATTGAGAAATTCAGTGACAGCGGAAGACTTGAATCCAAACTTTCATCATCATCAGTTATCTATGATACAGCCAAACATAAGTGGACAGCCCTTAACTATTACATACGAAAGATTGAAGGTAATAAGGAGGTGTTTATCAGAGGCAGTACGATTGACACAACCCTGACCATCCAGCCAAAGGATCTGTCAAGGGATCCGGGATTTGTCGGAACCATGACTTATAATGAACTAAACAATTATATAGAACTGCTGAAACTACAGGGATCTGACGAACTTAAATTATTTTTGATTGAAAAACACAGACGGATAGCCAATCCATTTGCAGTATTTATCCTTACTCTTATTGGTGTCACACTCTCCTCAAGAAAAATAAGAGGCGGGATTGGTATGAATATAGGGATAGGACTTACCCTCAGTTTCTCTTATATACTTTTTCTTCAGTTTGCTTCACAATTCTCACTTAAAGGAAACCTCGGTCCAATGCTGGCAATGTGGATACCCAACATCCTGTATTCAATAATTGGCCTTGTGCTATATAAAATGGCACCAAAATAACTCATAAGTCAGGCAATTTAACTAAAATTGTACCCTGAAATCAAGTTCTGTTAATAAAATAACACTGATAAAGTATATTAAAACCGCATTATATGCCAGTCAATAAAAAAATTCGTGAATTACAGGAAAAACGCGAGAAATTACTTCTTGGCGGAGGAGAACAGGCAATTGAAAAGCAAAAGGCCATGGGTAAACGAACGGCCAGGGAGAGAATAATGTCTCTACTCGATGAAAACTCTTTCAATGAATATGACTTATTTGTTGAGCATGATGCCCGCGATTTTGATATGGATAAAAAATCGCTTCCAAGTGATGGTGTAATTATAGGTTCAGGTACCATTTATGGTGCCCCTGTGGCAATCTTTGCTCAGGATTTTACAGTAGCCGGTGGATCGCTGGGCTTAATGCATTCGAGGAAGATCACTAAAATTATGGACCATGCACTGAAAATGAGGATGCCCCTGATTGGAATTAATGATTCAGGAGGTGCAAGGATTCAGGAAGGCGTTAATTCGCTTGCCGGCTATGGGGAGATTTTCTTTCGTAACACGATTTCAAGCGGAGTTATTCCACAAATCTCAGTTATTCTGGGCCCGTGTGCCGGAGGAGCAGTTTATTCACCTGCACTTACAGATTTCGTTTTCGTTGTGGATAATATCTCGAAAATGTTTATCACAGGGCCAGAGGTGATCAAGACAGTGCTGGGAGAGGAGATATCAATGGAAGACCTTGGAGGTGCCAGGGTACACAGCGAAGTAACAGGGAATGCTCATTTCTTTGCATTGAGTGAAGAGGAATGTTTTGAACAGATCAAGAAGCTCATTACTTTCATCCCGTGGAATAATGGGAAGAAGGCCAGGGCATTTGAGCCTGGCGAACCCAAACCCGAATACAATATAAATAAAATAGTTCCTGAAGATCCTACCCTGCCCTATGATGTTAAGGATGTTATAAGAGCAATTGTGGATAATTCCGATTTCTTCGAGATTATGGAACTATATGCAAAGAACATAGTTATTGGATTTGGCAGAATGGGAGGTCGTACAACAGGATTTGTTGCAAACCAGCCCCTCGAAATGGCCGGTGTTCTTGATGTTGATTCATCTGACAAAGCAGCAAGATTCATACGTTACTGTGATGCTTTTAATATTCCGATAATTACACTGGTCGATCTGCCGGGGTATCTGCCTGGTGTTGATCAGGAACATGCCGGGGTAATAAGACATGGTGCCAAAGTTCTCTATGCATACAGCGAAGCCACTGTTCCGAAACTGACTGTGATTCTCAGAAAGGCTTACGGAGGAGGATATATTGCAATGAGTTCACGTCACCTGAGGGCTGATTTTGTCTTCGCGTGGCCAACAGCTGAGATTGCTGTAATGGGCCCTGAAGGAGCTGCCAATATTATTTTCAGAAAAGAGATCACCTCTTCAAGTGATCCTGATAAGACCAGAAAACAGATGGTTGAAGAGTATAAACGTAAATTTGCCAATCCTTATGTTGCTGCCTCACGCGGATATGTTGATGCAGTTATAGAGCCCTCTGAAACCAGGAGATTCCTCATGCATTCCATTGAAGTATCGGAAAACAAGGATGTTCCGATGCCAGCTAAAAAACATGGTCTCCCTCCATTCTGATATTAAGATGAAATAAATACCTTAAGAACAATGAATACAGAAGAAAAATCGGGATATCTGAATATAGATTCAAGTTTATATAAAACGAGGATCAGCAAAAAGTTTGAAAACAGAAAACATTATCAGCCTGCAGACCCAAAGATTATCCTGAGTTTTATTCCCGGGACTGTAACTGATATCTTTGTAACTGCAGGACAGCAGGTTAAGAAAGGACAGGACCTGATGATACTCGATGCCATGAAGATGCAAAACAGGCTGAAATGTATTATGGATGGCAAAGTAAAATCGATTGCAGTAATAAAAGGTGCAAAGGTCTCCAAAGGGACTTTACTGATGGAACTGGAGTAACCTTACATTAAATAAATCCCTCAAAAATCATATGGCTCCCAAGTCTTTGAGACAGTTGGGGCTTATCATGGTAGATACCGTAAACACTTGAACCACTGCCCGACATCAGACTGAACAAAGCTCCGCTATTGTATAATTCTTCTTTAATTTCACCGATTATCGAATGTTTTTTAAAGACGAAATCTTCAAAATCGTTCAATATAAGCTGCCGCCATTCCGTAATGGAATGTGTAATCAATACAACCAGACTTTCAGATGGCTGTCCTGGTGTGCAATTCTGATATGCTTCCTTTGTACTGATGCTGACCCCCGGATTTAAAAGTACAATATAAAAGCCTGAAAGAAATTGAGTTAAAGGTTTCAATAATTCACCCCTGCCAGTTGCAAATGCAGGAACTCCGTCAATGAAGAAGGGACAATCACTTCCAAGTTCAAGTGAGATATCTCTTAATTCCTGTTCTGAAATGTTAAGTTCAAACCGCCTGTTGATTGCCTTTAACAGAAATGAAGAATCTGAAGAGCCTCCACCAAGTCCGGCTCCAACAGGTATCACTTTATGAAGATGAACTTTTAGGACAGGAAAACTATGATTTTCCCGTAGTTTTCTCAGCGCCTTAATAACAAGGTTTTCTTCAGGATCACAGCCTGTACTGATTCCGGTGGTTATCAGAATATCTTTATCACCTGGTTTATCTGATGTAACAAATTCAAGTGCGTCATAAGGTCCGACCGGATAAAAAATAGTCTCAATGTCATGATAGCCATCATTCCGTTTTCCTGTTATGCGTAAACCAAGATTTATTTTTGCAGTTGGAAAAACTATCATAATCCGGTATTTTATGTAAAAATACCATATGCTTTTGAATTTCTTGCTAAGAGATGGTTTATTACCTTTTCAACAAGTTTTGAACATTTGGTGTTTGTAACAATAACTTGTCATTTTGGGTTATTAAGTATGGTAATTCATACCTTTGAAAGTATCCGAATGAGTTATCTCATGACCTTATAACTAACTATAAAACAGTAAATTAACGTGATAGCAAAACAAAGAAACAGTCCCAGACCCACTGTAACCGCTCTGCCTGATTTTGGCAAGGTACCACCCCAGGCAAACGATATGGAGGAGGCTGTTCTTGGTGCAGTTATGCTTGAGAAAGAGGCAGTAATTACCATTCTTGACATTCTCAAACCAGAGAGTTTTTACAAAGAAGCACACCAGAAAATATTTAAAGCTATTTCTGACCTTTCAACCAGGGAGTATCCGGTTGACCTTTATACTGTAACCGAGGAACTAAGGTCACATAATGAATTGGACAGTGTCGGCGGCCCGGTTTATCTTACGCAGCTAACAGCCAAAGTGGTTTCAGCAGCTAATGTCGACTATCATGCAAGGATTGTCGCTCAGAAATATATTCAGCGTGAACTGATAAGGGTATCGACTGAAATTCAGACCCGTTCTTTTGACGATACATATGATGTCACAGAGCTGCTCGACTATTCAGAGAATGCACTTTTTCAGATTGCCGAAGGGAACATAAAGAGAGAGGTTGCTCCGATTAATGTCGTGATTAAGGAGGCAATACGTGAAATTGAAGAGGCCGGGAAAAGAGAAGATGCACTGGTCGGGACTCCATCAGGTTTTACCAAGCTTGACAGGCTTACCTCAGGCTGGCAAAAATCAGAACTGATTATTATAGCAGCACGTCCGTCAATGGGGAAAACTGCATTTGCTCTATCCATGGCAAGGAATATGGCTGTTGATCATGGAAAAAATGTTGCTATTTTCTCATGCGAAATGTCATCAATACAGCTGGTAAACAGGCTGATAGTAGCGGAAACAGATATTCCTGGCGACAAAATAAAAAATGGCCGGCTCAATGAGGAGGAGTGGAAACAACTTGATTCAAGAATAAAGAAGCTTGTTCTTGCTCCCATATTTATCGACGATACTCCTGCAATTTCTATTTTTGAACTGAGAGCCAAGTGCCGTCGACTCATGGCACAGCATAAACTTGATATTGTTATTGTCGACTACCTTCAGCTCATGTCAGGACCCGAAAATGCAGGCAGCCGAGAACAGGAGGTCAGCAATATTTCACGTTCACTTAAAAGTATTGCAAAGGAACTTAATGTTCCGATACTGGCACTCTCACAGCTTAACAGGTCGGTTGAGATGCGGGGAGGTACAAAACGGCCGCTACTTTCCGACCTCAGGGAATCAGGAGCTATTGAGCAGGATGCCGATATGGTGGTCTTTATTCACCGTCAGGATAAGTTCGGGATACCGACTTTTGAGGATGGTTCATCAACCAAAGGAATTGCCGAGATTATACTTGCCAAAAACCGTAATGGTCCTGTAGATGATGTACGCCTGAGATTTCGTGAAGAGAAGGCTCAGTTTGTTGACATTGATGATTTTGATCTCGACAGCGGCAATGATAACAGAGATAACTCCCAGAGTATCACTCTCGGATCAAAAATGAACCACGATAATCTCAGAAAACTGGGCGGCGGTTTCGATAATGAAACAGATATTCATGATGAACCGCCCTTTGCATAAAGTTTAAAACAAACGAACGAAGAACAAACGAATGATGAATGCAGAACTGTATTAAACTTCTGATTTCTGAATTCAATTGTTCTTCATTCTTACTTTAAAAAACTTTTACAGGCCAAATATTTCTAATTGAACTTAAATACCACTTTGCCTCCGACGCTCTTATAATTTACATTTTCAAAACCAACATATACCCCAACCTCACCAAGAAAGAATACTTCACTGATGCTGTATCCTATCTCGGTGTAATTTTTATTGTTACGTGAACCAAGATATGAAAGACTGAGGTTCTCTCTCATGAGAGTGTTGCTGAGGACTGGCAGAAGTTTGATCAGCAGATAGGGAGTCGTATACTTGATATGTACTTCACCGTAAAACTCCGGAGTGCTCAAAGAATAGTAAGCAGGGAGCATGAAGGCATCTTCATAGTTATTCAGCAGGATCGAAACAGGCTGGGAGTTGAAATGGAAAAAATCGTAAAATGTCAAATCCCTGTTGTCAAGAAATCCACCTGTACTTACTCTCCATCTGAATTCGCTGAATGCCCCTATGCTTTTGCTTTTGGAGGCCTCAAACCTGAACATATCGTATTGTTTGTACCTGTCATCCATTTCGATAAACTCATTTAATCCATGTCGCCACGTTAGGCCGAAAGTAGGCCAGTCAGATCCTGCCGGAATCTTATTACCATTGCGGATTCTGTACTTCTGGAATGGGGTATAGGTGATTTTTGCCATCAGTTCAGCATGCCTCTGGTCACGCATAGCATTTACAGGATTCGAACCAGGGGCAAGGTAACTGTTGTCCGGAACGTTATCGGTATACTCTTTTGAAGAATGAATTATTGAGAAATCTGTTGTATTTTCAAGAACTCTGCGGTCTTCATAAGTTGTATTTAAGTCGAGTCTCAGACCATTTGCAATCTCAGTCATGTAGCCAAGTGTAAGGTACCCCGACTTATAAAGTTTAAGGTAATTATCTTTCAGAAGCAGGGTGGTTGCTGTGTTTAGCAAAGTATTTATGCCACTGACATTGTTGATATCAGTGCTGGTCATTCCAAACCTTGAATATACCTGACTCTGCTTCAGTCCGTTAAATTTATAAAATGAACTTACCCTCCAGTTTAATTTCTCCCTGCTGAAGGCCCAGAAGATTTCAGGGCTGATATAGAGTGAACTGTTGTTTTTCCATGATTTTCTGATAAGGAAATCTAATCCGTATATAAAACCATCAACTGTATTGAAACTAAGATTTTTTAAATCAACAAGCCCGCCAAAAGTAAAACGGAATCCGGTTGTGTCTGACCAGGTATGGCCAAGAGCTATCTCACGAACAGTCCTGGAGAATTTCTTCTTCCCTGTTTTTGCAGATGTGGGAACTGTGTCGGTCTTTGGTTGCCTGAGGTTTGACTCAGCTTTTATACTGTCGCTAATCCTGATACTCCTGATCTCAATTTCTGAAAGAGGTATCGGACGTATATTAGCCCAGTATGCGCTGTCTTTCTTCCCGGCATCTTTTTCAATTATGTGTGTGGTTTTATCCTTAATCTCAAGGCTGTTTTTGCTGCTGTCTTTTATGCTGTTTTCAGATTCTTTTTCCATCAGCCTTGACAGTTTCACCATATCACGGTTCGACAGATCATCCTTTTCCAGAATTTTATCTATCTGCTGCTTTGTTTTTGAAACAGGCACAGTGTCTGGTATTTTTGCGACTGCCCTGCCTGTGAAATCAGTTGAGATTGTTTTTGGTTTCTGAAGTGCAAGATTCGGTCTGACTTCAAGATATTTTATTGAACTCCCATAACCTGCATCTGCCTTGAATCCGACAATACCTATATTGATCTCAAATTTATGGCTTACCGGCATCCAGATCTCATCCTGAACAGGTATGTATAATTGTTGAACCCTGATCTTTCCTACAAGGTTTTCATTTGTCAGATCAACGCTGTGGAGGCACCACAGATCCTCAATAATATAAATAGTACCTTCAAATAGTTGCTGACTTTTGCGTTTTGGAATTACCTGTATTTTATTTATTGTAAAATTGCCCTGCAGTGAAGCTCCAAGGTATTTGAAATTGTAATGAGAAAATGCAGCAGGGGAGAGTGGAGAAATTGCCATATCTGCAATAACAGGCTGATAGAAACTTGCCTGAATAAAATCCATCGGCGATATTTCATTTCCCTGTTCAGGAAAGGTGCTGTTGTATGAGATCACTCTCTGTGTATATTTGTCAGGGGCTGTAAACTCCATTTCGTTAAATGATTCCATCAGAAACGAGTCACCCTCTTTTATCACTTTTTCTTCAGGAGCAGGTTTTCCTCCTGCGGTTATGGATCCTGAATTGCCTCGTGCTTCCATTTTCATGGATTTCTGAAGAAGCTTCGGGATCTTTTTAATTACCAGATTTCCCTTGAGATAAACCTCTGCTTTATAATAGCTTATATTACTCAGATAATAAGGTGCCAGCCCGATTACCTTTCGCATAATGATGTATGCGGGATCTTCACCCGATGCTGTAATTCTGACTTCAGGAATCTGGTAATACTGTACAGGAAGTGTTACATCTTTTGTAATAGGTTTGTCTGATATGGAAAGACTTGCATAAACAGGCTCAAAACCAAGACTCTGATATATTACTGTGTATTTTCCCGGGGGGAGACGAAGTTCATAATCACCTTTTGCATTAGCTGTAGTTCCCTGCCGGATTTCCTGAATATATACTGTTGCATACTGTATTGGATCGCCTGCCTGATTGGTGATTTTGCCTTTAAGTATTTGCGCCTGAGAGAAACTGAATGAAGTGAATAGGATTAGAAATACCCCGATAAAATGCTTCATCATTAAATTAAGTTTTGAATAGAACGAAAATAGTGATAAAAAGTTACGGTTTTCCTGACACAATAATCACTATCTCACCCTTGGGAGGTTTATTCGTATAATATTCTGACAGAAATGATAATGATCCTCTTATATTTTCCTCATATATCTTGCTTAGTTCCCTTGAAACACAGGCTTTGCGATCGGAGCCAAAATGAACGGCAAGTTCATTGAGTGTTTTTACAAGCCTGTAAGGCGATTCATAAAAAACCATTGTCCTGGTCTCTTCAGTCAAAGCTGTGATTCTTTTATTTCTTCCTTTTTTTGGGGGAAGGAATCCTTCGAAGCAAAACCTGTCACAGGGCAGGCCGGAATTTACCAGAGCCGGAATCAGGGCTGTCGGTCCGGGCAGTGTCTCTACATCTATCTCTTTTTCAATACATTTTCTCACCAGCAGGAATCCAGGATCAGATATACCGGGCGTACCTGCATCCGATATCAGTGCAATAGTCTGGCCTGAAAGTATTTTTAAGCATATCGACTCAATACTTTTGTGTTCATTGAACATGTGATGCGATTGCAGAGGTGTGCTTATATTATAGTGATTCAGTAATTTCTTTGCCTGGCGCGTATCTTCGGCAAGTATAAGATCGGAACTTGCCAGAATTTCCAGAGCTCTCTGAGTAATATCCTTAAGGTTACCGATAGGAGTAGGTACAACTATTAATTTACTCATAAGAAGGAAATTTCCGTTTCACCAGATCTAATAGTTGTATAATGGCCTCTGTTTCAATATTATCACCGGTATAACTCATAATTATTGCGTTGGCATCGCAGAGATTTTCAGCATGGTCGAGACGAGATATAGCCTGAGCATACGCATCCTTATTGTTATTGAAAATTTCCCTTATGAAAAGGAATCTGTCATTAACACCTATTGCTTCCGTAAGACTGGATATTGGCTTTGACTTCAGGCGCTGGGATAGGTCAAGATCTGCTTTATGACTTCCAATCTGTTCATTTAAACTGCCCGACAGATGGCTGAAAGTGTCTGCAATTATGGATGATTCCGATTGTTTTTTGACATGATGTTCATGTTCTTCCTCAGTTATCAAAGGCTTCTGGCTTTCGGCTTCGGTTTTCTGGCTTTCTGATTCCTTCTTATCAACAACCTCTTTCCTTATCGGTTCTTCAATCACATTGCGGGTCTTCTCTTCTACAATAACATTATTCTTTAAGGTTTTAAGTAGTGCTATTACTTCACCGGCAGTTTTACATTTGGATTTTGCCAGTTCAACCTGCAGAACCGGAACACCAGGATATTTTTTCAGATCGTCAATAATTTCCCGGGCTTCCTCGAGATCGCGGATAATTAAATCAATGGTTGAGTTGAAATCCATACAATTTGATGTTAATTTAACAAACCATTTTCCTTATTTTGCAAAAGTAACTAATATTCCACAAGTCATAACGGGAAAAATGCACTTTGCTTGTTGAAAACAGATATTAATTCAGATGGACTTTCTTGAAAATTCAGTGAGGGCAGCAGGTAAGCGTGGATCGATTGAGGTCATTACGGGTTCCATGTTTTCAGGTAAGACCGAGGAGCTGATAAGAAGATTAAGACGATCGCAGTATGCAGGTCTTAAGGTTGAAATCTTTAAACCCTCACTGGATAAGAGGTATTCTGAGACAAGAGTGGTTTCTCATGACGATAAATCAATTGTTTCAACACCAGTTGATAATGCTTCAGCGATTCTATTATATGCCGCCGATGTGGATGTTGTAGGAATTGATGAGGCACAGTTTTTTGATATGTCAATAGTTGAAGTTTGTAATCAGCTTGCAGATAATGGTATCCGGATCGTTGTTGCAGGGCTGGATATGGATTTCATGGGAAAACCTTTCGGACCTATGCCGGCACTTCTGGCTATAGCTGAATATGTTACAAAAGTGCACGCTATATGTATGAGATGCGGTAACCTGGCACAATATTCTTTCAGGAAATCGGAAGAAGCTCAGGTCGTACTTCTTGGTGAGAAGAATCTCTACGAACCTCTTTGCAGGAATTGTTACAATGAAGCCATAAAAAAATAGAAAGTGAAAATTGTTGCTTCAGATATTGCCAGGATAACTAATGGTAAACTTGTTGGCCCTCCTGATCTTCCTGCTAATGAATTTGTTACCGATAGCAGACAGCTAAGCTATACTGAAGGTCTTGTTTTTTTTGCCATAAGCGGAAAAAATCATGATGGTCATATGTTTATCAATACCCTGTATCAAAAAGGGATCTTGATATTTGTGGTTGAAAGATTACCCGAAGATCATAAAAGCTATTCCAACGCTGCATTTGTAATCACGGAAAATACTATCGGGGCTCTGCAGGCACTCGCTACCTGGAAGAGGAAGACTTTTAAATCACCAGTGATTGCTGTAACGGGCAGCGCGGGGAAAACAATAGTAAAGGAATGGCTGGCTGATATTCTTGGTCTGACAACTTCAGTTATAAGAAGTCCAAAAAGTTACAACTCCCAGATTGGCGTCCCTCTCTCAGTTTTAAAACTGGATGATAAATACAAACTGGGAATATTTGAGGCAGGCATCTCTATGGCAGGGGAGATGGAAAAGCTTCAGAAGATTATTGATCCTGAGATAGGAGTAATAACAAATATTGGAGACGCACACCGTGAAAATTTTAAGGATAACATATCAAAGGCAACAGAGAAGCTTAAACTTTTTGCTAATTCTTCACTGATAGTGTATTGCAGTGATCATGAGACCATTAAATCGCTGATTCTGAATGACAATAATCTTAGATCAAAAAATCTAGTTGACTGGTCTTTCGAAAATATAAACGCTACTATTTTTATTGAAAAAAGGCCAACGGTTGAAGGCAAGACAAGGATTAAAATGATCTATAAGGGAGTTACCAATGAATTTACAGTGCCGTTCAGTGACCGGGCATCTGTTGAAAATGCAGTTACCGTAGCTGCTGTTTGTCTGGCGCTTGGAACAGATGCCGGTATTATTGCCAGAGGTATTGAAAACCTGGTATCGGTGGCTATGAGGATGGAGATGAAGAGTGGTATAAACAATTGCCAGTTGATAGAAGACTACTATAATTCTGATCCCGGTTCTCTTGGCATGGCCCTTGAATATCTTAAATCGCAAAACGGGAAAAAAACGACCCTGATACTTTCTGATTTTGTTCAGAGCGGTAGGAATGAAGAGGAACTGTACAGTGAGGTAGCCGGATTAGTTAAGAAAACAGGGATTGATAAATTTATCGGAATTGGAAAAGCCCTTGTCAGGAATAGTGATTTATTTGAAAACGCCAATAAGTTCTTCTATTCAACTGATGAGTTTGTTAATGCCTTTAACAGTAGCGATTTCAGGAATGAGATAATTCTTCTGAAAGGAGCCAGGTTTTTTGAATTCGAAAGAATTGCACAACTCCTTGAACTGCAGATTCATCAGACAGTATTGGAGGTGAATCTTGATGCTATTTCACATAATCTTAATGAAATACGCAGACATCTTAATCCGGGAACGCGGATTATGGTAATGGTTAAGGCGTTTGCGTATGGGGCAGGACCGGCAGAGATAGCAGCGTTGCTTGAATATCACAGGGTAAGCTATCTGGCAGTTGCATATACTGATGAAGGTGTTGAACTGAGGAATGCCGGGGTAACTCTTCCTGTAATGGTAATGAATTCTGATCCGGCATCAGCTGATCTGTTGATCAAGTACAATCTTGAGCCTGAAATTTATAGTTTACAGTCCCTGGAAAAGTTTATTACTGCAGCATCACGGCATGGGCTTTTAAATTATCCTGTGCACATCAAGGTCGATAGTGGTATGCACAGGCTCGGGTTTATGCCTGAGGATATTTCTAATCTGACGAAAAGACTGAAAACTGCAGAATGCATAAAAGTAATATCCATATTCTCACATCTGGCAGCCAGCGAAGATCCTGCTTTTGACCAGTTTACTGACCACCAGGTGGAAGTATTTCTTGATGCTGCCGGTCAGATAACTGACATTCTTGGATATCCTGTCATCCGTCACATTCTTAATTCATCGGGAATAGCACGTTTCCCTCAATACCAGTTTGAAATGGTGAGGCCGGGAATAGGTATTTACGGCATCGGTAAAACAGGAGACTTTTCATTCAGGGTAACGGGCAGGTTTAAAACAAGGATTTCCCAGATAAAAAGAATCAGGGCAGGAGAACCGGTTGGGTACGGATGTGCTGATGTGTCTGATAATGATAGAATTATAGCTATACTCCCGGTCGGCTATGCCGATGGGCTGAATCGTAAACTGGGAAACAGAACAGGGAATCTGTATATTAAAGGGGTTCGGGTACCTATAATCGGGAACATATGCATGGATATGTGCATGGCTGATATAACCGGTATTAATGCTGAATCAGGAGATGAGGCTGAAGTATTCGGCGAAAATATTTCTATTGAGGAAATTGCAGAAAAATGTCAGACGATACCTTATGAAATACTGACCTCAATTCCACCCAGGGTAAAGAGAGTCTTTACCAGGGAATAGTCTAATCTGCTGCAGATTAATCACCCCAATTCACTGATATGTTCAAGGTTTTTCGCATTAAGTATAGCGATCTTCTTCCCTTTGATAGCAATATTCCCTTCTGCAGCAAGGTTGGATAGTGTCCTGATCGCATTGGATGTTGTCATATTGGAGAGTCCTGCAATATCTTCTCTTGACAGGGAAACCCCTATATTGTCGCTTTCCTCATCATATCCGTATGTGTCGCACATTATAAGCAATGATTCAGCTATCCGGCCCCTGATATGTTTCTGAGTAAGGGAAACAATCCTGTTGTTCGCATAAGCCAGCTCTTCCGACAATATTTTAATAAATCTGAATCCCAGATCGGCATTTTTCTTAAGGATTTTTACAAAAGGACTCTTGTCAAAAACACATATCACGGAATCCTCAATTGCCTCAGCGGAGACGCTCCATATATGTTCTGCAAAAAGCGACCTGTATCCTATAAATCCCTGCCGCTTTACAAGCTTTAAAATCTGATTCCTTCCACCTACTCCTTCCTTGAAGACTTTCACTTTTCCTGTAGCGAGACAGATTAATCCTTTATGCTTATCTCCAGCTTTAAATAATAGGTCACCTTTTTTAAAATGATAAACTGTATGATGCTGTGCTATTACTTCCTTATCCCTCTGATTTAATCCTTTAAATATGGATGAAGTACCTTCAAGACATAATTCAATATATGGATTGTTATAATGCATGATTTTTTTATTAGATACCATGCCAAAGTTAATAAAAGAAATTTATAAAATTAAAATTAACATATTTTAACATATTCACATACAGATAGTTATAATGACGGCGCAGGCAATTTCCAGAAATTTAATACCTTGCAACAAGAGGCATCCTTCTTCCTGCTCCGAATGCTTTTGAAGAAATCCTTAACACAGGGGGTGCCTGGTATCTTTTATATTCATTGAAGTTTATCATCCTGATAACCTTTAATACAGTGTCCTTGTCTGAACCTTCACTGATAATTCGTTCTGCCGGTTTTTGTAATTCTATGTACTGATATAAGATTGCATCAAGAATGCTGTAGTCTGGCAGGGAATCTGAATCCAACTGGTCAGGCCTTAATTCAGCAGAAGGCATCTTCCGGATAATGTTCAAAGGTATGATCCCGGAATTTCTGTTAATATATTCTGCCAGCCGGTAGACATCAGTTTTATAGACATCACCAATGACTGACAGGCCTCCGGCCATATCGCCATATAGTGTTCCATATCCCACTGCTGCCTCACTTTTATTGGAAGTATTCAGTAAGATATTGCCATACTTGTTTGATACTGCCATCAGCAATACTGCCCTCACCCTGGCTTGTATATTTTCTTCAGTCACATCTCTTTCTTTACCTGCAAAAAGCGGAGCAAGGATCTCCTCAAATGCAGTGAATGGTTGTTCGATGCTTACAATATCGTATTTAACATTTAAGGTATCAGCAAGTGCGACTGCATCCTTTACCGAATGATCCGAAGAATATCGTGAAGGCATCAGCAGGGCTCTTACGTTTTTATTTCCAAGAGCCTCGACAGCAAGACAGAGGCAGAGAGCTGAATCGATGCCTCCTGAGAGACCTATTATACAGTTTCTTAAACCTGATTTTGAGAAATAATCACGAATGCCTGTTACCAGTGCCTTGTAAATAAGCGGAATTGTCTCGGGCCGGCTCTTTTCCACTTTTATAGTACTATTGTATATTTCATCAATTGAAAATGTCTCAACAGCCTCTTCAAAAAAAGGAAGGCGGTGAAATACTTCACCTTTCCTGTCAACGATCAACGATGCCCCGTCAAATATGAGTTCGGTATTTGCACCTGTCTGGTTTACAGATATAACAGGTATTTTGTATTTAGCCGCTTTAGATCTGAAGATATTCTCCTTTGCTTCAATCTTTGTATATGAAAAAGGGGAAGCAGCTATATTAATAATAAGATCGGGATTATGCCTGTAAAGTTCTTCAGCAGGAGATACAGTGTATAGTCTTGACCTTTCGAACTCATTATCAAATGGCTGTTCATCCCATAGATCCTCACAAATAGTAATTGCCAGTCTTAATCCGTTGAATGAGAATATTTTAAAGTTCTTTTCAGGTTCAAAGTACCTGTATTCATCAAAAATATCATAAGTTGGCAACAATGCCTTATTGGCGCAAAAAATTACCTTCCCCTCCGAAAGTACAAGAGCCGAATTATATAATTTTTTACCCTCAGGATTTGTGTTTATGGTAGGAGATCCTACAATAGCCGTTATCCCTGTACATTCCTCTGATATTTCCTTTACTGTGGTATTGCATTGTTCTATAAAATCGAGACGATCGAGAAGATCAAGAGGAGGATAACCAGGAATACAGAGTTCTGAAAAGACTATAAGTTCAGCGCCGTCTGTTTTTGCTTTTTTTATTGCATTGCAGATAAGTTCCTTATTCCTGTTAAAATTTCCGATATGATAATTCAGCTGTGCAACAGAGATTTTCATCTTATGATGATTATTATAGAAAACATTGTTATTCTTCCTTCTTTTGACAGATAAAATTGCAGATCCTTCATTATTATCATCCCTTATTCCTTACGGACTGCTAAATTAAGAAATAATAATAGAAGTTATTGTGTCGTTTTTATTAGTTGTCTTATAACCGAAAAAGTGATTATTTTTGACTTGCCAAAAAGGAAAGCATTATGAGAATAGGGTTTGCCTCATTTTTACTCATTATTCTGGTCGTCCCAGGACTTATCTCCTGTAAGAAGGACCATTACAAAGTGAATACATCATCAATAAAGGTAAAAATTGAAATAAAGAGGCTTGAAAAGGATCTTTTTACTTTAGATCCTGAAAAAATTATTCAGGCCGTGCCTTCTCTCAAACTGAAGTATAAAGGATTTCTTCAGTTATTCAGCTATGTGATTAATACCGGCGATATTAATGATTCTTCATTTGGTGACTTCCTGGTAAGGTTTTGCACTGACAAACAGAATAATGATGTTTATTCCCTTACAATGAAGGTGTATCCTGATATCAGACAGATAGAAAGCGATTTACAGGCAGCATTCAGGCATTATTTATATTATTTCCCCGAACGAAAGGTGCCTGGTGTCTTCACCTGTATTACAGGATTTAATAACAGTATTATCACAGGAGATTCCGTGCTCGGAATAAGTCTTGACAGGTACCTGGGTGCTGATTGTGAGTATTATCCCAGGCTTGAGATTTACAAATATATAGCTGCCAGGATGACTCCAATGGATATAATCCCTGATTGTATGTATGCCTGGGCTGCTTCGGAATGGGATTTTTCCACTGTTAAATACCAGGCTGATAATGTACTGACAGAGATCATCCATAATGGGAAACTTAAATACTTTGAAAAATGCATGTTGCCGGAATCTCCTGATGAACTGATCTTTGGTTTTACATCCGATCAGATGAAATTCTGCAGGAACAATGAAGACCAGATGTGGCAGTACCTTATTGAAAATGACCTCTTATTCAAGACCGATCAGTTCACTATCCGTAAACTTACAGGTGAAGCCCCATTTACAAGTTTCTTTACAAACGAATCACCGGGAAGGGCAGCTGTCTGGCTTGGTTTCAGGATAATAGAATCATATATGATGAAAAATCCGGGAGTTAAACTGGAGGATCTGATGAATAATACTGATGTACAGGGTATTCTGGAGAAGGCAAAATACAGGCCCCAATAGGAAAACCAGCCATAAGTTTCACCAATTTGCATAAAAAAAGAATTACAATATTAACTTTGCTAAACTTTTGCTCTTTATATTTGTTTAAGAGTTAGATGAGAAAAATACTTTCCATACCATTATTTGTGCTGATTCTCTTCTCAGGGATCACCGTCAATTTTTCAACCCATTATTGCGGAGGTTCCGTTGCTGCAACAAAAGTTTCCCTTAATGGTGAACTTGCAACGTGTGGGATGGAAAGTAAAAATGATACCAAATCTAATGAAGATCTTTACACAAACCATTGTTGCGAAGATGTAACAGCATCTTACTCACTGAGTTGTAATTATGTTCCTTCCTTTCATTTTGATAATGATTTGTTCCGGCATATTGACTTTGTAACAGAAATTCCTGCTCATAATAGCATTAAGGATATTTTAAAGATCTCTTCTTTTGAAACCATAAGACCGCCCGGCACTTATACTCCAAATAGTGTTGACCGGCAGGTAATCTGTGTTTTCCTTATCTGATTCTATTTTTCTGAACTATGACCAGACATGGCATTGCTTTGTCGGTTATATCTGTTTGTATAATATTTCTATGTAATAATTTATAACTAAATTTTTTTAATTATGAAAACAATCAAATTGTTTATTGCTATTATTCTTGTAGCCTCAGTCAGTGGAAATTTATCAGCTCAAACCTCAGCTAAACCTTCAGGGCAGCTAAAAACAGAGACTCTGAAAGTGTGGGGTAATTGCGGAATGTGCAAAGACCGCATTGAAAGCACAGTAAAAGCAGAAGGAGCAACCAGTGCCACATGGGACTCAAAAACAAAGATGCTTGCTGTTTCATACGATCCTTCCAAAACCAGTCTTGATGCACTTAGCAAGAAGATTGCAGCTGTGGGACACGATACTGAAAAATACAAAGCACCCGATGATGTTTATGCAAAACTGCCAGGATGCTGTCATTATGAAAGAGTTAAATAAAGATTTTGATCTTCAATGTTCAACAGACTTGTAAAATATTTTCTTGAAAACAGGCTGATTACCTTTATTTTCCTCATTGCTTTTATTGGAATGGGGTTGGTATATATGCCGTTCAATCTTAGATCAGGGATATTACCGCGTGATCCGGTACCGGTTGATGCTATTCCTGATAT
>Ga0208980_10000798_pt1 | contig 18361 bp, 14 predicted proteins | sample WetSurMetagenome_3_FD_187993 | JGI IMG/M metagenome (GOLD analysis project Ga0208980, IMG submission 187993) | Wetland microbial communities from Twitchell Island in the Sacramento Delta, sample from surface sediment Aug2011 Site A1 Bulk (version 2) | ecosystem: Environmental > Aquatic > Marine... | reverse complement strand
TCCTTCAGTTTTTCTTCCAACGCTTTATCCAGGCTGCTGAAACCAGCCTTGATCATCATTTTGCTCACGCTGTCGATCATGCGGGAGCCCACGCTGGCAAGCGTCCCTCCAATGGTCACATCGCCAGTGTAGTTCAGGGTGGTGGTTTGATCTCCATTATCCGTGAATTTCACGTATCCCACACCTTTCGCAAACCCCGGCGCGCCGCGGCCATCCACGGTCAGGGTACAGCTTTCGGGTGGGATTTCATCCGAGACGACCAGAGTACCCGCGAATGACCCGGATACCGGACCGATACGCAGGTGAATGGCAGCATCGTAATGATTTGGCTCCACTTCTTTGATCTCCTGGGACCCGGGGATCGCTTTCATCAGCATATTGGGATCCCGGATCATATCCCAGACAATTTCCCGCGGACCTTTGAATAAATGTTCGCCTTCTATTTTCATTAAAACCCTTTCTTCCCAAATCAGTTATGGGGTAATTCGATCTAATTTCCTATTTCGAAGCGTTTTGGATGGATTCGAACACCTTTCCAGGGTTCAGGTTCGATTCCAGAAGCTCCAGCTTGAATTCGACGAGCGCATCCTCCATAGCCTGGATGAATGCCGGCGGGGTCGGTATCGCCCCGGCTTCGCCCACACCCTTGATCCCCAGTGGGTTCAGCGGGGTGGTATTCACCGCGTGGCCGATCTCGATTCTATCAGGCATATCGGTGGCCTGCGGCATGAGGTAATCCATGAAGGATGCAGTGAGCAGTTGCCCGTTCTCATCGTAGGTTATCTTCTCGTACCAGACATTTCCCAGCCCCATCGAAACAGCGCCCTGGATCTGACCCTCAAGCAGTAGCGGATTGATCACAGTTCCGCAATCGTGAACAATCGCGTAGCGCTTGATCTTGGCTTCGATGGTTTCGGGGTCCACTTCCAGGATGAGCGCGACCGCGCCCGAGCCGGTGGCTCCGTAAGGAGGGGCGAAATACGCTGTGGCTTCCAAGCCAGGCTCCACTCCAGGGGCAATCGTGCCGCGCATCGGGTTGGCTTTGAAGGCCAGCTCACCCAACGGGATCTGCTTCTTCGGGTCGCTCTTCACGCACACATACCCCTCGCAAAGATCTACATCCTCCACCGGCACTTCCAGGAATTTCGCCCCGGTCGCCAGGGTCTTTTCACGAACCTTGACAGCGGCCAGGTGCATGGCGGTTCCGGCGATGGCTGCCCCACGGCTGGCAAAGGTGCCCGCTCCCCAGTGGAAATGGTCGGTATCACCAGTGATCACCTTCACATCCTCAGGTTTTACATTAAGCTGTTCAGCTACGATCTGGGCGAAAACGGTATAGTGCCCCTGACCCTGGGTGGAATACCCGGTGGAGCAGCTCACCCTGCCATTATTGCCAATGGTCACGCGGGCGCCTTCATACGGCCCGACCGATGTGCCTTCCGTAAAGGTCACCACGCCGATCCCAAGATGCTTGCCTTCCTTGCGGGCCTTGGGTTGAATTTCCTCGCGGAATTTTTTATAATCCACCATCTCCAGAACGCGGTCCAGGTTACCCTTGTAATCGCCGGTATCCAGCACACCCTCCACGAAGTCCTGCCCGATGATGCCGGTATGAACGGGAAACTCGGCGGGTGTGAGCAGATTCTTGCGCCGAAGGTCGGCCGGATCCATCTTCAGTTCTTTCGCAGCGATATCCAGCATGCGTTCCATGATGAAAACACCTTCCGGGCGGCCCGCGCCGCGCACAGGGGTGACCACCATTTCATTGGTGAAAACCATGCGGATCTCAGTATAGAAATTCGGTACACGGTAATTATTGACCGTATGGGTCTGGGTATTGAGCGGCACAGTCATTCCATAGGAATCGTAGGCGCCGGTGTTGTGGTAGAACACATCCTTGAACCCCAGGATGGTGCCATCCTTCTTGAGGGCGATCTCGCAATAATGTACCTGGTCGCGCTCGGAGGTGGTGCCCAGGAAGTTCTCACGCCGGTCCTCGATCCACTTGATCGGGCGGTTCAGCTTCATCGCGATCCAGGGCAGCAGCACATCATCGGTCTGGGAGGTCATCACCTTGGGGCCAAACCCGCCGCCGATGAAGGGGATCTCCACGCGCACCTGGTTTTCCACCAGTCCCAGCCTGCCGGCGATGGCGCCGCGCAGCGGCAATGGGGCCTGGGCAGTGGCCCAGACAGTCATCTCTTCCTTACGGTCGTTCCAATCCACCACGAATCCGCGGTTTTCCATGGCTGCGCCGGCGTTGCGGTCAGCGTTGAGCTTTCGCGTGATGACTACATCTGCGTTCTTTTTGGCTTCTTCGTAATTGCCAGCTTCCTGCTTGACCAGGGCAGCCATGTTGGAGGGTAGATCCTCATGCACCAGCACGGATGAATCCTCCCAGGCTTTCTCCAGATCCACCACCGCTGGCAGCGGTTCCACGTCAAATACGATGTCGTCGAAAGCATCCTCGGCGATGTAGCGCGATTCCGCTATCACGATTGCGATGGGTTCGCCCGAAAAGCGCACCTTATCTTTGGCAATTGGCACCAGGGTGCGGGCATTGAATTGCGAGCCTTTGATGGCAGTCGGCGGCGGCACCTGCAGCGGCCCCGGTTTCCAGTAATCCCCAAAATCCTCGGCGGTGTAGATGGCGACCACACCCGGGCGCTTCAACGCAGCGGAGACGTCGATATTCTTGATGCGCGCGTGAGCATAATCGCTGCGCATGAAGGCGGCGTGCAGCATGCCCGGGATGACGATATCATCTATAAACTGGGCTTTGCCAGTTAAAAGCTGCGGGTCTTCCAGCCGGGTTTCTCTTTGACCAAAATATTTTCCAGTCACGGTTTCACCTCTCAGGTCCTATTTGCCAGAAGACATTTTCTTCGAAGCATCCAGCGTGGCTTCGATGATCTTTTCATAGCCGGTGCAGCGGCAGATGTTGCCATCAATCGCTTCACGAACTTCCTCCTCCGTGGGGCTCGGGTTTTGCTCCAGGAAGGGCGTCAGGGTCATCAGGAAGCCCGGGGTGCAGAAACCGCATTGCAGCGCGTGTTTCTCGGTGAAGGCTTGCTGCAGGGGATGAAGATGCTCGGGGGTTCCCAGCGATTCCACCGTGTGGATATCGTGCCCATTCGCCTGAACCGCGAACATCAGGCAGGAGCGGACGGCTTCGCCATCGAAAATTATGGTGCAGGCACCGCAGATGCCGTGTTCGCAGCCTACGTGCGTACCCATCAGCCCCAGTTCGTGACGAAGAAAATCGCTCAGAAGCAGACGGGCTTCCACCTCGCGGGAGTATTTTTGTCCATTCACAGTGACGGTAACAGGGAATAATTTACTCATGGTCATTCTCCTCGCTTGGCCCGTTCAAACGCTTCGGTTAGACACCGCACGGTCAGAACCCGCACAAGATTGCGTCTGTATTCCGCCGTGCCGTGCAGGTCGGTGGAGGGATCAATCTCGCTCATGGCTGCCTCGGCGACCTCCTTGTATGCTTCCTCCGATGGCGCTTTGCCGACCAGGATCTCCGGCGCGCTCTGCGAGAGGATGGGCATCTCTCCCACCCCCATGAAGACCAGGCGCACATTCTTGCAGCTACCTTTTTCGTCCAGCGTGACCACGGAGGATACTGCCGCCTGGGCATACCCACCCCGCTGGCGGGAAACCTGGATATATTTACTGCCCGTTTTAGGGGGCAGCGGGCTGAGGACAACCTCAGTCAGCATTTCATCCGGTTCGATCACTGTCATGAACGGTCCCAGGATCAGATCAGGCGCCAAAACGCGCCGCTCTCCGCCTTTGCCGCGGATGACCATTTCCATGTTCATCACGATCGCGATGCTCGGAAGCTGCCCAGCCGGATCGGCGTGAGCGATGGCGCCCCCAAAGGTGCCGCGTGCGCGGATCTGCGGGTGGGCGATGAATTTGGCGACTTCCTTTAGCAAAGGGTACCGCTTGGTGATCTCCGGGCTGTATTCCACCTGTTTTACCCGCGTCATGGTTCCAATCGCCAGGCAACCATCAGGCGTAGGCTTGATATAGGAGAGCTCAGGAATATTGTTCAAATCTACCAAAGCTGCCGGGCGGGCCATGCGGAAGTTCATCGCGGCGATCAGGCTCTGCCCCCCGGCAAGGACTTTGCCGTTGTAGCCCAGCTCCGCGAGTGTATCCAGCGCTTCTTCCGTGCTGGATGGGGCGTAGTAATCAAATCGGACTGGCTTCATAATTGCTCCGCCTTCTCAAAGTTTTCGGCGTCCCCAAATTGGGGTCCGCCAGGGAATTTATCATCACAATATTGGGGTTTTCCATTCAAGCCGAATGGAAAACCTCTTTTAATTTATTTTTCCTTGAAGGCCACGAAGCGGCCCCACATCGACTCAGCTTCCATCGCCTTCTGCAGGTAGCAGCCGATGTAGTAACGCCCGCTCTTGGCGGTGGCGATATCGCCAGCCAGATTCTCGGCATGCACGATATGTTTGGAGAACAGGTTCAGGTGCATATCCTGGTAATAGTGATCCAGGGGATACATCTCATCCCAACTTTTGCCAAAATCCTTCTTAAGCTTGGCATCAGCTTCGGCGAAGGTCTTGGGGTGCCAGATACGCATGATGGTGTTCATGGGATGGTCGGCGGAAACTGCGTCCACGCCGATCCATTTGATCTTCATATCGGTCGCCCACTTGGAGAAATCGGGTGAAGGGCCTGGGTGCTTGACCATGTAGCGGAACTCGTCGGATTGCTTGCTGCACCAGCCGAATTTGTTCCAACCAGTCTTGATCACCAGGATGTCGCCCTTGCGGATATCAACCACATCGTGGATCATCTTAGGGGTGTAAACGCTGGAATCGCTGACCAGGTGGGAGATATCGGCGATGACCCCCGGGCCAACCCATTCTTCCAGGGGCACCTGCCCGATGGTTCGCCCTCTTGGATAGAAATGCTTCTCGCCGTCCATGTGTGTACCCAGGTGGATGCTGGCATTGCAGATGGAGCCGTTGCGCCCCATGCCAAAGAACTGCCCGCCCACGCGCTTGGTGTAGGTGACACTGAGCGGAATGTAGTTAAGCCACTGCGGCGTCTGCACGCTGAAGGGCACGGTCATATCCACCATCTCCGAATTTTCCATGGCTTTGAAGAACTCGGCGTCGCTCATCCCGGCTGGGGCAGTATAGGCGACCACGCGCGACCAGGCGGCTTCCACTTCCATGTACGGGATCGGCATGATGCAGATCCAGGCGCGTTTGTTCTTGAGCTTGTCGATCTCGCCCACGATGCATTCCGCAAGCACCAGGTGCGCTTTTGGCATCTGGATGTGGGTCAGGTTGTAATACTCGCCCTGCGGGAAGGTTTCATCCCAGGTCTTGCCGGTTTCCTTCTTCAGCTTGGCTTCAGCCAGCTGAAAATGATTGTCGTGCATGCGCCGGATGGGAGTGTTCATGGGGTGCTCAGCCGCGCCGCAATCCACACCAACTACCTTCAGCTTCATTTTTAAAGCCCACTTGTAAAATTCGATCGAGGGACCGGGATGGCGCACGAGGAAACCGAATTCCTTGGATTCCACGCCGCCCTGGGCGCTGGTGTTAACCACATCCGGTTGGTCAAAAGAGTATTTATGATAGCCGGTGTTGATGATCAGAATATCGCCGGGTTTCACTTCGGCTTTTTTCTGGATCATTTCAGGTGTAATTATGCTGTAATCCGAGACCATGTCCGAGATATCCACCACCACGCCCGGACCGCACAGGTCCTCGAGGGGGATATCCGCGATGGCCCGCCCTCCGGAATGGAAAGCCGTCTCTCCAACCAGGTGGGTGCCCACCGTGTTGCTCCAGTTCAGGATCTGCCCGTTCGCACCCTGGCCGCCGCCATAAGCGCCGGTGACCCGTTTGAAGAAGTGCACCTCAAGCGATTTTTCTCCTGGCCAGGGGGGGGTGAAGATACTGCAATCCTGGGTCAGATCGTACATTTTGGCTTCGGTCATCATCTTTACAAAGGTATCTCGGTTCATCGCAAATCTCCTTTAACCGTTGATTGAGTTAGAAACCGTATTTTTCAGCGAAGGCGACCAGCGCGTCTTCAAATAATTTCATGGGTGCGGAAGCAACCCCAGCGCCCACCTGCCCAACTCCGGGGTCCTTGTGCGCAACACCGGTATTGACCCGCGGGGCGATCTGCTTTTCCACCACCTTACGGATATCGACGCCCGTGGGGGTGCCGCGGAAATCCAGGAAGGGGATGGTGAAGTTCTTGTTCTCGGCGTATGTGATCTCGTACATATCCAGGGTGGTGTTGATCGCATCCCGGGGCGTGCCGCCAATAAAGGTCACAAGCGCGGGGGCTGTGGCCATGGCAAAACCGCCAATACCGGCTGTTTCAGTGATGACCGAATCGCCGATATCCGGGTTGGCGTCTTTCTCCGTGAAGCCAGGAAAATAGAGCGCCTTGACGATGGGGGAGGGTGCGGTGAACCAGCGGTTGCCCAGCCCACTCACTTGCAGCCCGTAATCCGTCCCATTGCGACACATAATGGTGACGATTGTGCTGCCTTCCACATTTTCACCGGCGGCGGTCATGGTCTTGCAGGCTGCCATCACCGGGTTGAGGATGCTGAGCGCGTTTTCACCCAGGAACTTGATCACTTCGAAAGCGGTGGCGGTATCCTTGGCTGTTTTGGCGATATATGGCGCCAGTTGGGTAGTCCACAATACCGAGGCTGCATCCAGGCGGTTGTGCCCGTCATCGCCCATGTGAAGTGCCTTGGCAATTATGGTGCGGATATCCAACCCGCCCGCAGCTTCCAAAGCAGCCTTTACTGTGGGTCCCAGGGTGTTTTCCATCCAGTGCAGCTTGGTGAGCACATCTTCGCTGTAGGCACCCATGCGCAGCACCTTGCCGCGGCCTTCATTCAGGTTTGAGTAGCAGGTGATGTTGTGAACTTTATTTTCGATAATATACACTGACATCGAGGGTGAGATCACTCCCGCCATCGGACCGGTGCACATATGCTCGTGACAGGGGGCGAATTCGATCTTGCCGGATTCCAGCATTTTCTTCGCTTCTTCCTCGTTCTTCGCTTTGCCCTCAAAGAGCAATGCTCCGATCATGGCTCCCTTCATGGGGCCAGCCATGCGCTCCCAGGTGATGGGTGGGCCGGCGTGCAGAAGCATATTCTCGTGCATGCCGGGCACCTTGTCGATAGCCTTGCCCATACTGACCGCCACAGGTTTGGCTTCCATAAATTTTTCACAAACGATAGCGTTGGCTTTCTCAATATCGATCATTGATATTCCTCCAGGGAACAATTGAAGATGACTTTATGCGCCTTTTTGTTTCATGCGTTCAAGAATACCCATCAGTTTTTCATTACCACCGGCTGGTGGTTTCCAATCCACGTGAACGTACGGGGCTTCCTGCGCTTTCAGGTTGGCTGCAAAGGACTCCAGCCCAACGTTGATGGCCGCCATGGGTTTCTTCAGGTTGGCCAGGTCCACCGGTTTTCCCTGGGTCGCTGTCGCAGATGCTCCGCGCTCGCCGAGCGCCCGCATGATGCGCCCCACCCTGCGCACGACCAAATCGTTACTGGTATCCACCCAGGCGCCAGCTTCCTTGAGCTTGCTGATCTGTGAATCCAGGTTCTGCGGGTCTTCATCTGTGCCGGTCACCACGCAAACGACCTCCAGGTGGCGGCCTGCACGTTTTGCGATCTCGATGGACTTGGCGATGGCCTCCCCGAGCTCGCAAGCAGGGTCAGGGTGCGACCCGTAGCCAATAACCACATCCAGCATGATGACCGCCACCTCGGGGTCATTGGCTTCTTCATACAGTCTGCGGATGCGCAGTTCATTATCCATCATGGGGTGCAGGCGTCCGACCGTGAATTCATCTTCGCCCAGGTCAACGATGCAGTTCTCCTGGCTAACCAGCGCATCCGCCATCTTATTGTCTTTATTTATAGGCGCGTTGGCCCAAACCCTTGGCAGGTAACCAGCCAGGATATATTGGGCTTCGTAGGCAAGGGTACCGCCGGAGAACAACCCGCGGAAATATTTCTGTTCCGGGGTGAATTTTTCGAAGGAAACATCAGCGGCCGGGCGCAGATCCGGCGGGTTCTTCGCAAACTCAACCGCCAGTCTGGCGGCATCATCCATGCCGGTGGCGAAGAACAAGTTGCCATCCTGAATGGTTGTAACTGCGCGGGCAATGAAATTAACCACCACCGGTTTGTCTGCCTTGCGCGCCACTTTAAGTACTTCCTCAGCCACCTTGGGCGCAGGCGGTTTGGAAACCAGCACGATCACTTTTGTATCCGGGTCGCGGATGAGTGCATCAAGAGCCATCAGGTAAGTGATGGCGCCAACTTTCTCGCTCAAATCCCGCCCACCGGTGCCGATGCCGAAGGTGATTCCGCCCCCAAGCTGGTGAATACGGGAGGCAACCTGTTGCAGCCCGGTTCCGGCCGCGGCTACGATACCGATAGGTCCGTTCCGCACCTTGTTGGCAAAAGCGAGACCCATCCCTCCTATATTGGCTGTGCCGCAATCGGGACCCATCACCAGAAGACCGGCCTCTCTTGCCTGAGTCTTGAGCGCGATCTCATCCTCCACGCTGACGTTATCGCTGAAGAGGTGGACGTGCTTGCCCAAACGCAGCGCCTCGCGGGTGACTCCCGCGGCATACCGCCCAGCCACCGAAACGATCACCCAGCTTGCGTCCGGCAGCATCTCCGCTGCTGCTTCCAGGCTGTGGGGCATGTATTCCTGGTCAATATCCGATTTTCGCGCTGCCAATAACTCATCTACTTTACCGATCGCCTCTTCAGCGACCTGCGCGGATTCCGATTTCACCACGATCACCAGGTCATCCGGTTTGGAGGCCTGTACTTCGGTCGTATTGAGATCAATATGAGCCAGCAGTTCCTTGTTGGATTCGGTTCCCATCACAACTCCAGCATCCAGGACGCCAGGGAGACCAGCCAGGGACCGTTGAAGCTGCATTAATTTGGCAGAGTCGTAATACACTCCACTGCGGATTTGGGTTTTAATAATCGCCACGTAAACACCTCGGATCACAAGGGAATTTCAACCTGATACCGTTCTTGAAGGGATACTCCACGGGTAAAATAATCGCAGAAGAGAAAATCAATTCCGTCATTGAACCTGTTTATCAATATAGCACAGGCGAAAACTGGTTTACAAATATCATATTCACATATCTTGTATGACAAATGATACCCACTGGTGTTTCAAAAAAACATCCCCCAATCAAAGTATGGACGATGGGGGATGTTTTTTATCGTATCACGCAGGATTAAAGGTCGAGTGTCTCCGGGACGCGGAATTTGGCGTTCGCCTTGCGGACAGCGGGCGTTACCTTGAAGGAGAGATCATCGCCGATGGTCTCCTTGCAGAAGTTCTTGATGCGTCCATTCCACATATCCTGATCCAGGTAGAAGACCTTGGCACCCCCCAGCTCGTGCTGGTACTGCGGCCAGGGTTTGGTGGGTTGGGCCATCTCCAACCCGGCCATACGCCAGCCGTTGTAGGATTCGAAGGTGGTCCACCATTCCTTGCACTTCAGGATCTCAAGCGCGTAATAGGTCTTGGCGTAGTACATCGGCCAGCCCACACGCGCGCGGCGGGAGAATGCCATGGTGTGCAGACTGATGGCCAGGTCCTTGTCCCAGACGCGCCCGTTGGCAAAACCGAGCCATTCGCCGTCGATCAGGCCTACCATGGCGAAGGGATCCTTCATACGCTTGCGGGTGAGAGCGAGCACTTCGCCATACACACGCACGCCAACGATATCGTAAAAGTCTTTTTCCACATGCATCACCTTCTCGAGGTAGCCGAGCATGAGGGGAATGTCGCTTTCTTCAACGGCGCGGATATAGAGGGTGCGGCCGTCTTTGAGGGTGATCTGGGCTTCCGGCCAGGGTGGAAGCTTCATCGGCGGAGCGGATAGCAATGCTTCAATCTCGCGCACATTGATCTTGATCTCTTCCACAGAAACAGGGGTTGGGGGTTCAACTCTCATTTTTTTCCTTTACTTTCGGTTGATATATGGAAAATCTAAAAATCAGTATAGCATCCGTAAAAGAGCGCGTCAATCAATGGTCAGACAATTAAGAGCAATCAAGGACTTAAATCATATCCAGGGAGCCTGATTTTTCTGACAAATGTCCATCTTCTCATTTTTAACGAAAAAACTGGCAGCCGGGACCGCCAGTTTCTCATGGAAAGGTTGAATAAATTACAAAAAATTGTCTGATGGTGAACTCTCAGTTCTATTAATCCCTGACTCAACCGAGGTTGAAATCCTCCCGTTCAAAATTAGGCACGCGGTTGATGATGACGCCTGTCACCCTTCCCCCGCTCAGCCGCAATTGTTCTCTGGCTGCCTCCAGCTTTGAGCGGCGGGTCCGGTGCGGCTGGATTACCAGCAGTACCCCGTCCACCAGGGAGGAGGCTATCCTGGTGTTCACATCCCCCAGCGGCATACCATCCAGAATGACCCATTCGGTTGTCTTAAGTAGCCTGGTGATCAACCCGCCCAGTTTTTCTTCCGGGATGATCTCGTTCTCCATTCGCTGGGAGCCGCCTGGAATGACCGAGAGCCCAGGCAGCAGTTCACTCTTGAAGGCAACCTTATTGAATAGCCCCGCATCCCGGAATAGGTCCGTCAGTCCCGGTTGACCTGCATGACCGAAATATAGATGGACTTTCCCATCCCCCGGGTGCGCGTCCACCAGGCACACCTTTCTGCCGGAGAGCGCCAGCGAGCAGGCAATGTTCACCGCCAAAAATGTTGTTCCCTCCCCGGCATCGGCTGCGGAAATGAGCAGGGATTTTCCCGATTTTCCTTTTTGAAGAAAATCAAGGTTGGTGATAAGGGATTGAACAGCCAGCGCGGTGTTCGATTGCGGCTGCTGAATGACTAGCGGTTCGCCTTCAAGGAGGGCGTGCCTGGTCTCGGGGATGACCGCCAGAACTGGCGCATCCACCTGGCTGCGGATCTCACCGGGGTAATTCAGCGATCCACGCGCATAATCCGTAAGCAGCGCTCCGCCCACCGCCAGGATCAAACCCGCCACGCCAGCCAGGATGGTGTTGAAGTACCAGATCGGACGCACGGGGCGTTCTGGTACTGCGGCGGATTCGATCTGCACCACGTTGGGGGTATATTGCGAGGCATTCAACCGCACTGTTTCCAGGTTGTTCACCAGATCCAGGTAAATCCTACGGTACTGATCCAGGGTGGATTGCAGCAGCAGGAACTTGGAATCGGCACGAATTTCGCCTGTATCAGAAGGTTTTTTCATCACCTCCAGGTTGGTTTTGATCTGTTGATATTTGGCCAGCACCGGCAGAAGCTGATCCACCTGGTTCTGTTTCATCAGTCCTGATTGTTTTTGGACCAAGTCCAGCGAGGCAAGCAGCGGAACGATCTCTTTTTGCAGAGAGGCAATCTCCGCACTGATCGAGTCAATCTCTCCGTTCACGGTATCCAACTGACTTTGCACCTGCTCCGTATTGTAGGTATCAAATTCCTGTTGGATCTTATCCATCTGGGATTGAACCTCAGCGATTCGTTCATTAAGGCTCGTTTCGTTGGAGGAATAACGTGCCGCCATCAGGTTTGTGTTCTGATCGATCATGCCTTGGACGATGGCATTCGCAATATCCGCTGCCCGCTCAGGGGCTGCGTTCTGAACTGTGATCTCCAACACCTGCGAACTGCCCACCTGCACCACCCGCACTTTGCGGGCTTTGATGGTGTACCCCAGGGATTCCGAAGCGGCACTCAATACTGCCTGACTTGTGGGCAACTCCACGTTGGTCAGCAGGAGCTGGATATCATCCATGAAGATGGTGTCGGCGGATTTGCCCTGCTGCCCGCGGGTGACCAATACCTTGGCGGTACCTTCATATACAGGCGTCATTACCCGACTGGCGATAAAACCGCTGAGCAGCCCGACGATCAGCCCGGTCAATATAAGCCAGAGCCACCGGCGACAAAATAGGTATGCATAGCGAAAATACATCTTCCCTCCTCGAACGGGCATGAATGATGAGCAGACTTCGATTATTTATCGCAGTGATAAATTTCGCGCACTGCGTGATTTACTATTAATTCAGCGCCGAATCGGTCGCGGCGATTACCTGCTCCACACCGTCTTCGCCCAGCCCGGCGAAGAGCGGCAGCGTGACTTCACGGTTGCCGGCTTCCTCGGTCCAATGCAACAACCCATCCAGAGTTGGCGCCAGGCTGCGGTAGGCGCTGAAGCGATGGATCGGGGGGTAATGAATGCTGGTCTGGATTCCTGCAGCCTTCATCTTTTCCATGAATTCATAACGGCTGACACTCGTAGGCAGGATCACGGGCATAAGGTGAGCCGCCCCGATGCCGCGGTTATTTTGAAAGGGCAGTCCGAGCTCTGGATGTATGGCTGCCAGCCCGTCCATATATTGCCTCACAAATCCCCGGCGGCGCTCATTGTTGGCAGGAAGCTTATCGAGCTGCACGATCCCAATAGCTGAGCGGATTTCATCAATGCGGTAGTTGTAGCCCAGGTCCACCACGTCATACGTCCAGGCGTGGCCTTTGTGCCGGTCCCAGGTGAGCGTGGTCATTCCGTGCGATCGCAGGCGGCAGAGCTTTTCATAAAGCGTGTCGTCGTTGGTCACCGCCATGCCCCCCTCTCCGGTGGCCATGTTTTTGTTGGAAAAGAAGCTGAAACAGCCTATATCCCCCCAGCAGCCCATATGCCTGCCTTCCAGCGAGGAACCAACCGCATGGGCGGCATCCTCAATGATCTTAAGATTGTGCTTTCGGGCCAATTCCTGGAAGGCGGGCATATCGCAGGGATACCCGCCGTAATGCATCACCATCAGCGCGCGGGTACGCGGGGTTATAAGCAGCTCCGCTTGCTCCGCCGATAGATTGAGGTCATTCAATCCGCAGATATCAGCAAAGACCGGCACTGCACCGGTGTAACGCACCGCGTTGGCTGTGGCAACGAAGGTAAGCGCCGGAAGAATAACCTCATCCCCGGGCTGCAGACCCACAGCCAGGCAGGCCATGTGAAGGGCTGCTGTCGCGTTTGTCACTGCCAGGGCATATTTTGCCCCGGTGAACCTGGCAAAACGCGCTTCGAAATCCTGGGTGACCTCTCCCATCGTCAGCCAGCGGCTCTTTAGGACCTTCAGAACCGCCTCCTGCTCCGCTTCACCCAAATCGATATCCGCCAGCGGTATTTTCCAGCCCATTAGGCCGCCTCCAGGGGAAGAAATTCCTCACGCATGGTTTCGAAATCGCGGGTGGCCATTTCATAATCATCCGGCCGTCCCAAATCCTGCCAGTAGCCATCGTATTCATATCCAACAACCTTTTCCCCGGCGCGTAAAAGGATCTTTACAAGGTCGGGGAAGTCCAGGTACTCGCAAGGCGGGATGTATTTGAGCACTTCCGGTTCAAATACATAGATACCCATGCTCACCAGGTAATCGTTGACGGGTTTTTCGATGTAGTCCGCAATCCGGCAATCGCCGTTCTTGATGATCACCCCCAGATCCACGCGGTTTTGGCGATGATGGGCGGCGATGGTGGCGATGGCTTTCTGGTCCTTGTGAAATTTGACAAGCTCCCGGAACCGCAGCTTGGTGAGGATATCCCCGTTCATAACCAGGAAGGTGGAATCAAGTCCGGTTACCTGCGAGATCGGACCTGCTGTACCAAGTGGTTTATTCTCCAGGCTGTACCCAATTTGCACACCCATACTGCTGCCATCCTGAAAAAATGCCATAAGCAAATGGGATAAATGCCCAACGGTCAGTGTAATATCGGTTATGCCTTCCTCCTTCATCTGCAGGAGGATTACCTCCAGGATGGGCATCTCGCCGATCGGCATCAATGGCTTGGGCAAGATCTTGGTATACGGGAAAAGCCGCGTCCCCTTGCCGCCCGCAAGTACTACTGCTTTCATTTCCCACCTCCCCTAAAAGACATACGATTTTCCGTTGTAATGCTCCAAATGTTTTCGGATCCACTGAATGGTGCGATCCAACCCCTCGTCCAGGCTGGTCTCTGGGAACCAGCCGATCGTTTCCCTCGCCAGGGAATTATCGGAAAGCAGCCGCTGCACTTCCGAAACCTGGGGGCGCAGGCGAGCCTCGTCCACCGAGATCTCAACCTTGCGACCCACCTTTTGGATCACCTTCATCGCCAGATCGCCAATGCGGATGTCGTTTCCGGTGCCCAGGTTGAACACCCGACCCTCCACGTGATCGGCTAGAGCTGCGCAAATGAAACCATTCACCGTATCATCCACGTAAGTGAAATCACGGGTAGTATCCAGATTTCCCAGCCGGATGAGCGGCTGGCTGAGTGCCTGTACGATGATGGTGGGGATCACCGCCCGGGCGGATTGGCGTGGGCCGTAAGTATTGAATGGCCGCACGGTCACCACCGGCAGCCCGTAGGCGCAATAAAAGCTCTCTGCCATCTTGTCCGCCCCGATCTTGCTGGCGGAATATGGGGATTGCCCTTGCAGAATGTGTGATTCATTGATTGGAACCGTACGGGCAGTTCCATATACCTCGCTGGTGGAGGTGTGCACCAGGCGACCCACATTCTTTTCAACGCAAGCCAGCAGCACATTGAGCGTGCCCAACAGGTTCGTTTCCGCCACCTCCACCGGATGCTTGTAGGAATAGGGGATGGAGATCAGAGCCCCGAGGTGAAAGACCACCTGGCAGCCCTCCACCGCGGCGTTCACCGTTGGCATATCACGCAGGTCCCCAGCAACAACCTCGATCTGCGAGAACACCTCCGGTCGGACATAGTGCAGCAGCCCCCGATCGCCGCGCGAGTTATAACGCACAAACGCGCGCACGATTGCCCCGGAATCCACCAGTTTTTCCACCAGGTGGCTGCCGATGAACCCCCCCGCCCCGGTAACCAGAACGTGCTGCCCCTGCAAAGTCCGTGTCATGTTCGTCCTTTCAGATTCCTTCCACCCAGGAACCATAATCCAGGGAAGTGGTTGGCTCGACCAGTTTTTCGTAAATTCCACTCAGTAAATCCCCCAGGAAAACTACCCGCGCGTTCGATTCACAGCAGATATCCAATACCGCGTTCTTCGCCCGCAGATCGCGGCAGGGAATGGTGCTGATGATCACTCCCACATCATGCTTTTGCACCAAGGCGGGAATATTCTTCAGCGTGCCCAGCACCCAGTTACCATCGATCCTCATCCCGATCCGGCGGGGATCCTCGTCATCCACGATGCCCACGATGGTAAATGCGTACCCGAAGATGCCGCGTTTGAGCATCCAGGTCGCGACCTGGCAGCCTTCGCCGGTGCCGATGATCAATACCCGTTCACCAAAGGCAAATACCCGCTGCCGCCAGGAAAGCCACCTTCCCGCCAATGCGGAGACCAGCCGCAGCCGGTAGCGAATGCTGATGAAAAGCGCAAGGGAGACCAAGCCGATAAAGAGGATCATGGCTGAGGGCAGCGCCGGATAGGGTAGATATCGATGCAAGCCATTTACCCAGTTGCCGAGCAGTGCCAGAATTGTGATCATTCCCACTGAGAACACCAGTGAAAATCCATCCTCCATGGTGGCGCGCGACCAGATCACCCGGTTGACACCCGTCACCGCATTCAATCCGCTGAAGAAGAGTGCGATGAACATCGCCATAACAGCCATCTCGGGGATGCCCCAATTGAGAGGTCCCTGGCTGCGCCAAAGTAGACCAGCGAAGATCACCACAGCCAGCGCGGTTAAAGTGTCAACGAATAACCAGGATAGATGGCGGGAGGTTAGTCTAGATATCGGTCCTGAGAAGATATTGACTTCAGGTATCTTGGATTTTGCGATGCGGGGTAAAAAGATAGCAAAAGTCCAAAAAATGATATCCAGGTCAGAGAAAAAACTGTGGTTGCGGACATAAAGCCTATCGAGGCGAAGCTTATCAGGCAGGATGCTGTTGATATACATCCCCATAAGATCGCTGCCGCTGAGCAGGGATTCCTCATCGTGGTAAAGGATGCTTGCCGGGCTGGTGATCCCGGGGCGCACCGAGAGGATCTCAGCGCGAATCTCGCTTTCCCATTCGGCAGCCACCTTCGGATCTTCCGGTCGCGGTCCCACCAGGCTCATATCCCCCTTGAGCACGTTCCAGAGCTGCGGCAATTCGTTGATCTTCGTATCCCGCATCCAGCGCCCAAACGGAGTAATGCGGGCATCATCGCTGCAGGTGAGCGGGGGTCCCGCGTAGCTTTCAGGGCACTCATACATCGTCCGAAACTTGAGTATCTTGAAATTCCGCCCACCCTTGCCCACCCGATTCCCGCGGAAGAAAAGCGGGCCTGGGGAATCGCGCTTGATCAATATGTAAAATAAAAGCAGAAATGGGGAAAGGAGGATGACCGCCAGGAAAGAGGCCGTGATATCCAGCCCGCGTTTGGTAATTCCACCCAGCAGGCGCGGGAAATCACGCGTGGCAGCGGGATGAGAGAGCGCCCAGCGGGTGGAGTTGATGTAGGTAGAAATTCGGATCATGGAAATATTGGATCGATATGGCGTTGGATTTACCCAGCGGTAATACTGGCTCCAGGAGCTTCGATCGGTTCCAGCCACTCTTCGCGCCAAAAAAGAAAGCAGCGCCGGTCGCAGCGCCCGAAAACAGGCGTTCCCAGACAGGTGACGTTTTCGAGCAGCACCACCCCGCGGCATTTTTTTACCTTGTAGTCTCTTTCATCTAAAAACCTCTCCAAGGGCTGCAAAACCCGCTGGGTGGTCCCACAATACTCACTCATCGCGTCCAGAAATGCGCAGCCTTTCAGCTCCTGCCAGCGGTCCAGGCTGGCGTTGATCTCTTCGCGTGCCTTCACCCGCACCCAGTCTCCCGCCTGAAAGGTTGCCGGGGATTTACTTTTCGAGGTGATATTCATATATACCCCCCTGGTATCATTTTTCTGCATGGAGTCCATTTTCTTCAGGATCGCTTTCGCCTGCGTCTTTACCACCCGGTTCCAGGGCAGCGCCAGGCTGCGTTTGATCCAAACCTTCCATGGCACCGGCTCCGGGTCTGCCCTTCCAGTGGAAATCCGCGGCAAGCAGGGAACCTGGCAGCCATCCATCCGCATTTCCTCACGGGGGGTGGTCATTCAATCCCCTCCACCACTGCAGCCATTGGTTCTCCCATCGTCGAAGTTTGGGATCCAGATGGAATTGGCTTTTGATCTGCGATGCAATCCGGCCAGGGCTGCTGATCTATGGGTGATTTCCCGATCTGGTGGAACCGCAACATCCCCTCCATCTTTGAGATGAACGGCATTTCCGGATTCAGCTTAAGCAGCTTTTGAGAAAATGAAAGAGTCACGCGGTTGGCCAGAGGTCTCAACAAGGGATGCAGCACCACCCGCTGGCAAACCGGGCGGGCTTCGAAGCCCATTCGGAATTTAAACTCATTTACCGATTCCGGCGCGTCCAGGGAATGCAGGCTGTAAAAAATCTCCTTTACCCCAACCCGGGAAAGCAGATCGCAGCTGACATTGAAGAAAAGGACATTATTTACGTGCATATTAAGGTATGTATGATCGCAGATCGCGAAGGGAACACAGAAAGTATCCCCAATGCGGGCAATCAGCAGGCAGGCGGCAAGTTTTTCCTCAACAATGGCCGACCAGGCCTCAAAACCCGGCAACCCATTCGCAGCACGGCAGATCCGCTCCCAATCTTCCTGGCGCATGCTTTTAGACCGGTTCTGCCGCTGGAGAGTATCCTTCTGCAGCACCCAGCCCTCGGTGGCCAACCGCTCGAATGCGATCTGCTCCACATGGCAATGATCCATCCCGCGCCGGACACCGTTGCGTGCCTGCGAGCGCAACAAATCCATGGTGTACGGCGGCTGCAGCACCACATGGTAGCTGACCATGCCCCCGCTTGATCCCAGCGGGCAGGAATAACGCAGTGCCAAGTTGCCCTGACCAACCAATAGGGATCGGACTTCCTCCTCATCAGGCTGGATTAACCAATGATAAGGAAAAGCCTGAAGCACCCGCGGACCGGCGTCATACCAGTAACTACTCTGCGTACGGATCACCCGGTACCCCTGGCGTGTCAGCCAGTCGGAAAAAATATCCGGATTCACTCGGCGACCTTTCCTTTGCAAGCTGTCTGGAGAAGCATCTGCTCATGCAAACGAGTGCAGCGGCTGCGCGAATGGCGGGCTTCCAGGTTTGCTCTGCCATTTCTGCCCAGCCAATCCGCCAGATCTGGGTGACTTTTTAGCGCAAGGATCTCCCGCACCACCTGGTCGGGTCGTTCCAGTGGCACAACCAGCCCGCAGC
>Ga0208980_10000797_pt1 | contig 18368 bp, 17 predicted proteins | sample WetSurMetagenome_3_FD_187993 | JGI IMG/M metagenome (GOLD analysis project Ga0208980, IMG submission 187993) | Wetland microbial communities from Twitchell Island in the Sacramento Delta, sample from surface sediment Aug2011 Site A1 Bulk (version 2) | ecosystem: Environmental > Aquatic > Marine... | reverse complement strand
GGGATGCTCTTCCATAAACTCTATGTTCCTGGCAATCCCATCCTCAACTCTTATATACAAACCACAACCACAACCGCAGTACGGACATACAGAACCTACCAGCTGCATTTGCTCCAAATCGCCTCCTTGGGCAAAAAATCGCAGATCAGCTTACCTTTGTTGTCCCCTTAATGGCAACAAGATCTTTTTACATTCTGGAGCCGCACCGTGACAAGACCTGGCGCGAGATGCGGACAGGTCCTTGCCGGGAGCTTTCCTCACCTTGTCCGGTGTGATAGGCGGTGCGATCCAATGCCCGATGGCATTTATTATGGCGCGGACAGAGCAAAAGGGCGTGGCCATGCAATGACTGATACCCGACGCACCCCAGCAGGCGTTGCCGTCGCGAGTCTCACATCGTACGCCCCGATTGGCCCCAAATTTACTATCGTGAGCTGCTTGTACTCGAATATGTTCGGATTAGGCTCCGCCCCTGCCGCCTGTCATAATTAGGCTCTTCCGAATGGACGGAGAGCATATAGGCACTTAGTGCCTATCCCTGCTTTTAGCTTTGGAGCCTTAGAATCTCCGGGCTGAACTCCAGGATTCCAGGGCTCCAAGATTCTACATAGCGTCAAACCTGGCCATGGCTGTGAAGGCCGCCAAACAACCTGCCGCAGGTTGGCCCTAAAAAAGGCGGTTGCGCGGCCCAGAGGGCTTGGGAGAGCCGATTTCCAGTTCCAGATAAAACCACCGGATAGGCCTGACCGTCCGCGCATCTGTAGATCCACCGCATTGGCTAAAAACATATCGTCAAAAGCATAGGCTCCAACCTTCATCAAAATTTCACATCGCATTCATAAAGATTTAACAATCATGGTCCTTGATATACATGGAGAAACATATGAAACGCATGGATCTAGGAGCCCTGATGCGCAGGACAGCTCTTCGAATCAACAGGATACGGTCCGGCGTCGGAGCATCCTTGCACCTTTCCATCCCGGTTAACCTGCCGGAATTTTCCTGGCACGACTGCAGCTTGGAAAAGCTAATTGAAAAGCTGATTCATTATGCAGCACTGATCAGCGATCCGGCCAGACCTCTTCGAATTGCGGTACATCAAAGAAAACAAATGCTGGACCTGGAGAAGTTTTTCGGCATCTCTGCCACGCCCTGGATTCAGGTTAGAATCGAGCTGGAACCTGCAGAATTTGATGCAGGCGCCCGGCAAATCCTCGAGGATCACGGCTATCGATGTGAGGAGTGGATCGGCGTTGAAGATTCAATCCAGCAACTTGGAGCTTTTTGTTTCGCGACAGAGAAAAAGCCTCAGCTTGTATTCTGGGCAGAAAATTGTGGACGCAGAAGCAAATGCGACCTGCTGATTCCGATTGCCGGTTCGCTCGCGTCATCGAATTAGCCGGATTTTGCAGATATCCTCCTGTCCCGGGCACGACCTCCCCATGAGCCTGACAATGAACTTCGTAATCTTCAAAGAAAAGGAAGCCCTCCTTTAGTCCGTGACCAGGTTTTTTATTTTTGATCCCATTTCCCATCGATGTAGAATGACCGCGCATATTTTGGGCTTGTACGCAAAGAATCCTGAAAATCAGGGAAAAACTATGGCAAAAGGCAGGATTCTGGTAATCGACGATGAGAAGGACTTGATCGAGCTGGTGCGCTATAACCTCGAGAAGGAAGGATTTCAGGTAAAAAGCGCACAGAATGGCGAACGGGGCCTGGCCGCCGCCATGCAGGAACTGCCGGATATCATTCTCGTCGACCTGATGCTGCCCGGCATCGATGGACTTGAAGTTTGCCGCTCCTTGCGCAACCATAGCCGGACGGCGCGCATTCCCGTCATTATGCTGACGGCCAAATCCGAGGAATCGGACCGTGTGCTGGGGCTCGAACTGGGAGCGGACGACTATGTCACGAAGCCGTTCAGCCCCCGCGAGCTGATCGCCAGAATCAAGGCGGTGCTGAGGCGTACTTCAACGCCGCAAGCTCCTTCGGATGTGATCCGGCGCGGCGGGTTGATCATCGACCTCATGCGGCGCGAGGTAACCTGCGGGGGAGAGCCTATCCTCCTGACTGCCACGGAATTCCGCCTGCTGCAGTTCCTGGCCGATCATCCCGGGCGTGTATTCTCGCGCTCCCAGCTGATTGCTGGTGCTTTGGGAAGGGATGTTTCGGTCGTGGACCGCACCGTCGACGTTCACATCACAGGACTGCGGAAGAAGATCGGCGCCTGCGGCGAGTGGATCGAAACCGTCCGCGGCTTCGGATATCGTTTCAGAGAACAGGCCGAATCCTGATAGCCGCCGCAACAAAATCCCCGTGTTTGCGGTTGTTTCCTGTCAGCTGTTCAGAGGCAGATGTACATAAAATGTAGAACCCTTCCCCACTTCGCTTTCCACCCGTATGTGGCCGCCATGGGCTTCCACAAGATGCTTGACAATTGACAAGCCCAGGCCTGTTCCTCCCGATTCCCGCGACCTCGCGGCATCTGCACGATAAAACCTTTCAAAAATTCTATCCTGGTCTGCTTTAGGAATCCCGATACCCGTGTCCGCCACGGACAGAACCATTTCCGAGCCCTCAACGGCGGCCTTCACCCGAATGCTTCCTCCCTCGGCAGTGTACCGTAAAGCGTTATCCAGAAGGTTCTGGAGTATCTCCTGAAGGGATCGAAGATCACCGGACAGTAAGGGCAGATCGGCGCTATATTCCGCCTCAAGTAAAAGCTGCTTCTGCCGGGCCTCTATTCGCGCTACATCCATGCAGGGATCGATGATTTGTGAAACCGCGACGGGCTGCTTTTCGCGATACATTTGCCCCGCCTCGATTTGAGCCAGCTTTAGCAGGTCGTCGGTCAGCCGTCCCAGCCGCAGGGTGTGTTCGCGCATAATCTCCAAAAAACGCCTCCGGTTTTGAGCATCCTCGAGTGCGCCTCCGAGCAGAGTCTCCGCAAATCCCTGTATTGCCGTAAGCGGAGTTTTGAATTCGTGCGAAATGTTGGCGATGAAATCGCGGCGCGCCCGTTCCAGTCTTCGCATTTCCGTAATATCGTGCAGTACCATAACTGCGCCCTTCGTGGCTCCTTCGGAGCGAATCGGCGCAGATGTGACGGCATAGCTGCGTGTCCGGATAGAGCCGACGGTCACTTCCCCGCGAAGAGTCTCCCCGCCGGTCAGAGCTTTCAGAATGAAGGAGAGAAGGTCCGAATGACGGACAAGTTCCGCTACGGGGCGCCCCTCGCAGGATATGTTCGGAATGCCTGCCGACTGGCGGAAAGCGCCATTGCAGTAAATGAGCCGGTTGTCTCCACCGATGACTGCAACCCCCTCTTCCATGCTGGCGAGAATCGCGGAAGACTGGTTCCTTTCCTCCGTCAGGGTTCTTATCGTGTGATCCAGCTTCTGCGCCGTTTGATTGAGGGCGCTGGACAATTCGGCCAGCTCATCTCTGCGGCGGTCCATCGGCAGCAGCCGGAAATCGCCCTCCGCAACACGGCGCGAAAACTCCTTAAGGCGTCCAATGCGTGCGGAAAAAGACCGAAAGAACAGCAGCGAAGCGCCTCCCGTCACGACCAGGATCAGAAAGGACATTGCCCAGAGACGGCCGCGGAACTCTTTCACGGCTTTTTCAAGCCGCTCGAGCGGCAGCGACAGTCTAAGGACCCATGATTGCCCATCACCCGCCTGATATCGTTTTGCGAGATAAACGAGGTCGTGCCGGAGCGTTGGGCTGCGCCGGACGGCGCGCCCGGAACCCTTTTCAAGCGCTTCCCTAATTTCCGGACGCGCCAGATGGTTTTCCATTTTCGCCGGATCCTCGTCCGAATCCGCCAGCACCTTGCCGTTGCCCGCTACCAGAGTCATCCGGGCGTCACTCCGGCCAAACCAGGCTGCCCATTCTTTCAGGACGGATTCATCCAATGAGGCGGGCGGATTCGCCAATGCCAGCCTGGAAAGGGAGTCCAAATGCGAAAAAGCTGCGTCCAGGTGCTCGCGCCTCAAAGACCGGACTACATAGGCGTCCAGAGCGAAGATGGCCAGCAGCAGAAGAAGCAGGTAAAGCAGTCCTATTTTCCAGAAAAGCCTGTTTTTCATTTAAGTGCAATTCTCCCGAATATGGGGTCTACCCCGAATTGAAACCCGGCCTATGGTCCGGCTTCGTGTCAATTCCTGGTTTGCTTCCCACCCATGAAAATTCCGCATCCTGGCAAGAGCTAGCAATGCTTGATTACGGCGAGAGTAAGATCATCCGTCTGTTCGGCCTTTGAGCGCCGGTCCCGCAGGATTGCAGAGCAGATATCCCTGGCGCTCCCATCCTTTGCGCCGGATACAGCCCGTTCAAGATGTTTCTGAGTATAGGATGAAAAAGGATCCAGCAGGCCATCCGTATATAGCAGCAACACATCCCCCTGCCCCATCAGGTTGAGTTCATTGACGGTGTATCGCTTTTTGTAGCCGAGGGGCCTCTCATAGTGGCTGGCGTCGGCCTGGTCCTCGCTGGGCTGGAGCCCGATGGGCGGGTAGCTGATGAGCCTGTCCTGGCTGATCTCCACAAAACAATCGTATGCCCTGGAGAAAACCAGCGGCGGCGGATGTCCCGCGCTCACAAACCGGAAGCGGCCCGTGTGTGAAATCTCCCCGTAGATCAAGGTGATGAAAGTGTTGGCATCCGGTGTGGCCGCGAGGTTGCGCAGGGTCGATGACTTTAAAAAGCGCGTGTTTACCTGCTCGAAAAGACGCGTCGTAACCTCCCCGTTCAAATCCATCTCATACAAGGCGGCAGTATGAAAAGCCTGGTGCAGCATGAGGGCCCGGATCGCATCGGCAAAATCGTGCCCGGCGACATCGGCGACCAGGACTCCCCCGCTGCGTTTGAGCCTCTGAAGAGACTTCACGACTCCATCCTGTCCCTGCGAAGCGGCAACCCGGATCCGCGTATCCAGATCGAACCGTTCCTGGAAATTCATGTAGGTAATCAGATCCCCGCCCGCGATGCCGTTAAAGGGTATGGTCATGCCGTAGATGTCCGTGCCGGGGATTTTAGGTATCGCACCGGGCGCCGGCATCAGACGCTGCGACATGTATCGGGCGCCTTTCCGCAGTTCTTCATCAATGGAAATGTTGGTGTGCTCCATCCCCTTGCCCAATCTTCTGTCACCATGGGCCCAGCCGGAAGATCGGCCGCGCGAGAATTCGACCTATGCCCGCGCGCGGCGCCTCCGTCCGCCCTAACAAAAACCCGGATCCGGCCTCCAATATATCAGGATCTTTGCGGCGGAGGAAACTCTTCACGAAATTTATAGCCGAAACCACGGACGGTCTCGATCCAGCTGCCGCATTTGCCCAGTTTTTTCCGCAGCGACATTATGTGAACGTCTATGGTCCTTTCCAGAACGGTGACATCCGTCCCCAGAGCGCCGTCCATGATGGCGTTTCGCGAATAAACACACCCGGGGTGCGAGGAAAGGAAGTGCAGGAGACGATATTCGGTGGCGGTCAGGTCCACAGCCCTGCCGCCGCAGAAAACCTCGTGGCTGGCCGGGTCCAGGGAAAGGTTCCCCCGTTTAATGATGGCCGGCTGTTTCCGTAAGTCCGACGAGCGCCGCAGTAATGCCTTGATCCTCGCAGTCAATTCCCGCGGGCTGAAAGGCTTTGTCACATAGTCATCCGCTCCGAGCTCCAAGCCCACGACCCGGTCCGATTCGCCGGTTTTAGCCGTCAGTATTATTGTCGGGATGCGGGATGTTCTGCCGTCCGCCCTTAGCAAACGGCAAACTTCGAATCCGTCTATGCCCGGAAGCATTAGATCAACGACGATAACATCGGGCTTTTTGCCGGCAGCCAGGGACAACCCCGTCTCCCCGTCGCCGGCGCCAATGACCTCGAAGCCCTCTTTCTCGAGATTGTACCGGACGAGCTCGATAATATCCGCTTCGTCGTCGATTACGAGCACGATTCCTTTGGGCATAACCAAATATTCAGGACCGGAATGTCCGCTCGCTGCTTTCGTGTTTGTGGCGAACTTCGCGGCCTTCAACCAGGTAAATCACTTCTTCCGCGATATTCGTTGCATGATCTCCCACGCGCTCCAGGTTGCGCGAAATCAGGATAAGAGCCAGGGCGCGTTGAATCGTTCCGGGATCGGCCATCATGTAGGTCAGCAGAACGCGAAAAATCTGATCGCGATATGCATCGACCTTTTTTTCCTCCTCCAAAACCCTGTTGGCCAGCGTACAATCTCTCGCGACCAGCGCTTCGAGGCTGTCGCGCACCATCCGCTCGGCGATCTCCCCCATAACCGGCAGATCCACGAAAGGCTTCAAGGGGGGCGCGTTGATCACGTGATGGGCATTTTCGACGATGTTGACCGCCTGGTCCGCGATCCTTTCCAGTTCGGTGGCAATGCGTGAAGCCATAAAAAGGAACCGCACATCCGTGCCGACTGGCTGCTGCAGGGCCGTCAGCTTCACGGCACTGTCGTCGATTTCAATCTGGAGTTCATTCACTTCACTCTCTTTGCGGTTCACCTCGTCTGCGAGCGACGCGTTGCGCTCGATCAGGATCCGGAGCGCGGTCTGAACCATCGATTCCGCCAGCCGTCCCATAAGGAGAAGCTTGTCGAGCAGTTCCTGAATCAATTCGTCAAAGTGGCGCATTAGCCGAACCTCCCTGATATATATTGCTCTGTCCTGAGATCGGACGGCTTGGTGAAGATGGTCCTGGTCTCCCCGTCCTCGACAAGTTCGCCCAGCAGCATGAAGGCCGTGTCGTCGGAGATTCTGGCGGCCTGCTGCATATTGTGTGTGACAATCACAATCGTGTAGTTTGTCTTGAGCTCCAGCATCAGCTCCTCGATCCTTGCCGTGGCGATCGGGTCGAGGGCGGAAGCGGGTTCGTCCATCAGGAGGACTTCCGGTTCCACCGCGAGCAGCCTTGAGATGCAGATACGCTGCTGCTGCTCCGGGGACAGCGATAGAGCCGACGTCCCCAAACGGTCTTTCAACGCCTCCCACAGGCCGACCGAGCGCAGGCTGTGCTCCACGCGATGCGCCAGATCTTCTCCTCTTGCCATGTTGTGGATTTTCGGCCCATAGGCGACATTTTCGAACACGGAAAGGGGGAAAGGATTGGGGCGCTGGAAAACCATTCCGACCCGTTTCCTCAGCTGCCTTAAATCGATGTCGCCGGCATAAATGGATTTGCCATCGAGGAGGACATCCCCCGAAATTCTCACCTTCGGGATAGTTTCATTCATGCGGTTGATGACTCTTAACAATGTCGATTTCCCGCAACCGGAAGGGCCGATGATGGCGGTGATGGCCCTGGGACGAATGGAAATGTTGACGTTGATCAAGGCATGAAACTGGTCGTACCAGAGATTCAGCGATCGGGCTTCAATTTTGGTTTCGCGGACGTCCCCAATATTTTCCATATTCTACCCGAATCTCCCCGAAATATAGTCCGCGGTCCGCGGGTCCCTGGGCGTCGTAAACAGTATTTCAATCGGCTCCAGCTCGATAAGTTCCCCGAAGAAGAAGAAAGCCGTCCGGTCCGAAGCTCGTGCGGCCTGTTTGACATTGTTGGTGACAAGGATGATGGCAAGATCGCTCTTCAATTGTCGGAGAGCCTCCTCAATTCTTGCCGTGGAAATCGGGTCCAGTCCGGAGCACGGTTCGTCGAGCAGCAAAACCCTGGGTTCCAGGGCGAGAGTGCGTGCCAGACAGAGGCGCTGCTGCTGCCCGCCCGAGAGGTTGCGGGCAGGCTCATTCAAACGGTCTTTCATCTCATCCCAAAGGTAGGCGGCGCGCAGCGCCTTCTCGACGCGATCATCGTAGCGGTCCCGCGACCCCGAATTGAGCCGAAGGCCGAAAGCCAGGTTTTCGTATACCGTCATCGGCAGGGGAATCGGAACGGAGAACACCATTCCCACCTGCCGGCGGAGCATGGCCACATTGCTGTCGTACACGGACCGGCCGTCGAGCAATATCCTCCCTGAAACTTCAAGATCCACATCGAGTTCCGCCATCCGGTTCAGGCAGCGCAGGAAAGTGGTTTTGCCTGCCCCGGCAGGCCCGATGATCGAAAGTATTTGCCCGCGGGGGGCCTCCAGGCTGATCCCTTTGAGTATCTCCACGCCAGCCGTCGAAACCCGCAGATTATCGGTTTTTATCCGTATATCATTGGAAAGCCCGGCGTTTTCGCTGGCCCCGCTTTGTCTACCGTCCATAGCGAAGCCTCTTTCGAATCTGAGCGCGGATGATGATGGCGCTGAAGTTCAGCAGAAACGTCAGGGATAGCAGGACAAGGACCGTTGCATAGAGAAGGGGCTTGGTCGCTTCGACATCCGGAGATTGCGTCGTCATAACGTAAACGTGATAGCCAAGCTCCATGAACTGATCGCTCAGCTTGCCCGGCAGCTCGGGAAGAAAGTAGGCCGCTCCCGTGAACATGACCGGAGCCACCTCACCCGAACCGCGGCTCACCGCAAGAATCCCTCCGGTGAGAATACCTCCGACCGCCTGCGGAAGGACCACGCGCCGGATCATCTGCCACCGGGTCGCACCCAGGGAATAGGCAACTTCGCGATAGCTCTGCGGAATTGCCCTCAGGGCTTCCTCGGTCGCCACGACCACCGTCGGCATTGTGAGGAGGGCGAGTGTCAGCGAAGCCCATATAATCGCGGGCTGGCCGTAAACAAGTTCCCCGCCATATAAAGCGTGGTCAATCCCCCGGCCGACGAATTCGATGAAGAATCCCAGCCCGAAAAGGCCGAAAACAATCGCCGGAACGCCGGCAAGATTCTGAATGGCCAGGCGGACCAGCTGGACCGTGCGGGAACGCTTGGGCGCATATTCATGCATGTAAATGGCCGTAGCCACGCCCAGAGGGATTACGGCAACCGTCATCAGCACAACGAGGGCAAAGGTGCCGAAGATGGCCGGAAAGATCCCCCCCCCAGTCATGCCCGCTTCGGGAGCCTGGGTCAGGAATTCGAGCGATATGGAACCTGCGCCATGAATAAGGATATCCCCAAGGATGATGGCAAGCATCGCGATGATAATCAGGCAGGCGAGGATACAGATGAACTGGAAGATGCCGCCGACAACTTTTGCCCGCTCGAGCATAGGATTTACGAAGCCCCCTGAAGCCTTTTCTGAAGCCGGCCCACCCACCAGTGGCCGAACAGATTGATGCCGAAGGTGATTAGAAACAGAAACGCGCCTATGAAGAACAGGACGTGATAATGCGCGCTCCCCACCACCACTTCTCCCAGCTCCGCCGCGATAGTCGCCGAAAACGTGCGGATGGAATCCGTAGGAGACAGAGAGAGAATGGCGGCGTTGCCCGACGCCATGAGAACAATCATCGTTTCCCCGATGGCGCGGCCGAAGCCCAGAACGCATGCGGCCAGCACGCCGGGCATCGCGGCGGGAAGGACCACACGGGAGGCCGTTTGCCAGGATGAAGCGCCCATGGCAATCGATCCGTCGCGGTAGGTCTGGGGAACCGAGGAGAAGGCGTCTTCACACACAGTATAAACGATGGGAATCACAGCCAGGCTCAGCCCGATTCCCGCTGTCACGGCGTTCAGGCGGAAGGTCCAGCCAAAAATGCTGTGAAGCCAGCCGGCCATTACCATGAGGCAGAAAAAGCCGACGACCACACTTGGAATCCCGGCCAGGATCTCAATAGCCGGTTTGACGGTCTCACGGGCCCAGGGCGGCGCAAACTCCGCGGTGTAGAGTGCGGCAAGGACGGCAAGGGGGATCGCTATCAGAGTGGCAATAATCGTCACCTTCAGCGTTCCCGCCAGCAAGGGCAGAAGCGAGTATTTGGGAACCTCCGATATAGGTTGCCACGTGTATTCGGGCTTGGCGCCTTCACGCGTCGGCTGAGGAAGGAAGAGTTTCCCGAGATCCGCTTCTTCACCAATCGCGGCCGAGGTGAATATCGGGAGCGCCTCTTTGCCGATAAAGATGAAAATCAGAATAAGAGAAATAATCGCCAGGAAGGCGCTGCCGGTGATCGCCACTCTCGCGATACGGTCGCTCAGAGTCCCGGACGTTTGTGATTCAGCCGACGAAAGCATCATCATTTTTGCACCAGGGGATAGTATCCGACCTTTTCACATATTTTTTGTCCCTCGGGGCTCAGCACCCAGTCAACAAAAGCCTTTATTTCGCCCGTTGGGGCACCCACGGTGTAAAAGAACAGCTGTCTCGACAAAGGGTATTCGCCTTTGTCAACCGTCTCCATGGAAGGCTTAACTCCCAAAGAGGATTCATCGCGTCGAATGGCGAGCGGCCTGATTCCGGAAGCATAGGCGATGCCCCCATAACCGATGGAAGCAGGATCTTTGGAGACCGCATTGACGATCGCCGCGGTTCCGGGCAAAGTCTGCACTTCACGGGCAAAGTCCTCGTTGTTAAGAACATGTTCCTTGAAGAATACGTAGGTGCCGGAGTTGTTTTCCCGGCTGTAGGCTACAATCCTCTGGTCCTTTCCGCCGACATCGCGCCAATTATTGATAGTTCCGGTGTAAATGGATTTAAGCTGCGCCAGGGTTAGGGATTCGATCGGGGAGGTTTGCGGCACATAGATCGCGATTCCATCCAGGGCCACGGGTATTTCGGTCACATCCTTCCCATGGCGCTTTTGAACCATTTCCTTTTCCTTGTCCTTCATGGGCCTTGAAGCTTCGCAGATGTCCGTACCGCCGTTGATCAGGGCTGCAATTCCGGTCCCGGAACCCCCGCCAGTCACCTGAACTCGCTTGTCCGTGTGAATCTTCATGTAGGTTTCGGCCCATCGCTGGCCCAGTATAACCATGGTATCCGAGCCTTTGATGGTAATGGATCTGGCCGCCGGCCGAGAATCGCCTCCGCTTCCGCATCCATAGATTGTCACTGCAAATACAAGAATCATCGTATACACCGTGACTTTCATTGTTCCTCCTAAATATAATCTGGATAAATGTTTACAGCACGATTATAAAAATCCGACGAGGATTTCGTTAAGATTTGGTTAAGATCCGCGGAGCCAGCAGGAAGATTCCGAGCCGGTTTTTATCCGTTTTGTGCAATCATGCTCCGAACCCTCCGAATCAGTCATAAATCTGCCGGCCGAGGTTGACAACAAAAAGTTCGCTCTTATACTATTGGCACTCGCTTCGGGTGAGTGCCAAGCGAAGCGGGTATTTTCACCTGATGTTATTTGGGAAGGTCTTATAAGCAAACGCTATAGAGAAGAGAGGAGACCATCTATGAATGTTAGGCCTTTGCATGATCGAGTTATCGTAAAACGCATTGAGGAGAAAGAAGTTGTTAAGGGCGGGATCATTATCCCGGACACCGCTAAGGAAAAGCCCATGGAAGGCGAGGTTATAGCCGCCGGCCCCGGTAAAGTCCTGGACGATGGCAAGCGTTCCGCAATGGACGTGAAAAAGGGAGATCGAATTCTCTTTGGCAAATACTCCGGCACCGAAATTAAAATCGATGACCAGGATTACGTCATAATGCGGGAAGAGGAAATCCTCGCAGTTCTTGGATAAATCAAGCAGGACCAATACTTAAAGACAAGGAGCGATGATAATATGGCTAAGGAAATTATTCATGGCGAACAGTCTCGCCAGGCGATTCTCCGCGGAGTGAATCAGCTTGCGGATGCCGTTAAGATTACGCTGGGACCCAAGGGCCGCAATGTGGTGCTGGATAAAAAATTCGGATCCCCTACAATTACAAAGGATGGCGTGACCGTCGCGAAAGAGATCGAGCTCAAGGACGGGACAGAAAATATGGGCGCACAGATGGTGCGCGAGGTTGCCTCCAAGACCTCCGATATAGCCGGTGACGGCACAACAACCGCTACCGTATTGGCTCAGGCCATGTTCCGTGAAGGGGTAAAAAATGTGGCCGCAGGCGCAAACCCCATGGCTTTGAAGCGCGGAATCGAGGCTGCAGTTGTCGCGACAATCGACGAATTGAAGAAGCTGAGCAAGCCCGTAAAAGGCGAGATGATTTCACAAGTCGGAGCGGTTTCGGCGAATAACGACAAGACCGTCGGCGGAATCATCGCCGAAGCAATGAAAAAGGTCGGCAAGGACGGCGTTATCACCGTCGAAGAGGCCAAGTCCATCGAGACCTCCCTTGAAGTGGTTGAAGGGATGCAGTTTGACCGCGGATATCTCTCCCCATATTTCGTAACCGATGCGGAGAGAATGGAAGTTGAATTGAATGAATGCCTGATTCTCCTCAACGAGAAAAAGATCAGCTCGATGAAGGATCTTCTGCCCCTTTTGGAACAGGTGGCAAAGAGCGGACGCCCTCTCCTTATTATCGCGGAAGATGTTGAAGGCGAAGCGCTTGCGACACTCGTCGTCAACAAGCTGAGAGGCACCCTGGCTGCGGCAGCCGTTAAAGCCCCCGGGTTCGGCGACCGGCGCAAAGCCATGCTCGAAGACATCGGCATTCTCACCGGCGGCAAAGTCATTTCCGAAGACCTCGGCATCAAGCTGGAGAGTGTGCGCCTGGAAGACCTGGGGCGCGCCAAGAAAGTTACCATCGATAAGGACAATACGACCATTATCGAGGGCTCCGGCAAGCATTCCGACATCGAAGGCCGCGTGAAGCAGCTTCGTGTACAGATCGAGGAAACCACCTCCGACTACGATCGCGAAAAGCTGCAGGAAAGACTGGCCAAACTCGTAGGCGGCGTGGCTGTGATCAAGGTTGGAGCCGCTACCGAAACCGAGCTGAAAGAGAAAAAGGCCCGCGTCGAAGACGCCATGCATGCAACCCGTGCTGCAGTCGAGGAAGGCATCATTCCCGGCGGCGGTGTGGCCCTGCTTCGCTGCATTCCGGCTTTGGACAAGCTCAAACTTGAAGGCGACGAGAAAGTCGGCCTGAATATCGTCCGCAGAGCCCTTGAAGAACCGCTCCGGATGATCGCGGTCAATGCCGGTTTTGAAGGCGCTGTAGTTGCGGAGAAGGTTCGCCAGAACCCGGATCCCAACTACGGCTTCAACGCCGAGACCGAGCAGTACGAAGACCTGGTTGCCTCGGGCGTTATCGATCCCACCAAGGTTGCGCGCACTGCGCTGCAGAACGCATCCTCAATCGCTGCATTGCTTCTGACTACCGAAGCCCTGGTCAGCGAGATCAAGGAAGAAGAAAAAGCTCCCGCAATGCCTCCCGGAGGCGGCGGAATGGGCGGCATGTACTAAAAGCCCTCAATCACGGATTGCACGGATCATTCACATTATCTTTGTGAAATCCGTGCAATCTGTGGTTATATTCCGCCTTGTGCAACGAACGCTCCTTTCCATAACTCTTCTTGCGCTAATTTCCCTCGGAACCCTGTTTTTCCGGCTCGGATCCCTGCCATTGTCAGGCGCCGATGAGCCCCGCTATGCCCGTATCGCTCAGGAAATGCACGATCAACGGCATTGGATTACGCCGACACTTGAGGGAAAGCCCTGGCTCGAAAAACCGCCTCTTTATTATTGGCTAACTATTCCTGCCTTTTTCCTGATCGACAGGATTGAGACCGCCGCGAGGATCGGACCTGCCGTCTGTGCGCTGATATCCGCGATTGCTATCTTCTGGATAGGCTCTTTGCTCTGGAGCCGTCGAGCCGGCCTGCTGGGAGCCCTGATTCTGCTTACCAGTCTTGGATTCGCGGGTTACGGCAGAAGCGCTTCAACCGACATGCCGTTTACATGCTGCCTGACGGCCGCAATGGTGATCCTGGCCGCCGCGTCGGAGAGGGCTATCGGAAGAAGGAAGGTGCTTTGGGCCTACGTTTTTCTGGGGCTGGCGGTGCTGGGAAAGGGCCCCGTAGCCATCATTCTGGCAGCGGGAATCATGCTTTGTTTCTGGCTTCTGGATGATCGAGGAATGGTTCTCGGGCGCTGGCACATCCTTTCGGGGCTATTGATAACATTGGCGCTGGCGCTGCCGTGGTTCTGGATGGTTTTCCGGCAAAACGGTTACGGCTTTATCGCGACATTCTTTATCAATCACAATCTTGCCCGCTATGTTACGGACATTCATCATCACTCGCAGCCCTTCTATTATTATCTGCCGGCCCTCCTGGCCCTCTCATTTCCCTGGAGCGGCTGGCTGGCAGTCCTGTTCTCCGTATCCCCGATGAAGGGCTTGCGGAGCTGGCGGCAATGGAATCCGGGGATGCTGTTTCTGACCTGCTGGCTGCTTTTTCCGTTGATCTTTTTTTCTCTTTCCGGCTCCAAACTGGCGGGCTATATCCTGCCCTGCCTGCCCCCTCTGGCTTTGATCCTGGGGGTGCGCCTCTCACAACTTATGGAAGAGGCCGCCGAATTCGCCCGGCTTCGCGCTGCGATGATTCTATACCTGATATTTTGCTTAGGGATGGCCGCTGCTGCGCCTGTCTATTTTCATAAGGATTATGGCGGCCATTGGAGAACCGGACTTGTGCTCTCAGCTGTGATCATGGTTCCCGCGGTATTCACGTTTGTATTCGGATTAAAAGGGCGATGCAGCCGGGCATTTGAAACTACTTTGCTGCAAGGTCTGCTGGTCGTCCTTGCCACGGCAGTTTTCGCCTTTCCGGTTCTCGCCGATTATCACTCGATGGGGGGCATTGCGGGCCGGGCACTGGAGCTGCAGCAGGCGGAAGAGCCGATCGTGACATACAGGTTCTTTCACCATACTCTCAATTACTACAGTGGGTACAGGATCGCCGGTAAACTGGATGATTTGAACGCCGTGCAGGATTTCTCAAAGGAGCACCCGCATTTCCTCGTAGTGACCGACAAGCGCAGCGATCCGGAACTCAATAGTTCCGATGGTTTCTCGATTACGTCCCTGGCAGAGCAGGGAAACACCCGTCTCCTCCGCATCTACCGAAAATAGCCACCGCGGTCCGCCACGGCAAATCTCGATAGAGCTTCCGGAGTTCCATAAAATCTCCGGTTGCTTTTTTACTCCAAACTATCCACCATTCCTCTTCAGGAGAAATGTATGCTCAAACTGCACAATACCCTTAGCGGAATCGAAGAGGAGTTTCATCCCCTGGAGGAAGGAGTGGTCCGTTTCTATACTTGCGGGCCGACGGTTTACGATTATGCCCACGTCGGGAACTTCAGGACATTCGTGTTTCAGGATCTTCTGCGACGGTACTTGCTTTACTCAAGCTACCGGGTCATTCATGTTATGAACATTACCGATGTGGACGACAAGACCATCCTGAACGCGCGCCGGGAAGGGATGACTCTCAGGGATTATACTGCAAAGTACACAGAGGCTTTCCTGGAGGACAGCAAAACCCTCCGCATTGAGCCTGCGCAAATCATGCCCCGTGCGACCGACCATATACCCGAAATGGTCGCCCTGATCCGCAGGCTCGAGGAAAAGGGATATACCTACCGGAAAGACGGGTCCATCTACTTCAGCATTGCGCATTTTCCCGGCTACGGCAAACTCAGCAAAGCCGATTTCAGCGGCGCGCAGTCCGGCGCGCGGGTGGACGCGGATAAATATGACAAGGAGAACGCTCGGGATTTCGTCCTCTGGAAAGCCCGGAAAGAGGGAGAGGTTTCCTGGGAGACCGAAATCGGCCCCGGCCGGCCCGGGTGGCATATCGAGTGTTCGGCGATGAGCATGAAATATCTGGGCGAAACCTTCGACATCCACTGCGGCGGTGTGGATCTGGTTTTCCCGCACCATGAAAACGAAATCGCGCAGAGCGAGTGCGCAACCGGAAAGCCGTTCGTGCGTTACTGGGTGCATCCGGAATTCCTCATCGTCGAAGGGGAGAAGATGTCGAAATCTCTGGGCAATTTTTACACCCTTCGCGACCTCCTGGACCGCGGGTATTCGCCTGAATCCATAAGGTACCTGCTCCTGTCGGTCCATTACCGGAAGCAGTTGAATTTTACCGCCGACGGATTGCATCAGGCCCAGGCATCGATCAGGCGTTTGTCGGATTTCATGCTGAGGGCAAAGGAGAAAGCCTCTCCCGAGCAGCCTTCCGCCGAGTTTGCGGTCGAGGTTCAGTCCGCGCGGGAGCGATTCAAGGAAGCGATGGACAACGACCTTAACACATCCGCGGCGCTGGCGGTGATCTTCGATTTTGTGCGTTCCGCAAACCAAAAGGACAGCCAGAACGCCTTCACAGGAGGCGATGCCCGCGCTGCGCTTGATTTTATAAAGGAAATAGACGGCGTTTTCAGCATCCTTCCATCGCAGCCCGAGTTGTTGGATGAGGAAATCGCCAGGCAGATTGAAGTCCGCCAGGCCGCGCGCCGGCGCAGGGACTTCGCAGAAGCCGACCGGATCCGGGACTGGCTTTTATCCCAAGGAATACAGCTGGAAGACACCCAGGGAGGCGTCCGCTGGAAAAGGCGCTCCTGAAAATTTCCTGAAATGAAACGCTGCGGCCGTACACATTAACACTATGGCCGCGCCCCATCTGCTAAAGGGAAGAAAAGGAGAACGGATCGCTGCAGTTTTCCTGCTCCGGCAGGGCTTCGACATCCTGGCGAGGCGCTACCGTGGCCGTTCCGGCGAATTGGATATCATCGCGTTCGAAAGCAACATCCTTGTGTTCGTGGAGGTTAAGACGCGCGCTTCCCGGGATTTTGGTGAGCCCTGGGAATTTGTTGACTGGCGGAAGCAGCAGATCCTGCGCCGCACGGCGGAAGAATTTATTGCCGATCACGACATGGGCCAATACGCCTACCGCTTCGACATCGTCTCAGTGCTCGGCAACAAAGCGGAGCTTTTCCGCAATGCCTTCTAGAAGCTTCAGACTCCCGGATTCCACGGAATCCTGCCGTAAAATCTGGGTTGAGTTTTTCCCCCTGTTTGGATAATATCCTTCCGCTGCTTCGTATAAGGGCGGGAATAACTCAGTGGTAGAGTGCAACCTTGCCAAGGTTGAAGTCGCGGGTTCGAATCCCGTTTCCCGCTCCATCTAAGGCAAGTCCATCCCGGATACCGTCATCTATCCAATTATGGCTTGAGGACGCTCATCAAAAGGTCATTGTTCGTCAGCATCCGCAGGCCTTATTTGATCCTGGAGCGGGCAAACTCGGTGTGCCCCCCCAGGCAAGGCCTGGGATTGCCGATGTATTTACCTGTCCAGCAACCCGGGAAGCCCGTGCAGACCTGCAGGCTCTCGTTTAATCCAAGGCAGATTTTCCGATGAAGCTACTCCATTGTCTTCGGCGGGATGGCCGATAAAACCGAAAGGTTGTGCGTGCCGAACAATGAAAAGGAAGCAACCGGCAAGTCAGACGTCAACCTCACATACCCGGACGTCTGGTCTTTCCCGTTCAAGGAAACAAAGTATTGCGGCAGGAGCCTGGCCCTCTTGTTACCCGCAGGAATGTACCGGATCGCCTCGTCGACCTTTTTCCCGTCGGCATCCAGAAGCTCCAGCGTTACGCTTGCCACGCTGCTGTTGGGATTGAGGATCGCAATGCCGGTGAAAAAAATGTCATTGGATGCAACATGGCTGAAAAGCATTGAGGTCTTAAGATCCGAGATCAGCGCCAGGGCGGAAATAAAGGTTTGGCGATGTATATCACCGAAAATGGTGCTTCCGGCGAGCCTTATGCCGTCGCTGACGATTTCGACATACCCCGACATTATCTTTTCCGAAACAAGGTTCCCGAAAAACGCCTGATCTTCGATGAAGAGCTTCCCATTGGCAGGGATGCCGAGAGTTCGAGTGGATCCGATCTGCTCGCCTCTTTCGCTGAAGAATTTTAATTGAACAATCCCCTTTCGGGAGTCCAAATTAATGATTGAAAGGCTTGTCCTGTATTGGCCGCCGAGCACATATTGAGGTGAGTAGAGTATCGTATTCCCCCGAACGGCATTCTGCCCTGCCAGCATGGAAATATCGCCCTTTGCTTGTTGCAGAACCTGGAAGGACTGGACGCCTTTATCGGCGCTGATGCGAACATAGTCGGTTGTCCTTGCTTCAAGACCGGAAAACAGATCGCTGAACAGGTCCGCCACCAAAGCTCCATTTCTCGCTATTACGCGCGATTCGGATCTGCGAACCGCTCCGTCAGCGCCCATAAGCTTCAGGGTGACGCTGACATCTTCCGCGTTTTGATTGACGATATTGATACGGCTGTGACCGTTCGCCTGGATCTCGGTGAAAATCAGATCCGTAAGCGTGTTGTCGGCAATTTTGGCGCCATCCATGTAATTCAGTTCACTGTCGAAAATCATGAATAGGCCGTCGACGCCGGGTGTGTCCGTGTCGAGACGTATCCAGCCGTCCGAGTTCGTCACCGAGAGGCCGTCCCCGAATATCGTCGAATCGTGAATCGGAAGCTGGGCTCCCGGCTCCAGTCTGTAAGAGCGTGGATTATTG
>Ga0208980_10000796_pt1 | contig 18373 bp, 15 predicted proteins | sample WetSurMetagenome_3_FD_187993 | JGI IMG/M metagenome (GOLD analysis project Ga0208980, IMG submission 187993) | Wetland microbial communities from Twitchell Island in the Sacramento Delta, sample from surface sediment Aug2011 Site A1 Bulk (version 2) | ecosystem: Environmental > Aquatic > Marine... | reverse complement strand
CCTTTGGTGATCCCCGGGGGGAGAACCTTGCAAAGCCAGAGCAAACCCGCTCTGCGGGTATTTTGTTTTAAGCATAACCTTATCAAAGCAAGCTTTGAACGGTCATGCTTAAAACAAAACCCTCCGCTTTTGGCGGAGGGTTTGCTCTGGCTTTGCGGAGAGAGGGGGATTCGAACCCCCGGTACAGTTACCCATACGGCAGTTTAGCAAACTGCTGGTTTAAGCCACTCACCCATCTCTCCGGAATAGGTAGTTCTTAATTATTGAGCGCGACAAAAGTAGGAAAACAAGTAATAAGTTCAAAATAAATCAAAAGTTTATTTCAGCCCCTTAAGCAGATCGGTAATCATCCTGAAATTCTCCAGAGTTTCCTCATCGAAAGCATCGACTTTAATTTTTCCTGATTTAACGTTAGTGAGGAAATTGCTTAGAATAAAATTCCTTGGAAGTTCCTTTTCTCTTACATATACTGAATTGGGAACAGTTATTCCTTCCCTGCTATTTAAAACGTGAGTCTTAAAATCAAGTGTCGATAAAAGATCTTCGGAATTAAGAAATATCTCCGGTAACTTGATAAATAGCTCCCTCCCTCCATTTTCAGTTGCAAAAATTGTGTTTTTCATGATTTCGGATATATAAGTCTCCTCTGCATTCTGAAAAAGCAGCACTGAAAATTCCATACCCCATCCCAGAAGTATATTGCATAATAATGGAATTGATGATACGTCAGTGGAAGGTATTACACTAACTTTCCCTGTAAATCCCATTAAAATTATAATTGCATCAAGAATATAAAACGATCCGGTATCATTAACAATAAGATTTACCCTTTTGGAAGAAAAACCTTCACCTACCAATGGATTCCCGAGGATACTCTGTAACGGTGTAAGGGTATCAGGAGAAGCAGATGATAAACTTAAAGGATCCAGGATTCTTGTAGTACTTCTGAGACTGTCAAGGTCATCTCGCTGAACTGCGAGGACCCTGTGAAGCTTATGTATCTCAACAAGATGAGGGGAATGTGTAGTGTAGATTATCTGTATCTTATCTTTTATATCCTCAAAAACCTTAAGAACATCCTCCTGCGCCCGGGCGTGAAGGCTCACCCCAGGTTCGTCAACCAAAAGAACCATCTGCCTGTTTATATTTGCACTGGCCATTAATTCCATATAAAATGAGAGGAACCAGCGTACTCCACGGCTACGCTGTTTGGGATATAACCTTTCACCTTCATCCTTAATCCAGAACTCAAGATATGGCTTCCCGGCTTTTTCACCATATGTCGTATTGTAGTGTTCCAGTTCAAATTGTATTTTGATTTTATTATTACGACCTATTGACTGTTGCCAGAAATCGTGGAAATTAACAGTAAGAGTATTATTCAGATTTTCAATCTTTTGTTTCAATATCCGGCTTGAAGGTTGTTGAAAAAAAGTATAATCGAGCTGAGCTATAGACAGAAAATTACGGGCTGCCTTAAATCCTTCAACATTCACATTTCCTGTCAGAATATCCTCCATATCAATTCTGTTTGGCAGAAGGCTCCCAAAATCTTCAAACATCTCAAAAACAGGACAGTATTCAAAATATTTCCTGCCCAATATACCAGTATTATATCGTGATTTGTAAGATTGGATTATCTCGTTCACTTTCTGTTCTGCCTCTGCCTCAGTACATCCATCCAAAAGGTAGCCCGAGAAGGCAACATGTCTGTCAAGTTCTGCCTTCTTCAAATCCCTCTCCTCCCGTGTTTTCCTGTAATCATCCAGGACTTTTCTCCACTCAAGATCATCTTCAGTATCAAAAGGTCGCATAAGCAGAGTCATCCTCTGATGTCTTTCTTCCAGTTTCTTTGAGATCTCTGCCAGGCGATCCTCAAGTTTTTTGCATTTATCCTGGATAGCTGTCCATAATTCCCCGGCATTTCTCATGATCCGTTTTTCTGACAGCTCTCTGGAAATTTCTTCCTTTCTTTGCTCAATCTCTTTCAATTCACTCCTTAAAAGCGGCAATTCATTATTTTGTGGACTGTCAGGTTCCTGAGGTCTGGTTAAAAACGCCAGAAAACCTCTTCTTTTACTATCCGCTGCAGGTAGTTTTGATCTGATTTCATTCTCCTGCACTTCAATCTTTTTAAGGATCAGTTTAAGCCCATTTATATGGTCCACCTCTTTCCCCAGCATGACTGAAACATCATCGAGATAAATTCTCCAAGCATTTTCAAGCGAATCAAGATATTGACTTATCTCACCACCCACACTTATTACAGAAGAGAGGTCTGCAATCCAATTCCTTGATAATTCGATACTTGTTAGGCCAGATAGCAACTCTTTTAATTCAGTTCCCGGATTTTCCGTTACCTTCAGCAGCCATCCGTCAGGGATATTAAACCGGCAACTCACCTCCGGCAGGGAGAGGTCGCTGCGTAAGACATCCTCCGAAATAACTCCTGAATAAAAAACTTTCAGTCCTTCCAGAACAGATGTCTTTCCTGATTCATTCTGCCCGATAAGACAAGTAATATTATCAGGAGATATATTTTGCCACCCTGTATCAACTATTGATCTGAAATTTCTGATTCTGAAAGCTTTAAGCTTCATCATAACAACAAAATTTATAATTGAAACCCAAAAACAAGAACATCATCTATCTGTTGGGCTATACCTTTCCACTCTTTAAATGCGGTTTCGAATTTCTCCTTCTGTTGTGCCATCGGAAGCCCCTGAACCGACTCAATCATCAGCTTGAATTGTTTGTGCTTGAATTTTTTATCCGTAATTCCACCAAACTGATCAGAGAATCCGTCAGTAAAAAGATAGAATGTATCACCTGGTATGGTATCTATGTTATTGCATGTGAATGGGGTCTCCTTCAGGGGTGCAACTCCAATAGTCATTTTGTCAGGTTTGAATTCAGTCAGAACTCCATTCCTTGTCATTATAAGAGGTCTGTTAGCACCGGAATATTCAAGTTTACCGTTGAAACAATCTATAATACATAATCCAATATCGATACTGTCTTTTGTTTCGGCGCTGGCACCAGTCTGATGCAGTGCCTTCATAACTTTCTCCCTCATCAGGTTTAATATCCTGTTGGCCTTAAGATTAATTCCGGATTGTAATATCTCATTCAGAAAACTTATTCCCAGAATACTCATCAATGCGCCTGGAACTCCATGTCCCGTACAATCAGCAGCTGCAATACAGATCTTTTTCCTGTTACAGAAGGTATAGTAGAAATCTCCACTCACAATATCACGGGGAAGAAAAAGTACAAAAAAATCTTTAACATATTCCTTAAGCACTTCAGGACTAGGCATTAACGCGTGCTGAATCATACCGGCATAACGAAGACTAGCGACATGATCACTCTCTTCAGGATTCTGGGCCGCATACAGCAGATCTGTATAAGCGCTTTCTTTGACAGTCATATCTTTATCTCACAAATGGGGCCAATAAATATACATTAATTTTTATTCAATTTTACCCATAAAGAACCTTCTAGCCGATATTCCTTTCCAGAAGGACTACATTTTCAACGTGATGAGTATGAGGAAACATGTCAACCGGTTGTACGCTAACAACATGGTATCTTTCTGATAACAATAGTATATCACGGGCCTGAGTGGCAGGATTGCAGCTTACATATACTATTTTGTCAGTACCTGACCCGGCAATTGTCTTTACCACATCTTCGTGCATTCCTGCCCTGGGAGGATCAGTAATAATGATATCAGGTTTCCCATTATCTTTTATGAACTTATCTGAAAGTACTTCTCTAATATCCCCGGCAAAAAAGAATGTATTCCTTATACAATTTATATCTGAGTTGATTCTGGCATCCTCGATTGCATCTTCAACATATTCAATACCAATTACTTTACCAGCATGGCCAGCGATGAAATTTGCTATAGTCCCTGTACCTGTATAAAGATCATATACAACTTCTTTGCCGGAAAGTCCGGCAAATTCCCGTACGACCCGATAAAGGTTGAGGGCCTGCTTTGTGTTGGTCTGATAAAAAGACTTGGGTCCGATCCTGAACTTCAATCCATCCATGTCCTCAACTAAATGATTCTCACCTTTATATAAAATGGGATTCTGATCATTCAGGGAGTCATTCCTTTTTGAGTTAATAATATACATTAAAGAGGTGATTTGTGGAAATTGTGAAGACAGATGATCCAATAATCTCTCTCTTTTTTCAATATCCTCACGGAAGAAGACTGCTATTACCATTACTTTTCCCTCAAGCGAATTCCGGATAACCAGGTTGCGAAGAAATCCTTTTTGCTCCCGCAGGTCAAAAAACTCCAGATTGTTCAGAACTGAATATTCCCTGACAGCATTCTTTATCAGGTTTGTGGGTTCAGGCTGCAAGAGACATTCCTTAATATCAAGTACTTTATCAAAAAGGCCGGGAATATGAAATCCAAGGGCCTCCTCCTTTTTAAATTCAGTTCCGGACTCGACCTCCTCTTTCGTAAGCCACCTTTTGTTAGAAAATGTATATTCAAGCTTATTCCTGTAAAAGAAAATTTCATCAGACCCAATAATTGGTTTTATTTCAGGTAATTCTGTCTTCCCGATCCGTGTCAGATTATCTTTTACCTGCTTTTCCTTGAACCTGAGCTGAAGATTATAGGGTAAATGCTGCCACTTGCACCCACCACAGACACCGAAATGAATGCATCGCGGTTCAATCCTGTCAACTGAGTACTTGCGAAACTTAATTACCTTCCCTTCGAGATATTTCTTTCTCTTTCTTATAACCCTCAGATCAACCACATCGCCGGGGATGAGCATCGGAACAAAGACAACGAGGTTATCAACTCTTGCCAGAGCATTTCCTTCAGCCCCAATATCTGTTATCAAAACATTTTCCAGCAGAGGTAAATCTTTTCTTCTTCCCACTTAAATTAATTATCAAATAGTTTATTACTAGTTCAACCAGATTAATTTGACTTCCTCAGACTATTCAGGAAGAGAATTCCCTGAATCATACAGGGAGCTACTCCATCACCATGACCTACTCCAGGAACTATTACCTTTTTACATAATTCCGGTGATGTTCCTGCCTGAATCATACCTGAATACATTGTTTCTGTAGCTGATGGATTTACGTCAGTATCTTTTTCTCCGTGTATAAGAAGAAGAGGTTTATATGAATGGTATGGTGTAATGCTGTTTTCATTGAGTGCCTTCCTTACTGAAGAATAATTTGCTGAGGATGCAAAACCAGAAAGGAAACCTGGAGTAATCAATTGTGTCAGGGATGTTGTCAGCTGCGCATTTATTTCATCGGAGCTGAGAAAGCCATTATAAAGAGAACCCAATCTTGTGGCATAGGGCTCATTAAGTATATCTGTAACCGGGTTTGTAAATTGATTATAAGCTTTGTATGCGTTTATTATATATCCAATGTAGACAGGCATAGGATAATTTGTTGCATTCAGCATACTTTGCATAAGGAGAAAAATATTATAAGGCCCTGCACCACAGGCACTTCCTATGAGGTTAAAATCAGTACTGTAGTCCGTCTCAATTGCTTTATGCAGCTCAAGCGTAGCCCAGCCACCCTGGGAATAACCGAGCAGATAATACTCATTTTTCAATGAAATGCCATTTAATTCTGAGATTGAAAGTTCCTTGACTGCATAAAGCATGTCTATAAGTGACCTTACTGTTGGTTCAGCGACCAGGTATGGGTGGGGCAGTGGAAAAGACTCTCCAAATCCCGGATAATCGGCTATCACAACTACATATCCCATCGAGGCAATTATTTCAACCAGCTGGTAGGGGTAGTTAATTGCAAATTCACTTGGCGAATAAGCATTTACTGTATTTGTTCCATTCTGAAATGAAAGTACAGGATAATCACCGGGCGTTAAAGGAACGCATACCAGTCCAGATGCTTCAATCTGTTTACCATCAATAGTAGTTTTGTAAACCACTTTGTATATATTAACATCACTGACTACAAGAGGTTTAAGACTACTTACTTCCGGAATTGATCCGGATACGATATCAAGAAGATTATTAATATACCCTTTGTTGTATGTAACTGCGAGCTCTTTTGAAATATAATATGAATATCCCTGACCATCATCATCTTTACTGCATGAGACAAGAGTTACAATAATGACAACAAAGAGAGTTGATACCCTAAAAATGATTCTTTTAATATTCATAATTTATTGTTTTATATTCATGAAAAGATTTATCCTCCCAACGATCAACCTGCAAATATAGCTTTTCTGCAAAGAATTTATTTCAAGTATCAGAATGAGGTAAATATATGACTGTATAAAGTTTCGAATACTGCCCAAAATTTTTTCAATTAGATAAAGAAAAATTTGACTTTTTGACATAATTGGTTGAAATTAGCTTTGAAAATTTGTCTCGCAGCAATTTTCAACATTTTTCTAACCTAATATCAACTTTTATGAAAAGAGCAATTTTCTTCGTGCTGCTGATTACTATCAGTCTTATCTCTTTATCTCAAAATCTCATAATCAATTCCGGATTTGAGACCTGGGATAAAGTAACCAAACCTGCCGGCTGGACCCATATTGAGAACTGCCTGAAAGATTCATCTGTTTTCAACTCGGGGAAATATGCCTGTATGCACTCGGGAGGAGCTACATCAACAAGTGACCTCGGTCAGACTGTTTCAGTAACCCCCGGAAAAACATACTCCCTTTCAATATATTACAGAACAGCAGTTTCCTCATCAGGCAACGGGGGAAGAATCTGGTGCTATTGGAAAGATACTATGGGAAACAGTATCTCAGATCCTGTTACAGATGCTATTCTGCGTCCTTCAAAATATCTCAAAAGTGATTCATGGCAACTTTTCACTATCAGTATAACTTCTCCTGCCCAGGCTGCTTTCTTCTACCTGGAGGTCAGAACGTATTCGAACAGTATGGTCTACTGGGATGATTTTATATTTGAGGAATCAGTTGCAACCGGAGTTAACGAATCACTATTTTCACAGCTCAAGGTATATCCAAATCCGGCCAGTGACAACCTTACTGTCAGCAACATACCTGATCTGCAATCAATTGATATTCAGAGCTTGTCAGGAACCACTGTCTGGTCATCTGAGTTTTCAGGAGAAACTAAAGTGATTATTCCTGTTGCCGGCCTGGCAGATGGTTTGTATATGATCAGAATTCATTCATCGGGTAAATCCATCATCAGGAAGTTTATCAAAAATTAGAATTGCACAGATGGGTAGAAATTAAATGTTTCTATTGCCTGTAAGGAATATAGTGAACAGGGATTGGTAGTCAGCAAAAATTGAGAGAGCCGGATACCTTGTGAACTATAGAATTTGTTTAGATACTCTCTCTTTCCGGGACTGACATACTTTAACTATATTTGCAGACATTTTAGTTTGCACTATGGTTTCGGTTCAGGATATCTCAGTTTCATTCGGAAGTTTTGACTTGTTGACAAATATTTCTTTTCTTATAAATGAACAGGACCGGATTGGTCTGGCTGGAAAGAACGGTGCCGGGAAATCTACTCTTCTAAAGATTATTTCGGGACTTCAGAGCCCCTCTTCAGGGCAGATTGATATGTCGAAAGATGTTTCTATCGGGTATCTTCCTCAACAAATGAGAGTTGATGACACCACCACCGTTATGAATGAAACTATTACTGCATTCTCGGAAATTATAGGCCTGTCTGAGGAGATTGAATATATAGGTTCAGAAATTTCCAGAAGAGAGGATTATGAATCGACTGAATATCTGAAACTCTGTGATCATCTTACTGTTGTTGAAGAGAGATACAGGATGCTCGGCGGGAGCAATTACATGGCAGAGGCAGAACAGACACTTCTTGGACTTGGGTTCGAGCGAAAAGACTTTGACAGATATACAAAAGAATTGAGTGGCGGCTGGAGAATGAGAATTGAACTTGCCAAGATCCTCCTCAGAAAGCCTTCACTCTTCCTCCTTGATGAGCCAACTAACCATCTTGATATTGAGTCTATCCAATGGCTCGAAACATTTCTTGCCGGTTATTCAGGAGCTGTGGTGCTTGTTTCACATGACCGTGCTTTCCTTGATAATGTAACAAAAAGAACCATCGAGATCTCGCTTGGAAAAATATACGATTACAAAGCGTCATGGTCAAAATATCTCATTCTGCGGGAGGAAAGAAGAGAACAACAACTTGCTGCATTCAGGAACCAGCAGAAAATGATCGGAGATACCGAAAGATTTATTGAGCGGTTCAGATCAAAGGCCACCAAAGCAGTTCAGGTTCAGTCGAAGATCAAACAACTTGATAAGGTCGAAAGGCTGGAGGTTGATGAGGAGGATAATAGAGCCATACACCTGAGATTTCCACCCGCGCCCCGGTCGGGAACGGTAGTAGTTGAAGCAGAAGAACTCTCGAAGAGTTATGGATCGCTTATTGTTCTTAATAAAATTGATTTCAAGATATCGCGGGGAGATAAGGTTGCATTTGTCGGAAGGAATGGCGAAGGAAAAACCACCTTTTCAAAGATCATCATGGGTGAACTTGATTACACCGGAAATCTGAAGATGGGGCATAATGTAAAGATTGGATATTTTGCCCAAAATCAGGATGAACTGCTTGATGAGAACAAAACAGTATTGCAGACTATTGATGATATAGCCAAAGGCGATATCCGCACGAAGATCAGGGATATGCTCGGTGCTTTTCTTTTCAGGGGAGATGATGTTGAGAAAAAGGTCAAAGTTCTCTCGGGAGGTGAGCGGTCAAGATTAGCACTGGTAAAGCTTCTGCTTGAACCAAGTAATCTTCTGGTGCTGGATGAACCGACAAATCATCTCGATATGCGGTCAAAAGATATTCTTAAACAGGCACTGATTAAATTTGATGGCACACTAATTGTGGTATCACATGACAGGGATTTTCTAGACGGAATTGTCAGCAAGGTATATGAATTCAGATACAACCACATCAAGGAAAACATCGGAGGAATATACGATTTTCTGCGAAAGAAAAAGATTGAAAACCTGAAAGATATTGAGAGAAAAGACAAGGCAAAGAATGAAAATGCTCAATCTAATGTTTCTTCAAACAAACAAAAGTATCTTGAGAAGAAGGAATTCGACCGGAATCTGAGAAGGCTCAGAAAGAGACTGGAGGAGTGTGAAACTGAGATTGAGAAGATTGAAGCTGAGATAATTGCTGTCGACAAAACCTTTATGGAACCTGGAAACTCAACAGAAGCACATGAAATTGATTACGCAAAATACAGGGATCTGAAGGAAAAATTAAATGAAGAGATGAATAAATGGGCTCAGTACAGTGAAGAGGTTGAAGAATTTTTAAAAAATAACAGTTGAAAATGGAATTACATCCGTTTGAAAAAGAATACCTTGTACATATATATGAAACAGGCCCTGACGGGAAGCTGAACCTCTCTTCATTATTCAATTATATGCAGGATGTTGCCTCTGACCACGCAACTGTTCTCGGGTTCGGAAGAGATGACTTAATGAGAGATAACCGGTTTTGGGTACTTTCAAGAATGTACTCTGAGATCACTTGCTGGCCTTCATGGAAAGAGAAGATAATTGTTAAGACATGGCCAAATGGAACTGATAAGTTATTCGCCCTCCGGAACTATGAAGTCAGATATCCCGATGGCAGACATATAGCCTCGGGCTCATCATCATGGCTCGTGCTTGACAGAACCACAAAAAAAGTTCAGAGGCCTGATCCCATATTATCTCATTATTATACCGATCTGCTTCCCAATGAATCCCCGATAAGATATGCTCTGAAACTTGACCCGGCAGCCGACGACGGAAAGCTGGAACCCAGTTTCAGAATTAAGATAAGCGATCTTGATGAAAACCTCCACGCAAATAATGTTAGATATCTGAAATGGGTTTTCGACATTTACGACCTTGATTTCGTGATGAATAATGTTCTACTGTCCGCTGAAATAAATTATCTTGCTGAATCAAAATACAATGATGAAATAGTGATCAGAACATCTTCAGATAATGATAAAAGCAGTGATTACATTCATTCCGTATCAAGGACATCTGATAACAAAGAACTTTGCAGGATAAGATTAATTTGGAAAGATGACAAGATTAAATAAGTTAATTAATTTTGGGCATGAAGAATAATTCTGGCATTAGCACTATTTGTTCTCTGGTTGCCATTCTGTTTGTGGCAGCAGTCACATCATGCAAAACAACCCAGCAAACAGTTGATACCAAAGATCTTTCCTACCTTTATAACCCTACCAAAAATCCGGTCAATCCAAGGTACAATGTTGTCAATGAGTCTGATAAGTCGACTATTCTTTCAGTCAAGTTTTTTGCTAATGATCTTTTGTTTTCAGAGGCTAACCCCCAGGGAATTCCGACAGCTTTGTTGATGGTTACAGTTAAGCTTTTTAACCTGAGCCAGGGAAAAACTCTTGCCGACACAGCGGTTTATAACATAACTATCATTAAGGAAAAAGGAAAGCCTGAATATATATATAGCGTCCCTCTGAACGTTGAGAAGAACATGGAATATCTGGCTGAAATAAAAATTCTTGACAGGCTGCGTCTTGCAGTTATTCAATCTTTTGTTCCTTTTAATACATTGTCATATTTCAACAAATACAATTTCATTGCACGGGGACATTTTGAGAAAAATCAGCTTTTTAACCCTGTTGTGAGAGTTAATGAATATTTAAATCTTGTATATTCCAGGGGACATGCTGACAGCCTTTATATATCGTATTACAGACCCTTCAGGGAATTTCCTGATCCACCTTCTATGCTGTTACCAGAGAAAACTATTGACTATGATCCGGAAAAGATCGTTGCAGTTGCCTATTCCGATACTATGCCAATGATGTTCCCCAGGGAAGGTATTTACCTGTGCTCAGTTGAAAGGAAAGTTAAGGATGGATTTGCCTTTATGAATTTTGGCTTAAGCTTTCCATCAATGAATTCCCCTGAGGCTATGATAGAACCGCTGGTGTACATCGCATCCCAGGATGAAGTTTCCGCATTAAGATCAGCTCCTAAACCAAAGGCAGCAATGGATGAGTTCTGGATAAAGTGCGGCGGGAATATTGATAAGTCGAGGGAATTGATACGGATATATTATACCCGTGTACTTTATTCCAACTATTACTTCACCTCTTACAAAGAAGGTTGGAGAACCGAGAGGGGAATGATCTATATAATTTACGGGCCTCCTGATAAAGTTTACAAAACATCAGAGGGTGAAAGCTGGGGTTACAGGAAACCTGTTATCAAATCATCATGGGGTGGCAGGTACAGTGTGGAGGAGGATTTTCTGTTCTTCAATTTTAAAAAGAAAGAAAGCATCTTCTCAGATAATGACTTTTACCTGAGCCGAAGCGAGACTCTGGTTACATTCTGGGATAAAGCCGTTGCCAGCTGGAGAAAAGGGATAGTATTCCGACTCGATAATCCGGAGGGTATTTAGAAGTAATGGTTTAATATTGGCACTTGTATTTTAATAACTTGATATCCCAAATAGCTTGAAAATCAATTTATTTACCCCAGCCCCAGCCTTGCTTCGCCGTAGCGGCTACGCGAAGGCGAAGGGGGAGTAAATTGATTTTCTTCGCTCCCCTTGGGGACGGGGTAACCGAAGAAAATCAATAAGGTTGGACTTAATAGTAATGATAAAATAATATGCAGAAAGAAACCGATTGCATTTTTGGATTAAGAGCTGTCATTGAGGCAATTAAAGCAGGGAAACAGATCGACAGGTTGTTAATAAAACAGGGACTTCAGGGTTCTCTCTATCATGAGTTAATGACCGAAGTCAGGACTCATAACATTGTCTATCAGATAGTGCCGCTTGAGAGAATAGAGCTTGTAACACGAAAGAATCACCAGGGAGTATTGGCATGGTTGTCAGTAATTGAATTCCAGTATATTGCCAACCTCCTTCCTATGATCTATGAGAAGGGGGTGGATCCTCTTATTATTGCACTCGACGGAGTTTCAGATGTCAGAAATTTTGGTGCAATTGTACGAACTGCTGAATGTTTGGGAGCACATGCTATTATAATTCCTGAAAAAGGATCAGCAAGGATTACTGCTGACGCTGTCAAGACATCCGCCGGAGCGCTTCATTCATTTCCTGTCTGCAGGGAAAAAAGCATTGTGCGGTCGATAGAGTTCCTCAAGGATTCCGGTTTAAAGGTCATATGTGCAGCTGAGAAATCAGGAACAATAGCTTCAGAAATGCCGCTTGACGGACCGGCAGTTCTTATCCTGGGATCGGAAGATAAAGGAGTCAGCCGTGAGCTTATATCATTGTCGGATCACCAGGTTAAGATTCCGATGACGGGTACAATAGGTTCACTGAATGTATCAGTTGCTGCCGGTATTCTTATGTACGAAATAGTGAGACAACGGTCGCTGCAGATTATTCGATAATACTTTTGATTCTCTGGTCTAGAAGATGCTGATCGGCAGTAAATGATGCAAGACCGGCCAATGTGAGTAAAGTATCGGGGGCAATTTTCCCCTCTCTTATTTTGCTCTCCCATCTTGAATGTACAGGTATCTTTCCGTCTGTAGCAATAAAGCCCCTCTCCTCTTTTGAAAGGATAGGAAACATATCTTCACAACCCTCTTCATGTGCAATGTGAATAAGGTCTGAACCCCTTGAGGGTACGTTGGCAGCCAGTCTTTCGGATAGTTTAAGTATTTTGTTGTCAACCTCCCATAATTTTTCCAGATGTGCATCCCTGGCTGAGTCAAATATACTTACATCATAGTTCTCGTGGGTACGCGATGAGAAAGTACCGCTAAGTTCTTTACGGCCTGAAGCTGCCACTTTAGGAGGGATTGTAAAAACATCTGTTCCTGCAAGCAGCTCCAGCTGATTATGATTTCTGAGACTTGCAGCAATAAGTCTGGTTTGCCATGGATTCTCTGCCGATAACCCGGTCACCCAGTTCTGTGAGGCAATAACCGCCATTTCACCTGCCCCGGAACCGTCACCGAGGTTGTTGTTTATCATATATGCACCTATTCTTCCCAGGAACACATTAAGGTAATCGGGTCTGGCAACCCTAGTAACCAGAACATTCTCCCTGGCACTGAACTCAAGAGTAAGATTTATTTTAACTCCTGCATCTTTCAGAAGTCTTGCTCCTATCAGACCTTCAGCTGTATAAGGAACTTTTATTATGAACTGCTCAGGACAAATTTCGTGAAATTTTTTACCATAATGCAGAATTGCTTTTATATCATAAGCGGTATCAGTATGCAATTCGACACTCACAAGACCGCCGAATTTCTGTGCCAGGCGCAGACCATGACGTGCATTTAGAATAAACGCAATCTCTTTCACTCTCTCTTCCTGGGGAAGATCTCTGACAATACTTTTTGCTTCTGATATAAAGACATCATATATCCCTTTCTGGATCTCATTGTTTAACAGAGTATTGTTTGTTGTCAGGGCACTCATTTCAGCCGACCAGTTAGCCTCAGCCTCTTCCATATCACCGGTATCAAGCCACAGCTCAGTTCCTGTCGCAGCAAGTGATTCCCAGAAGGGATCTTTTTTCCCGGTCACATGTTTTTCATTAAGGTTTTTCCAAATGAAATCGCTAATTCGGGTATTAATGTCTGCCATGGTTTATTGTTTTTTTGAGTTTTATCTAATTTATGATTTTTGACAAAGAGAGAAGATCATGACCAGATGGATGCTGAAATACTTTTAGATCAAATTCATTCATTATGGCCATCATATGTTCAAATATCTCTGACTGAAGATTCTCGAAGGGAACAAACTGGTTATTCCTTGAAAACAAAAACACCTGTAAAGGTAATCCATTCCCTTCCGGGTCCCTGTGCCTCAGAATCACTGTCTGATCAGTATCAACCAGAGGATGATTCTTAAGAAAGGTTTCAACATAAAACCTGAAAACGCCGAGGTTTGTAAGCTGTGTTGAAATAAAAAAAGGAGCTTCCGTATTAAATAATTTGTTGCTTATAGTATTATTTTGTTGTTCAGATGATTCGATATATTCTTTTAAAGAAGGAATCCTGACAAGTTTCTGTTTTAATTCCTTGTCAAGAAACCTGATGCTTTTCATATCGATATAAATTGATCGTTTCACCTGTCTGATACCAGCTTCCTCCATTCCTTTCCAGTTCTGAAAAGATTCATTTACAAGCGAATAAGTGGGAACTGTAATTATTGTTTTGTCGAAATTCTGAATTTTGACAGTATTCAGAGTGATATCTGTAACCCTCCCGTCAACCTGCCTTCCGGGTATGGTTATCCAGTCACCAACCTTGAGCATCTTATCTGCAGAGAGCTGAATACTGGCGACCAGACCGAGGAGAGTGTCCCTGAATACAAGTATCAGTACAGCTGCCATAGCTCCCAGACTTGTAAGCAGGTAACTGATATCTTTCTTGAAAATCACAGAAATGACAATCAGTAGAGCAATAATAACAATAAATATTTTAACAAGCTGAACATATCCCTTTATATGCCTGTGCTGGGAAATAGGGAGCATGTTATATATTATGTGCCATGCTTCGATGAAAGAGATAATCACCATGGTTCCAATCCCAACCATATAAATATAGGTCAGCTTATGAACAAATATCATCCAAACCGGGTAAGATTTAAGAGCCCATCCCGCCATTGACCAAATAACCAGGGCAGGAGCAAAATGTGATAACCTTGTGAAAACTTTCTGCTCAAGAAAAATATCATCCCAGGTTGAAGTAGTTTTTTTTACAATTCTGGTAACAACTTTCAGGATAACTGCTTTTGCAATCAGATTTGACAGCCAGCTTAAAAGCAGAACAACCACCACCAGGGCAATGGTGCTTATCAATGTTGAGAGACTGTAGCTTAATCCTGCATGTATCAGTAACTCCTTAAACCAGATTGCAGGATCATTCATCAAAGACATAAATGAAAGATTAATTAATTTGTGGCAAAAATAGATAAATTATTAACTCTCTGATCTAATATTTATCGCTTTGCATCATTCAGCCAAAAATAAGTTGAATTTTAAAATTTTTATGTTCATCATTTTACTTGCACTTACAACAAAAAAAACCTCCGGCAATACTGCCAGAGGTAAATGTGTCTTTTTAAAATATCAATAGTCTTATCTGCTATTTACTCTTTCTGTCGATAACATAGTATAATACAAGACTTAGACCTCCGAAGAAAAATATCATAGCCGGGTAGTTTGCATCCTCATTAAGGACGCCTGCATTTGACATAATTGCTGCTACAATAATACCTAATGCGATTCCCATAAAAAGCATTCCTGTTTTAAGGGTAAACTTACCCCAGTTGATACTTCCCTTATGTCCTTCTTTTCCTGTATTGAAAAGACTTGCATCTGCGCCCTTTTCAATAAGGGCCATTCTTTCTTTATTACGGGTTGTATAGTGTACATACATTATACCAAATACTGTTGCGAATAGTGCAATAAAAGCAATTACTGTTTCCATGACTTTAAATTATTGGTTAAAAACTCTTTTTGTACCTTAGACACATGAATGAGGTTTCTGGTTACAAAAAAGTTGAAAAACTTATAATGATTTTTAAGTCATTCAGATAAATTTTTTGAGCGTTATCTTATCTGATAAACATGTTATATATCATAATTGATAATCCAATATCTTATTAATTTTGTATTGTTAAAAAAATAACAATATGATTGACCTTTCGTGCAAATATCTGGGTTTACAATTAAAAAATCCTTTGGTAGTAGGCAGTTCCGGATTGACATCCTCAATACACAATCTTAAAACGATAGCTCAAATGGGAGCAGGAGCTGTAGTTCTTAAATCTATATTTGAAGAACAGATTAAATTTGAAGCTGACAAGTTTTTAAAATCAAACAATCCACAGATTCAGTCATGGAATGAAGCATTTCAGGGGATTGTCAGCAAGACAGAATTTTACTATGAGGAAGCTTTTCAATACCTTACAGATTATGCAAAAGACCATACTTTAAACAATTACCTGTCTCTCATTTCTGAGGCAAAAAAGGAGATACCCATTCCTGTCATAGCAAGTATTAACTGCACAACTCAGTACGACTGGCAATATTTTGCAAGGCGCATCCAGGAAGCAGGAGCTGATGCACTGGAACTCAATGTATATCTTTTACCTTCTGATTTTGAGAAATCCGGAACTGAAAATGAAGAGGTATATTTTAGTATTATAAGGGAAGTCAGAAAATTTATTACAATACCAATTTCACTAAAAATAGGTTACTATTTCTCAAGCCTTGCCCAGACAGCTCTTAAATTATCCGAAACAGGTATTGCCGGACTGACTCTGTTTAACAGACCCTACAATCCGGATATTGATCTTGACAATCTTCAGGTAGATGCAAAAAACATGTTCAGTTCCGAAAGTGAATACTCGCATACCCTTCGCTGGGTGGCATTGTTATCAGGTAAAGTCAACTGCGATATTGCTGCCTCGACAGGTATCCATAATCACGAGACAGTAATTAAACAGTTACTGGCGGGTGCCGATTCGGTTCATATGGTATCGGTATTTTACAAGAATCACTTTGATGTTCTGCCTCAGATTGTAAAAGGCATGGAAAAATGGATGACCGATCACAATTTTAAAAGTATTTCCGAGTTTAAAGGGTTATTGAGCAGAAAGAATGTTCATAATCCGGCTGCATATGAACGTGTGCAATTCCTGCGTCTCTTTTCAAGTGTTGAATAAATACCTTATTACATAATAAAAATGTCTCATTCCGAACATCATCAAGAAAGAAATTCTTTGGCATATGCCATTGAACATAAAGTTGAAGTATATGCACAGAAATGTTACCAGTGCGGGAAATGCTCTGCAGGTTGTCCTGTGGCTGACGAAATGGATCTGCCTCCAAGCATGGTAATGCGATTGCTTCAGACAGAGAATGCTGAAAATGATGACAAGATACTTCGATCACATTCTATCTGGCTTTGCGTCACATGCGAAATGTGCCTCAGCAGATGCCCGATGGAAATTGATATTCCATCGATGATGGATTTCCTCAGGCAAAAATCAAGGAGTGAAAAGAAAGTAAATTCAAAGGCTAAAAATATAATCAGATTTCATAAATCATTTCTGAATTCAATCAGATTTACCGGGAGGCTTTTTGAACTTGGACTCATTATCGATTATAAGAGGCAATCCCTGAATATGACACAGGATATAGCCCTGGCTCCGAAAATGATCTCAAGAGGCAAATTGCACCTCTTTCCGGATATGATTAAAGATAAGGCTCTAATGGCCAGGATTTTCAAAAAAACAAGTAATAAATAGTCAGATATGAAAGTTGGCATATATCCCGGGTGTTCTCTCACAGGCTCTTCACGCGACTATAATCAATCAGTTTTTGCCCTTGCAGAAGCATTTGGTTTCGAGTTTATTCAGATACCCGACTGGAATTGCTGCGGCGCTACCGCGGCCCATAATCTTAACAAGGATTTATCACTGGCACTTCCTGCTAGGATTCTCGCACTTGCAGAAAAGAATGGCCTCGAAGAAATAATTGTTCCCTGTGCGGCATGTTACAGCAGGCTTGTTGTGACTCAGAATGAATTAAGGAAAGATCCGGAACTGAAGAACCGTATAAGTGAAGTGATTGAAATGGATTACCGGGGTACCTCAAGAATACTTAATGTAATTGAATGGATCGATAAATACATAATTGGTAAGCTTGATGATAAGATTGTAAATCCTTTCAATCATAAAGTTGCCTGTTATTACGGATGTCTTCTGGTCAGACCAAATAAAATCCTCAACTACGACAGGGCTGAAGATCCCCAGACCATGGATGTGGTAATGAGCAAAATAGGTGCTACCCCGGTAGATTATCCATACAAAACAGAATGTTGCGGAGCAGGATTTTCCGTTTCACGTACCGATATTGTTTCAAAACTGTCGGGGAAGATTATTGAAGACGCCGAACACCGGGGCGCAGAAGCAATCATTGTTGCTTGTCCCATGTGCCACTCAAATCTCGATATGCGAAGATCTGATATTAATAAGTACTGGAAAACAGAATTTAAGATCCCGGTAATTTTTGTCACACAGGCTATTGGCCTTGCAATAGGACTCAGTGGAGAAAAAGTCGGGTTGAAACGGCATTTTGTTGAGGTTAAAATCAGTTAAGAAGAAAATATAAGAAAACATGGCCAGAATAGGTGTTTTTGTTTGTCATTGCGGAGAAAATATTAGTGCAACAGTTGATTGTGGAAAAGTTGCGGAGACCATAGGTAAATTGAAAGGGGTTGTTCTGAGCACCGAGTATAAATATATGTGCTCTGATCCGGGACAGACTCTGATAAAGGACGCTATTAAAGAGCATAACCTTA
>Ga0208980_10000795_pt1 | contig 18375 bp, 12 predicted proteins | sample WetSurMetagenome_3_FD_187993 | JGI IMG/M metagenome (GOLD analysis project Ga0208980, IMG submission 187993) | Wetland microbial communities from Twitchell Island in the Sacramento Delta, sample from surface sediment Aug2011 Site A1 Bulk (version 2) | ecosystem: Environmental > Aquatic > Marine... | reverse complement strand
CCAGCTAAAACACTACTACCATCGGCAGCAGCCCCACTACGTACTTCATCCATTACTTTAATTAGTAGACCGGGTCGTAAGTATGCAGCTTCTAGTGCTGCTTTAAAGGCTATAATATTATTTTCCACCTTTTCAGTGTATAATAAAGCCTTACCCACTCGGTGGGCTTGCCCACGAGAGGTACACCCAAAAGCTACAATATCAGATGGATTATATCCATATCTATCGATATCCAACCTGTCTTCAACATACTCTACACGCTGTCTAAACTGTAGTTGTGGGTCATTCCAAGTAACTAGGGCTGCATTATGAATAGCCTTTCTGGATGCTCCACTATAGTTAAATACCCCATCTATAACATTAGAATTATTAAATTGCAATACCGGAGTGCTACCTTGAGCATCTTGAGTAGCACTTAATAGCCCACTATTCCAGTATACCATACCTCTAAAAGTAGAAGCTAGATTTAGTAATACTTTTATAGCATCTTCTCTAGTCTGTAAATAAGTATTTAAAGTAAATCTTCTTTCTGTTCCACCCATACCATCCGGTACTAGTGTATCACAATATTTACCAATAGAATATAACGTGTACTCATCTACTAAGTCGGGAGTTACGTACTCTCCCAGCCCATATCTAGCGTTAGTAACTAAGTCGTAGAAACACCACGCTGGATTATTAGACCAAGCAGTATAAAAGTTACCAGTCCATAATTGTTCAATAGGGTTACCTGCTACATCGTATCGTAAAACACCCGGAGCTAGAGAGGCTCTAGTTACTGTGGTATTATATGTAGACACATAATCACTAGTACTAGAACCAGTCTCTAACTGAACACCCCAAATATATACTCCAGACCCTGCAGTACCTAAGTATGTATTAGTACCAGATACGCTACCATTAGAAGGGCCAATAGATATACTTGAATGGGCAGAGGGTACATTAAAACTACATCTCCACCAGTCAACACCATCAACAGTAACCTTAGTCATAGAAGGACTTAAGCTACCTGAGCAAGTACCACTAGTAAGGTTAAAATCTTGTTGGGAAACATCTCCGCCAGTAAATGACCAAGCCCTTATAGCAGTTCTTTCGGCAGATCTTGCATAAAATGAAGCGCGCTTAGCTGTACCAGAAGTAAAATTTTGTCCAATTCTATGATAGTCTGTAGTAGCTGTTTCTACTAATTTATCCGCCGTAAGAGTTCTATTAGGGGATACTACTGCATTAGCTGTAACATTTATACCTACTTTATTAGCATTCCAAGTTGAGTTATCCAACTCCTCAGAGTATAGGGCTAGATTAGTTATTGCTGGTATAGTAGTATTTAGTCTATTATACAGACCGGTAATTGGATCATAATTATCAGGTATTTGTATTTTTAGTAGTTTTAAGTGGTACCCCCTAGTAGGTATACTACTAAAGTTATCAGAGTTTATCTTGATGCCAAATAAGGCGCTATTAGGGTAACGTAAATTAGCCGCTACTATAGTAGCGTAAGATTCAAAATATAGTTTATTTTGTAGGGTAGAAGATAAAGAGTCATCTGTCACTCTCTCCACTTTAATATCAAATCTATCTGAGTCCGAAGTTCTAGGTAAGGTTATAGTATGATTTATGGTATATTTAGAAGTAGTTTTACCAGTAATAGTACTAAGTATAGAATCGTAGGAAGCGGTAGAACCATAAAAACCTACTCTTCCAGATATAGTATAATCAGTCTGGTCCTGGCCTTTAGTTACTACTTGAAACTCATAGGGATAGTTATACAACATACTTAAGTCGTAATTTAAGTATGGTACAGGAAATATCCAACCCTTCTCTTTGGCAATAATAAGGCTAGAATCAATTATTTCTTGTGGAGCATTAGGACTAAGAATTCTTAGCCTATTTCTAATATAGTCTGAATATGTTAGAGTTATGGTAGGATTTGAAGCCTTTAGTGTATTATATGGAGTTAATACTGCTTCAAGTGCAAAGAACTGATTAGTTTGCCCAAAAGATAGCTCACCTAATTGTAAGTCAACATACGTGTAAACCTCATCACCAGACCCAAATAAACTAAAAGTTTCTGCCGTATCTTTTACTACTCTATATCTTATTTTAAACTGAGCCACTTTGGAAGTACTGCTGTATCCTAAGTTCCAAGTTTTAGTAGTTGCATTCCAAACAGAATATGGGCGTGTTAAAGCTAGCATACCTTTTGTCTTTTGACAATTTGCAGTATATGCTATATTTAAGGCTGTATCATACTTATTATATGTTATTATAGAAGGAATATCTGTTAAAGTTATTGGTGAAAAGCCTCCACTAGCTACACTAATTCTAGTATTTTCCGTAGTATAACCGGAACCCCCTTTAGTAACACTAATAGAGGTTATAGCCCCCGCGGTATTAACAGTAGCAGTAGCTGAAGCACCATTAGCAATATTATTTAAATCTGAAATAATAAGATAAGGGCTAGCATACCCGGTACCGGGAGTACCTAAAGTTATAGTTTTTATAACCCCATTAGCTATAGTTGGAGTACCAAAAGTAGCACCAGAACCCGCCCCCACAGCAGTAAAACTAGTAGCTGTAGTATAGTTCTTCCCACCGTTTGGTATAAGTACAGCGGTTATTACCCCATTAACAATATTAGCAGTAGCTTTAGCTCCAGTTCCATCACCTTCTATAATGATAGAGGCTGTAGTATACCCAGTACCACCATTAATAACTTTAATAGCGGATACATAACCAGTATTATATTCATCATACCCCGCAGTAAGAGTAACAGATAACTCAGCACCTGTACCAGTACCAACAACCCTAGCTGTGGCATTAGAGTAATTAGAGCCACCATCATTAACTGTTATAGTTTTAACTATACCAGTAGTTACTACGGGGGTTACTGTAGCACTAGTTCCCGCGCCGGATATGCTTATAGTAGTACCCGAAGTACTATATCCTGAACCACCATTAGTAATTGGCACTCTATAGATAACACCATTATCAATAGTACCAACACTTGCGGTAGCTCCTGTTCCTGTATTACCATTTTTCTGCAAATAAATTCTATAGGCTAAACTAGAACCTACTATATCTCCATCAGCCTCCTGCTCATATAGCGCGGGTATAGATAGTGATAGTCTAACTTTATCAACAGTTGGGTCTGTTATAGAAATAACTTTAGGTATAGCTTTAGTTAACTCAACAGTATCTGCTATCTCAGCCTCAACTTCGTCAAATCCATCAATAGGGTCTTGATTTTGAGTACCCGGTCTAAAGTGCCATTCTACATCTTTGTAATTAAAAGAGTTATCGGAGTTCATTAATGGGGTTGCATTAAAGTATATACTTTGACCACCGTTAACTAAACCTTCTATTTCTCCCTCACATAATAAGTCTAAAACTTTTGCGTAAGTTTTTGAATGTAGAGTGTCCGAAGCTTCTGTTGGAGAACTCGAACTACCTTTAGAACCGCCACCATTATGTACTCTTAACCCATTAGCTATATAAGTATGATATCCTTCTACAATAAAGTTATATACAGTACTAACTTCTAATACTTCAGAGTTTTTTATTGGGCGTAGAAAGCCGCTGGCATCTACCAGTGAAATACTTTCGTTTACTTTACCTATTTCTATAAAAGAGTTATCAGCAGTTAAAACCCAATGATTTGGCGTAGCGTCAATATACCCAGCACCCCAGATATAGTATCTACTTACTTCTCTATTACTATGTGCATTAGTACTTAGTACTTTTCCAGTATGTAAACTACCAGTATCATCAAAGGATATAACCTCATCTCCAGCTTTAATGCTATCAATTCTAACTAAACCTTTAGGTGTAAGAATTAAAGTATCTGCTGTAAAACAAGACCCACCTTGACCACTAATTATATCTAACGGAGTATTATCCATATTAAGTATTTACCGATTCTAGTCCTGCACTGATTACGGCAGAACCTATTATTAGTTCACCATAGCCAATTGGGACAGGGTGTCCTTGTGCTATAGTATTCACAGGACCATTAAAGTAACTATTAGGCTTGTTATCACCATTTTCATTAGGTCCATCTGATTTAGGGGGGGCAAATAATAAGGCAGATATACCTGCAAATATAAGACCCATAGCGAAGGAAGTAGCTATTGTTATGGCTCCAGTACCTAATTCCATACCTAAAATTACTGTACCTGCTGCTGGCATAACTACCATTAAAACTATACCAATAACTATTGCAAATAAAGCACCAGCTTTACCACTACTTCCAGAAATAGCGGGAATTAGATGTATATCAGTATTACCAAGGGGTTCCCCTATAGTATCCTCTGACCTATAAATATTACCAGTTCTAACATGAAACCCCGGCTTATACTCTAACATATAAGCCTCAAAGTCCTTAAAGTTAGCACGTAAAGCAGAAATAACTTTATATAGTGAGTCTGCTTCTACTGTTAATTTATTTGTAAACTTTTTTGCAAGATCACCATATAAATATATAGTTTTTTTCATAGTAGTTCCTTATACCTATAGGTACTAACTCTAGTTTTAGCCCAATAACCACCGTATATTTCTTTACAGGATAGTCTACCAAAAGCATGGTGAGCTAAAATTCCATCCCCATAGTATACCCCAGAATGGTTTGGTATACTAGTATTTCCCATTATAAATAGTAATATATCATACTTATTTATAGAATTATCTATTACCTTAGTAAACCCAGCGTCTTCTGCATATTGTTCAAAGAAGTTATTATTTGGATTTTGATACCAATGTACGTCTGGTACACTCACTTTAAGTATATCTTTATTTAACTCTAACTTATATATATCTCGTATTAAAGTCCAGCAATCGGATATATTAAATATATACTCTCTGCCAAATATAGGCTGTATATACCCTGTAGGGTCTTCTACATGTATCTTTTTTGATACTAGAGAGTATATAACCCAGGGAACATTACTAGAATTGCAGCCAATAATATCGGCCGTAGAAGGAGTCTCTAAACTAGCCGGGTGACTGTGACAAATATATTTTATATCCCCTAATTTAGAGTACTTAGCATAATCAGTAGGATCTAAGCTAAAATCTGAAGGTTTACTACTAGAGATATTTTTACAAGGATAGTATATTTCTTTTCCTTTAAAATTGATTACTAATCCGCATACCTCATTAATTGGGTCGGACTCTGCATGTTCTTTAAACTTTTCTAAAAACGTCATCTCATTAGTCCAGAACCTGGGAAGCCTCCAAAGTTAATAACCCTATAAGTATTTGATATAGAGTAGAATCTTTTCTTACAGTCTGATAATCTTTTTCCACAGCTATCATTAGCTAAAGTAGTAGGGTTACCAAACTCATCAAAATAAGTAGTACCGAGATACCCACACTCAGAACTTTTGTATTTCCACATACAAATATTTTGTGCAATTACCCTTTTAGGTAATTTTGAATTAGATAGGTCTAGTGCAGAAGCTAATTCATACTCTACTGATATATTATTTTCATTAACTTTTCTATCAACAAAATATAACTCTTTAGGAAACTCAGCTGTAGGATCTGCAGTAGCGTTTACACCGCCTTCAAAATTAATAGCATCTAAAAACTTTAAAAAAGTCCTGCGTCTAGTTATTTTAATACCTATTAAATCTTTATACTCAAAGTTTAAAGCGGACATAAAACCGTTAATATTTGCAACTATTATTTTAGGGCTGGGTAACTTACCGGAACCATCCCACTCAAAACCACTAGCTTCTAGTGGAAATGCTGTATATGTATTAGCATTCCATACTAACTGAGTACCAATTTTAGTTAAACCACTAAAAAATCTTATTGGCTCCACTACCCCATAAATTGATAGGTCAGCTTCATATAAGTCTATTATGTTACTAGGATTAGACTTTAGTGTTTCCTGTAGTATTAGTGTACTCATATTATATCATTACCTTATAAAATTTTCAAGTAAAAATTTTATATATCATATACCCTATTAAATGTACAATTAATAGACCTACTAATCTCAGAAGTATACTCTAAATTCCACTCTTGGCATATTACTTTAACTTGAGTAGTTTCCCCCTGAGGAGTCCATAAAAAGTATTCAGCACCTTGTTTATTATAGAAAAAATCCATAATTGCATTTGCTACTGAGATTGTTTTATTTTTAAAATTAAGAGTCCAAGCCTCTTCTACAGTATTGATACCCGCAGCATAACGCTGCGAGTATCCATCACCAAACTTAGCTATATTAACTCTTGGTTTAGACTGTCTAGTAAAAGATCTATCTGGGACATAACTAAATGTATCTGTCATATATTACCTATTATAAAGTATACCACCCGGTTTTTGCTGTTTTACTAGCTCTTCCTGAATAGTATTTTTAACCGCCGCAGCTAGTTGTTTACTAAATTTAGATCCAGCATCTGATTGTACTTTTGAATCCTGCTTACCGTCAGAAGAAACATTTACCTGAATACTAACATTAGTATCTCCAAAAGTAGTACCACCACCATTCATTTCTACAGGTATAGCTTTACCATTAGGAAGGGGCACAAAAGCTTCATTCATACTACCTTCACCGAATACAGCAGCTTGAGGACTATTAGCAATACCACCTGCAGCATATTTTTGTAGTTTCATTGGACCATATTGTGTCATAACACCACCATCAGCAAATTGACCACTAAAAGCGCTAATAGAGTTAAAATCCATAGTACTAAAGTTAGCAGCTCCTTGAGAGGCAGTACCACTAAAGGGTGTATAAGATGTGCTTTCTATACCAGAGAATAAACCACTAAGACCTCCGGTTAGTGCTTTAATACCAGAACCTACAACAGCATCTAGTAAATTAAATTCACCACCACTACCACCTAACCCACCTAAAAGCTTATCTACGGCGAATTGAAATAGATTACCTACATTGAAAAAGTCTTTAACAGAGTTAAAGAATGTAGAGCTAGATAAACTATCTTGAGCCGAGGCTTCTGCCGCTGTAGAGGCAGAACTTGCCTGTACCGAAGCAGCATTATCAATAGTATTAGCGGCATCTTCAAACATACCGGCAGGCTTACTATTTTGCTCTTTAAAGTATTCAATACCAGCTATAGATTTCTCTTTTTTACTAATATCTACTACAGGAGCTAATGTTACACTTTTTGGTTGTTCAGGTTCTGGGGCTTTGGCTGGCTCTGGTACTTTATATATTTTACTTATTAAGCTATCTAAAGCAGTTTGTAACCTATCAAAGCTAGATACTATCTCTTCCTGTTTGCGTGTTGTAGTAGCTAATTCTTCATTAAATTTCTGAAGTAATAGTGATGAAGAAGATACTTTGTCAGTCTCTTCTTCCTTAGCACTACTATTTTCTTTTAATAGGCTATTATTCTTCTCTATTTGAGCATCTGCTTCTAGTAGTAGACTAATATCTTGACTACCAGAAGTAGGTTCAATAGACCCTTTAGTTGGTGAAGATAAGTCCTTCTGATCAATTATAATACTATTATTAAATTGATCATTAAGACGTTTAATAGTCTGAATAAGCTCTAAGTCAATAATATCATTTAATTCTTTAATAGTAATAGCGGCTTCAGTGCTACTTTCCTTCAAATCTAGTAGTTTAGGATGACTTAAGTTTAAGTCCTCTGTAAACGTCTGCATAGAACTAGAGGCCCAAGGATTTGCTTGTTCACCAAGTATTTGTGGTTTTAATGGCTCATCTTTAGGAAGTGGAAAGGTTTCCGCCGAAGGCGGCAGATTTGGCAGATTAGTAACGTTATCAGGATACTTTTTAACCAAAGCATCCCCGGCATTAAGAGCTTTATTAGATAAACTAATTGCTAGCTTACTCATCTCTTCCCTTAAAAGGGTGAGTTGAGTAGTATTATCACCTAATAACTTATCGCGCATGTCATTAGCTTGTTCTTGATCAGAACGAATACCTTCCATACCTGGTATTCTTTTAACTAGTCCCTCAAACATTTTGGCACTAGCTTTTTTGAATTGATCAGAGGCTAAATTCTTAAACATATCACTAAGGATATTTCTAAAACCATCACTAAAGCTTTTCCAAGTTAGCTCAGCCTTCTGGAATAGATCCATAGCCATATCTATTGTACTATTAATAGAATTGGCTAAGCCTTCTGCTAGTTGTAAAACCCAAGGTTTTAAATCTTTAACACCATCGCGTAGAGTAGTAATAAACTCTGTAGCTGCATTACGCATATTTTTATTACTAAAAACTGCGTTTAGATATTCAGTGCCCCCGCCGGTAGTATTTTCTGCTTGCTTAGACTCTTCATTTCTAAGCAGTTTTACCATTTCTATATATCTAGTTATACCTTCAGTAATCTTATTCTGATACTCAACTCTAGCGCGAGCCATTATATTGATTCGCTCTAATTGCTGTTCTTCAGATAATATTTGAGTACCACGTATATTATATAGACGTTCCTCAACTTTTAAGCTAGATACTGCTTCGTCTAATTGATTTTGTATTAGAATTCCTGCTGTAACAGTATTTGCAGTAGCTCTATCTAATCCATCCATAGAATTTAGATCAAATAAAATCTGCTCATTAAGCCCGGTGACTAAGTCTTGTGTAAGTGTACTAAGCATACTCTCAGCAGATTTATATTCTGCTAATCTCATAGAAAATTCCTGAGCTGCTTTACCAACATTTACTACTCTAAGCTTTTCATCAACAGCTCTTATTTCTAATTTAAGTTTTTCTAACTCTTGTATATCATAGTACTGAGCTTCGGCTGAATATTTAGATATATCCTCTAGTTTATTAAATACTGCAAAGTCTTTAAGGTCTTTAGTAGCAACTAAATCTTTTCTTGTTTGTTCTAAGTCAGCCTTATTATCTATAAAGGACTGTCTTAAAGTCTCTAAGTTTTTATCGAAGTCTCCCAACCCTAATGCAGTACTATTAGTATATCTCTCTAGTAATTCATTAGCTTTTACTAATTTGTAATAGGATAAGTCTAAGGTATCCATATCCTTAGTTAAATTAGTAATAGAAGCTTTATCCGCAGTATTTCTTTGACCTTCAGTAGATTTTTGTGAGCCTAATACTTTTAAAGCAACTACCTGTTCACGTTTAGAGGCTGCATTACTTAATTCACTAGCTTTTAGTTTTTCTATTACAGATAGTGTTTCGGCTAAATTTTGTATAGTTTGCATTAAAACAGGAGATGCCTTAGCCTCCCCAATTGAATTATATTCTTTAATTCTATTAGTTAATTCTCCGGCTAACTCTTCCGTAGTAGGGGTTTTTCCATTATTGAAGCTAGCATACCTTTCCATTACTATCTTATAACTAGCATTATTAGCTAATTGAAGTTTTTCACTTTCATGCATAACTTCTAACATACGTAATTGTACGCGTAACTGACTTTGTTGAATATCAATTAATTTATCATCAGCTTTAAATTTTTCAGAACCGGTTTGTGCTCCGATTATACTATTATAAAAGTCTTTTAGTCTTTCATCTCTATTAATTGCAGCAGTTTTTAAAGCAGCAGTACCGGCTGCGCCGCCAAGTTCATATAGTTTTTTAGACGCAGTTTCTATATATTTTACAAAATCCGATAGAGTATCTGTAGATTTTTTACTAATTAATGAAGCCAGTTCTTTCTGTTTGGTATCCTTTTCAACACCTACTGGTAAACTAGCTATTTCCTTCTGTTTATCAGTTATTAATTTATTATACTCTAATAGTGAATCAAATTGCCCCTGTGTTTGAGTATAAGCAATAGTAGATGCTTCACTTATACTACTAATCATTCCAGTTATACTTTGAGCAAAGGCATCAACATTACCCGAGGATAGAGAATCAAATACAGAAATACCTGAACTAAGTATATTATTAGCAGCTTCATACTCTTTATTAGCTTTAGATAAAGAATTAATATAGTCCTTAGCATTATCACTAACTGACTTCATAGAAATTTTAATATTATTCATAGCCTCGGAAGCTTTTCTAGCTTTTTCGGCATCTATATTATTAATTGCTTTAAATAAGGCTTCTAATTGGTCGGTTCTACCACTTGATCTTGCAAAATCAAAAGCTTTATCAGCAGATAACATACCAGGCTTAAATTTATTACCTTTAATATCCGCAGGGAAGCTATCTTGTATTGCTTTTTCTATAGCTTTTTTATTGTCAGACGAGTTATAGGCTGCCTCTAAAGTATTTAACACTTCTTCTCTAGAAGAATCAATAAAGGGTATAAAGTCTTTCGCAGTCTCTAAAAACTTCTCAGTAGGCGTACCCTTAGTTTGTAAAGTTTGTAGTTCTCTATAAGCATCAATTAACTTAGTAACCGATTCTGCTTGTAATGATAAAGCAGAAGCAGTATAGGTAAACATATCAGCAGCCGTAGTAGATCTACCTAATTTATCATAGGTATCTGCTAGACTCTTATAACTATCTTGTGCAGCTTCTGCAGCTTCGCTAACTTTTTGTGATTTATCAGTAAGCTGCCCAATACCTTTTAAAAATCCAATAATGGCTACAGTAGCAATACTTAATACCGCGCCCCAAACTGAAAATACGGATAATAGGCGTGCTGCTCCACTTGTAAGAATACTAAAAGCTCCTGCGGCTTTTTGTCCTATAGATAAAAATTTGCCAGTGCCCTTTTCAAAAGTTCTACCACCTTCAGTAACTTCTTTTGTAATTTCGGAAAATAGATTTTTAAATGAGCCTATAAAGCTACTATTTTCAGACATAATTACCGCATTCATTCTATGTCTAGTAGCTAAATACTTATCCGTAGCTTTTTCTAAAGCTTTTTGATTTGCTGCATATTGAGCATCCCCTGCTTTAGTTAGTTCTGCTTTTTTATGATATTCATCTGTTGCTTTTGCAAGCCCTTCAAAACCCTTCTTGGTGTTTTCTAGAGCTTCAGCATGCTTTAATTGTTTAGTTATTGCCTCATCTACTTTAGCAGTATCAGTAAAAGTTTCTCTACCATACTTTTCAGTACCACCAGCAGCTACAGAGTCTCTAATTCTTTTTAGACTTTCTAATCTTGTTTTAGCACCAGTAATAACTGCATTAAGTTTTTTGTCTATTTTAGCTATTTCCCCACTTACTTGACTTTTTTCTGCGTCTGTAAGGGCTAATATAGCTCCGCCTATTTTTGACCCTTTAGGCAAATTAGAGGCAGCAGCTTCAATTACAGCTTTAGCTTTAGTTTTTTCAGCATGTAAAGCATCTCTAAGGTCTAGTTGTCTTAGAGCCATTTTATCTTCTAATAGTTTCTTTTCATGTTCAAAACTAGAAGTAGCTGCACCAAGATTTGCTAACTGTGCAGCTTGCATATCTTTAATAGCCGGTATAGCTTGTTTAACTAGTAGGCCTACTACTGCTCCAATAGCAGCTAATAGAGCCGTAGGGCTAGAGGCTAAAACTGAAGCTATGGGCCCTAATATAGTATTGGCCATATTTCCAATACTAGTTAACATAGTAAATGTGGAGGCTTGTAATTTAGAAAAAGCATTAACTTGAGAGTCAGCTAGTTCACCATATTTAGTTTTTGCTTGCTCTAGAACGCCATTTACAAAAGCTTGGCGACGTTCAAAGTCAGTAAGTGCGGTAACAGATTTATTAACAGACTTAGCGTACTCTCTATTAACATCATTTACTTTAACCATAATACCTAGTTCATCTAGTAGTTCTGGTTCAATTTTAATGGTACCTCTAAATACCCTATTTAGAGAGTCGGTCATATCACGACCCATAGCTAAAGAGGCCCCTTTAGCCGCTTTGGTTAAGCCTTCTATCTGTTTAGTATTTAGACCAGCAGTACTAGCTAAAGCTGCTGATTGGAATGCATCTTTTAGAGATACAGCTCCATCAGTTAATACTTGAATGTGTTTAGCAGTATTTGAAATATTCATACCTACACGGGTAGATAAGGTTTCAGCAGATTTAACCATCAGTTCAAAGTCTGCAGCCTTGGATAGAGCATTAAAAGCAGCTGCAACAGCAAAGATATTAGCTGCGAAGGTAGCATAGACGTGAACAAGCCCACCTAAGCCTTGTGCTTGGCGGGCGAAGTCTCTGTTATCTCCACGGGACATAGACGCAGCTGTTCCTCTACCTAATCCAGTAGATACAGGTTTTCCAGAAGACAAAAGGGCTGCATCGGCAGCCCTTGAACCGGTAGTGGATACTTTACGTGTTTTCTCTACCTTAGTTAATTCTTTATTTAGCTTCTGGGCTTCTGCAGTTGTTTCCTTAAGACCTTCTGAGGTAACTTTTACTACTACTCTTTTTTCTGCCATATTTAGCCCTTCTTTTTGGTTGACTCATCTTGTTTACGACGAATACTAACCTGTTCCTTCTCTATTTTATCAAATAAGTTGATAATATAAAACAACACAAGCCTGTCAATACTAATATCCATCAGATCTAGCATTACAGGCGTATGTTCAATATGTTTTCCTAAATAAGACCCTGAAAATGAATCAATCATGGCTGGTAGTTTATCATAAACTTGCCAGGCTTGCACCGCCTCTATAGGTAAATCACCTATTTCAACTGGTACTTCATCTTCAAGTGGAGTAGACCCAAGCTGCTCACACATATCATAGTAAGTATCTTTGGTCATACCCGCATATTTATTCTGGAAGTGATTTTTTATTTGTTGTTCGAGGCTTTCGAACTGTACTTCGAAAAATTTGATAGGTCACCAACAACCTCGGTAACAAACTGATCAAATTCGGGGGAATTTTTCATTAGAACTAATGCATTATCATCATTAAATTCTAGTTCTGCTTCAGTATCCTTAACTGAGGTTAAGTCTACTAACGTTAACTCATTTAAATAGCTATACTTCAAACCTTTCCAGCCTTTAACTACGCTAGCAACATAATTTTTTAGGAATAGGTCATCATTCAGTTCTTCTACTGGTTGACGGCTACCTCTATTAAACTTTGTAGTAGTACAGGACTTTCTCAGTTTTAGTAGTTCTTCACGAGATAAAAAGTTAAGTTTTATAACAAAACCATCCATACCAGGATAATCTACTTCTACTGTTTTTGAAGGTGTTAATAGTGACTGTAAAGAAATCGACATTTTTGTACTTCTCCGTTTTATGCGGGCGGCGGCGAAGCCGCCCGACTACTTTGATTAAGGTGTAATATATGTTACGGTTAGGTTGTTAGTTGCTTCAATAGCGTAGTTTTGATCAAATGCTGTAGCTGAAGAAGCCCCTTTACCACCCTGAGCGGTAAAGTTGATAGTTGTAGAAACAACATCTTGTACATCTACTGTAGGAACTTGTAACTGACAATAAGGCATTAGTACTTCTACACGGGTAGTATTTGAAGCCCCACCAATTTCAACCTGTAGTCTATACTTAGTTTCTGAAGTAGAAGCTAAGTTACTAAGAATATCGGTCATTAGACCAGCACTTTCTGTAGCTCCCGTTTTCAGATAAGCATTTAAAGCTCCAGAAATTTGGCGTGAACCCGCAAAATAACCAATAGGAGTATTAACAGCACCAAGAACTTCAGGTGTTAAGTACTCAATATTATTATTAATAGTAATATTACCACCAGTAATAGGTACAGTATATGTAGTACCAGTAGTACCATCATTACCACCTAGTTTACTAATTAATGAAGTAGTACTTAATTTATTAGTAATAAACTGAGGAACTGGAGATGTTGGGAAAACAGTGTATGCTTGCCCGGTAAATGCAGTTCTATCTTGCAGTTTAGTACCAAATCCAGTCCAGGCAATCATAGCAATACCATTAAGGTCAAAGCTAATATCTGCTTGATTAATAGCACAGTTATCGATAACATAAAGCGTATTATCTACACTAAAGATTAGTGAAAAAGCTTGTAGCTGATTAACGTTAGAACCTTGAGCAGTAGTGAAAGCACTAGTAGTAGTTTCATACCATTGCCCAGTTAAAAGTTGAGGTGCAGTAGCAGAGATACCTGTTGGGCTAACAAAAGTATCTAAACTATATGTAATCTGTGCTGTAGTAGGGATTGCTGTAATACGGAACGTACCATTACCGGTAGACGAACCACTTAAACCAGTAATAGCAGATACGTTAATAGCATCACCAACTGCTAAACCATGTGCTGCAGTTGTTGTAACTGTAGAAAAGAAACCAGCAGCAGTAGTACCAGAAATTGTAGCCGTACCAGAACAAGTTTGTCTAGTTTGGGGGGTAGCTTGTACAGGTTTAGCACCTAGTAGAGCATTCCATAAAAATCTTTCTGGTGCAAGTACGTTTGTAGACTTATAAGGTCTAATATAAGTACTGAAACTCCAGTCTACTGGGTTTAGTTTTGAGTTAAATGAGCGTTCTCCACGAATTGGGGAGGTACCAGCTTCAGATAGGTTAATAGTTTGCTGTTCAGTATTCTGAGTGAAAGTATAACCATCTAGCACTTGAAGTTCGAATGCAGTAGCTGAAGTAATTTGTGTACCCGCAGTAGGTGCGGCTACTGTACAGAAGTAAACTTTTGTATTTCTACTAAGATTAACGGCCATAGAAATATCTCCTAATAGTCAAGGGTTATTTAACTTTTATTAAATGTACCTTAGACTTCATATCTAACAGAGGCATTAACTTCCCCAACTCCATGAGGTGATAATAGTCCTTCATCAGTGATTATTGATGTGATTAAAATCTCAGTAGTTCTACGGCCATCGGCTAATGATAATTCTTCATTATTAGATATTGCGTATTCTACATCTTGAATTAGTTCTTCCAGTTGTTCATTTGGATTTTCACCATAGACGTATAGTTTTATAGCTATATTTAGAATACCCCATTTAAAATCGCCGGGTAGGTACTCTCTATATTCTGGGCCTGCTACTATACAGATATAAGGAAAGTCTGAGACTTCATCCCAGAACTTTAATTTTGTAGATACATTATTACTATATAAATTTGTATTATAAGGTGATGTACCATTAATAGACGACTTAAAAACCTCGGCTAAAGCATTTACGATCATTGATCTTGCGGACATAAAACTCTCCATATTTGTTATAATTATACTACAATAAGAAAATAAAATCAAATAATTAATTGATAGGTTAAATGATAATGGTTTTCATTCTTGCAGTTACTAATTTTAGTGCTATCTCCCTAACACTACGATCAATTAATAGCTTGGGGTTGCGTTCTGTAGAGCCTTGTCCAAAGCCGGGTTCAAAAGTGGCATATGGGTATTTCATATAAGTTAAAAAGGCAATTAAACTACCATTTCTATCCGCGGATATTTTTTGTAACTTAACAGATTCTGCAAATCTTCCAGTTCTAAAGTTAAGAGCCGGACTAACCATATTCTTTTTAATAGTATCATATAGGGCTGCTTGCATCAGAGCCTGTATAGACGTTACCGAAGTAAACTGGCCAACAGCATTACGTAGTGGAGCTTTTCTAGTAGTTTGTCTCTTAGTTATTAATTGTTTAGTACCACTAATAGATAGCTTAGTATTAGAAATAGGGGTTGCTTTACCATCTACAGCACTAATGGACTGTCTAAGCCTTCTAGTCTTTTTAACACCTATTATTTCATCAATAATAGTATCTTCAATAAAATCTTTTAAACTTGGGGAACTTCTAAGTTCTAAAGCTTTATTTTCGGCAAAAGCCATTGCCTGCTTACTTATTCTATATTCAATTGGGGCTAAGTATTTACTATTAAAAGTTTGAGTTTGTGGTAAAACAAATATAATCTTTAATTCTGCTAAGTCTTTTTTAAATTCTTTAGTTATCACAGCTTGATCTATAACACGGTCTAAGTAGGCTTGATGCTCTTTAGCGAGACTAGTTATAGCATTATTAATACTGTTAGTTACCTGCACAGATAAGGCTTCGCCTTTTGATTGCACGGTTTCTCTGATCTTTTTAAAATGACTATTATAGAAAGTTTTTAGGCCTGATACTATAGCCGTTTTAGATATTCCCTTTTCTAGCGCAGAGTCTTTACCTAAATCTCCTGCGAATACTTTTGGGCCCGTAGCTGTTAGAGCTTCTTTTAATACACTAAAATTACCTTTTGGTACAAATCGTGTAGTACCCTCTAATGGACTAAAATACCAATCAATAATAGAATCATACTGTTCTTCTTTTATATGTTCCGCTAACCCATATAACTCCTGTATAATAGCTAGTTTCATAGATAAAGGACTTCTAAAGGATAAGTTATTTTTTATCCAGACGTGTCCACCAACTACCTTAGAGGATATAACTTCTATATCGCCCACAACGTGACCAACCGCCAAGTTAACCCCAGTAAGTTTTTGTATAGCATTTACCACTAGGGATGAAGCATTAGCAAAGGAACTAGCTAGTACTCCAACTAAAGTTCCATTTTTATATACACCTATTGAAGTTTTACCGCTTAATCTTTGTACTTTATTATTGGTAATTATAGCAGATAAATTATCTATATCTACTGAGTCACTAAGGGGGTACTTAGAGCTGAAATAATTATATACTTGGGTATACATATTTTGCTTATAAGTATCATCAAATATCTCAATTAACTCAGCTATTACACCATAACTAATTGGTACGAAGTGCACATACTTTTCTAAATTAGAGCGTAAAGCTTTAGTATTGTCTAATAAAGCTTCAGCCATATGTTTAGCGGTTACAACTCTAGTAGCCATTATTCAATTACTCTATATAAGTCTAGAACACGTTTAATATGGTAAGGTAAGTCAGAGGAGCGAATATATTCTATACTTACTGAACCTGAGGTTTTTCTAGGTACACCTTGATCTTTAAGATAATACTGTATTAAATCAAATACTGCTACTTTTAAAGAATCGGGAGTTACTGCAAAGCCTCCAGTGTACACAAACTTATAGGTATTTACACCAGAGTATACATCACCTTCAGCAATATATATTCTATCTTTCTCCATATCAATAGCGTAATCTATACCAGAGGTTAATGTCGTATATGTAGTTCCTAGATCCACTGAAATACTTACACTAACCAAGGATCTAAGTGGGAATTCTTTAGTATAATAGTAGTTAAAGCCTCCGCTCCAGTATTCTGTTATGTTCGTATATGCACTATTAGCATAGTTATCAATAAATACTCTACCACAGTATAGTTTAATAAAATCTGAGACATATAGGATTAAGTTCTTAATCTTAGTATCCTGTTCTGTGCTAACTATACCCATATAGTCTTTTGTTTCCTTTAAAGTTACTAAATTAGCCATTATTTTAATCCTAAAAACCTAGGTATAGTTAAAAGTTTTTTATATAACCATTCCCCTATACCAAGAGTAGGCATTGTAGCTGCTTGTCTAGCCCACACAGCACGTGCTATGGCTTCTAAATCGGTCTTTGTAAGATTTTTCATTATTTATTTAACCCCAAGAACCTAGGTATAGTTATAGCCTTTTTGTATAACCACTCCCCTACGCCACCAGCAGGCATTGCTTCTGGTAGCATACTCCAAATAACCTCTACTATAGCATCTATATCTTCTTGCGATATAGTATGCCCTAAAATTTCAGCATCTATACCTATAGAAGTAGCTATAGCTTTAGAACCCACAATACTTATATCTTGATTAAACCCGGCAGTAAAGCCATCAGCATTAGCAACAGCTAAAGTACCCTCTATTACATAACTATTAGATACTAAACTATCTAGTCCATTAGCTAAGGCTATACCATTAGTGCTATTAATACTAGTACTAGCATTAATATTGGCTATTAGACCGTTTGTATCAGTTAAACCTATTTGGGAATTAATTACTGTACTAGCATTAATATTAGATGTAAATCCACTAGCATTACTTTGTGCTAGTAATACATCAATAGATACATTAGTAGCTACATTAGTGCTTAAACCCTGCGCCGCTGCACTACCTATTAACCCAAGTAACTGTTTATGTATACTAGTAGACTTACCAGTAGCATCAGCAGTACCAATTAAAGCACCTATTGAGGAACCATTAGTTAGAGCAGAATTCAAGCCTATTGCATTAGCTGTAGATAGGGCTGCTGTAATAGTTATTGTAGCATTAATATTACTAGTTTGACTTATTGCCTCAGCTAAACCTATAGTAGTTAGTACTACAGTTTGATTATTAACATTAGCAGATAGCCCAGTAGCATTAGTAATACTTACAACTGCACTAATAGTTTTCCCGTTATTAACATTAGAAGTTAATCCGGAGGCAGTTGCGGTAGCTAAAGTTGCTGTTACTGTATTTTTAGCATTAACATTAGCAGTTAAACCTATAGCGGAAGCAATACCAACATTAGCAATTAAAGCCGAACTATTAGTTATTAAAGAATCTAAACCAGTAGCATTAGCTGTAGCTAAAGTAGTTACTAACTGTTTATGTATATTAGCAGTTAATCCAGTAGCATTAGTAG
>Ga0208980_10000794_pt1 | contig 18376 bp, 14 predicted proteins | sample WetSurMetagenome_3_FD_187993 | JGI IMG/M metagenome (GOLD analysis project Ga0208980, IMG submission 187993) | Wetland microbial communities from Twitchell Island in the Sacramento Delta, sample from surface sediment Aug2011 Site A1 Bulk (version 2) | ecosystem: Environmental > Aquatic > Marine... | reverse complement strand
TTTTAAATAAAGTCCTTCCGGAAAGTTCATTGCAACAGGATGGTCTGCTGATTGCGTCAACTGCCTAATTAATTTTACTTCTCTACCAGAATCAAGTGCCGCATCTGCTACAATCTTCTGGAAAAGTTCTTGTGAGATATGACCGGAACAGGAAAATGTGAAAAGTATTCCTCCGGGAGTCAACAACTTCATTGCCAGTAGATTAATATCTTTATACCCCCTGCTCGCTTTCTGAATTTGTGAGACAGATTCAGCAAACTTTGGCGGATCAAGTATTATCAAATCAAATGATTTTCTTTCATCACGAAATTTTCTAAGAACTTCAAAAACATCTCCGTTAATGTTTTCAATCAATGAAGTATCAATATGATTTAATTCAACGTTTTTTGAGGACAATTCTATTGCAGAAGCTGATGCTTCTATTTGAGTGACTTTATTTGCACCGGCAGCCATAGCATATGCTGAAAATCCGCCTGTGTATGAAAAGCAATTTAAAACGTTCATCCCCTTTGCAAATTCAGAAACCAATGCACGGTTATCTCTTTGATCAAGATAGAATCCTGTTTTGTGACCACCTTTTACATCAACCAAAAACTTAAATCCATTTTCCAGAACTTGTATCAAATCGTCTGGAATTTTTCCTTTTAGCAAGCCTTGTGTTGGTTGAAGTCCTTCTTTAGTTCTGACTTCAACATCAGATCGCTCAAATATTCCAATAGGTTTGAGAACGTCATCAAGAATATTAATTATTAATTTCTTATAAAACTCTGTCCCTGAAGAAAGAAACTGGCAAACTAAAAAATCAGCATAACGATCAACAATAAGCCCGGGTAATCCATCACTCTCTGAATTAATAATTCTATATGTATTTGTTCTGGAAGTGTCGATGATTTTTTCTCTGAGTGAATATGCAAGGGAAATTTTTCTTCTAAAAAAATCCGCATTTATTTTTTCTTCAGGATCAAATGACCAAACCCTTATGCGGATTTGAGATGAAGGAGAATAACTCCCAAGACCAATAAGCTTTTTATCGGTAGTAAATATCTGAGCAGTCTGTCCGTTGTCAGGATTTCCTTCAACTTTTTCTATGGCGCCGGAAAAAATCCATGGATGCTTTCTTTTTATAAAACTATCGGCCGCTTTTTTTAGTATGACTGATGACATAAAATATTAAGCAGGAAGCTTTCCCAACACTCCCCATACCCATTTGTGAGCACGATGAATAAAAGTAGATGGCTGAGTAAACATTAAAATGCATTCATTACTAACAAAGTCGATTCCATTTTTTTCACAGAATTTTACTGCTTCCTCAGATTGTAAACCTTGTTGTAACCAGAGTTTATTTATCCCTGCCTGCTTAGCGTCTCTCACAACTTTCTCTGTTTGCAAGGAAGAAACATTTATAACAACCGCATCAACTTTTTCGGGAAGAGAAAGTAAATCTGGATAGCAGATATCACCCTCAAAAGTATTTATGTGCGGGTTGACCGGGAAAACATTGTACCCCTTTTGTTTCAGCTCTTTGTAAATCGCATTTCCAAATTTTGTTTTCTTTCTGGAAACACCGACCACTGCTATCTTCTTTTGCAGAAGGAACTCATCGACTATTTTTTTCGAAGTCATAATTATTCTCCCTGTTTCATTAAATATTAATTTCTAATTAAATCCGTTTAAAACTAACCAAAGTAAAAGACAATAATTGTGATTGAATCTACAGGTATTTTAACACTGTGGAATAAACCATATCAACCGTTAGCTCTTTTATGCATTTGAACTTAACATCTGTTCTGTTACAAACAAGTGGTTTTGGTGAATAGAAAAAACAAGGGGAACAATCCAGATTGAGTGTAACAATCTTATGTTCGGTTTTCCATGGGCGAATATAATGTTGATTTGTTGGACCAATTATAGCAACAACCTTTAATCCCAATGCGGCGGCAATATGCATTTGACTTGAATCATTTGTTACAAATACATTGCATCGCTTCATTATTGCTGCACTTTGAGTAAGACTTTCAACCTTAACTACATTTGCCTTATTTGAATTGATGAGTGAAACTATTTTTTCTTTAAGCTCTTTTTCTTCAGGTCCGCCAAAAATTAAAATTCTCGCAGAGTGTTTATTAATTAGTTTCTTCCCAAGATCTGAGAATTTTTCCGGTTCCCATCTCCGTTTAATATGATTCTTCAAAGTAGCGCACCCGGGATGAAAACCAATTACAAGTTCATTAGCTGAAATCCCAGCATCACTTAAAAATTTATTTGCAGAAATATTTTCATTTTCCGGGATAGAATACTCAAGCGGTGATTCTTCATTAAGTTTTTTACCAATGAGAGCTTCACAAAGTTTAATGTTGGTTTGAACATTGTGAACATTATCGTTTTCCAGAACTCTGATGTTGTTTAGAAATCCATAACAACTTTTATCTTTCCGCAGATAAACTACTCCGGCTCTTTGTTTGGCTCCGATGATATAACTTATGATATTATATTCTTTCCTGTTCGATGGGTAAACACTGATGGAGGCATCATATTTTTTTCTCAATTGAAAAAGAAATTTCAGCGACTTAAGAGCACCTTCATCTAAAAAATTAAAGTGGATTACCTTATTCAGATTTTTATTAGATGATAATATTTCCTCGGCACCCTTGTACATCACTAACGTATCAATTTCTGCAAAAGGATAACTTTGCCTTAAAAGCTTTAATGCCGGTGTAAACATCAAGGCATCACCAATACCCGAAAGGGCAATTACCAATATTTTCATATTTAAAATTTACAAAAAAAAGTCCGGCATTTGCCGGACCAATTTATAATTATTAAAATCTGATTAATTACCTGAAGTATCCTTTGGTTGTGTTAACTGCTGATATTTTTCAATATTTGATTTCACAGTCGGATCGTTCGGAAACATATTTCCAAGTTTTTGCCACAGAGCAAGCAGCTTATCGTTTTGTTCGGTGTTTTCATAAATCTCGATAAGTAATCTGTAAGGATTATAATAAGAATTAACATCATCGGGACTACGTTCCAGATCTGCGAGAGCTCTTGACTCAACATCAGCTGCAAACACATTATATTTTTCTCTTTCTCCTGCATAAAAGTAGAGATTGGCTACTTCGAACAACAAACCATTATCCATTCCCAATACTTTGTATGGCAGCTTTTCATTCATATCATTTAATGTAGCAATGAGATTCTTATTATCACCAACACTTCTGTAATAAACAGCTAACCTCATAAAAGCATTACGATAATTTTGAACCATTCGAGTATGGTTTTCATCAAAGAAAATGGTCGGATCGTTCAAACCGGTGAATCTGAATCCGGGCAGAAAACTTTTACTAGCTACAACATTTCCTTCAAGTTGTGCTTTTACCAGCTCTTCATTAATAAATTCGCTGCCGGGTTTTCGTCTCTCAGGTACAAGTCTGAATGCCATTCCTTCCATCTTTAAATACTCCTGAAGACCAATTTTACTGTCATCTGAACAGGTAACTGCAAAGTAAATCGGTCTTTCCCAGTTATTAGCTTCTACTATTTCTCTAACCATAATATCCTGCACTCGTATTGCTTTAATGTCACCAAAAGTTAAAGTGTTGGGCATTTGCCATGTCATCTTTCCAGCATTTAGCACGGAAGTATCTTTAATTGCATTTGCATTAATAATTTTCATAAGTTCTTCCTGATTACCAACTTTTGGCGCAGCAATAGTGATATCAGTTGGTGACCATTGTGTTGGTCTTAAATCAGTAGGATTAATTCTCGCATCCGGAATTCTTATTTTAATAGTACCAACTCCGTAAGGATCATTATTCTTTAGTTGTCTTACATACCAATCCGTATTTAACAAACTAAGATTGACAACTTTAACATCTCTTCTGACACCTTCTACATCCTGCAGATACCAGAGCGGAAAAGTATCATTATCGCCATTGGTAAATAATATGCCATTTGGTGCTGTGCTTTGTAAAATATTGTATGAATAATCCCATGGAACCCAGTTTCTTGAACGATCATGAGTATGATAGTTAGCTTGAAGCATTCTAACTGGAATCAGAACGAAAGTAAAAATCAAAACTCCAAAAATAGCAGCAGTGCCGTATGTTTCTTTTTTTATTTTTTTCTGAACTAAATCAACCAACCCTCGCACACCGATAGCAATCCAGATTGAAAAAACAAAAAACGCTCCAACATAAAAATAATCTCTTTCTCTTGGCTGCGGCTGTTGTTGATTCTGATAAAATGCTGTTAGGTATCCCAGAAGAATAAACATAACCATAAAAATTGAAGCCATCTTCCAGTCACGCCGAAAATGATAATAAATTCCGAAAAGACCTATCAGGAATGGAATACCAAAAAGAGAATATGAAATATTTCCATCAAACTTTACCGCAATGATTTTACCGAAAATGTTTCCTAAAAAATTAAACGGCGCTATATTAGCACCATCATCCTGAACCCATCCTTCTCTTCCTGTGTAATTCCACAACCAATATCTAGTCATCATATGATTCATTTGGTAGGTGTAGAAGAAATCCAGATCACTCGAGTAATTAGAATAAACACCCTGTTGATGAGGTTCGCTGGTAAATCGTCGTTTAAACGTTGGGAAATCACCATACTGCTCTCTGTTAAGATACTGCTCCAGTTTTGGAAAAGTATTCGGCTCATTTTCATTCATTGGCGGATTTTGGTTTGCCCGGATTATAACCATCGAGAAAGTTGTAAATCCTACCAGAATAAAAATCGCGGACATAAAAATCATGTGTAAAGTTGGCTTGCTGTTTTTTATCGAGTAATGAACCGCATAGCCAAGTAATGCCAGGATAACAATAAAAAAGATTATTTCAACAAAAATATTTTCCTTCCCAATAGCTGTCATTAAAGCTGGTAAATATTTGACTACCCCGGGATATGTAGCAAAGAGTGCAATACCACCTATAATAATTGGAAGATAAAAGGAATTCTTATTGAAAACTTTTCTCCAATAAATTCCCATAATTATCGCACTGATCCCAACAAACATCAACTTAAATTTTGTATCGAAATCATTGTATTCTTCGCCTGTAGGTGGAGTCGTACTAGTCTCACCAGCCCACCATACAAGTGCCAGCGCTAAAATTATTCCTGCGTGTGTAAGTAAAATGTAGCCTGTTTTCTTCAAAGCTTCTTCATCATCTAAATATTTCCTGAAGAAAATCACCATTACAATTGGAACTATTGTCAAAACACTCATAAGATGCACACCTGTAGACAAGCCAACAAGGTATGCAATGGCAAGAATATATTTTTCACTGTCTTTGTTATCAGCACGTTCGTACCATCTCATTATCAGATAGGTGATTGCTGCAACAAGCAAGGTGCTAAAAGCATATACTTCTGCTTCTACACCGTTAAACCAGAATGTATCGCTGAATGCAAGTGAAAAAGCTCCGATAGCTGCTGCGGTATAGGTTGCAATCGCATCAAAAGTTGTTTCTGGTTTCTTTCCCTTAAAAATATTTATGAGCTTCACAGCAACCAGATAAAGAAAGAACGCTGTAAGCGCACTCGAAAAAACCGATATAAGATTTATCTTTAATCCTATGTTATCAATGAAGGGAATTTTCGAAAATATGTTACCTATAATCAAGAAAAACGGTGTTCCTGGGGGATGTGGTACTTGAAGATAATAGCTTGCGGCAATAAACTCACCGCAATCCCAAAAAGAAACTGAAGGCTGCACAGTCATCCAATAAATTACAAGAGTTACAATAAATACTCCTGCAGCATAAAGCCTGTGTAAAAGTTTTAAGTTCATTATTTCCTCGTTAGAAAAAGAAAGCCAAAATTAGTTACAATTGGATTTGTATACAATGAAATCCGGTTTGCAAAAATCATTTGTCAGATTCTTCACCAGAGCTTTTTTTAAAGAATTTATCGTATTTCGAAGTGTCGACCAATTTGTGGTACTTATCATGAAGTTCTTTAAGGCGCTTCATCGAAACCGTATCAAACTCATCATCATCTTTATTTCTTTTGATGAACAATTTATATTCCTCAGATTCTTGACGCGTAAAATTTCTTTCATACTTTTTAAGCACATCGAGATATTTTTTTTGCTCTCTATAGGAAGACATCTGTAGAATTCCATTCAAAATTGATTTAATTTCTTCGGAAAGATAACCATTGTAAAGCATTGAAAAAATCAACAGCAGAATATAGACGCTTATATTATAAATTAGTTGCAGTTGATAACAGATACTTGTTTTTTCTTTCTACTTATCGAACACACTTCGATATTCTTCTCCCCACTCGCGCAATAAATCAATAATAGGAATTACGGATTTTCCTAAAAATGTCAGATCATACTCTACTTTTGGTGGAACTTCGGAATAAACTTTTCTGCTAATAATTTCATCAGACTCGAGTTCACGTAATTGCTGAGTTAGCATTTTATGAGTAACACCAGATAGCTTTTTTTTCAGTTCACCATATCGCTTCGGGTCATCTTTCAACCTCCAGATTATTGGAATTTTCCATTTTCCCCCTATAATATCTAAAGAAAGCTCAACTGGATTACTAAATTTTTTCCCTTTAAAATCTAATTCCGGCATAATTTCACCATTACTTACTTTTTATATAGTATGTTATAAATAGTTATATATGTGTGTTAAAATAGTATTTAAGCTTAAATAATGCAAACCGCTGATTTGGTTCAGATACTTAAAACCAGCAGAATACTTTACTAATTCAGAGAGGTGAATTATGAATAGAAACACACCGAATAATAATAACAGAGTTGGAGAATTAATTAGTTCATTGATTCAAGCACCAGATCTACTAAATTGAATTCACAATTTAACTCTTCGCCCCAATGTTTTGTGTGATTTCAGGATGAGCTGACTTGTACTTTTCACTTCGATTATAAATTTCTTTGTAATCATCTGGATACAGTTCTCTAATTGTTTTATTGTAATCAGTCCAGACGGATTTTCCTTCATTTAAATTGAGGTAATTTAGTGTCTCGTAAGCCGTGACTTCGGGTTTCTTTTTAATTTCACCCCAGATTTTACTGATGCTGGCTTTTGCTTGCTCAGCAAGTTGATTATCCTTTTCAATTTCGGATACTCTCAAATCAATCGTTCCAAAATACAATTCAATTGCATAAGGCACTCCGTAATCAGCAATAACTTTTCTTACATTCGAAACCGCTTCTCTCAGTCTCTCTTTATAAATCAGATCGGGTTTTGTGTTGTACAAATTCAGATTCGCAAGTGCGATGTCAGTCCAGTTTATATAATTGATATCGAGCTTACTCTTGTAAATATCTGCAAGATTATTCATCACATCATAATATCCAACCTTGTAGAGTGAAGCAATGATCTGCCCAAAAAGCGTGCTTGATTCTTTCTTATTAAATGTGATAATAATATTATCGATGAGTTTTTGAAGATTGTCCTGGCTGAAAATTTCAGTATCAAACTCCTGGAAATTTTTAGGATCTGATTGCTGCATAATTTTATCCACTTCGAGTCGAATGTCTGCCTGCAAATCCTGCTTGCTTTTTGTTTCAATCAACTCAGTTTTTGTTTCTGATAACTCTTGCCTTAACCGACCTTCCTCTAAAGATGCACGTAAAATTTTTGGTAAATAAATTCTGCTCCATAAATAACCAAGAAAAAATCCTCCGACGAAATAAAAGATCAAAGTAGATATTGCAAAGACAAACGATGTGGGAGTATCACCCAGAGCTTTGGAAAGTGTGTGACCAAGCTCGATTATTCCGCCACTGATTTGATTCAACTGAACAAGACTTACTCCTACAATTATTTTGGTTATCCAATCAGATATTTCTTCAAGATTAGTGTTTGCGGCAATGTTATCAGGGTCTTTTGATGCTGGTGTTCTGGGAATTCCAAAAATAAATCCTATGAATGCACCAACAATTGCACTTGAGAACGCAATCATTGTGGCGATACTAATTACCGATAAAAAGCGATCAACTCCCAGACTTAATGAGTAAGTGCACAGTATTACGGCTCCGGAAAAAAGAATAAGTGAAACAAACAGAATACTTTTTCCTTTGCTTGTTTCATTATTCTCTTCAGAACGGTTCGAAGCCCCGAAACCAGGTTTGAAAATTTTATTATCCTTACTTCCTTTTATCCCCAAAAAACTCAGAAGCTTTTTAATCAGACTCATAAGTAATTCCTAAAAATATTTATGATGATTTTCTTAACGCTATCACACTATCAACTGAAGATATGAGCAAGTTGAATAATCACTGTTATTATAATACGAAACTGAAGGCTCTATAAGCAAATGAAATTTTTAAAATTATCAACGAAGTTGAATTTGACGTTTCTGAGTCAACTAAGTCAATGGCATTTAATCTTGGAATATATTCAATGGGAGACGCATTATTGAAATCCTTTCCCCTGAATTATTAAATTCTGTTCCTTTCCTTTAGATAGTAATACCATAAAAAATATGCTGCTAAAGAACGTAACGGTTTTAATTTATTTGTAAACCGAATAATTCCGACTTCTGTTTTTACATTAGTAAATTCTTTTATTGTGGTTATCAAGGCGATATCGCCAAGTGGGAAAATATCTTTTTCTTGCAAACAAAACATTAAATAAATGTCAGTTGTCCAATTTCCTATACCCTTAATGCTGGTAAGTCTTTCTCTTATTTCTGATGGATTCAATCTTGATAAAGAATCGAGATTTATTTCGTTGTTCAACACTGCTTGAGATAATGCCCGGAGATATTTTGCTTTTTGCCTGCTAATCTGACAAGCACGCATTTCATCATCAGTTAGTTTCAGAATTTCTTCTGATGAAAAATCCTTCAGATAACTGTTTAGTTTTTTAAAGTGTGCTTCAGCAGAAGCAAGGTTGACTTGCTGTTCTAAAATAATTCTGCACAATGAAACAAATCCCTCCGGTCTTTGCCAGTTTGGGGGAATTCCGTATTTGTCTTTTATGAATGAAAATATTTTGTGGGAAGAGGTGAGCTTTCGTATATCTGGTTTGTTGACTATCCTGTTCAGCTTTTTCATTGTTTGAAGAATATTATTTCTCGAACACGATACTTTTTACTTTACTTCCATCAGATAGGAAGTAAGTTTTTGTATCAAACCAGCTTTCATTTCAAACACATCACAAAAAACAAGATTGATATATTCAGCATTTTTTTTCTTTGCACGGACTGTTCCTTCTGCAATAACAATATTGTCTTCTTCACTCATTCTTGTAACAACGATGACTGGTTTTCCTTCAAATGCAGGGTTTTCAATTTCTTTATCAAATGTTTTTTTACCTTTCAGATGAAATACTCCCGGTAGAATCCATTCGACATCATCAGCCAAACAAGATAATATTTGTTCGTGATCGGATTTATTGAATCCATGCATATATTTTTCAACAACTTTTTTATTCTCACTCATTCTTAAATCATTCAATTTAATGGCAAAAACATTTTAACTTTCAGCTACAATTGCTGGATCAAGTTTATCTTTAATTTCCTGTTCATTTTCTGATTGCACTACTTTAACTTTTTCCTCTGACTTAGTGAAGCGAGCAAGTAAAGTATAAACTACAGGAACAATCACTAACGTTAAGAATGTTGAAAAAAGCATTCCTCCAACAACAACTAAACCTAATGGACGTCTTGATTCGCCACCGGCACCCAATCCAATTGCAATCGGAAGAATTCCAAAAACTGTTGCAAGGGAAGTCATCAAAATTGGTCTGAGACGAATTGTAGATGCTTCAACAACTGCATCAATAATATTTAATCCGCTTTCCTTTTTCTGGTTTGCAAACTCAACAATCAGAATTGAATTTTTAGTGACCAATCCAATCAGCATAATCAAACCAATCTGAGAATAAATGTTCAAACTTTCTCCGAAGAGATATAGCGTAAGTAGAGCACCAAACACAGCAAGAGGAACTGAAAGTAATATTGTGAATGGATGAACAAAACTTTCGAACTGTGCTGACAGAACAAGATATATAAAAATCAGTGCGAGCAGGAACATAAAGTATAAAGCCGAACTTGATGATTTATATTCGAGTGACTCGCCGGCATAATCTCGTTTAATGTCTGAAGGAAGTTTTTCCTGAGCAATTCTATCAAGATCATCAAGTGCCTGACCAAGAGCAACACCGGGAACAAGACTTGCAGAGATAATTGCTGACCGCACACGATTATAGTGATTTAGCTCTTTTGGTGCAACTGTTTTTTCAACTGTTACAACATTTGCAAGCTGAACTAATCCGCCGTTGCTTCTGATATAAAGATTCCTGATCGCATCAGGAGTTGCACGATCCTCCGGTTTAACCTGAAGAATAACATCATATTGTTTTGTCCCGCGCTTGAAGTCAGAAACTATTTTTCCACCTAAAAATGTTTCCAGAGTTGAACCAATATCGGCAACAGAAACACCGAGGCCCGAAGCTCTTTCGCGATCGATATGAATATCAAGTTGAGGTTTATTTAATTTTAAATCTGAATCAAGATTGATCAAATAACCAAGCTTAGATGCTTCAGCCATCGTAATGTTAACCGCCTGATTCAATTCTTCATAGCTATCGCCCTGAAGAACATATTGAACAGGTGTCAAAGTGAAATCTGCTGCAATGCTTGGCGGATTAATTACAAATGCCAGAACACCAGGAATTGCCAACAATTTTGGAAATAATTCCTGGATGATTTGCTGCTGTGATTTTTCGCGGTCACCACGTGATTTCAAATTTAAAAATATAAAACTGTTAGTAACACTTCCCGGACCCTCAAAACCCAATCCGGTTGCAGTGAAAAGTCCTTCGTGCTCTGGCAAGTTGAGAAGTATCTTTTCTATTTCTATAACATATTGATCAGTATATTCGATTGTGGCTCCTTCAGGTGCGATTACAATCCCAAATCCAAACCCACGGTCTTCTACAGGAACAAGTTCACTTGGAAGCATACGAAATAAAAAGTAAGCAAGGATCAATACTACGACAGCCGAAGTCATTGTTAGTAAACGATGACTTAAGGCAAATCTTACTGATCGATCATAAACTTTATTTAATCCATCAAAAAAAGAATCAAACGATCGAGATGCCCATCCTTTACCAGTCCCGTGCAATGGTCTGAGAATTTGTGAAGATATCATTGGCGTTAATGAAAGAGCAACAAATCCCGAAATTAAAACTGCAACTGCAACCGCAACTCCAAATTCATTAAATAATCTTCCGACATTTCCTGAAAGGAAAGCTAATGGCACAAATACAGCAACAAGTGAAATTGTTGTTGACACGATTGCAAATCCAATTTCTTTGCTTCCATCTATTGCGGCCTGCCATCGGGTTTTTCCCATTTCCATATGACGATAAATGTTTTCGAGAACAATTATTGCATCATCAACAACAAGCCCAATTGCAAGTACGAATCCAAGCAATGTTAAAATATTAATTGTGAATCCCGCGAAATAAACAGCGGCTAATGCACCTATTATTGAAATCGGAATTGCAAGTGTCGGAATAATTGTAGCACGGAAACTTTTTAGGAACGCAAGCACTACCAGCACAACTAACAGCAATGCAATGATAAGTGTTTCCTGTACTTCACTGATTGAATCAATAATAAATTCAGAACTATCATAAGCTATTTCAAGCTTAACACCGTCCGGCAAAAGCTCTCTCAATTCTGGCAAAGATTTATTCACAACAGAAGCAACATCAACAGTGCTTGCTTTTGACTGCTTGATGATACCAAGTCCAACTGATGGTTTTCCATTCCACCGGGCAATTGTTCTTTCATCTTCAGCACCTATACTTACATCAGCAACGTCCCGAAGACGTACAATATTATTTCCAGATTGCGAGACAATGATCGCCCCAAATTCTTCGGGAGTTGTAAGTTCACCTCTAGTACGAACTGTGAACTCGCGTTTTTCACCCTCAACTCTTCCCCCGGGAATTTCAGCATTCTCGTTTCTGACTGCAAGCTCAATATCATATGTTGTTAATTTATGTGCTGCCAATCGCAAAGGATCAATCCAAACTCTCATAGCATAACGACGTTCTCCGCCAAGAAACACACCTCCAACTCCTGAGAGTCGCTGAATTTTTTCTTTAAGTACCTGATCAGCAAAATAAGAAAGCTCGAGAGTTGACTGAGTTTCACTAAACAGAGCCAACCAGATAATTGGCTGAGCATTGGCATCAACTTTTGATATGACTGGATCTTCAATTTCTGCTGGGAGAGTTCCGCGAATTCTCGATACTCTATCTCTTATATCATTTGCTGCTTCATTAACATCGCGGTCAAGCTCGAACTCAATTGTTATAACAGATCCGCCTTCTTTGCTTGACGACTTTACTGTTTTTACTCCTTCGAGAGTTGCGAATTGTTCTTCAAGTACATCTGTAATTTCAGTTTCAACAACACTGGCACTCGCACCACGGTATAAAGTAACAACTGAAACAACCGGAGGATCGATATCGGGATATTCACGAACGGGTAATTGTGTAAATGAAATAATACCAAAAAGTACAATGACCAGACTCATAACCGTTGCCAGAACTGGTCGTTCTATTGATATTTTACTAAGCTTCATAAAAACTCCTTATACAAAAAACAGATTAGTTTTTAATAACATAATTCATTGTTGTTGCTGCGTATCAGTATTAACAGGCATAACTTTAGCACCGGGGAAAAGTTTCTGATGACCTGCTGTTATAATTTGCATTCCTTGCTGAAGTCCGTTGACAACCTCCACCACATCAGATAATTGCGTTCCTAAGGTTACAGGTGCCGGGGCAACAGTGCTATCAGCATTTACGATGTACACAAATGATTGATTGCCATTTGCAAAAACTGCTTCGGTCGGAATAGTCAAAGCTTCAGGTCTTTCACTTAAAACGACAGAAACATTTGCTGACATTCCGGGACGGAATTTTTGACCCGGATTTGAAACTCTTGCAACTATTCTGGCAGTTCTTGTATCAGAATCAATAATAGGTTCAATCGCAATAATTTTTCCTTTCACTTCGTGCCCGGGATAAACGGGCGAAAATACTATAACTTCAGAACCTCTTTTTAATTCATTAAGAAATCTTTCCGGGGCAGAAAAGTTAATTCGAATTTCATTGAGATTGGCAAGCTCGGTAATTGCGTCTCCTGTTCTCAGAAAACTTCCGACACTCACTCTACGTGAGCCGATCATTCCATCAAAGGGTGCAACTATCCTGGTTTTATCCAGTCGTGCTTGTGCTAACTTTAGATTAGCCTCGGAAACTTTTAAAGATGCGAGAGCATCATCAAGATCTTGCGGTGTTCCCGCTTTTTGTTCTACAACTTTTTTTACCCGGTTATAAGTTGCTAAGCTTTGTGCGTACAGAGCTTCTGCACTCGAAACTTCAGCAGCAAGCTGTGAGTCATCGAGTTGAGCAATGAGTTCGCCTTTTTTTATCCGGCTTCCTTCTGTAAAAGGAATATTCACCACCATTGCATTGATTTCTGATACAACAGTAATCTCCTCGATGGCTTCAATCGTACCAACTGCATCAAACTTTTCACTAACGCCTTGCATTTTAACTTCTGCAACCTCAACTGGCATGGGCGGCATTGAAAATTGTCCGCCAGATGGACTTTGATCTCCACAACTAGTAAGCAGAAGAGTTGGCATTATTATTAAACAACCGATTAACAAATAACTGTTACCTGATATTGATGATAATAATTTGTTTTTTTCAATACACTTCATATACACTCCTTTTAATTTTTTAAATTCTCAGCATATCTCCCCGACGTAAGCTGCTTTAATTTTGCAACAGCATTTACAGTACGCACAAGTGCTTCAGAATAACGGCGCTGTGCTTTCGCAAAATCTTCTCCAAGACGAACAAGTTCAAAAGCTGTAGTGCGGCCATTCTGAAATTCAATTCTACCTATCCTCACCTGTTCTTGAGCAGCTTCAACTCCATCTTCAGCGGCACGCAGCCGGCTGTTTCCATTCATCAACTCACGATGTGCTTTTCGTATTGATCTTTCGATTTCACGGCTTAGTTCAATATATCTTTGTTCGACATTATCCGATAAAGCTTCGAGTCGATCTTTTTCTCCAATATCGCTTCTTAATCCAATTGGTAAACTGAATTCAAAACCAATGCTCCAACCTGGATAATCTCTCTTAAATACCTGGTTCAGCATATTACCATAACTTCCGTTTGTTGTGGTTGCAAGTGTGTCCGTTCCAAAAATTACATTTTGCGGATCGCCGCCAAGTCCTGCCCCGGAGATAGATCCAAGAAGATCAAGCGATGGCCAGACATTCCATTCAGCTGCATCAACAAGTGTATTTGTAGCTTCAATCTCATCGGAAACTGCTTTTAACTGAAGGTTGCTTTGCAATGCATAATCAATCATTGCATCAACCGGTTCAATTGGAAATTCAGCCGGAGGAATTTCTGTTGTTTTAAATCTTGATGAGATTGGTTCGGGCCGGTAACCAATTAAAGCTGCAAGAAAATCAGACTGGTTATCAAGTTCTTCTTCCTGATCGATAAAAAGTATTTCTTGTTCTGCTAGAAATGTTTTTGCATTTGCAACTTGATCCGGTCCGACCAAACCAGCTTTTTCACGAACCTGAGTCTCAGTTAAAAAATCTTTCGCACGGTCACGGACGAGTTTCTGAACACCATAATTTCTTTCAGCGGTATAAAGATTCCAGTAAGCAATTTCTACTTCACTTATGATATTGATTACTTCCTGATCATAAATTGCTTTTGCAGCATCGTACTCAAGTTCAGCAAAAGTAAGATCTTTTCTGCCGTTTGCAGTAAATCCTTCAAGAAGTGGTTGTCTGAAACTAAGACTTCCGAATCCGGTATATTCAGGATTCAAAAATGCGAACTGAGAATTAGAATTTAAGCTGTATGTATTTAATCCCAGTTCCAATTGTGTTCCGATTGGGAGACTTAATGTTAATCCCGTTTGAGCTGTGGTTTCTTTTGTCTGCAATACATCCGCACCTGCAAAGAAAGAGGAAGTGGGAATATCCAGATCATTATAATAAAGATTGAAATAAAGTCCCGGGTCGAAATAACCTCTTTCTCTGGTCAGATTTCCTTCAGCGGCCATGTAGAGTGATTTTGTTTTTCCTAATGATGTTGAATTCTGCATTGCAAGTTCGGATACTTCTGAAAGTGAAATTGGTCTGCCTTCCAGATTTTCTATTATAACTTGCAGTGCGCTGTCGGGTGCAGTAGTTTGTCCTCTGATGAGTCCTGAAATTAAAAACAAAATTCCGATCAACAGTTTGGTTCGAAGGTAATAGCTCTTCGTAAACGACATATGGTTTTGCTCCTTAGTAAGAAAACTAAAATTCTGTTATGAGTGTTTTATCTGAAACGGATGAAATATTCAGAAATCAAAATATGCTGAATCAAATTTTTTAATTTGATAGTAGAGTAAATTCGAAAATCCAGCGATGAATATAGTTCCAGATTTAATGGAAAGGATTGAACAGCTCTTAAATTATTCTAATCGAAAATAAAAGATTTTAGTATTACACGTTGTGCGTTATGTTACAACCCATGTATATAATCATTAAAATAGAATTCACTTTTTGTTACATTGCTATTTATACTACTAAACGGTAACGCTTTTCCATTTGCCTTTGGTGAATAACCAAAGTGTAAACAATCCAACAGCTGTTTCTGCTATGAAGATTGCCCAAAATACTCCTATGTATCCCATTGACAGCGTAGTTGCCATAAAATAAGAAAGTGGGATTTCCAGTAACCAGAAGAAAAAGAAATTTATTTTAGTTGGAGTAATCGTATCTCCGGCTCCGTTAAAAGCCTGCGATGCAACCATCCACCATCCATAAACAAAATAAGAATAAGAAACTATTTTTAGCCATATGCCACCAACAGAAATAACTTCCGAATCATTTGTAAAAATTCCGACAAGCGATTCACTTTTGAAAAAGTAAATAACAGCAACACCGATTAAAAATATCATATTCCAGGAACCAGTAATCCAGACTGATTTTTCAGCACGATCTGGTTTTTTAGCTCCGAGATTTTGTCCAACCAATGTAGCTGCTGCATTCGACATTCCCCACGCGGGCATCATTGTGAACATCATAATTCTCATCGCAATTGTAGTTCCCGCAACAACCTCACTTCCGAACTCGGCGAGTATCCGCATAATGAAAATCCACGAGGTCATTGCAATAATCATTTGTCCTATTCCGCCAAGAGAAGTTTTAATTATCTGCAGAGCATCTTGCCATTTAAGATGGAGTTGAGAACGAAGTACTTTAATATGTTTGACTCCTCTAAAAAGAAACCAGATCTGAGTAATAACACCAATTCCTCTTCCGATGTTTGTTGCAATAGCTGCACCTTCAATTCCGAGTTCAGGGAATGGTCCCCATCCGAAAATTAAAACCGGATCCAGAATAATATTAATTCCGTTTGCTATCCAGAGAACACGCATTGCTATTGCTGCATCACCGGCACCTCTGAATATTGCATTAATAATAAAGAGAAGCATAATAACTGCATTTCCGCCCAGCATCCATTGCATATAACGATAACCATTTTCAAGAACCCACTGATCAGCGCCCATCAAGGCTAGCAGCTCTTTGGAATAGAATATTCCGGCGACAGCGAAAGGAAGTGAAATGATCATTGCAAGAAATATTGACTGCACCGCACTTATACCGGCTTTCTCTTTTTCTTTCTCGCCTATTCTTCTCGCAACTATTGCAGTCACCGCCATCGATAATCCCATTCCAATCGAATACAACAGGAACAGGTATGTTTCCGTTAATCCAACAGTTGCAACAGCAGAAGGACCAAGCTTACCAACGAAAAAAATATCAACCACTGCAAAAGTGGATTCCATTATCAGTTCAAGTATCATCGGAACTGCGAGGAGAAAAATCGCTTTGCCGATTTTTATTTCAGTGTAATCAGCTTCGCTTCCTCTTATTGCGTCTTTTAATTCCTGCCAGAGAGAATTCTTTGTGGGTTCAGATTTGGTTTTATTATTCTGTAATTCTAATTCGATTTCTTCGTTCATATCTAAATATCGTTAAATTGTTTTATTGCCAAATTGTTGTATCGTTTTTTCAAGTTAACAATTAGCAAAGTGACAATTTATTGTTTTGTTTCTCTATTCACTAACAAAATTTATTTCAAATAGCCCTTCCCTTCGGGAAGGGTTGGGATGGGCCCTTTATTTCTCTACAAGCTGTTTTAGTTTCTGAAGTGCTTTAGGCCACATATCTTCAAACATTTCTTTGTAGTCATCATTGATGTCCATATCGACTAATAATTCTGTTTTGCCATTAAGATCTTTGAAAGTGTAATTTTCGAGCAAACCGGCCCACTGTCTTACTGCATCGCTCGTTGTGTCTTCTTTACCATCCTGAACCACTCCAAGATGTTCGATTGAGATATATTCGTATGGTCTGTTTTCTTTTATCCGGCTGACCATTCCCCCTTCACCTGTTTCACCGGGAGCGAGAAAAAGGATTTTACTTCCTTTATCCCAGCTTCCTATAAAATAACAGCCAGGTGCAAATGCCTCTGTCCATATTCGATAAGTTTCGTCCTCAAGCATTGTGTACCATACTTTTTCTTTTGGTGCGTTGATATCGATTGCGAAATTTAGTTTTTGCATGATTATCCTCCTTAACGCTTCTTTATAGTTTTTATGGAATTTTCTTTCACTCTGTGTTTTACAATTTTTTGAATTAGTGATAATGGCATCGGCTTATTAATTGGAAATTGAATTGCACCTTTTGATGATTTGTATTTTACCAATTCCTTTTGAAAAATCTCAATGGCTTTTGATCCCGGGTAAAATCCAATATGATTTTTAAATGCTGCGAAATGAACAAGATTACCATTCAGCTTAAATGTTGGAATCTGATAGTTGATTGTATCTTCAGCTTCAGGAGCAGAATTTTTTATAGTCTGCCGTACCTGTTCAAGAATTTTCTGGATGTCTTTGGGAAAAGTACTTATGTATTCATCAACTGATTTAAAATTAGTTTTTGTCATCTCATTCACCTCCAAAATAGTTTCACTTCTACTACATTAATGGCTGAAGCACACCAATACGGTTATCTTCAGTATCCAGAAAAGAGACATACGAACCTATTCCGTGTATTTGCATTACTTCTCCTAAAACGTTACCACCGCCATTTTTTATCTTTTGAACAGTCTCATTAATATCATCCACAGAAATTACGACCGATGGATGATTTGAAACCGGGTCTTCAGTTTTCTGATAGAAGCCTCCATTAATTGCTCCTCCCATTTTTGGCCGACCAGATTCATCAGATTCGGCTGTTGTTACAACAACATACTCACCCATT
>Ga0208980_10000793_pt1 | contig 18390 bp, 16 predicted proteins | sample WetSurMetagenome_3_FD_187993 | JGI IMG/M metagenome (GOLD analysis project Ga0208980, IMG submission 187993) | Wetland microbial communities from Twitchell Island in the Sacramento Delta, sample from surface sediment Aug2011 Site A1 Bulk (version 2) | ecosystem: Environmental > Aquatic > Marine... | reverse complement strand
AAGCGATGGAAGAATGATTCTGCAGACCTTATGATGGAATTAAAGTCATTGCTTGAACAAACTTCTGATTTTTCTACCGCGGGCACTGAATCGGTCATAAAAGGCTGGATTGACAAAAATGAGTACAATACCGGTGCCATAATGAACGCATTCAGACTGGTGATAGTAGGTGCCTTAAGGGGTCCTCATATGTTTGATATTATTTCATGGATCGGAAAGGATGAAACCCTGAAAAGAATTGATAGGGGAGTTACTCAGTTAAGAATGTAGAAAGATGCATTTTCCGCAGGCGGCTGACTTTATTGATATCCATGTTCATAACGGAATACCTTCTCAGGGTGTATTCATCCTCGAAAGCCTGATGGCACATGAAGAGAAAACGCCTTTTGATACCCCCGGGGTTGCTTACACCTACGGTATACATCCCTGGTTCCTGAATGAAAATAATTATAAGCAACTCATTTTTTCTGTAAAAAATTTTATAAGTCATCCTGAAGTTATAGCTATCGGGGAGGCAGGTTTTGACAGACTGAGAGGACCCTCTATGGAACTTCAGCGGAGAGTTTTTGAAGAACAGGTAGCTCTTTCAGAAGAAGCGCAAAAACCCCTTGTTATTCATTGTGTAAGGGCATGGGATGAGCTGCTGTCTGTTCAAAAAAGACTTAAGCCGAAAATGCTATGGCTTGTTCATGGATTCAGAGGAAATGTTGAGCTGGCAACACAACTTCTCTCAAAGGGGATATATCTTTCATTCTGGTTTGATTTTGCACTAAGACCTGAATCACGGAATCTTTTAAGACACCTGCCAAAAGAGAGGATTTTTCTGGAAACTGACGGCGCGGAGGTTGATATCAGAACAATTTATTGTAAAGTAGCTAAAGATCTTGGAATATCTCCTGAAGAGCTAATTGGGATTATAGCAAAGAACTTTATTGAATTTTTTAAAATGTAAATCCTTCAGAACGTTTTTTTACCGGAAGTGAGATGCCATTTAGCTGTATTGCATTCGAAAACATTCCGGGATATTTAATATTATCATGTTTCTATCTTATATCTATGCTTTATGGTTGCTGACTGGCTGACAAGGACAGAATTGATCCTTGATAATGAGATGATGAGGAAACTTAAGAATGCGAACGTACTTGTAGTTGGCCTGGGAGGAGTCGGAGGATATGCAGCTGAGATGATTTGCAGAGCGGGGGTGGGCTCGATGACCATAGTAGACGGTGACTTCATTCAGGCAACCAACAGGAATCGGCAGCTGCCTGCACTTGTGAGTACGGAGGGCCTGGCCAAAGCGACGGTAATGGGGAACAGGATTTTGGATATTAATCCTGAAGTCAGACTCACAGTTGTGAATGAATATATCAAAGATGCGAGAATGGAGGAAATTCTTAACGTGGAGTTTGATTATGTGGTAGATGCAATTGATACTTTATCTCCCAAAATATTTCTTATCTATCATAGTATCAAAAGAAAGTTACCGATCGTAAGTTCAATGGGAGCAGGCGGGAAATTTGACCCGTTAAAAGTGAATATTTCAGATATCTCGGAAACAGCCAATTGCGCTCTTGCCAGGATATTGAGAAAACGTCTCCACAGGCTGGGAATAAGAGCTGGTTTTACAGCCGTTTATTCTCCTGAAGTAATTGATAAGGCCAAAATAGTTGCCACAGAGAAGGAACAAAACAAAGCATCCATTGTCGGAACTATCTCATATATGCCTGCAGCTTTTGGCATAGCCTGTGCCTCGGTCGTAATTCGCGATCTTGCAGGAATTGAACGGTTTTGATTTTACTTTTGCAGCGCCGACTGATATTATTTTTCAGCTCTTTTATAACTGATTGATACTCCGCCACCTCCAGTATTTACTGTAGTCTCATAATTTTTGAGACTCCTGATGTATTCAAGAAATTCAGCCTGACCGCCACCGTATCCGCGACCTGCAGCTGAAATATTATGAGCTGTAAAGCAACCTCCGACTTCAAGCTTTGGTTCTAAATCGATAAAATAATTTTTGTACCAGTCTTTATCTGCATCACTGAACACAAAATCAAAGGGACCTTTAAGTTCCTTAACAAGTGAATGAGCGTCAGCGAGTCGGGCATCAATATATTCTGACAAACCTGCTTTTTTAAAATTTTCCAGGGCGGTCCTGTATCTTCCCTCATCAATATCGATCGTAATGAGTTTTCCCCCTGTTTTACTCAGGGCCCACGCGATCCATATGCCTGAATGGCCTGTTGAAGTACCTATTTCAAGGGCACTTTTGTAATTGCCTTTTATTATCAGATCATAGAGCAATTGCCCGTCAGAGGCAGGGATATTCATGTCGTGCCAGTTATGTGACTGACCGGAAAGGAACTTTTTTACTTTTTCATCAATTGAAGGATTTTCCTTTAATGATTGTGCAAATGTGTTGGATATTGTCAGCCCCGTTATCAGAAGGATGGTACAGAGTTGAGCAGAAGATGCATAGCTTTTCATGTTGTTCTGAGGTTAAGTGAATAATCAAGCCAATTATTATTAGACAATTTATAAAACAAAACGATTCCTGTTAATGTCACTGTTTTATCCTCTCAGAAATACCCTGGGTTACGTTAATTGGCAACAATTTTGCTATTTCATTTAGTTATTGAACGATTATTGTTCCCGTCATCAGCGGGTGAATAGTGCAATGATAATGGAACGTTCCGGTTGCTGTGAATGTAAATTTGAATGTATTTCCAGCTGGTATGTTTCCGCTATCCCATGATCCGTTATCGCTTGTTACAGTATGAGTGATGCCATCGAGGTTCTTCCATTTAACAGTTGAATTAACAGCGACTGTAAGCGTTTGAGGGATAAAAGCCATAGCCTGGATCTTTATTTCATTTGCAGGAGGAATTGCAACTGTTGTAAATGTAACCTCATTACCATATGCAGTTCCGCTGCCGTTTGTGGCATATGCTCGTACAAAGTATTGAGTACCATCCAGCAATCCGGAAATATTGCTTACAAAAGTTCCAGTACCGGCACCATCAGTAGTATGAGATCCTGCTATTGTCGGGCCGGCATTAACGCTCCAGCATACACCTCTTGCAGAAACAACTGACCCATTGTCTGCAGTAACATTTCCTCCCGAGATGCCTGTGGATATTGTAATTGCTGAAACTTCATTTGTTGATACCGCCGCAGGTTGCAGAGGAATTGTTGAAAACGAGATCTCATCACCATAAGCAGTACCGGCACTATTTGTCGCGTAGGCCCGGACAAAATATGCAGTACCTGCTGTTAATCCGGTTATATTGCTTATAAATTGGCTGGTGCCGCTTCCATCACTTGTTTTTGGATCCGAGATTGTGGGGTTTGAGGAAGTACTCCAGCAAACACCTTTCGAAGTAATGGCAGATCCGCCATCACTTGTTACAATACCACCACTTGCTGCAGTCGTAAAAGTGATGTTGGTAACTTGTGTGGTGGATAATACAGGCACTGATATAGAATCAGTTTTTTTACAGGCAAAAAACAGGAAAACCGGCACTATTAATACCAATAGAAAATATATTTTTTTCATCTCATATCTTTATTTAAGAACTGTTCGGTCCATTTAAAACAGAAATCGTGCAAAAAAGTTCGGATTCAAATAATTGACATACACAGTGTCCTGAACTTATACAATAATTGGGGTATCACCGGATATTATAACTAAATTGAGATCATGACAATTAAAATTTTTTTTGATTGTAATGAACTTATACATGTCTGCAATGTTTAATTAGTCTAAATAAATATAATAATAAAATAATGAAAAATTCAATTAGTTCTAAGAAGACGTTCTTTATCGGACTCGTTTGTATTATAGCAATTATGAGTATTTCAAACAGCTGTTCAAAAAGTTCAATGGCAAATATGACTGGAACAGGTGGTAATGGAAATGGTACAGGTTCAGGAACTCCGGGAACAAATGAGGTTTTCATTCAGGGAATGGCATTTGATCCCGTAACAATAACAATCACTGCAGGTACCGCAGTTACATGGACCAACAAAGATCCAATTACACATAATGTAACAAGCAATCCGGCACTGTTCAGCAGCGGATCGATGGGAAATGGGGCAACCTATAGTTTTACTTTCCCTGATAAAGGAACCTTCTCATATAGCTGCACAATACACCCTTCTATGAAAGGAACAGTGATTGTAAACTAAGGACTTTCAGTTCTGACAGTAAGTTCATGACAGCGTGAAACTGTCTGCATTGGTAATTGGCAACAAAAGGGATCAGATTAAATAAATGCCTGAAAAATTAGATAATGGCTGATGATGATTTCCGGTGTTGTCAATTTCATTAGCTGGCTGTTACGTGTTTTTGACAGCATGGCCCATATACATTACGTTTTTGAATCTGCTCTCTGCGAACTGAAATTTTTTACCGAATTCCTCATAGGTCAAATTTCCATTCACTCTGATATGAAGATATCGCCAGATCTTTAATAAAGAAACATCAGGCATAATTCCAATATGCTCTTTCCATTCAAAGTTGTTTTGACGGAGTAATAATTTAATCTCCCGGGGTTTAATAAACATTTTCCATTCATGCAAATGTGCCGGCATTATAGCCCAGCGTTTCCAGTCCTGCAACACTTTTATGGCAATTATTTTGCTTAATAATGTTCTGTTAAAGGTATCATAAAGGAAAACGCCTCCCGGTTTCAATACTCTTGAGATCTCAGAGATAACTTCAGGTAAATCCTGTACATGTTCAAGTACATCGCAGCAATAAACTACGTTGAACACGCTGTCGGGAAAAGGCAGTGCTTCACCCGTTCCGGTCAAATAGTTAATTTTTAATCCATTCTCAGCAGCATGTTTGGATGCTGTGACTATTGAAACTTCCGATGGATCTATTCCTGAAGCATTGAACCCGATCCGGGCAATTTCTTCACATAGTATTCCTCCACCACATCCGACTTCGAGTGCAGGTATGCCTTCAGGAACTATATCAAGTTTATTAAATACTCTTTTTGAATATCTTACTCGTAAAGGATTAAGTAGTGTTTTAATAAGATTGAGGGAGAAATCGTTATGCCACCATCTGCTTCCTTCAATATTATAAATTTCATTATTTATTCGGTTGTATATTTCTTCGGGAACTTTTTGCATCCGGACAGGCTTTAGTATTTTTTAACTCTTATTTTATCAGGGAAAAACCGCTGCCTTTCCACCCTTTATTGTCAGAGTGCAGGGTTTTAAGTTCGAAAATGATTCTTTTAATAAAGCTTATTCCAAGAGCCCTTTCAATTCTTTTTAAAAGAATAAGCAACCTCCACACTGGTTGATTTGAGCGGAATATCTTAAGTAAAATATTGGCAAATATTAAAAGCCATCCCGGAATAATATGCTCTTTCTCATACAGGTAAAAATTCGGATTCAGGAATGAGAATCTTTTTGCAATTTTATGTATCTCTTCAAGGCTTATATTATCAGGTTCTATTTTTACGGGACGCAGAAAATTGTCAGAGGTACAGTGAGCATCTTTTTTGATCATCGCTAAGGCGAAGGGAGACCCATTATAAATGCGGATGCCGGTGGAAACAAACACCAGATCCCATTTTGATATAATTCTCCTGATGGAATTTAATGTTTTGGAAACAGTCTCTTTCGTTTCTGCCGGTGATCCAAGTATAATAAACCAGGTTGCAGCGATCTTTTTCTCCTTCAGCAGTTCAGCGCTCCTGATAACATCTTCAAGTTTAAAGCCCTTGGAAAGACTCTCAAGTACTTTATCACAGGCTGAATCAACACCAACATCCACCTCATTAAACCCTGCACCTTTCATAAGGTCAAGAAGTTCTTCATCTATTGCCGCAGGATTAAGTCCCATGGTATGAAGTTTCAGGTTTAGTTTTTTACTTATTAATGATCTCAAAACTTCTTTGGCATGAGAAATAGGTACATTAAAGATGCTATCCGCAAATTCAACATGCGTGATCCCAGTTTCTATCGTCAGGATCTCAATCTCATCAGCGATAAGATGGGGACTCCTTAAACGATATTGCTTTCCTTCAATTTGATTATAAGTGCAATAGGCGCAACTAAAGGCGCATCCTCTTTTGGTCTGTACCAGAACTGGAGATCCAAACCGGCGGTAGAGATCAAGATTCAGATAACGAGGGAGTTTTGGGAACGGTAGTGTGTCCAGATTCTGAATGAGTAATGGTTCAGAATTCTGTATTATTTTCTTTTCTCTGCGAATGATCAATCCTTTAAGTCCCACCAGCGACTGTTTTTTTTCTATCCTTTTCACAAATTCGGCCATAACAGATTCGCCATCACCGCATACCGCATACTCAAGATCAAAATAATCAAGCATTTCTGTCCCGCTTATCCCTGCAGAAGGTCCACCGATTACTATCGGTCCCGGGAATTCCTTCCTGCAATTATCAATGACGTCATTTTTTACATCTTCCAATAAAAAATGAACCTTATAACCTCCTGTATCATCGATGTTCCTTACAGAAATGCCGATCACATCAGGAGCGAAATCCCGTATAGACTTGTTTATGTCTTTTTCACAGTCGTGGGAAAAACACAGGTCAAGAAAACAGACACTGTGATTTTCAATAGTTTCTAAAACAGCTGCAATGTAACATAACCCGAAAGGGATTACCGGCCATGGATGTTTGAATCTGTTCGAGTTTATGAGTAGAACCTTTGCCATAACCAATTCAATGAAGGATATATTCTTATCAGTTTTCCTTATTTACAAAAATTGACTCTCCCCAGTTAACTTTGATAGCATATTCCATGCAGATTTTAAATATTTCAAAGGTGAATTCCGGAGGATTAAGATTATCAGTTACCTGGTTGGTATTAGTTCTGTCGAATACTCTTTTATCAGCAAGATATGGTCTGTAAGGCTCGATAAAACGATCGAAAAGTTCTTCTGCAGGATTGCGTATCAAATTAGCGGGTGGCTGACCATATAAAATCCCGATGCCCCTGACCTTCATTAGTTGTTCATAATACTTTGCAACAATTTTCATTGTCGTTGGAAAGTTGCTTGTAAGGTGATAGATACTGCTCCGGGAACTGCTCTCAATTATTTTAATTGAGGCATTGACAAAATAATCGACCGGGATGATATTCAGATCTCCTTCTACGGGTAAATAGATTTTAAGTGGCAGGAATAAGTAACCATCTTCATCAAGGAAAATTCCGTTCTTAACAGCTTTTTTGCCACCGTTATTGTGAATATCATTCAGGTAAATATCCTTAATTGACTGAGCAGATCGCAGCGGGAAGTACAATGCATTGAACTTAAGAGAACGTCCGGTTTGAGAATCTCCATAAACGATCGAGGGTCTGATTATTGAATGTTTAATGGAGTTCTTATTACAATATTGAGAGATAATATTTTCTGCTAATGCTTTGCTCTCCTCATAAACATTTGTGAAAGTATTTGTTGAAGGAAGTATCTCTTTGCATATACTGCTGGTCAGACCAGCAACATACGCAGTGCTTATATAATGGAAAAAGTCAACCCGGGCATTCCTTGAGAATTCAAGAACTCCATTCAGGTTTTTAATATTTGCAGTCATAACCTTTTCGCGCCTGCTTTCGGAAAAGCTGGTATCCGAGGCACAATGAATTACTATATTTACAATTGAGCAGAGTCTTGAATATTCCTCATATTCTATTCCCAAATTATCCTGAGAAAGATCCGTTTCAACGCAACTGACCTGATCTGAAAAATTTTCTATTCCGAACCATCTTAAAAGTCGGGAAATTCTTACCGTCAGAGATTCGTTTTTTGCAGGGCGGCCGAAAACTACAATTCTGTATCCTTTCAAAAGCATGCCTGCCATAAGGTGGCTACCCAGAAAGCCTGTTGCTCCCGTCAGAGCTGTTATGGATTTGCTGTTGTCAGACATATCATAATTTCAGGATTTATGAATACAGCAGATTCTCTTTTCTGCAAAATCCCTGATACAGAACATAGGGGTGTCCTTTTACAGTACCGGTTTTTACAGAATAATCATCAATCAGCATATTTACTTCCATGGCTACCTGTCTTATTCTTTGTATCTCCTCAGGATCATTATAGTCATAGAAGAAATCATATTCAAAGATGCACCTTTTCCCGTTATCGATTGGAGTGATAAAACCAAAATCATTGTCAATCTGATGATTGTCAGCAATTAATTTGAATTTGCCAGATAGTTCATCTATCAATATTTTATCGACTGGCAAATACATAAGTGCGGGCAAAAATGGTTTTTTGCGACCCAGGCGGGTACTCATTATCCTGTACATATTCAGCCAGACAAGATCAGTCATTTCCTGCCGGGAAAAAAGTTTTTCAAAAAACGGCCGGAGTTCAGGATCAATTTCCTGTGAATATAAAGCCGGAGAAGGGGAAAGAGCAGTTTCCAAAAGTTCAGCGAAACCTTTAATTTTTAAAAAAGAATAGGGTTCATCGTCAGAAAGGTTCTTTACCAGATCCAGCCAGTTTGCTTTTAGAAGTGACGGTAATCCAAGGTAGAGTGAATTAAACATGTTCTGATCGAAGAATGGAAATCCCATTTCACTGATAGTGCGAATTGCATATTTATCACCGATAACTACTACAAGCCAGGGTATGTTGAGTTTATCAACGAATATACTTTTTATCTCAGCTGCCTTTTTTTTGGTAGGGGAAAGAAATGTGGATATATACTCTGCTCCGACAACCCCCAGAGCCAGCCCTATACGTCTTAAAGAACAATCCTGAATAAAATCAAGGGCATTGTCCAGGGTCTCAAAGGGCACGAGGATCCCCTTTTCGTCATTTGTAACCGGATGAAGCCTGATACTGGCGGATACGCAAATTCCGGGAGAATCGCTGTGCTGCAAATTTTTATAGGAATAAAGATTTGGAGAAGTAATATCATTCAAATTAAAAAAAGAGCCCTCATTATCAACAAATTCAGCATTTATAAAGTTGTCAGCATTTATTCCATATGTAGTCGAAAAAGTGGACATTATGCCTGAGCACATAATATTGGCACATAGAATTGCAGCTGGTTCGGCTGCATTTATTCTGTAACCTCTTTTCTGGGCTTGTTTCTGAAGATCAAATGCAGTAACCCCTGATCCTACATTTACCAGCCAGTTCTTTTCATCAAAATCGATTGTCTTCATTCTGTTAAGGTCAAGGATAACTCCTTCATTAACAGCGAACCCCAGAAGATTCTGGCCGTTTCCCCTGATTGTATATTTAATATTATTTTTCCTGAATAGTTTCACCAGGGAGGCAATTTCTTCTTTTGTTCCAGGAAGAACAATGTAATCGGGATATTTGGGGTCGGAGATTGCGCTGAGATCGTGAGAATACGTTGCTGCAACTGCTTCATCGTTTGTTGCCCAGTCTGCACCCACTATCCTTTGAATTTCTTCAAGCATGGCATCTTTCTCAGCGATTTTAACCCTCCCCCCGTTTTTTATAAAAGTTTCAACGTGATTTTTAAGAGCTTTCATGACCATGGAAGGACGCATCTCATTAAGGAAGTAACACTGGTAATCGCATTTGCCGCAAAGGTCACAACTATCTGCTATCTCAATGCATTTTTCGGTTACAGGTATTTTGTTTTCTGCAAGAGTTTCATAAAGTATCATTCTTCCCTGAGGATAAAAACTCACGTAATGTTTTTCCAGGCCTGAATCACATACACCGCTACCCAGAAAATCTATTTTACACATCGCATAATGCCTGCAGTTTCTGGCTGTATGATATGCTGTCTTCATTTCAGAAGTCTCATTATGATTATCCCGCATATTCAGATGTTTTAGAGTTAATATATTCCTGTGGCAGGTTCAGGTGGCCTGGTACTTTTTAGCCTTAAAAAGGGGTGTGAATCCATGAATTTTTCACAGAATAAAGTTAGAATAAGATATTGATAAAAAAATGATTTAAAGAATATAAAAAAAACATAGCTTAAAGATTTTAATGCAAATTCTATGGATATTGGTTAGTAATTATTGATTAACTTGTATGGATAATTGGCCGATCTATAACTTAACAAATCTTAAAATGAGAATCCTTATTACCGGATTTGTCCTTTTCGTGATCTGGTGTTTTATCTCCTCCTGGATTTATAACGATAAGCTTTTACCAGCTTTGAAAAAACCGGTCACGGTCCAGACAATGCCTGAAAAACAAACTAATGAGGCAGATTCTTTAATGAAACTTAAAGCATTAATGCCTGGGAACCTCTCGATCTTCTTTGAGTTTAATGGTACAAAATTCAAAACCGATCAGCAAACCGATAAATCTATTTCGGAGTTTAAAGTCTGGCTTGACAAGTATACGGGCTCTGTACTGGCTGTTACAGGAAATACTGATCTCGTCGGAACATCTGAATACAACGATGCTTTAGGAATGAAAAGAGCATTGGTAGTATGCAAGTACCTGGAGGGGAAGGGAATAAATCCGTCAAGGATCAAACCGGAATCAAAAGGGGAGAATAATCCTTCCGCAGATTATCTGACCGAAGAGGGCAGAGCTAAAAACAGAAGAACGGAAATATCAATAAAAATGCAGTAACATGACACTATTACTAATACAACTTACCCAGACAGTCACAGGAGCTGTCATAACAATTATAGGATTGCTCCTGGTCGCAGTGATAATCGGATATTTCACTGCATGGTTCTATGCCAGGTCGGTCTATACCCCTGTAATACTGGGTCTCGAAGCCGACAAAACCAGTTTAAATAAACAAGTGACAGGTTTAAATAACGATATTGGCAAGCTCAATTCCAAAGTCGACGAGTTGAATGTTAAGATAAATTCACTTCAGGAAGAGGCAGCTAAAAAAGACGATGAAATAAAAAAGCTGACTAATAAAAAGAAAAAGCCTGATATCCTTTGATTTTTGACTTTGTTTCAGCTGCTCAGGGAACATATATTTCAGTTTTGCAAAGAATTTGCTACTTTCGGCTTCCGGCAACCATATTGTTGCCTGAGTGGTAAATGTTTGTAATTTTTAATTTCAATTTGAGATAATGAAACCATTTATTTTAGCAGAAACAAACTGGAAGACACTGAAGGAGAAAAAGCTGGATCTGGCTGTTTTGCCCTGGGGTGCAACCGAGGCTCACAATTTTCATTTGCCATTTTCAACTGATAATATAATGGTTGAAAGAATTGCATCTGAATCTGCTAAGAGAGCAACTGACAACGGTTCAAACGTTATTGTTCTTCCGACAATACCATTTGGTGTAAATACAGGCCAGCTTGATATTAAATTGAATATCAATTTAAATCCAAGTACCCAATTTGCCATACTTAACGATATTACAGAAGTACTTGAGAAACACGGCATTTATAAATTTTTGATTCTTAATGGACACGGGGGTAATGATTTTAAGCAGATTATAAGAGAACTGGGTCCCAGATATCCGAAAATGTTTATATGTGCCTGCAACTGGTATCAGTCATTCTCAAATTCAGATTTTTTTGAAAACGGGGGTGGACATGCCGATGAAATGGAGACGAGTGTTATGCAGTTCCTGGTGCCGGAATTAGTGCTTCCGTTAAATGAAGCAGGCGATGGTATTGGAAGAAAATTCAAAATAAAGGCATTAAACGAGAACTGGGCATGGGCAGAGCGCAAATGGTCTCAGGTTACAGATGATACCGGAATTGGGAATCCGAAAAAGGCTACCCCTGAAAAAGGTGAAAAATGCTTTAAAGAAGTTATTTGCAGGATAGGAGACTTTATGACCAGTTTATCCGGGGCAGATATAAATGAAATGTATGAATGATGAAACTTTTAGGTACAAATATATTAGAGTAAGTATAAACCGGTTTTGCTAAATTATGCTGCCCGGTCAGTTAAAAAAAAATCTCATGCATAACAGATTCGGATATCTCCTCATTGGAATAATGTTATTGGCAGTATCGTGCAATACTGGATCAATTATTTCAATACATGAAACAATAAATCTAAATGGTTCGTGGAAGTTTGAATTAGATTCATTGAAAGCCGGTGAAGCCGGGAAATGGTATAGCAGAGTTCTCTCCGATTCAGTAAAATTGCCGGGTACCCTTGATGAAAACAAAAAGGGAATTCCAAACACCAACAGACAAGAAACAATGAGGCTTTCCCGTGAATTGATGTACGCAGGAATGGCGTGGTATCAGAAAACTATATTGATCCCCGATACCTGGAAAGGTAAGTACATCAGGCTAATCATGGAGAGGACAAAACCGACCCGTGTATGGGTTGACAATGAAGTTGCAGGAAGCAGCAGTAACATTCTTACAGCTCAGAATTACAATCTTACAAAATTTCTTGGTCCGGGGAAACATACATTAACCATTCTGGTAAATAATGATAATAATTCTGTCCCGGAAGGAGTAACCGGATCGCATGCCTGGACAGAACACACACAAAGCAACTGGAATGGGATCATTGGCAGGTTTTGTCTGGAAGCATATAATCCGGTACATATTGAAACAATACAGGTTTATCCGGATATCGTGTTGAAAAAAGTTACAGTCAGGTTGAAAATATCGAATCTTTCAGGAAACAATGAAAAGGTCAATCTGATCCTTAAAGCAGATTCCTGGAATACAAATATAAAACACAGTGTTGCATCAAAGTCGTTTCCAGTTGAACTCAGGAAGGGTGAAAATCTGGTGGAGCTTACCTACTCCCTGGGGGCCAAAACACTATTCTGGAGCGAATTCAATCCCGCCCTTTATAAACTGTCGGTTTCAATAAAGAGCAAAAATATTCTCGACTTTTCTTCTGTGGATTTTGGTATGCGTAAGTTTTCCACCCAGGGAACTCAGTTCACAATAAATGGCACTAAGACATTCCTCCGCGGAAAGCACGATGCATGTGTCTTCCCCTTAACCGGCTACCCGCCCATGGATGTTGCAGGCTGGCAAAAGGTTTTCAGGATTGCCAAGTCATATAACATTAATTTTTATCGTTTCCATTCCTGGACACCTCCGCTCGCAGCTTTTGAGGCTGCAGATATAGAAGGAATATATCTTCAGCCCGAATTGCCTTTCTGGGGCGCATTTAGTAAAAACAGAAATACCGGACTAAATTCATTCCTGATCAGGGAAGGCGACAATATTCTTGAAACATATGGCAATCATGCATCTTTTGTAATGTTCGCGCTTGGAAATGAACTATCCGGTGATTTTGATGTCATGAAAGAAATTCTGGATCGTTTCAGATCAACAGATAATCGCCACTTAATGGCTTATGGATCAAATAATTATCTTGGTTTCAGAGGACAGGTGCAGGGCGAGGATTACTATGCTGCCTGCCGTGTGGGTGCAGATACCGATACAACCTACAGGACACATATCCGGGGCTCATTCTCATTTGCCGATGCAAACGATGGCGGGTATATCAATGGCTGTTATCCGTCAACAAATAAAAATTATGCAAAAGCCATCTCAAAATGTACTATTCCGGCTGTTGGCACTGAAGTCGGCCAGTATCAGATTTATCCCGACTTTAGTGAGATAGACAAATATACCGGTGTAATGAAGCCATGGAATTTTGAGGTTTTCAGGGAACGTCTTAAGGAAAATTCCCTTAGTGATCAGGCAAAGGACTTTTTCAAAGCCTCCGGAGCATTGAGTGCGATATGTTATAAGGCAGATATTGAAATGGCATTAAGAACTCCGGGATTTGGGGGCTTTCACCTTCTTGATCTCCAGGATTTTCCGGGACAGGGAACAGCATTGGTAGGTCTGCTTGATGCTTTTATGGAAAGTAAAGGCATTGTAACTCCTGAAGAGTTCAGCCAGTCATGTAACAGGATCGTACCTCTGGTATTAATGGAAAAATATTGCTGGAACAATAATGAACAGTTTAGTGGAAAAATCCAGGTGGCTAATTATGCAGAATCTTCATTAAAGGCTCAAAAAGTAAAATGGGAACTCAAAGGTCCGGACGGGAAAGTAGTTTTTCAAAATGAAACAAACGTGGATATTCTGCAGGGCGGACTGACAAATGTTTCTTCATTTAATATTGATCTCTTAAAGATCTCTAAGGCTGAGAAGCTGACTCTGTCAGTCTTTCTTGAAGGGACTGTTTTTCACAACTCTTATCCGGTATGGGTTTACCCTGCCCATCTTGATTTGAAAGTACCTGATAACATTCTGGTTTCAAGGAAGCTTGACAGGACAACACTCTCAAAACTGGCAGAAGGAGGTAGGGTATTACTTATCCCCGAATTCAATGATATAAAAGATTTCTCTGTTGGGGGACTTTTTATACCAGATTACTGGAACTGGCGGATGTTTAAAGGCATATCTGAATCAAATAATAAGCCAGTTTCTCCCGGAACTATGTCAATTCTCACTGATCCTGAACTTCCTTTGTTCAGGGATTTCCCTACAGAATTTCATTCCAACTGGCAATGGTGGCCAATAGTTAAAAACAGCCGGCCGTTTATTCTTGATAATACATCAAAAGATTATCGTCCTCTGGTTCAGGTAGTTGATAATATTGAAAGAAACCATAAGCTTGGATTAATTTTTGAATTCACTGTAGGGAAGGGGAAATTGCTGGTATGCATGTCTGATCTTAAAGTTATCCAGAACAAGCCTGAAGGCCGTCAGCTTTACTATTCAATCCTGAATTACATGTCGTCCGAAAAGTTCAATCCGGTCCAGTCACTTAATCCGGCTGAACTTGTTTCACTTTTCAGTGTTAAAATTTCTGATAAGAAAATGAGTGGTGTAAAGAATATTTCTTATTAACACAGCAGGGAATACCTGTTTTTTGTTTTGTTGTCCCGATTCTATAACTTTATAAGTAAGAAATCTAATTTTAAGTACAATTAATTATTTTAAATAATTCAACCTGATGAAAACTTCAAGAAGAACATTTTTAAAATCCACAGCCATGGTCGCCCTTGGATCAGCAATTTTTCCGGGATCAGTTTTAGCTTCCGCTAAGAAAAAGAAAAAAGGAATGGTTGGCCTTCAACTGTATTCTATACGTGATGATATGAAGAAAGATCCTGTCGGATCGCTCACTCAGCTGGCAAAGATGGGCTATGTTTATGTAGAGCATGCAAATTATATTGACAGGAAATTTTATGGTTTTTCAGCTTCCGAATTCAGAAAGGTGCTTGACGGACTTGGTCTGAAAATGATAAGTGGCCATACAGTGATGGAGAAAAAGCATTGGGATGAAGAAAAAAAAGACTTTCGGGATAGCTGGAAATATACAGTAGAAGATGCTGCAATCCTGGGACAGAAATGGGTAATCAGTCCGTTTATGGATGAGAGTATGAGAAAGACATATGATGACTTTAAACACTATATGGATATTTTTAACAGGAGCGGGGAGCTTTGCAAAAAGTCGGGTATGAAATTTGGATATCATAATCATGATTTTGAGTTCAGCCAGAAACTGAATGGTGAAAAGATCTTTGATATTATGATGAAGAGCATGGACGCGAATCTTGTTGCTATGCAGCTGGATATAGGAAACCTTTATAATGGCGGTGCAATTGCTCTTGATATCATGAATCAATACCCGGGAAGGTTCGAGATAATACATGTGAAAGATGAAATTGAAGCAAAATCCGGAACTGAAAAATATGAGAGCACTATTCTGGGAGAAGGAATTGTCAATACCAGGAAAGTTGTGGATCTTGCCGCCAAAAAGGGAGGGACCAGCTGCTATATAATTGAACAGGAATCATATGGTGATAAGACTCCAATGTATAGTGTACAGGCCGATCTTGACATAATGAAAAAATGGGGACATTGATCTGATCACTTCAGTCCTGATTAATCCCGATAAAGAGCGAACCGGCTAACAGGACGTTTTTTATTGTATTATTGAACAAAGTGAAAAAGGGTGATCTGTCAGAAAACGGTCTTATCTTATTATAGAAAAGTTTTATTGTTAAATTCTTAATGAGAAAGATTGTTTCACTTAATTTTTTTAAATGATGAAAAAGTCATTTGTTTCATTGCTTGCTGCTCTGTTGCTGACGATACCAGTTTCAACTTCGTATTCTACAATCAGGGATAACAGGCTGACTGATAATATTGTGCAGGATACTGTTGTCAGGATTAAAGATGGGACCTACAAAGGAATATCACGTTCAAAGTACAGAAGCGAACCTTATTGGGGCCAGGTACGCTTAACATTGAAAAACGGACATTATACTGAAGTTATTTTTGTAGTCAGGGATTCAAACCTGCATGAGACTTTTGACAGTACGTATGAAAAGCATTTTGCAGGTAATCCTTATTATATTCAGCAGAGCAGGAACGATTGGAAAGGCGTTCAGACCTATCCTAAAAAGTTGTTGAAGGAACAGGATATTAATAAAATCGATGCGATATCAGGGGCTACATGGTCTTATAATATCTTCAGGTCATCCGTTAATGAAGCATTGAAAAATGCTAAATAAATTCAGTTTTTCAATAGGTCTGAAAGCCCTGAGGATAATAATTTACTGACTTAGAAAAATCAAAAGATCATTTTTCTATCTTAAAATTCAGGTTTTAATTGAACAATGTTGCATTGATTCTCTGGCACTATTATTGTGAGAGTAATGACTGAGGCAATAACCACTGCAATGAATAGAAGGGCATTAATAAAGAGATATGGAATATGGTTCATCATGGCAATAATTGTACTACCTGGTTGCAGTAAATCGTCTACCCGGGAACCAGGATTTCTGGAAGGAATTATTAGCATAGGGCCAATTTGTCCTGTTGAAAAAATTCCTCCGGATCCGGCATGTCAGCCAACTGCGGAGACTTATAAAGCATATCCTGTAAGCGTGTATTCTTCTGATGGAAAAAAGAAAATCATCCAGCTGAATCCTTCACTTGATGGCTCCTATAACTGTGAATTATCGCCCGGTAATTACCTCGTTAAACTTGATAAGGCGCAGAACGGTATAGGCGGGAGCAATTTGCCTGCAGAAGTTACGATAACTTCCCGCTATAACACTGTTCTCAGCATTTCTATCGACACAGGCATCAGATAGTTTAACAACTGCGATTTGAATTTGAAAACTCCGGATTCCGGCAGTAGATTCATTATAATTTGAAAGAAGTTATTGTTTGAATAAAACATCTGCAGTCATTTTCTGTTTTACAGTATAGATAAATCTATGAAAAGTTACACAAATGAAATATCTGCGATTTGAGAATTCAGTCTAGAATATCTCTTATGCATGCCTATATTTGAACATGAAAAGATTTTTATTCATTTCTCTTTTTTACCTGATCACGTTTTCCGTAGTTGCCCAGAAGGTGACCGTAGAGATATTAAAAACACAGAACACTGCTGTAACAGCCTGGCAGATCATTGATCATCAGAATACTATAATCTTTTCGGAAACCGGATATCTGCAAAATGACACAATCGCTATTAATCTTGACGCGGATAAGTATTATTTTTTAAAGATCTCTGTTTCTGAAATTACCAATCCTGATACGAGTTTATACACTCTAAGATTAAATGGCGAACCTCTGCTTTATATAAAATCGGATATTGGTACAGGAGTTCATTTATTTCCATTTTTTACCGGAGTAAAGGTTGACGCGAAAATCACGGGAGGGACAACCGCTTTAATATCAGATTTTCCATGGCAGGTATACTATATATCAGGAAATTTCAGATGCGGCGGCTCTATAATTGCTGGAAACTGGGTAGTTACTGCTGCGCATTGCACACAGGATGATGCAGGAGCGTCGATCCCTGCTTCAAGTATGTTCGTCAGAGTCGGTTTGAATAATCCATCCAATTCACAGGAAGGCAAGACTTATTCTGTAAGTGAAGTAATAGTACATGAGAGTTTTGATAATCAGACTCTTCTAAATGACATTGCATTATTAAGATTGAAAGATACCATCAAGTTTGCCAATGCGACTCCAATAAAGCTTATTACTGCTGCGGATGTTGCAGAAGGGGCCACTGTTCCGGGAGTTCTTTCATGGGTAACAGGATGGGGATTCACACATGTCAATCCGAATGTTTTACCAACGTCACTCCAGAAGGTGCAGTTGCCGATTGTTTCTAATGCTCAAGCCTCAACTGTCTGGACCTCAATTGCGGCCACTGATATGATGGCCGGTTATCTCAACGGGAACAAAGACGCCTGCAATGGCGATAGCGGTGGTCCACTCGTCGTTCCTGTATTAGGGGAATATAAACTGGCAGGAATTGTAAGCTGGGGAAGCTCAAACTGTAATACCTATGGTGCTTATACCCGTGTTTCGGATTTAGAAAACTGGATTCGGTCAAAAACAGGAATTGCGGAATTCAGACCGCCTGCCCCGGTTGGGGATTCAATCATTTGCCAGGGCACGGAATCAAGTCAGTATTCGGTACAGCCCCAGGCAGGAGAAACCGCATACGA
>Ga0208980_10000792_pt1 | contig 18405 bp, 16 predicted proteins | sample WetSurMetagenome_3_FD_187993 | JGI IMG/M metagenome (GOLD analysis project Ga0208980, IMG submission 187993) | Wetland microbial communities from Twitchell Island in the Sacramento Delta, sample from surface sediment Aug2011 Site A1 Bulk (version 2) | ecosystem: Environmental > Aquatic > Marine... | reverse complement strand
ATTCTCACTCGGTTATGATATGATATTTGGAATAGCTCCCTTTTATCAGCGACAAAATATTGTAAACAAAATATCCTGCTTTGAAAATTTAAGAAGTACATTCCTTTCCATCTCATTCGCATCTATTGGACTGCCTTATACAGCAACGGCGAGAAATTTTGGTTTTACAAAAAATGCTTTCGAATCGCTTGGTGGTTATTCTCTAACAAAAAATACTATTGGTGGAGACGATGATTTATTATTGAGAGAAGCAGTGAAAAATAAATTAAAAATTGGTGTAGTTACAGAACCGGGTTCTTTTGTTTATTCAGAAACAAAAAAAACTTTAAAGGATTATCTGAATCAGAAAGCAAGACATACACAAACTTCATTTCACTATCTCTTAAAACATCAATTCATTCTATGCGTCTGGCATTTGCTGAATTTATCATTTTTATTTTCTCCACTACTGATGTTTTTTAATCCACTATTGGGATTGCTTCTTCCTGCAAAGCTAATCACAGACATTTCAGTTGTGAAATCAAACCAGACTAAATTCAGTTACCAGTTTTCCACAATAGAAATTTTTTCTTTGCAGATTTTTTACGAAATATTTTTAATCGTTCATTTCTTTAACGCCCGTTTCTCCTCTATTAAATGGAAGTAGTAAAAGAAATTCAGAGAGAATATAATCCAGAGCATCCAAATTACGAACGCTGGCAAAAAGCACGTGATCTTTCGGTTCATCGCGCAATGTTTGTTGAGAGTGTGCTGTCAACTAAAGCCGTGACTAGTGGATTGAAAATTTTAGATGTTGGTGCAGGTGAAGGAAACACTTCAAGACTTCTGGCAAAAAAAAATTTTGTAGTGAGTCTTGAACCAAAAACTGAACGAATAGAAAGAATTGAAAAAACTGATACACTTTTCCCGGTTATCGGTGATAGTTTAAGACTTCCATTTAAAGTTTCGCACTTCGATATAATTATTTTCCAGGATGTAATAGAGCATTTGAACGTCAGTGACAAATTGATTAATGAATTAACATCCTTATTGAATGTTAATGGAATCATCTATCTCAGCACACCAAATAAATATTCTCTCATTAATATTATTTCCGATCCGCATTGGGGAATGCCGATTATTTCTCTATTCAATCGTAATCAGATAAAAAAATATTTTCTTAAAAATTTCAGGAAGAATGATTACCAAAGAGATGATATTGCCCAACTATTATCTCTCAATAAGCTTTACGATTTGTTTGAACAACATTTTTCCATTAAAATCTTTACGAAATTTTCTGTTGACTATCTATTAGACGGTGGGAAAGGATTGGTCTGGAGTAATTTCCATCTTCGTTTGATTAAAATGGTGAACCACTTCGGACTAAGTAAAATTTTAAGGAGAATTGCTAATGATAATCCGGGAATAGTTAATAAATTTTTCACACCGACTTTTTATATCATACTTAAAAGGAAATAATCTTTTTGATATTAGATAACTAAAAAATTATCTTTAACTAATTAAATTTGATTAAAAATGGATTACAAACATTTAGCAAACCTTGCAGTCAAAGCAAAGAAAAATGCTCTACCGAAGTACTCTAACTTTTATGTCGGTGCTGCAATTTTAACAAGTGAGGACAAAGTTTATACTGGCTGTAATGTTGAATCGAGCTCATACAGCTTAACAATATGTGCAGAACGTACTGCAATTTTTAAAGCTATTTCTGAAGGAGAAAGGGATTTCAAAGCCATTGCTGTTGCTGGTGATACCGAAGATTTCATCTCCCCTTGCGGTGCCTGCAGACAGATAATAAGTGATCTTTGCGGTGAGATAGATATTATTCTTGTCAGCTCGAGCGGTGATTATATAATAAAAAAAACTTCTGAGCTTCTCCCCTTTGCTTTCGGGGACAAAGATCTTGAATAATCATAAAAAAAATTTATAGTTTTTAATTATGATAGACATTCCTCCACATCAACTACCAAAAGACACTGGTTGGATAGAAGTAATTACCGGCTGTATGTTCAGTGGAAAAACAGAAGAGCTTATTCGTAGACTTAGAAGAGCTCAAATTGCAAAACAGAAAGTAAAAATTTTCAAGCCAAGGATTGATGCACGATATTCTGAGAACTCAATCGTTTCGCATAACGAGCAATCTCTTCCGTCTATATTGATTGATGATATTATTGAAGTACTCAAACATTCGGATGATGCACAGGTAATCGGCATTGATGAAGCGCAATTCTTTAACGAAAGTATTATTCATATTTGTAACTCACTTGCATCTAAAGGTAAAAGAGTTATTGTAGCAGGTCTTGATCAGGATTACACTGGAAAACCTTTTGAACCGATGCCCCAACTCTTAGCTATTGCTGAATATATCACTAAGCAGCACGCAATTTGTGTTGTATGCGGAAATCCTGCAGATAAAACACAACGAAAAACTTCTGAATCGGAAAGAGTCATTGTCGGCGCAGCAAATATTTATGAAGCCCGCTGCCGTAAATGTCATTACATCCCAAAAGAAAGTTAAAGAGGTAATATGGATCTGATTTCAGTGCTTAGAGGATTATTTGGAATCTTCCTTCTTGTTGGTATCTCTTACATTCTTTCTAATAACAAATCAAAAATTAATTGGAAACTGGTAACCGGAGGATTAGCGCTGCAGTTAGTTTTTGCTATTCTTATTCTCAAAGGTGAATCGCTTCGATCATTCTTTTCTCCGTTGGGATGGCCAAAAGATTTTTTTAATTGGATAAGCTATTTCTTCGTGCTTGTATTGAACTTTACTACTGCCGGTGCTCAGTTTGTTTTTGGAGATCTTGCAAAACCTCCGGGTGCTGAAGGAAGTCTAGGATCTTTCTTTGCATTCCAGGTTCTTCCGACAATTATCTTCTTTGCTAGTTTAATGTCACTCCTCTACTACCTCGGTATAATGCAGATAATAGTTAAAAGTATGGCCTGGGTGATGGCTAAAACACTCGGAACAAGTGGTGCAGAATCCCTCTCAAATTCTGCTAATGTGTTCGTTGGTCAAACAGAAGCTCCCTTGATGATAAAACCTTTTTTAAATCAAATGACCAAAAGCGAAATTCTTACGATAATGGTTGGCGGAATGGCAACAATTGCTGGTGGTGTGATGGCAGCTTATATTCAAATACTTGGATCAGCTTACGCAATTAAAAATGGTATCCCATTAGAACAGGCTCAACAATTATTTGCAACTCGTCTTCTTGGCGCAAGTGTTATGGCTGCACCGGCTGGTATTGTAATTTCGAAGATAATTTATCCTGAGACCGAAGAGCCGATTACCAAAGGCACAGTAAAAATTAAGGTGGAAAAGAATGCTTCGAATGTAATTGAAGCAGCAGCAAATGGAGCTGCTGATGGTTGGAAGCTTGCTATAAATGTTGGCGCAATGCTTTTAGCATTTATTGCTTTAATTGCACTCGTCAATTATCTGCTAAATGGATTTGGGGATTTAATTAATATTAATGAATACTTGATTGCGAATTTCGGACAGCCTCTCAGCTTTCAATTACTAATTGGATTAGTACTTCAGTTTGTTGCGTTTGGAATTGGTGTCCCTTGGGAAGATGCCTTAAATTTTGGAAGTATGCTTGGAATTAAAGTCGTTCTCAACGAATTCGTTGCTTACACAGAGATGGGTACATTAGTTGAAGTTGGAAAAATTCTGAACGAAAAAACAATTCTTATGTTAACGTATGCATTATGCGGATTTGCAAATTTCAGTTCTATTGCCATTCAGATTGGAGGAATCGGACCACTGGCCCCTGACAGAAAATCCGATATCGCCGCATTAGGTATTAAGGCTGTCATTGGAGGAGTATTAGCAACTTTAATGACAGCTACTCTTGCAGGAATTCTATTCGGTTGAGATGATTGATCTTAGTTTCAAATACAATGATGCCATTGAGTATTTAAAAAACGAATCTCCTTTCACACCTGACCTTGCGATTATCCTCGGAAGCGGACTTGGCAATTTTGCAGATTCAACAAATAAAATTAAAACTATTCCGATTTCGGATATTCCAGGATACCCGTCAGCGTCAGTTGAGGGACACAAAGGACTAATTCACTTCGCAACTGTCGAAAACAAAAAAATATTAATCTTCCAGGGACGAATTCACTTTTATGAAGGATATAATTTAAGTGATTGTGTTCTTCCAGTACTTCTCACAAAAAAGCTCGGGTGCAATAAAATAATCTTTACAAATGCTGCTGGCGGTGTAAATAGGAATTTCCAACCAGGTGACTTGATGATTGTTGAATCTTTCAACTCAATAAACTTAAAAAAGGAATTAACAGAACTTATAGGAATTTCTTCTGTAGAATCCAAGAATGATTTTTTAAACTGCCCTTCAAAGAATATGAATGAGAAGATCAGAGCTGTTGCAAATGAGATATCTGTCAAATTACAATCCGGCATTTATTGGTTTACAAAGGGACCGAGTTATGAAACACCGGCAGAAATTAAGATGATTCAAAAATTTGGAGGAGATGCTGCCGGAATGTCTACTGTTCATGAGGCTGTTTTCGCATCTTATTTAGGAATGGAGGTAGCAATTATTTCCTGTATTACAAATATGGCTTCCGGGATTTCCGGACAAAAGCTCTCACATCAGGAAGTCACCGAAACTGCAAATCAAGTATCCACTAAATTTAGTTTATTGTTAAAAACGGCGATTCCAAGATTTTAAAGCCGTACATTATTTACCTTTATTTTAATTGACTTTGTAAGAACCAACCCCTAATTTTGGCAGTTCATTTTTATATTTTCAAATCACTTCATTAATCAGGTATGAAAGAATTTAGATTTAGAATAATTATTATCGTAGCTGTTATAGCTTTATCAGTTTACCTTTTACTTCCTACTTATCTGGATTTCCAGAATAGTAAAGATATAAAAGCAGCTCTTGCTACAATCACAAAAGAACTGAAAGAAAAAAATCCTAACATTACAAAATCTCAACTCGATGATATTTTAAGAGCCAAAGAAGATAGCATGCTTGTTGCTGATCCTGACATCTTAAAGGATAGAGAAAAAAGAATCAAACTGGGTTTGGATCTTCAAGGTGGTATGCGTGTAGTATTAGAAGTTAATACTGCAAAACTTCTTGAGAAGCTCGCAAAGAACCCTGATGATATTTTCAAAACAGTGCTAACCGAAGCACAAACAGAATCAGAAATGACTGATGAATCTGTTGTAGATATTGTTGCCAGAAGATTAAATGATAAAGGGATCAGACTAAGCCGATATTTTGGCACTATCAGGGAAGAAGACAGCAAAATATTATCTGATCTTAATGAAAGTGCTGAGGATGCCGTTAACCGTGCTCAGGAAATTATTAGAAATCGTGTTGACCAGTACGGAGTTAGTGAACCATCAATCCAAAGACAAGGCAACAGAAGAATAATTGTTGAGTTGCCTGGTATCGCTCGTGAAGAAGAAGCAAAAAAATTATTGCAGGGAACAGCACTATTAGAATTTACAATAGTTCGGGAACCAGATTTCACTTTCCCGATTATGCAGAGAATAGATGACGTGCTGGCTGGAAAAATACAGGATTCTGTGAAGGTTGATTCTGTGAAGCAAAAAACAAAGACTGAACAAACTACAGCTACAGATACTTCAATGGCATCCAATGATACGACTTCCAATAAAGAATTAAGTGAAGAAGAATTCAAAAAGCAACATCCTTTCTTCTCGATTGCTATTTTAGATCCTCAGGGAAGAAGTGCTGACGCTTATGTTAAAGCTGAAGACAGAAATAAACTTGAGCTCATACTTAACAGACCTGATATTCAAAAAGTAATTCCTAATAATGTCCAATTTAGATTTAAAGCAAAACCAGATAAAGATGCTAACGGTGGTGAATTCTATGTAATGTATTTGGTAAATAAAGAACCTGAACTCACAGGTGGAGTTATAACTGATGCTAATGCTAATATCGATCCAAATACTTCAGCACCAATTGTAACGATGACAATGAATTCCGAAGGTGCAACTGAATGGGCAAGAATAACCGGAGCAAATGTTAATAAAAGGATCGCCATTATGCTCGATGGCGGAATATTCTCTGCACCTGTAGTGAAAGGCAAAATCCCTGGTGGAAGATCGCAAATTGAAGGTATGGCTGATCTTAATGAAGCAAAACTTCTTGAAATAGTTTTGAAAGCTGGTGCTCTGCCGGCTCCCGTTGATATTATTGAAGAACGAACTGTTGGTCCTTCTCTCGGTGAGGATTCAATTAACCAGGGCTCAATATCAGTTCTGCTCGGCTATCTGGTAGTTGGGTTATTTATGATATGGTATTACAAAAGAGCTGGAACGATTGCAGCTGCATGTTTGATATTTACTATCCTTTTTATATTTGGAATTCTTGCTGGATTCGGTGCAACACTTACACTACCTGGAATTGCAGGTATTGTTTTGACAATGGGAATGGCAGTGGATGCAAACGTTCTGATCTTTGAAAGGATTAGAGAAGAAATAGATACAGGTAAAACTATGAGAGCATCAGTAGATAGCGGTTTCAAAAAAGCTAACTCTGCAATTGTCGATTCACAGCTTACAACCTTAATAACAGGCATTATACTTTACCAGTTCGGAACCGGGCCAATTCAAGGATTCGCATTAACACTAATGATAGGAATTTTTACAAGCTTATTTAGTGCACTGTTTATAGCGAGAGTAATTTTTGATGTGATGCTATCAAATAACTTGTCAGTTGATGTAGGATAATAAAAATAGATAAAGGGAGTTTCTACTAGTCATGAGAATATTTCACAATTTTAAATACGATTTTTTAAAAAGAAGAAAATTCGCTTACATAATCTCAGGAAGTTTTTTTCTGGTTGGTTTATTGAGTGTGATTTTTCGTGGTTTCCATTTTGGAGTTGACTTTACCGGTGGAAGTGAAATAGTTCTTCAATTCGAACAACCTGTTCAAATCAGCAACGTCCGAAGTTATGTTGATGATTTAGGATTGGGTTCAGTTGAAGCAAAGACTTTCGGAAGTGAAACTGGAGTAATGTTAAGAACAAAATTACAATCAGTACCACCTCAGATTTATCCTAGAGTGATTGCTTCTATTGATGGTGAAATCAATAAAATTCTGCCTGGTGTTCCAAAAGAAATAGTCGATTCATCTGCAAATTCAATCACTTACTCTTTTGCAAATCCTGATACTACCAATTTAATTGCAGATGCTCTTAGTAATTACGGTTACCAAATCGCAAAGGTTTCTGAAGAAAATTCTAACCGCCAAATCCGTATCAGCGTTGGAATATCCGATTGGATTAAAGAAAATCTTCGGGTTAAAATTCCTGATAATAATTTTATCGTGCTTAAAGAAGATAAAGTTGGACCAAAAATTGGCGAAGAACTTAAAACCGATGCCTTGCTTGCAGTTTTCTTTTCACTCATCGGAATACTTATTTATCTGGCTTTTAGATTCAAGTTTATCTTTGCTTTAGGTGCAGTTGTAGCGTTATTTCATGATGTGTTAATTACATTAGGATTATACGCAGCGTTGTATGGAGTAATTCCAGGATTAAATCTTGAAATTGATCTTACCATTGTTGCAGCTTTTTTAACTCTTATTGGATATTCCGTTAATGATACCGTTGTAGTATTTGACAGGATAAGAGAAAATTTAAAAATTCACAAAACACGCCCTATCTATGAAGTTATAAATGATAGCATGAGCCAAACAATGAGCAGGACACTTCTGACCGGAGGAACAACTCTTCTAACACTATTAGTACTACTAATTTTTGGGGGTGAAGTAATCCGGGCATTTGCTTTTACAATGTTCTTCGGAATAATCATCGGAACATATTCATCCGTATTCGTTGCCAGCGTTCTGGTTTACGTCTACGTTTCAAAATTCAATAAGAAAATCGAATTTTAATTTTGATTAAGCCGGAGAAACTACTCCGGCTTTTTTTATACATGAAGACATTCCTCCACAATCCTTTTATACTCAATATCCACATCTACTTCCAGTAAGTGATTCATTTGGAATTATTGCAAATAGTGCTATTTTAAAATCAACCATAAATAACAATATTTGTCAATAGTAAAAGGAAAACAGTGAGCACAAAATTATATGTTGGAAATCTCCCGTGGACTTTTAGTAACAATCAGCTATTGGACACATTCAAACCTCACGGTAACGTAGTCTCTGCCAAAGTTGTAACTGATAAAGAAAGCGGAAAATCCAGAGGATTTGGTTTTGTTGAAATGGAAAATGATATTGATGCAAACACTGCGATCAAATCATTGAATGGATCGGAGCTCAACGGAAGAAAATTAGTAGTTGCTGCCGCTAAAGCTAGCTAAATCACATCGGAATAATAGCATACCTTTCTAAATAAAAGGCTTTTATTTTTTATTTAGATTTTGAAATAGAAAATCCCTCTATTGAACTACGTTTGATCGCAGAAATTAATACTCTCCTCTTCTTTAAATACTTCCCTACTGACTTTCAGTCATTACCATTTGGTCAACATTTTTTCTTTCAGTTTGGCAGCCAGCTTGTATCCAAGCATTAATCCCACCGCTGAGGTTATAAATATTTCTATAACCAAGTCTCAAAAGATAACTTGCGGCAATGGCTGATCTGTCACCGCTGGTACAATACAAAACTATTTTTTCACCGTCCGAAATTTTATCAAGATTATTTTCCAAATAGCCTGTATGAATATTTATTGCACCGGAGATATGTGAAATATCATATTCATTATAACTTCTGACATCAATGATTTTGTACTCGGGAATATCATCTTTCAATTCATCAACACTTATCTGATTGAGTATTTCCAGATTCAACCCTGAAATTTCCAGTTTGTCAATATCAGAAACATATCCTTCCAGATTATCAATCCCTATTCGGATTAGCGCCCCGTTCAAAGCATCAACTCTACGCTCCCGTGCGATAAGAATTATGGGTTTTTTATAATCAAGCATCCAGCCAGCCCAGGTGCTGAATGAATTATTATCCTGAATATTCAGACTTCCGGAAATATGTCCACCGGAAAAACTTAACTTATCGCGTGTGTCAACAATCTGGTAATCGCTCGTGAGAGCTTCTTTAAATTTTGCCACGCTTAATCTTGCTGGATGCGGAATTGAGCCAAGAACTTTTGGTCCGACTTTATTCAGATTCTTCATCATTGCAAAATATTTTGGAGGTTCCGGCTGACCTTCCAACAATGTTTGAATAAAATTTTCTTCATCATTAATCTTCATTGCCCAGTTGGAAAGTTTCTCATAACCAACAGTTGAACTCGGAACAGCACCAAGAGCTTTTCCGCAGGCTGAACCAGCTCCGTGTGTAGGCCAAACCTGCAGATGATCTGGTAATAATTTAAATTTCTTCAGTGAATGAAACATTTGTTTAGCACCAGCTATCATCGTTCCTTCGATACCTACTGCTTTCTCAAGCAAATCAGGTCTTCCAACATCACCAACAAATACAAAATCACCGGTAAAAATCATTGATGGCTTGGTGCTGGCAGGCAAATCGGTTAGAATAAATGAGATATGTTCAGGAGTATGTCCCGGCGAATGCATCACCTCAAGTTTAATATTTCCAATTTTTATAACATCACCGTCCTTAAGACCAACGTGATCAAACTGGTATTGCCACTCGCTTCCACCTTCATCCGATAAATAAATTTTTGCGCCGGTTTGGTGCGCCAGTTCAAGCGAGCCGCTTAAAAAGTCTGCGTGAATATGAGTTTCAGCTATGTGTGTAATTCTCAGGTTTTCTCTTTCGGCAATTTCAAGATAAGTATCTATATCCCTTTTAGGATCGATCACTATCGCTTCTTTAGTTGCCTGGCATCCAATTATGTAACTTGCCTGAGCTAAACCTTTTTCATATATGCGTTCAAAAAACATTTACTATCCTTTGCCTGATTATTAGATTATTCAGAAAATTCTTTTTTACCATTCCAGCCTATTATTCCGGGTTCAAGATTATATACCTTTTCAAAACCAGCTTTCAGCATATAATTTCCTGCGTGAAAACTTCTGTTACCGCTGCGGCAATAAACATAATAGCTCTTGGTTTTATCCAACTTATCAATTTCTTCCATAAACATTGGACTATTAATATCAATCAAAATTGAATCCGGTATGCGGACCATCCGATGTTCCATTGGTGTGCGGACATCCAAAAGGACAGCATTTTTGTCCCCCGCTAATTTTGTCTCAAAGGTTTTTGCGTCAAGATTTTCGACTAGTTTCATTTATACCCAATAAATTATTTGATGTTTGGAAATCTGATGAATGAAATTGAAAATGGTTTCAGCCTGCAGCGAGAATAAAAAATCCCTGCTGGTTTGCAACAGGGGTTATACATAAACGTTATATTAAACTTGATTTAAGACCTAACCGAACAATCCTTCCAACGCAACATAATTGTCGTGAACATCCTCGACTGCTTTTTCAAGCTCAGCATCATCTGCCTTGGAATCTTTTAACTCTTTAAGCTCCTTAGTTGCATCGTATAATTTTTGTGACTGTACTTTAAATTCATCCGAATTTTCAGAAGCCCATTTCGGCAATACACAATTTGCCAGTTCATCAGCTCTTATTGCCAGATCATCTACTGCTTTGCCGAACTCTTCCATATTTTTATTTGGCCAGTAATGATGATAAATCATATAAAGCACTTTGTGAAATTCATCAACTTCTTTTGTAACTGGTTTTACAATTCGTACAAGCATTTCATAATCAGAGTGCAATACTTCCGCTGCGCTTAACATTTCTGCTTCATCATTACCCTCCATTGCCTGATTGTAATTCTCAACTGATGAACGGAGTTTTGTTACTCCTTTATTCCATTCTTCTTCTTTGTCGCGTAAAATACCAGGCAGCTGTGCTGAGTAAATTTTTTCAGCTCCTGAATTAACTTCAGTCACCATCTCTTTCAACATTGCATAATTTTTTTCCGGGTATGCAGTATGCCATATCGGATAAATTACTTCGTGAAAATCAAATAGTTCCGGGACAGAGCTGTTTACTTCTGATGAATGTTCATCGTCCTGAGAAAAGAGCGGTAAAGCCAATAGCAACGTCAAAATCAGGATTAAGTTAATTTTATTTTTCATGTTGACCTTTAATTAAATGTTGAATTTGTACTACCAAAATTAACAAAAAAATCTTTTGTATGCCGTGCAATTAAATTTAATAGATCCGTTTCGAGTTAATTATTAAGGATATAACGAAGAGTTTTGGCTATTTGTTCGGAGTTGATTTATTTTTACCTGAGCTGATAGAGTAATGACTTTGACTAGTTGTTGAGAATTGAGTTGAGCTATTCATCAAAGAACAATTGATTTACTTAAACCTGAACTTCTATCAAACTCCCAGAAATTGCAAACTTTCATTTTTATCAGTAGTAACTTTTAAATTGAGTCCACGATTTCTGGCAACTATTTCACCAAACCTTCGGGGATCAATTATTGGTTCTTCTCCGCAAATAGAAACAGTGATCTTTTTTAATCCTTTTCCAATATATTTCAGAGATTCAAATGCAGCAAACTCACCGAAGTAATATCTATCCATGGTTGTTACTACCCCCTTAACTCTAAATGCATCAAAAAACAATTTGGAAATATTATTTTTCAAAAGATATTCCAACGCATCAGCATACATTATCTTTGCTTCGGAAAGAGAAAAATGACCTGAGACCGTAACGCTTAAAAAATTATTTTTTACTTTAAATGAATATTTGAGTGGAGATGTTTTTTGCACGAGAAGATTTTAAGTTGAAAACTATTTAAAAATAAAGAATACTGGTTGAATAAATTATAAGAATATATACCGATTATTTCAAATTCTGGTATAATAAATTATTAAATAGTTTTAGGTTCTAACTTTAAATTGTCATTTTATCTTATTTTCACCACAACCATTGTCATATCATCGTTAACTTCAGCTTCACCACGGAAGGATTTAACAGAAGACCATATCTCATTCACAATATCTGATGATCGTGCTTGGGATTTATTTTTAAGAATTGCATTCAGATTTTCGTCACCGAATAATTCATTCTTATCATTCATTGCTTCAGTAACACCGTCTGTGAAGAATGCATACGTCTGCCCTGGGGAAAGTTTCACTTCTTCTTCAAGAAGTGATTTCTCGAATACTATTCCTCTCTCAATGCCAACTCCAAGTCCTTGTGTCCTGTAAGACTGAACTGTTCCGTTCGTTGCCTGGAGAACCGGCATATGTCCTGCACGGCAGAATTTAACGGTGTTTTTGTCCATATCAAATAATGCTAAAGTAATCGTAACAAACCAATTCTTATCAAGTTCTTCATATATTCTTCTGTTTATATCGACGAGAATTTCTTTCGGAGATTTATTGTCCAGACAACTCAGCTTAATCATCGTCTGCAGTTTGGTCATATAAAGTGAAGCAGAAAGTCCTTTTCCAGAAACATCTCCAACTACTACAAAAAGTTTTGAATCTGAAATTTGAATCAGATCATAATAATCACCGCCAACCTGCATTGCAGGAATCATCTCGCCGCAAATATCTAATCCATTCATATTTGGAATACATTGAGGAAGCAGTCCTTGCTGAATTTTTCTGGCAAGGTCGAGATCTCTTTCAATCTTCTGCTTCTCAACTTCTGATTTATAAAGACGAGCGTTCTCAATTGAAATAGCTGCCTGATTTGCTGCAGCCCATAAAAGCTGAAGGTCCTTGCCGGCAAAGTGAGAACCTGAATGTTTCAAACCAAATAAAAGAAGTCCCACAATTTTTGATTTTACCATCATCGGAATGATAGTATATACGCCTTCGGAAATTAATCTTTCAGCTTTTTCGTTCGGGAATACAATTCTAAAATCAGCCTGTTCAATCGCAGGATATTTGGTAATCAGGAATTTATCTTTAAGAAATTGAACTATCCTGGATTCGGTAATTACACAAGGATTTTTGCCCATACCAACACTATCTACAAGCGCCAGATTTCCATCTTTATTTCTTAACAGAATACCGAAGGTTTTGATCTTTAATGCATCAATGAATGTATTTTTCATTAATTGAAGGATATTGTCTAATCCCACTACAATTGAAAGCTCATTTCCTAAATCAACTAAAACTTTTTGAGCTGCAAATTGCTCCGGATAAAATCTTTTTGTAAGAAATTCCTGGAACCTGTCTTTTGTTGATTGAAATACTAATGCAAAAATGATGAAGAATATTCCCGCTATAATTCCCTGGTTCTCAACACCAAAGAAAGAGCTGATGCTTTGGCCTGCAACATAAATGATAATGAAATAGATAGCTGCAACTGTAACTGTTGCTGTTCCGTATATAATCGTATTTTTGACTACAACGCTTACATCCATCAGCTGATACTTGAAGATTGAGTATGCAAATATTAACGGAACAAAAGCTATTAAAATAATTGGCGCATAATATTCCGGAGAATTATAGAATGTATCGGATATAGCTGGTGCAATTTGCCAATTATAAATCGAGATTAAGAATGAGAATGCAAACGCTATTATAAAAAGCATTAAAGGTTTTTTTTCTGTTTTTGTTTTGAGCCGCCTGTATTGAATTATCAGAAAAATAAAAGCAGTAATATTACCAGCTATTGAAATAAATCTGAGACTTTGTAGTATTAAAAAATAAGTGCCTGTTTCCAGAGTTTTATATTCGATTGTAAGAACTGAAATAATGATGAATGCTATGGAAAATAGAGAAGGCATAATAAACATTGCTCTGCTTATCCACTTTTTTTCGAGAAAGTTTAATCGATTTGGAAAGTGCCAGAAAAGATAGACTAAAACAAATGGAGAAAAACAAATTCCAATTGTCCAAGCTGTCCCGATTAGACTAGCAAGGAAAGTATTTTCTTTAAAAAAGCCAATAAAATTGGTCTGGAAAGGAATTAATACACTCAATGAACCTAAAACAATCAATAGTGCAAGAGAATAAAATATCTTCTGAACTTTACCATCTGGTTTTGCCATTATTACAATAAAGCCAATAATCATCCAAAATAAAGCACTTAAAGAGCCAGCAAGCCAATCGAATTGAATTAGTTTCTTTACATAAACCTTTGTAGTAAAAAATTTCCCATCTCTTAAATATTTGTATTCAGCATACTCACCGGTCTTAAAACTATTAAGAATGATAGTTGCTTGAATAGCATCTTTAATAGTCTCACCACCTATTTCAATAAGCTGATCGCCATCTCTTATTCCGGCGTTCCATGTTACACCTTCAACTTTCACTGATTCAAAGAAATAAGTAACACTGTCCTTGCTAATTTTTTTCGGTGCCCAGATACATTCATCATTGCTGGTTACTCTTACTTCAAGAGAATAATAAATATTTAAAATTGCTACACCAATAATAAATATTGAAAGTGCAACAATCAGATTTGAACGATATTTAAGTAATATTGATTTTAGCGTTCTCATAAACTTATCTAACCTTAATTACTATCATTGTTATATCATCTGACTGCAGGTTGCCTTGTGTGAATATCTGCACATCCTCTTTAATTCCGTTCAATATTTCGCTAGATGTTTTGTCCATAAGACTCTTTGATATTTTTTCCAATCTTTCTTCTGAGTATTCTTTAAACTCAAGATTCAATGCTTCTGAAACTCCATCAGTGTAAAGCAGAATTACATCATCTTTTTTTAGCTCTACTTCTTCAAAAATATACGGGACAAATGTTTTTACCACACCCAAAATTATCCCTCCCTTGTTCAGCTTTATAATTTTATCTCCTCTAAGCAGATAAGGTGGATTATGACCAGCATTAACATAAGTCAAAGTGTTGGTTTTTGTATTGATATATCCCCAGAAAAAAGTTATAAATCTTCCTTCAGATGTATTTGCAGTAACGAGATCATTTATCATGGCAGTAGCTTCATGAATTTTCATTCCTTGCCGGCAAATCACCTGCAGGAAAGCCTGGATATTTGCCATCATCAGTGAAGCGGGAACTCCTTTGCCAGAAACATCAGCGATAGCGATATAAAATTTTTCGTCAGCGATTGGGATTACATCGTAATAATCTCCGCCAACCTGTTTTGATGAAACATTAAGTGCAGCAATATCATATTTCTCATATTCAGGTAGATTTTGAGGGAGAAGATTTCTTTGTATATCTCTTGCAATTAGAAGGTCTTCTTCCATTTTTTGTTTTTCAAGAGCTTCTAGAAAGAGACGATTATTTTCAAGTGAAATTATTGCAAGATTGCCAACAGAGTAGATGTATTCAATATCGCTGTTATTGAATTCCCTGTTCCCTGCTCTGCTACCGAGTAATATTATTCCTCGCGTTTTATTTTGAAGCTGCATTGGTACAATCAGCTCAATTCCAAGTTCCAATAGCTCAGTGTGATTAGCTTTTAGAAAGTCTTTTTTGATCGAGTCAGGCGTTTTATGAAGCTCATATTTCTTTATTAATAGAATTAATTTTTCATTATCAAATTTTGAATCAAGAATATCTGGTTCATCATTATCAAAAAGAATTACAGCATATTTTTGGATAAGGAACTGACCTAGTAAAGAAAACACCAGCAGCTTAACTACCCTAAATGACTCAGCAAATGAACCGAATTCCTTGCTCAGTTCAAAAAGAGAACTTAATCTTTGCACTCTTGAATCTAGCTGCCGATTAACTTTTCTCAATTCATTAATAACCATTGAATTCTGAACAGCAGTAGCTGAGATATTCAGAATTGTACCGAGGAATTCAACATCGTCTTCAGTGTACTCAGACTTGTTTAGCTTTTCACCCAGGCAAACTAAACCAATACAGTCGTCAGACGAGCTTATTTTTTCTACAACTTTAAGATTAGCAATGTGCATAAACGAGTTTAACTTCGGGTCATCCATGCAATTGGGTGAGGCCTCAAGTTCGGGAAATTCCTGCAGCAATTCCGGGGTAATTCCCTTTGAACTCTTTAGAACAATTTTATTTTTTTCTTTTAAAGCGATTATTCCACGGGTTGCTAAAAATTTTCCGAGACAGGTTAATAGGACGTTGTTTAGAATAAAGTCAAGATCAATGCTTGAGTTAATAATCCTGCTGAAATCAATAAGCGCAGTCAGGTTTCTCTTTACTTTAAGATTCTTCGCCTCCAGCATTTCTTCAACCGCTCCTAATATTTTTTGAAAGAAGCACTTGATTATACTCGCCGGGGACTGAAATATATTCCACGTCATCCATTAAAGATTTCATCAAGTACATTCCAAGACCACCTACTCTATGCTCACGATAATATTTCTGGAGATCGGGAAGAGGAACTCTGTCAGGTTCGAATGATTTTCCGTAATCAATAATTGTAACAGTAAATTTTTCTTTATCGTATTCTATTTTAATTATTATTTCACCTTCCGGAGATAATTTGTAAGCATGCTTAATTATGTTTGTACAGGCTTCATCAACAGCAAGAATAATGTTTTCAACAGTAACCTGCGGAATGCCAGCTTCAAGAGCTTTGATGTTGACAAAATCCCTTATTTCAGAAAGGTTTTCTGTTTTGCTTTTTACTCTCAATTGACCGGTTCTTTTTTTATTCCGAACGCTCAATTTCAGCTCCCGCTAAACTTTTTAATTGCTTCATCTTCATTTTTATAGATTTCGTACAGAAGTGGAAATCCAAGCAGATCAAAAATGTTGAATACCCTGTCGCTCATATTAGTAAGCTTGATATCACCCTTGTTATCCCTGATACTTTCTATATAAGCCATAAAAACGCCTAAACCAGCACTGCTTATATAAGCGAGGTCCGAAAAGTTCACTACTATTTTGTATTTGTTATCATTTATCAGTTGAGTAAAATTATTCTCAAGAGTTGGTGCCGTGTGTGCATCCAGGAAGCCCTTAAGATTAATAATACTAATGTCCCCACTTTCTCTAACTGATGTACTAAATTCTGCCATCCTTATACTCCACTAAATTTTAATTATTGTTGCCACTTAAAAATAACTAAAGTTATATCATCATACTGCTCGTGACCGCTGGAAAAAACTGTTATTTCTTTTATTATTTTATTTGAAAGTTCTTCAGCACTAAGATTAATATTGGACTGAAGCACCTGTAGAAAATAATTATCTCCGAAATCTTCCAATAGTTCATTTTTGGCCTCAGTAACGCCATCCGTATAAAGCACAATAGTATCATTTTCATTTAGATCTATTGAATATTCTTCAAGCGTTTGTTCAAAAAAATCCTTAGTGCTCAAACCAAGTCCTAATCCTGAAGGTCTTATTTGCTTTGAATCTCCATCCCTCAGCAAAAACAAAGGACAATGACCTGCACGCGAAAAAATGAGTTTCTTCTCGGTCAAATCAAAATATCCATAAGCAGCGCTTACAAAAGATTTGCTTTCAAGAGCATCTTTTAAAATATCGTTTGCTTTGATGAGTATTTCTTTGGGTTTTTCAATTGTCTTCGAAAGTGATTCAAATATTCCTTTTACCTCAGCCATTATGAATGCTGCAGAAATTCCTTTGCCGGATACATCAGCAATTACAAATCCAAGTTTGGTTTCACTAATTTTAAAAAAATCATAATAGTCACCGCCAACCTCAAAAGCTGGAATGAAAACCGACGCAATTTGTAAGTTGGGATATTCCGGTACCTTTAAAGGAAGAATTTTTCTTTGAATTTCTCTGGCCACATCAAGCTCTTTTTCTAGTCTCTCTTTTTCAATTGATTCTTCAAGAAGCCTGGAATTTTCAATTGCTACAGAAGCATAATCAGAAAAAGTTTCTATTGCACTTAAATCATCTTGAGTAAATATCTGACCGGTACCTTTTGCTGCTACAAGAATACCCTGCGTTTCCCCGCGAGTTTTTATTGGTGATACGGATACAACTGAAAATAGATTCTCAGAATCCCCATCAACTATTTGTTCTTTAAGGTTGAAAGTTTTTGTTGATGTTAGTTTTTCAAAATCAATTCTTTCCAAAATCTGTTTCGTTAACTTATCAGATTCAACAAAACCTATATTCTTCGCCGCCAATGAATATTGTTTCTGACCATTTTTCCATATTATCCAAGTCGCTTTTGAAGCGCTTAGCTTTTGAGCAATATCTGTTACTGTTTCAGCAAGATCATTAAAATCAAGAACCTCTGTTATTAGTTTGCTGAAATATTGAAGAGAAGTTACTTCCTGAGCTTTCCTGTCATAAGCTTCTGCAGTCGGCAAGTGAAATAATGTAGTAAAGAATAAAACGAAAAAATAAATTGATCCATAAACCATAATGATCACATTGAACTGCTTTAGCGAAGGAGAGAATGCATTTATTATCTGGCTGTGAATGTTGTCACCCGAACTATTATTAATATTTACAATAAACAAAGTTGTTATTACAAATGCCAATAAAAGCAGATA
>Ga0208980_10000791_pt1 | contig 18415 bp, 17 predicted proteins | sample WetSurMetagenome_3_FD_187993 | JGI IMG/M metagenome (GOLD analysis project Ga0208980, IMG submission 187993) | Wetland microbial communities from Twitchell Island in the Sacramento Delta, sample from surface sediment Aug2011 Site A1 Bulk (version 2) | ecosystem: Environmental > Aquatic > Marine... | reverse complement strand
CATGAAGAGATCATGCGCTTGGCCAGGGGTGGGCTGGTCCAGGGGTAAGGGTCCGGGGTCGGCGCCTGACCGGCGGCGGCCCGAGGGCCGCCCGGCCGGCGGATCTCAGTCGATGGGCTCGACTAGTCTTCCTTGCCGCCTTCGGCCTCTCCCTCGCCCCCACGGATCTCCTCGATGCTGACCACCGGCAAATCGGGGTCCGGGAGGTGGGCCAATTCCACCCCGGCGGGCAAGGCGATCTCCGAGAGATGCACCGTCTCGCCAATATTGAGGTTGGCCAGGTCCACGCCGATGAACTCGGGTAGATCCCCCGGCAGGCAGTCGATTTCCACCTCGGTGATATGTCCCAACACCGCACCGCCCATCTTCACACCCTTGGCGGTCTCCTCGTTGAGGAAGACGACCGCCACGGTCATGCGGATCTTCTCGTCCGCGCGGATGCGCAGGAGATCGATGTGCTGGATATAGGGTTTTGAGGGGTGACGCTGTACATCCTTCAGCACCACCTGCTCGGAATCGGCGCCCACCCTCAGGTTGAGAATGTGGGAGTAGAACGCCGGGTTCTCCATCTGCAGGCTCAACTGCGTGTGCGGAAGGGTGACCATCACCGGCGCCTTCTTGCCGCCGTAGACGATCGCCGGGACCCTACCCGCGCGACGCAGGCGGCGGCTCGCACCTTTCCCCTTATCGCTCCGGGACTCCCCAATCAGATCAAAGCTCATGCTCATAACGGTCTCCTCTGTCTTACCTCATCAGGCCCGATTCCCCGCGACCAGGGATCAGGCGTAAACCGATGGCATCGGCCGAAGCCGAGCCCCTTCCAACTGCCTTGTTCGTGTTTCGAGGTTACGAAGAACCCCCGCTCCCCTGAAGGGGGCGGGGCGCCACTTCATTTCCAACCGCTCAGTCCATGAACAGCGAGCTCACCGATTCCTCCGCCGCCACCCGGCGCAGGGTCTCCGCGAGCAGCTCGCCAATGCTCAACTGCCGAATCTTGCCACAGGCGAACGCATCCTCGCGCAGGCGGATGGTGTTAGTCACCACCAGCTCGTCGAGGACCGAGCGCTCGATCCGCTCCACCGCGCTCCCCGAGAGCACCGCATGGGTGCAGTAGGCCACCACCAGGGCGGCACCGTGCGCCTTCAGCGCCGTCGCCGCCTGACACAGGGTCCCGGCGGTGTCCACCAGGTCGTCGATCAGGACGCAACTGCGCCCCTCGACGTCACCGATGATGTTCATCACCTTGGCCTCGTTGGGCCGCGGCCGGCGCTTGTCAATGATCGCCAGCTCCGCGCCGTCGAGACGCTTGGCCAGGGCGCGGGCCCGCACCACCCCGCCGACGTCAGGGGACACCACGATCAGCCGGGGGTATTTCTGCCGCCACACATCCCCGAGCAGAATCGGGGAGGCATAGACGTTGTCCACCGGGATGTCGAAGAACCCCTGGATTTGGTCGGCATGCAGATCCACGGTGAGCACCCGATGCGCCCCGGCGATGCCCACCATCTTGGCCACCAGACGCGCGGTGATGGGCACTCGCGCCGAGCGCGGCCGCCGATCCTGGCGCGCATAGCCGAAGTAGGGGATGACCGCCGTGATCCGCTGGGCCGATGCCCAGCGCAGGGCATCGATCATCACCAGCAATTCCATGAGGTGGTCGTTGGTCGGCGCCGAGGTGGCCTGGACCACGAACACGTCCCGGCCGCGGACGTTCTCCTGGATCTCGGCCTGCACCTCGCCGTCGCTGAAGCGGCCAACGGCGGCCTTGCCCAACGCCAGATTAAGGTAGCCCGCGATCTCCGCCGACAGTTCCGGGTTGGCGTTCCCGGAGAACACCATCATGTTGCTGGCAGACACGACCGCTTTCCTCTAGTGCTGACAACGACCCGATGGATGACTGGGGCGCCAGGATTCGAACCTGGGAATGCTGGGATCAAAACCCAGTGCCTTACCACTTGGCGACGCCCCAATAAGGGTTTTCGACCGCGATCCGCCCACGAAGCGGCGAACGGTTCAGCCCGCGGGCAACGAAGGCCGAGATCCGAGCCGGAACCTGGCGCGAGAGGGCATCCGCCGCGGTCTCGGTCTCGAACGCCGCGAACACGCAGGCCCCCGTGCCCGTCAACCGCGCCGGCTGATATTGCTGCAGCCACTCGAGGGCATCAGAAACCTCCGGGTGCCGGCACCGCACCACGGGCTCGCAAGCGTTTCCGCTTGCTCCCGCAAGAAAGTCGGCTATTGTCGTCCGCGGGGAATTTCGTGTCAATTCAGGATCATTGAAGACGGCGGCGGTGCTCACCTGGCAGGGGGGTACCAGCACCAGATACCAGGACTCCGGCAGATCGACGAACCGCAGCCGCTCGCCAACCCCTTCCGCCCAGGCCGCCCTACCCCGGATGAACACCGGGACGTCAGCGCCGAGCCCGAGCCCCAGCTCCGCGAGCTCATCCTCCGACAGGCCAGTGCCCCAGAGGTGATTGAGTGCCACCAGAGTGGTCGCGGCATCCGAGCTGCCACCGCCAAGCCCCCCGCCCAGGGGAAGGCGCTTGTGCACCGAGATGTCGGCCCCTCTGCGGCACGCGGTATGTCGCTGCAGAAGACGGGCGGCACGAACCACCAGATCCTGTTCCGGGGCAACCCCAGGCAGATCGCTCTGCCGCAGGACCCGGCCGTCGTCCCGGACCGAAAGATCAAGCCAGTCGCAGCGGTCGATAAATTGAAACACCGTCTGCAGCTCATGGTAGCCGTCGGGGCGACGACCCACCACATGGAGCATCAGGTTGAGCTTGGCCGGTGCGGGCCAGGGGGTGGAGGCAGACATCAGCGGAGGGTGAGCGAATAGAGAGGGATCGGGTAAAGGCAAGCGCTCGCCCGCGCCTCGCGATGCCCCCGCGAACCGCGCCTAGAGCCCCTGCCCCTTGTGGCGCTCGAGGGTCCGGCGCAGATAATCGCTCTCAGGGTCGCGCTCGAGGGCCGCGTCCCAGACCCGCCTTGCCTCATCACGATCGCCCTCGGCCCAGAGCACCTCGCCCAGGTGGGCGGCGATCTCCGCATCCGCCAGCAGCGAGGCGGCGCGCCGCAGATACTGCAGCGCCTCCTGGTTATTCCCCAACCGATACTGCAGCCAACCCATGCTGTCGAGCACCGCTGGTTCCTCTGGCTTGAGCTCCAGGGCCCGCTTCAGATAGCCAAGCGCCTCGGCATGGCGATCGGTTTGGTCCGCCAGGGTGTATCCCAGGGCGTTCAAGGCATCCGCATGATCCGGCTCCTTCGCGAGGATCTTCTTCATGTCCGCCTCGAGGATGTCGACCCGCTTAAATTGGGCGGCAAACAGACCTCGTGCATAGAGCAGATCGGGGTCTTCCGGAAAGGCCTGTACGGCTTCGTCGTACACCCCCATGGCCTCCTCGGGACGCTTGACCTCGCGCAGGATCTCGGCCTCGATCAGGTACAGGCTCTCGGCCTGGGACGGAGACTGACCGCGGAGCTGCCCGATTACCTCCCGACTACGATTGATGTCGCCCCCCTCCGCATAGATCCGGGCAATGCGAATCTGTGCCTCGAGCTCGTGCTCGGAGCGGATCAGCGCATAGCGACGCAACGCCGCCTCCCGGTTACCCTCGCGCTCATCGAGCTGCCCCAGATAGAAGAGGGCGTCATCGCGGCGCTTGCCCGAAGCGAGCAGCTCCTCGAGGTGGCCACGCGCCGCGGCGTCATCCTTGGTCTGCAGTGCCAACACCCCGAGCGCGAACAGTAGATCCGGCTCTCCCGGTTTGGCCTTGAGCAGCCGCTCGAACTCTTGGCGCGCCTCGGTATAGGCCTCCTGCTCCACCAGGAGCCGCGCATAGGCGGTGCGCAGGGCAACCTCGTCGGGCGTTTCCTCGAGGAAGGCGGCCAGCGCGCTGGTCGCCTCGGACTTCTTTCCCGCGGCCAGGAGGACCCGGACCAGAAACACCTGTGCCTCGTTCCAGCGCGGACGCAGATCCAGCGCCCGGCGCGCCGCCTGCTCCGCCAAACGGTTATCCCCGGTACTGGCGGCGACAATCGCAAACGCGAACTGGGCCTCCGCCCGATTGGGCTCCGCCGCCGCAAGCTCCTCCATCAACCGCACGGCGGTGCTCGGGTTCTTCACCCTCGCCAATAGCCGCGCCGCCTCGAGATAGCCGTCGCCCTCCTCCTTGCGGCCGACCTCGACGATCTTGCGCAGATGCACCAGGGCCTCGTCGGGTTTTCCCGCGTTGATCGCAAACAAGGCGGCGAGCTGTCGGGCTGCCAGGGATGCCCCATCGAGCTCGAGCCAGAGCTGCAGCGATTCGCCTGAGCGCGCCTCGTCTTCCATGGTCAAGGCGGCTCGGGTGGCCAGCTCGGCCAGGCGGGCATCCCGGGACAAGCGGGCAGCACGCAGATAGTGCTCGTAGGCGAGGGGGTAGCGCTCGCGCTGAACCGCGATATCCGCTACGAGAACGGAGTAGACGAGGTCGGGGGCGAGGGATACGGTTGCCGTCGCCTCAGCAGGCTTGGTGGCCGCGGGCACCTCCCTGGTCTCCTGGGGGACATTGCCGGACGCAGGCGTCTCCCGAACCGCCTCTGTTGGGGTGCCTAATGCAGGAGCCTCCATAGCCGGCTCCGTTGGGGCGCCCGACGTAGGCGCCTCCCGGGTCTCCTCCGCGGCGCCGGCCGGACCGGCCATCGCCTCCTGGCGCGGGTCCAGACCTTGGCAACCCAGGAGAAGTACCGACAGGATCAGGGCGGCGGGTGATAACATCCTAAAGGACATGGGTTGTGGGTATTAGGAGAGGGGTTGCGCGAGAGACGCACTTTCGCGACCTGAGATGGGGACGTGCCCCGCAATTGCCTAGCAAAATACCTGCTTCGCCCGGCGAGGGGCAAGCTTTCCCGTGGGTCCATCCCCCACGGGGGAGCACCCGGCACCCAGACGGTCGCCCGGCAATTCCCTGGCGCAATCACAGCTTGCGTTCAACCTATTGATAATCCAAACTAATCGGTTGATGTTGCTGAGCTCAGCTCCGATGACACTGCTAACCTTCGGTGTAAACCACAAAACCGCGCCAGTCGCGATCCGCGAGCGCGTGACCTTCGGGCCAGACATTATCGTCGCCGCGCTCCGCAGCCTCCTGGAGCAGCCCGGTGTGGAAGAGGCGGTAATCCTCTCCACCTGCAACCGCACCGAGCTCTACTGCGTGGTGAGCGACCCGAGCGAGGAACCCCTCGGTCGCTGGATGAGCAGCTTCCATGGGCTCCGGCCCAACGAGATGCACCCTTTCCTGTATGTTCACTGTGATCGGCTCGCCGTCCGTCATCTGCTCCGGGTGGCCAGCGGACTCGACTCCATGGTGCTGGGCGAGCCCCAGATCTTCGGGCAAGTCAAGGCCGCGTTTCAGACCGCCCAGGAATCCGGGGCCACGGGCAAGCTGCTCGGCCGGCTGTTCCAGCACGCCTTCTCGGTGGCCAAGCAGGTGCGCACCGATACCGCCATCGGATCGAGCCCGGTGTCGGTGGCGTTCGCTGCGGTGAGCCTGGCACGGCAGATCTTCACGGAGCTCGAGCATCAGACCGCACTCCTGCTCGGCGCCGGCGAGACCATCGAGCTGGCCGCTCGTCACCTGCACCAGAACGGCATCGGCCGCATCGTGGTGGCTAACCGAACCGTCGAGCGCGCCCACAGCCTCGCCAGCCAGTTCGACGGCTTCGCCATCGCCCTGACCGAGATTCCCCACCACCTGCCCGAGGCCGACATCCTCATCGCCTCCACCGCGAGCCCCCTGCCCGTCCTTGGCAAGGGCACGGTGGAGACCGCATTGAAGAAGCGCAAGCACCGTCCCATCTTCATGGTGGACCTGGCGGTGCCGCGCGATATCGAGCCCGAGGTCGCCGAGCTCGACGACGTGTACCTCTATACGATCGACGACCTCGCCGAGGTAATCGAAGAGAACCGTCGCTCACGCATCGAGGCCGCGGTGGAGGCCGACGAGATTATCGAGTACCACACCGCTGAGTTCCTCTCCTGGCTTCGTTCCCTCGACGCCGTCGACCTCATCCAGAGCTACCGCCAGCGCGCGGAGCACCTGCGCGACGACGTTCTCTGCCGCGCCCTGAGGATGCTCGAGAACGGGAAATCGGCGGAAGAGTCACTCGGTTTCCTGGCACACACGCTTACCAACAAGCTTCTCCATGCGCCCAGCTCACGGCTGCGGCAAGCGGGCCGGGACGGCCAGGTCGATCTGCTCGAAGCCGCCAACGAGATCTTTCAACTGCGAACCAGGCCCGACAAGACATCATGAACCCCTCGATCCGCAACAAGCTGGATCGGATTGCCGACCGCCATGGCGAGATCACGGCACTCCTCGCCGACCCCGACACCCAGGGCGACCCCCAGCAGCTGCGCACCCTGGGCCAGGAGTTCGCCCAGATCGAGCCGGTGGTGGACTGCTACCAGCGCCATCAAAGGCTCGCCGAGGAGATTGCCAGCGCCGAGGGGATGCTCGACGACCCCGAGATGGCGGAGCTGGCCCACGACGAGCTGCAGGGCGCCCGGGCCCGGCAGGAGGCGCTGGAGCTCGAGCTGCAGCGGCTGCTGCTGCCCACCGACCCCAACGACCAACGCAATGTGTTCCTGGAGGTCCGCGCCGGGACCGGTGGGGCCGAGGCGGCCCTGTTTGCCAGCGATCTCCTGCGCATGTATCTGCGTTACGCCGAGCTGCAGGGCTGGGAAAACGAGGTGGTTAGCGAGAGCCCTGGCGAGCTCGGTGGCTACAAGGAGGTGGTGGCCCGTATCAGCGGCCGCAGCGTCTTCTCGCGTCTGAAGTTCGAGTCCGGCGCCCACCGGGTGCAACGGGTTCCCGAGACCGAATCCCAAGGCCGCGTCCACACCTCTGCCTGCACCGTCGCCGTGCTCCCCGAGGCGGACGAGATCGGCGAGGTCGATATCAACCCCAACGATCTGCGCGTGGACACCTACCGCTCTTCGGGCGCCGGCGGCCAGCACGTCAACAAGACCGACTCCGCGGTACGCATCACCCACCTGCCCTCGGGCATCGTGGTGGAGTGCCAGGACGAGCGCTCCCAGCACAAGAACCGCGCCCGCGCCATGTCGCTGCTGCGCTCCAAGCTTCTCGCCCAGGCACAGGACGAGCAGACCGCTGAGCGGGCCGAGTCGCGGCGGCTCCAGGTCGGCAGCGGCGATCGCTCCGAGCGCATCCGTACCTACAACTTCCCCCAGAATCGGCTCTCCGACCACCGCATCAACCTCACCCTCTACCGTCTTGATGAGGTGATGCTCGGGCAGCTCGATCCGATAATCGAGCCCCTGCTGCACGAGCATCAGGCAGAGCTGCTCGCGGCCCTCGCCGACAACCCCGCTTGACCGACATCCGCCGCGCCCTGGGGGAAGGCGCCCGGCGCCTCGCGGCCGCTGGTTCGGACGAGCCTCGCCGGGAAGCGGAGATCCTGCTGGCGGAAGGCATGGGAAGACCCCGCGCCTATCTGTTCGCCCATCCCGACCTCACCCTCTCCGAGGCGACCTTGGCGGCGTTCGAGGGCCTGCTGGAACGGCGCTCGGCCGGTGAGCCCATCGCCTACATTCGCGGTCGCCAGGCGTTCTGGTCGCTCGAGCTGCGGGTGACCCCCGCCACCCTGATCCCGCGTCCAGAGACCGAGCTCTTGGTGGAGATTGCGCTCGCGGAGCTGCCCGCCGCGGAACCGCTGCGGGTGGCGGACCTGGGCACGGGCTGCGGCGCCATCGCGCTGGCACTTGCCAGCGAGCGCCCCCGCTGGCGCCTGTGGGGTGTCGACGCCTCGACCGAGGCACTCGCCGTGGCCGAGCAGAATCGCCAACGGCTGCGGATCTCCAATCTCGATCTGCGCCTGGGTATCTGGCTCGACCCCCTGGCCGGGATGGAATTCGACGCCATCCTCAGCAATCCGCCCTACGTCCCGAGCGCCGACCCCCACCTGGGCCGCGGCGACCTCCGCTTCGAGCCGCGCGAGGCGCTGGTCTCGGGAGCCGACGGACTCGACGCCATCCGGGCGATCGCCGCCCGGGCACCCGCCCAGCTCGTGCCGGGGGGCGAGATCTGGATCGAGCACGGCTGGCAGCAGGGTCCTGCGGTACGGGAGGTTCTCCATCGCGCCGGCCTCATCGGGGCACGCACCTGGTCGGACCTCGGCGGGCAGGAGCGGGTAACCGGGGGCACACAGTGCAGATTAGCGTGCGACATCCCTTGATTATTCACGGATGTCGATTAGCATAAGCCAGGTATGGATAGCCAACAGCCCGACTTTATCAAACACCGCGAGATCGCCTTCAGCGCGCTGCATCCGAGCGCCGACCAGGCGCAGGTGGCGGCGTGCTTCCTGGCGGATGCGCCGGGTGTCCAGCGGGCCGAGCCCATCACCACCCACCTCCTGGCCGTCAGCTACGATCTGAGGTGCATCACCCTCGAGGAGATCGACTGCAGCCTGGTGGAGCTTGGGCTACATCTGAGCTGCGGCCTGATCCACCGCATCAAGCGCGCCCTGTACTACTACGCCGAAGAGACCCAAAGGGCCAACTGCGGGTGCCCCAGGGGCCAGAGCAACTGCACCGACCGCGTCTTCGTCACCCGTTACCAGCGACTCAATCACAACTGCCGGGACACCCGGCCCGAGCACTGGCGGCGTTACCTCTGACCTCCGGAGCCACAGGGCCTCCCCGGACCCCACAACCCGGACCGACCCGGTCCTCGCCCCCCTGCGTGAACGACGAACAGCTCCTGCGTTACAGCCGCCAGATCATGCTGCCCTCCATCGGCATCGAGGGACAAGAGCGGCTGCTCGGGGCGCGGGTGCTCATCGTGGGGATGGGCGGATTGGGTGCGCCCGTGGCGATGTACCTGGCAGCAGCAGGCGTGGGCCATCTGGTGATCGCCGACTTCGACCGGGTCGACCTCTCCAACCTGCAGCGGCAGATCATCCACAGCACCGAGCGCATCGGCATGCCCAAGGTGGAGTCCGCTCGCCAGACGCTTCGCGCCCTCAACCCCGAGGTCAGCGTCGAGGTGATCGACCAGCCGCTGGAGTCGGCCAACCTGATCGATCGGCTGAGCGGCACCGACCTCGTCGTGGATGCGAGCGACAACTTCCCCACCCGCTTCGCCATCAACGCCGCCTGCCGGCGCGCTCGGGTTCCCCTGGTCTCGGGCGCCGCGATCCGCTTCGAGGGCCAGGTTGCGGTGTTCTCTGGCCAACCTGGTAGCCCCTGCTACCAGTGCCTTTACCCGAGCGGAGGGGCGGTCGACGAAACCTGCACCGCCAACGGCGTGCTGGCGCCACTGGTCGGGATCATTGGCTCGATTCAAGCCACCGAGGCGATCAAGATCCTCACCGGCGCCGGCGAGCCGCTGGTCGGCCGGCTCCTGCTCCTCGACGCCCTGCCCATGGAGTGGCGGGCGGTGCGCCTGCGGCCTGACCCAGCCTGCCCCGTCTGTAGCGCGGACTGAGGAGTTCTGGAGAGATCCCCGCGAGCCGCCTGATCGGGCCAATGGAACACCCCTGAAGGCCGCGTCGGAACGCGTGGGAGGCTGGAGCCGATAGTTCGTAAGTCGGGCGCTGCTCGGCCGCGAGATTCCCTGCGCGGGGAGGCTCCGTCATGATATTTTTTCGGCTTCCAGGCCATCTGGCCGCCCGCCCCCGAGAATTGCCCGATGCGCTTCGAAGTCAGCGAGAAAGAGATCAAGCAGGCCAACATCCCCCACGAGCTCTTTCTCACCAACCTCATCGCCAATCACATCCTGATGTTCGTGGCGGCGCTCGGGATGGCCGGTTCCCTGCCTTGGCTCCTGGCGCTGACCCCAGTGATCTCCTTCAGCATCCTTAGCTACACCCTGTGGCGAGCCGCACGCTCGAGAACCCGTGATCCCTGGTATGTGATGTGCCACTGGCAGGTGTGTGCTCGGCGCAGCAAGATCTTCATTCTCATGTTGCTGATGTTGCTCGCGATCGGTGCACTGGGTTGGGGGGCCCATACCTATCTCAAAATGATGAAGGAGGCGGTCTGGGCACTGCTCGGCGGGGTGGGTATCCTGCCCATGATGGTGACTGTGCTGGTGCTGGTGATCATGGAGTCAGAGGCGCTCTACCACGCGAATTTGGCTAAGCTACCCAATTGGGTGGTGGAGAAATATCCCAACCCCGACGCCAAGATCATCCCCGAGGAGCACCCGCACCACGCCGACTGAAGACTCAGAGGGTGTGAGCAAATCTACTGCGCGACAGGGTCAGGGTACTGCGTCCTCACTCGCGACTCGCGTAACTCGAAGCCTATCGACCAAGGTATCGGGGCCTCGCCGCGGACCGCCCTGTGCTCGGACCGCTCGCGACGATTTCTTCACCACGCATCAAGTACGGGCACTGATCGGAAAGTGGACCCCATTTCCGACCCGGCCAGTCGGTTGCACAAGACCGCGGGGTCCGCCGCGCCGCACCCACTGGCTGGCCTGGGCGGTGCGCGGCGGTTGGGTCACCCCCCTCAGCTCCCGCCCGCTGCCCGGGTCTCCTCGGCGACCAGATAGTCGAGCACCTCGAACAGCTTTTCGATCCCGCCCGTTTGGGTGGCGCTGGTTCGATACTTGCCGTTGACGATGAACGAGGGAACACCGTCCACCCCGTAGCGCTTGCCCATCTCCACCGCCCGACGCATCTTCACGTCCACGGCGAAGGATCGGTAGGCCTTGAGAAACGCCTCCTTGGGCACCCCCTGCTCGACGAAGAGCTCCGCCAGCTCGTCCTCGCTATCGAGCTTGCGCTTCTTCACCTGCATCGCATCGAACAGCGGGGTATGAACCTTGTCCAGAACGCCGAGCTGCTCGGCGGCGTAAAAGGCCCGTGCCGGCGGCTCCCAGTGCGGCCCCAGCACCGCCGGCATGCGCCGGAAGGCCACATTGGGCGGGCGTCGTTCCAGCCATTTATCCAGGCCGGGCTCTAGGTGGAAACAATGCGGGCAGCCGTACCAAAAGAGCTCCAACACCTCGATTTTGTCCCCGGTATCGGTGGGCTGGGGCTGAGGGAGCTTGGCGTAATCGATACCCTCGTCCATGGCTAGCGCCGGGAACGCCAACAGCCCACCCAAAATCACACCAAAGAGTCTTGGAAACCGCATTTGCTTGTCTTTCCTCGCGTAAGAATGAAAAAACCCAAGCTGGCCCTACAGGGATCCCCGTAGCAGGTAATCCAGCGCGATCCCGGCAAACACCAGCATGCCGAGGTAGTTGTTGTTGAGAAAGGCATGGAAACAGGCGCTGGGGTTGCGATCCCGGATCAGGTACTGCTGATAGCCGGCCAGCGCAGCCGCCAACGCCAAGCTGAGAAAATAGGGCCACCCGCGCCCCGCCTCCAGACCGGCCCGCGCCAAGAGCCCCAATAGGGCCACCTGAAGCAGGCCGATCATGGGCCGATCCCAGCGCCCAAACAGGATAGCGGTCGACTTGATGCCAATCTTCAGATCATCATCGCGATCGACCATCGCATACTGGGTGTCGTACACCAGCGCCCACACCAGCGTGGCCGCGAACAACCACCATCCGACCGGGGGCACGGAGCCATCGAGCGCGGTGAAGGCCATGGGTACCGCCCAGCCAAAGGCCGCCCCCAGAAAGAGCTGCGGGAGGTGGGTGTAACGCTTCATGAACGGGTAGATCACCGCCAGTGTCAGGGCGACCACCGACATGGCCACGGTGGTCCAGTTGAGCAACAGGACCAGACCGAAGGCCAACAAACTCAGCAGGGCAAACACGGCGAGGGACTCCCCAGGACTCACCAGCCCCGTGGCGAGGGGTCGATTGCGGGTCCGCTGCACCTGGCGATCAAATTCCCGATCCGCGTAGTCATTGATGGCGCAACCCGCCGAGCGCATCAGCGCCACTCCCAGGACAAAAATGAGCACCACGCGCCAGGGTGGATTGCCCGCACCAGCGATCCACAGCGCCCACAGGGCCGGCCAGAGCAGAAGGAAGATGCCGATTGGGCGGTCGGCCCGAATCAGGCGCGCGTAGGCCCACAACCGCGCCCTCGGGGAATCGGGCCGCATCACCCGGGGAGTGAGATTGATATGCTGGGTGCTCATGGACCCTCGACCGCCCCCTTCCGCCATCGGCTCACCAGGAATATCTCGTTGACCAGGAGGAACTTACCCGCCAATGCGTAGAGCGCACGCCGACCCCACAGCCGCTCGGGTGGCTCCAGCAGATGCGCGCTCGCGACGCGATAAATGCCGTCGTTTGGATCGAGCTCGGCGACCTCCACCACCAGGCGCTCCACATCCGTGGCGGTGAACAGCACCTCACCGAGGGGCCGCGTCCCCAGGCGGGTGAGGCGCCGCATCGCCCCACCTAGGTTAGCGAGCGGCAACAGGGTCCGGGCAAACACCCAGGGCTGCCCGTCGCAGAGCAGCTCTACCTCCCGAACCACGGCCTGCTCACCGGCCGGCAAGGCGAGCAGACGCCGTTCGCTCCCCAAGGGACGGCCCACGGACTGCCGAAGCAGGCGCACCCGGAACGGCCCCTGGCAGTGGGCGATCACCCGCCGGGTGAGCGACCCTCGCTCCCAGAGCCAGTCCCGGAGCTCGGCGGGAACCCGGTGCCGCGGGTAACGGCCCCAGTCGACCCAGCGAGGCTCACGCTCAAAGCTCGAAAGACGCTGGGACAAGGACCGATCCAAAGGCTGCGACGCGCGCATTATGGCATAGGCAAAAGCGGCAGCCGAGCGCAGTCCTCACACCCGCGCGTAGTCGCCACCTCGGCCCACCCAACGCTCGATCAAGGGCCCGGCCCGCTCGGGGAAGCGCTCCAGGATCTCGTCCGCCAGCCGCTGCGCCCGCGCCAACAGGGCTTGGTCGCGCCCCAGATCAGCGATCCGAAACTGCATCGCCCCCGTCTGGCGGGTGCCCAGCACCTCACCGGGCCCCCGCAGCTCCAGGTCTTTCTGCGCGATGACAAACCCATCATCGGTGTCACGGAGGATCGCGAGCCGGGTCTTGGCCTGCTCGGAGAGCGGCGGGTGAAACAGGAGCACACAGTGGCTCGCCGCCTCACCGCGCCCCACACGACCGCGCAACTGGTGCAACTGGGCCAGACCCAGGCGCTCGGGGTTCTCGATCACCATCAGACTGGCGTTAGGCACATCCACCCCCACCTCGATTACGGTGGTCGCCACCAGAAGCTCAAGGCGGTTGGCGACGAACTCCGCCATCACTGCTTCCCGCTCGGCGGGTTTGAGCCGGCCGTGAACCCGCCCGACGCGCAGGCCGGGCAGGCTCTCTGCCAGACGTTGCGCTGTATCCTCCGCGGCCTGGCACTGCAGCACCTCGGACTCCTCGACCAGCGTGCACACCCAGTAGGCCTGGCGTCCCCGACCGCAGGCCTCGCGCACCCGGGCAATCACCTCCTCGCGCCGACTGTCGGGCACCGCCACGGTGGTAACCGGCTGACGACCTGGGGGTCTCTGATCGATGACCGAAAGGTCGAGGTCGGCATAGGCGGTCATCGCCAGGGTGCGCGGGATCGGCGTGGCAGTCATGATGAGCTGGTGGGGAACCCGCCCGTCCACCGCCCCCTTCTCCCGCAGTTGCAGGCGCTGGTGCACGCCGAAGCGATGCTGCTCGTCGATGATGACCAGCCCGAGGTTGTGAAAGCGCAGCTCCGCCTGGAACAGGGCGTGGGTGCCCACCACCACCCTGGCCTCCCCCGCGAGGATCGCTTGCAGAACCCGCGCCCGCTCCTGCCCCTTGTGCCGCCCCGTCAGCCATGCCGGCACCACACCCAGGGGCACCAGCCAGTCGCGCAGACGGCCGAGATGCTGCTCGGCTAGGAGCTCGGTGGGGGCCATCAGGGCCACCTGGTGCTCAGCCTCCACCGCCTGCAGGCCGGCAAGGGCGGCCACCACGGTCTTGCCCGACCCCACATCGCCCTGCAACAGACGCAGCATGGGCTGATCGCGTTGCAGGTCCCCACTGATCTCGCCGAGTACCCGCTGCTGGGCCCCGGTCAGGCGAAACGGCAGCTGTGCGAGCAGGCGTTGGCGCAGACCGCCGTCTCCGGCGAGGGCCGGCGCGGCAAACCGCCGCCGCTGCTTGCGCATCCGCCGCAGGCTGAGCTGGTGGGCCAGTAGCTCCTCGAGCACCAGGCGCTGGCGCGCCGGGTGGGAGTCCGCGAGCAGCTCCTCCCAGGCGGTGTCCCGCGGCGGTCGATGCAGGAGCATCAGTGCCTCCCGCAGACCAGGGAGACCGGGATCGGCGTGCACCTCCACCGGTAGCCAGTCGATCACCGCCTCGGGCTCTTCCCCGAGCCACCCGAGCGCCTGGTCGGTGAGGTTCCGCCAGCTTCCCTGCTGCAGCCCTTCGGTGGTGGGATAGATCGGGGTCAGGTTATCGGCCAGGGGCGCTGGCCCCTCCAGGCTGCGATACTCCGGATGGACCATCTCGAGCTGGTAACCCGGACCAAGGCGCACCGCGCCAAAGCAACGCAACCGCAGCCCCGGGCGCAACCGCTCCGCCTGGTTGGCGGAGAAATAAAAGAAACGCAAGAGAAGCCGCGCGCCCTCGTCCTCCAGATACACGCGCAGCGAGCGCCGCCGGCCCGAGACAATCTCGCTGCCGACCACCTCGCCCTCCACCAGAACCTCGTCCTCTGGGCGCAGCTCGGCGATGGGCACGCAGCGCGAGCGATCCTGATAGCGCAGGGGAAGGTGGAAGAGGAGATCCGCGATCGAGTGGATGCCGAGCTGGGCCAGCCGTCGCTGTATCTGCGGTCCGACCCCACGCAGCCGCGCGAGCGAGGTCTCGCCCTGCTGTGCCAATTGATCCGCCTTTTCCACCCGCCCGCCGTTTTGGTCAAATAGCCGCTTTAGCCCATCGGCTCAGCGGATTTGAATAGAATCCCATGACAACGCAACAGACATTCGAGGTTACCACCCGCGGGCGGGGGACCTACGAGGTTACCGCGGAGGTAGAGCGGATCGTGCGCGCCTCCGGCCTCGCGACCGGACTGTGCCACGTGTTCTTGCACCACACCAGTGCGTCGCTGCTCCTGTGCGAGAATGCCGACCCCACGGTCCGCCACGACCTGGAGGCCTTCATGTCACGGCTGGTCCCCGATGGCGATCCGCGCTATCGGCATGATCTCGAAGGGCCGGACGACATGCCCGCCCACGTACGCAGCGTGCTCACCGGCAATCATTTGAGCATTCCCGTAAGCTGTGGCCGCTGCGCCCTGGGAACCTGGCAGGGGATCTACCTCTGGGAGCACCGCACCCAGCCACACAGGCGCCGCCTGACCGTGACCCTTCTTGGCTGAGGCCACCCCCTGGGGCGGCCTACACGACGACCTGCCAGCAGCCTCTCAGCCCAACATCCCCAACGTGCGCGGCAGCCACAGCGACAGGGCCGGCCAGTAGGTGATCAGCACGAGAAACACCAGCATGGTGATCAGCCAAGGGAGACACGCGATAGTGGTCTCCGTCATCCCCAGGCGAGCAATACCGCTGGCCACGTAGAGGTTGAGCCCCACCGGCGGGGTGATCATGCCGATCTCCATGTTCACCGTGATCATCACCCCGAAATGGATGGGATCGATGCCCAGCGCCATTGCCACCGGGAACAGAATCGGGGCGGTGATGAGGATGATAGAGGTGGGCTCCATGATATTGCCGGCGAGCAGGAGCAAGATGTTGACCACCGCCAGGAACCCCACCGGTCCCAGCCCCGTGTCCACCAGCCACTGCGCCAGCGCCTGGGGGATGTTCTCGTAGGTGAGCAGGAAAGAGAACAGCACCGCGTTGGTGATGATGTAGAGCAGCATGGCCGACATGTTGGCGGAGTCGAGCAGCACCTTGGGTACCCGGCTCAGGGGCATATCGCGATAGACGAACACCGCCACCAAAAAGGCGTAGACCGCGCTCATGGCGGCCGCCTCCGTGGGCGTGAAGATACCGGTATAGATGCCCCCCATGACGATGACGATGAGCATCAGGCCCCAGACGGATTCGCGGAAGGCGCGCAGTCGCTGGCCCCAGGGAACCCTCGCCAGGCGCGGGTAGTTGCCGCGGCGGGCACGCCACCAGGTGGTAAAGCCCAACATGCCGGCGAGCACGGCGCCGGGGATGATGCCGGCAATGAATAGCGCCCCCACCGAGGAGTTGGTCGACACCGCGTACATCACCATCACGATGGAGGGCGGGATAAGGATGCCGAGCGCACCGGATGAGGCGATCACACCGGTACCGAATCGGACCGGGAAGCCCTGCTTGACCATCGCCGGCAGCAGGATCGAACCGATGGCCACCACCGTGGCCGGGGAAGAACCCGACACCGCCGCGAACAGGGCGCAGGCCATTACCGCCGCCAGCCCCAACCCGCCGTACCAATGCCCCACCATGCTGGAGGCAAAGGCAATCATGCGCCGGGCTACCCCACCGTGGGTGAGAAAGTTACCCGCGACGATGAAGAAGGGGATCGCCATGATCTCGAACTTCTCGATACCGGTGAACAGCTTGAGCGCCACCGACTCGATCGGCACCTGGGTCATGGTGAAGAGGAACGTGAGCACGGTGAGGCCGAGCGAAATCGACACCGGCATGCCGGTGAGCATCAGGCCGAACAGCAGACCGAAGATGATGGCGGCGTTCATGGGCGGCCCTCCTCGTCACGCTTGGCGTGCGGATGTTGCTTCTCCCAGTCGGCCTCGGACAGACCGCCGTGGATGTGCTCGCGCTCTTCGGTCAGCTCGAAGGCCTCGCCGATCAGCACCTCCTCCTGCGTGCCGCCCACCTGGGACTTCTCGACCTCTTCCTCGAGTCCCTCGACGTGGGCGTGCTCGTGCTCCGGCAGATCGCCGGTCTTCCAGAACGACCAGGCCACCTGCAGAAAACGGAAGCACATCAGATAAGAGCCCAAGGGGATCGCCAGGTAGACGATCCACACGGGCACCTCGAGGTCCGGGGAGATGCTGTCGGTTTGGCTCATGCGCCAGACGAACTCGGCGCCGAAGGTACCGACCGTTCCGGTGAAGAGCGCGCCCGCCAGTAACCCGAAGAGCACCACCTTGGCGCGGAAGCTCTCCCGCAGGTTATTGATGAGCACGTCCACACCCACGTGGATGCCGGTGCGCACCCCGTAGGCGGCACCGAACTTGGCCATCCAAACGAACATGTAGATGCACAGCTCCTGGGCCCAGCCCAGATTGAACTGGAACAACCAGTCGTAGGTGGCATCCAGGCCCCAGTTCGCCGCGAAACCCAACGCGTAGCGGTGGACAACGGCGGTGAAGATCAGGAGCGTGGCCGCCCCGATGAGGAAGGTGATGAGCCATTCCTCCAAGTGGTCCAGGACTCGCATCATCGCGCCCCCTCCCGGAGATGGGCAAAAAACGGACCGGGGCATGATGCCCCGGCGATTCTCCTTGGCCTTCTTAGATTCAGAGCTTGCTGGCGTCGAAGCCGGTGGTTTGGTAGATCGACTGGATTAACTCCTTGCCGATACGGTCCTCCATCTCGCGGTGCACCTTGACCAGGACCTTTTTCCAAGCCGTTTTCTGCTCGGGCGTCAGCACCAGGACCTCGCTCTTACCACTCGCCTTCACCTTGGCGAGAGAGTCGTCGTTCTCCTGCTTGGCGATCTCGTTGGCAAACTTGGTGGAGTCCTTCATCGCCCCTTCCAGCGCGCTGCGAATGTCCGCGGGCAGCCCGTCCCAGAAGGCCTTGTTCACAATCACCGCATAGCCCAGGTAACCGTGGTCGGAGACCGTCACGTGCTTCTGCACCTCATACATCTTCTGGGTGTAGAGGTTGGAGGGGGGGTTTTCGGTGCCGTCCACCACCCCGGTCTGCAGGGCCTGATAGACCTCGGAGAAGGCCATGGTCTGGGGACTGGCGCCCAGCGCACGCATCTCGGCCTCCAGCACCTTGGAGGATTGGACGCGCATCTTGAGTCCGCGGAAGTCCTTGACCTCCTTCATCGGCTTATTGGCACTCATCACCTTGAAGCCGTTGTCCCAGTAGGCCAGACCGAGTATGCCTTTGGCCTCCAGCTTCTGCAGGATGGACTTGCCCACCGGACCCTCGGTGACCTTGTGGAGCTGATCGTAGTTGTCGAAGATGTAAGGCAGATCAAAGGCTTCGAACTCCTTCACCCCCAGCGGCCCGAACTTGGCCAACGAGGGCGCCAGCATCTGCACCGCCCCGAGCTGCAGCGCCTCCATTTCCTCCTTGTCTTTGTAGAGCGTGCTGTTGGGGTAGACCTCGACCTTCACCCGCCCCTTGGTGCGCTCCTGGGCCAGCTTGGCGAAATGCTCGGCGGCCTTGCCTTTTGGGGTATCCACCGCAACCACATGGCTGAACTTGATGACGATCGGTTCCTCGGCTTGCGCCG
>Ga0208980_10000790_pt1 | contig 18425 bp, 10 predicted proteins | sample WetSurMetagenome_3_FD_187993 | JGI IMG/M metagenome (GOLD analysis project Ga0208980, IMG submission 187993) | Wetland microbial communities from Twitchell Island in the Sacramento Delta, sample from surface sediment Aug2011 Site A1 Bulk (version 2) | ecosystem: Environmental > Aquatic > Marine... | reverse complement strand
TCAGAAATAAAACCTGTTAAGCAAGATATCATAAGGATTTATAATAACGATAATTCTGTCAGCTTGTTTTATAAGGGTATCTTATTGGTCAGATACACAGACAATCATACTGAACTCGCTCCGGTTGTACCAGCAACCTCACCCGGAATTATGGTGCGTAACGATGGCGGCATCTATGGCGGGACAGATGTAGCAGTCCCGATGGGCAATCCAAATCCTGCATATAACTCCAGAAATTCAGAACCAATGGAATATAACAGTTTTATATACTTTTCAGATACTTTGAAAGTATATAAGGACGGATACTATTATAAACCATATTCAATAACATTAAAAGGAGAAATGGCAAATCAAAGAATAGCAGATATGCTCCCTGATGATTATTTTCCGTACAAAAAAGTAAATAATAAGGAAGTTCCTATAAGCAGCAAAGAGAATATACCTGTTTTGGATTCTATAAAAACCGGATTGTCGAAACCAGCAGAGAAAGTCTATCTGCATATCGATCGGACAACATACAATTCAGGAGATGATATCTGGTTCAAGGCATATCTCATTAATGCCTCAACCAACATGCCTTCTGCCGGTATAACTAATCTACATGTTGAACTGATTAACCCGGATTTAAAAATAATTCAGAGTCGTACAATAAAAATAGAAGGTGGCATAGGGAACGGTGATTTTCATTTGACTGACTCTGTTTTTTCAGGCCGCTATAGAATAAGGGCATACACAAATCAGATGCTAAACTTTAATGATCCTTTCTTTTTCTACAAAGAAATATTAATCATTAACCCGTTTGATGAGGGTAAAGATCTGGTTAATGAGATCAGGTATGTTGGAAGCAAGCCTGAGATAAGCTTTTTTCCTGAAGGAGGCTCCCTGGTTGATAATATTCAATCCACTATTGCTTTTAAGGCTGTCAATGCTGATGGGAAGGGTTGTGATATCTTCGGAGACCTGTACTCTTCATCTGGCGAAATAATTACTTCATTTAAAAGTACTCACCTGGGAATGGGCTATTTTAACTTCACCCCGGTAACAGGTTTAAGTTATTATGTTATAGGTAAAAGTAATGACGGGTCATTATCAAAAACCGAACTGCCCGAAAGTTTCCCCAAAGGATTGACAATAAGCGTGTTTATTACACTTGATGGAAAGCTATTATTGACAGTTAAAACAAATGTGATAACACTTCCATCAGTTATTAATCGTGAACTTAACCTGGGCTTTTCTTCACGAAACCTTTTAACGCTCACAACTAAAATTAAAATCAATTCACTTATCAACAATTTCATAATACCCCTCGATGAACTTCCTGACGGTATCATCAGAGTTACACTTGAAGGAATTGAAGGGCTTCCTCTCTGTGAAAGACTTGTTTACCTTCAGAAGAACAATGATGTATATCTAAACGTGGCTACCAATAAAAAGGAATACAGATCACGAGAAAAAGTTTCAGCAACTATTTCTTTATCAGGCGATACGTCTATTACAAACGGTTCGTCTCTTTCACTCTCGGCAGCCGAAATGCAGTTTACAGACAGTTCTTTATTTTCAACCAATATTGTATCGAGTTACCTTCTGGAGTCAGATGTTCGCGGATTTGTTGAAGAACCCTCATACTATTTTGATCCTGTCAATAAGAACAGGTTTCCTTATTTAGATCTTCTTCTGCTGACACAGGGATGGCGTGATTTTCAGTGGAAATATGACTCAATAAAACCGTTCCAAAGGGAATCGGGATTTACAATATCAGGAAAAGTAAAAGCTGCTTTTGGTAATAAACCACTTGAAGGAGCAAAATTAAATATTGGAATATTCGGTAACAGCGCTAATCAATTCATGAATTCATTTACTGATTCAACGGGTGTTTTTAAGGTAATGGAAGTCGATATTACCGGACGGAATAACCTGTTTATATCCTCAACCGGGAAAAACGAAAGAGCTATCGGGAAGATATTTTTGGATTCGGCGTTATATAAACCTGCGAGAGTGGCTGATTTAGAACAATCTTATCATACAAAGCTTATAAGAACGGAGACTTACTCACTTTTCAGGCAGGAGGCAAGTTATAAGCTTGACATGAGAAAGAAATATAAATTAAGCGATACAATTAATGTGGGTGAGGTGACAATAACAGCTAAGAAAACTGACCCGCCGGAGATGATTAAAGTTCAGGAGAGCAGGCGGGTTTACGGAACACCGGATAAAGAACTTATTGTGACACCTGCAACGGAGAACTATGTTGGTGATGTTTTAAGTTTCATGGCAGGAAGGATTCCCAATGTAAGGGTAGAAAAGAATAATAGTCCATCACATCCTTACGATATTAAAGTTTTTGTAAGGAACTCTAAAGGTCCGGCTCTTATCCTGCTGGACGGTTTTCGTATTGACAGTACAAGTATTACCTCTGTTCTTACACTCCAGGTAAATATGATTGACAGAATTGATGTTTTGAATGCCTCGCCTCTCTATGGAATGAGTGGAGCTAATGGGGTTATTAATATAATCACTCGGGTAGGACTCAGAAGAAATCCTGTAGAACTGGGACCCAATTCGGCAAGTGTTATGATTAAGGGATTCGATGCTCCAAGAATATTCTATTCGCCAAGTCATGATTCTGATAGTAAATCAGCATATTTGCCTGATACCCGTTCCACAATTTTCTGGGAACCAAACATTACAGTTGCAAATAACGGTAAATCAACTCTCGAATTTTTTAATGCAGATAAACCAACAAAAATTAATATAACTGTTGAGGGTATTACTCCGGATGGAATACCGGTAACAGGCAAGACAAGTTATGAAGTGAAATGATTTATTGTCAAGCGGTAAGAGTTTAGAATTCATTGTTCAGTAACTTTTTCTAACCAGGGAGCACGGAGTTTCACGGGGTTAAACCGTGCTCTTATTCAGTGTTACTCTGTGTAACTCCGTGGTTAACAGGTTTTTCAACTCTCCCCATCACCGTTTCTCCCAGTCTCCCAGTCTCCCTGTCTCCCAATCTCACAGTCTCCCCGTCTCAGACAAGCAGCTCCATCTCCTCATCATCTCTCACCTCCATGAGCTTTCCATCATCGCACTTAATGGTTTTTGCAGAGAATTTCTTGAGGAGAGTGTAATTATGTGTTGCCACAACTACTGCTCTTCCGGTTTTGCTTATATCCATAAGAAGTCTTACTATTCCTTCGGATGTTTCAGGATCGAGATTACCGGTTGGTTCGTCGGCAAGAATTATATCAGGATCATTTAGAAGGGCCCTGCCGATAACAACTCGTTGCTGTTCGCCACCCGATAACTGGTGAGGCATCTTATAACCCTTCAGACCCAGTCCAACTTTCTCAAGAACTTCCCCGATACGTGTATCAATCTCTTTCTTGTTTTTCCAACCTGTTGCTTTTAAGACGAATTCCAGATTTTCATGCACTGTTCTGTCGGTAAGCAGTTGGAAATCCTGGAATACAATACCTATCTTTCTCCGGAGGTAAGGAATTTCCCTTCTTTTAATTTTTGAAAGGTTATAACCGGCAACAAGGCCAACACCTGATATTAGAGGGATCTGTGCATTAAGAGTCTTAATGAGGCTCGATTTTCCGCTGCCAACCCTGCCTACAAGATATATAAATTCACCCTTTCTTACACTCAGGTTAACATTGGTAAGAACAATATTATCCTGCTGCCATATAGAACAGTCAGTCAGCTCAATAATTACATCAAGTGGAAGATTTTCCTGCATTTCCCGGAATTTTAAACTGCAAAATAAGGAAAGAATTGATAATTAACATTTATATGTTGATAAAATCAGTAATAAAGGCCGGTTGCCGGCGTTTAATAGTTGTAATTTTACGATTGATCAGAATAAAGGCAGTTATTATATATGGCTTACAATTAGTAGATTATACGTTTTAAGGAAATATAAATGTAAATAATAGCTAAGAAGTAAAAGCCGAAAAAATATAGTTATGAACAGAAAAGCAAAGATCTCATCTGCATTCACCATAAACTTTGTGTCCCTTCGTGAAATACTTTATGTGCCTTTGTGGTTAAAAATATTTTACCACAAAGGGGCACTAAGGCTGGCACAAAGTACCACAAAGGAAAATCATTCACAAATCGGTATTGTTCTTCTGTCTTGTTTTATCTTCTTATTTTTAAGTACTTCTTTTACAGAGGTTTCATCTCAGGTTCCATTTACCAGCAGAGAGTTGGGTTCTGAATTCAACAGGGGAATGGAATTATTCAATAAAGAAAAATATCCTGCTGCTATCAGGCTTTTTGATTCATTTGTAAAGGGTAATGACAAATCAAATCAGACAGAAATATCAGAGGCTGAATATTACAGTGCAATTGCTGCCATAAAGCTTTTCAATGCCGATGCAGAATACAGAATGTTAATGTATATCTATACCCATCCTGAAAGCCCAAGAATAAATGAGGCAAGACTGGAATTGGGCGACTATTTTTACCAGAATAAAAATTACAGGAAAGCAGTTGACTATTATGAAACAGTTAACAGACAGGAGCTTAAGGGAGATAAACTGTCAGAGTATTTCTTCAGGTTTGGCTATTCACTTTATATAAAAGGTGATCAGAGCAAGGCTCTTCTTATGTTTTCTGAAATAAAAGATATTGATACAGAATATACCCCCCCGGCTGTCTATTACTTTTCACAGATCGCTTATGAGCAGAAGATGTATCAGACCGCTATGGAGGGATTCCTGAGGCTGAAAGATGATGAAACTTTTGGTGGTGTTGTTCCATTTTATATTGTCCAGATCTTGTACCTGCAAAAAGATTATGACGGCATTCTAAGCATGGCTCCGGGTCTTCTTAAATCTGCCGGTAAGGAAAGGGCTGTCGAACTGTACAGGTTTATAGGGGATGCTTATTACAACAAGGAAAACTATAAGGAGGCGCTTCCATACCTTGAGAAATATTCAACAGGAGCTAAAGCAAGCGCAAGGGAAGATAAGTACCAGCTGGGATATTGCTATTATAAAACCGGAGAGATAGATAAAGCAATTGCTCTTTTCCTGAACATAGGTGCAAAAAGTGACCTTCTCAGCCAGAATATCTGGAATATCCTTGGTGATTGCTATCTCCAGAAAGGCGATAAGAAACGTGCACAATTTGGTTTCGGGGAAGCTTCGAAACTGGATTATGATAAGAAGATAAAGGAGGAGTCGCTCTTTAACTATGCTAAACTGACATATGAATTGGGATATTCACCTTTTGGAGAGGCCATTGCATCTTTCCAGGAGTATATTGACCTTTACCCGGGATCGGATAGGATTCAGGAGGCATATGAATATCTGGTAGCTACATTCTTAGAGATTAAAAATTATAAAGCTGCTCTTTCCGCTCTTGACAAGATAGGGAAGAAGGAAAGCAGGCTGGAGGAAGCTTATCAGAGAGTTGCTTTTTTCAGAGGTCTGGAACTATTTAAAAACCTGGAGTTTGAAGCCTCTATTGATATGTTCGACAAATCTCTCAGGTACGAAAAATATAACAGGTCTATCAGAGCCAGATCAATCTACTGGAGAGCTGAAGCATGGTACAGATTAGGCTATTATGACAAAGCTAAAACTGAATATGAAATGTTCATGGGAATACCTGGTTCAATGCAGTTAAATGAGTATAGGCTTGTAAGATATAATCTGGGAAATACTCTTTTTAACCTTAAAGACTATTCAAATGCCTTGACCAACCTGAAAGCTTTTGAGACCGGGGCAACAGGTATTCAACCCGATGTGATGACTGATGCAAGGAACAGGATTGCAGACTGTTATTATATAACTACCAACTATCCGATGGCTGTCAGTTATTATGATAAAGTTATTGATTACGGGAACCAGGATGCTGATTATGCTATGTATCAGAAAGGATTTTCGCTGGGGCTCATGAATGATCATAAAGGAAAAGTGGAAGTACTCACATCACTGACACAGAAATACCCCACATCATCCTTTGTACCGAATGCAATATTCGAAAGAGGCAGGGCTTATCTTGTAATGGAAGACTATAAAAAAGGGGAAGCAGACTTCAATACTGTAATATCGGGTTACCAGTCGAGTCCGCTTGTACCTGTTGCTATGGTTCAGCTTGGACTTCTATATTACAACCTTGGCGAAAATGATAAAGCCATTACACAGTTTAAGAAGGTGATTGAGAACTTCAAGTCCACACCTGAGGCAAGAAATGCTATAACAGGATTGAGAAATACATATATTGACATGAATGATGTGGAAACATATTTTGCATATGTCAAAACACTCGATGGATACGCTGATGTAAACATGGCCTCCAGGGACTCACTGTTGTATAATTCGGGGGAAAACCTTTATATGTCTGCAAAATATGATAAAGCAACTGAAGTGTTTCGGAATTACCTCAATGAATTTCCCAATGGAAGTTTCAGGCAGAATGCTCAGTATTACCTTGCAGAATGTCTGAGATCAGCCGGTAACCTCGATGAAGCTCTGAAACTATATACTGAGGTCTCAGGTCAGCCAAATAACCAGTTCATGGAGCAGTCACTTATCGGAGCTTCATCTATCCTTTATGATAAAGAAGATTTTACCGGGTCACTTGATTATTTTGAGCGACTTGAAAAAGTAGCAACAAATGACGTAAATAAACAGATTGCTCTTAAGGGAGAACTGAAATCGGCCTATCAGGCAGGCGATGCCGGGAAGACAATTATTGTTGCAGGTAAAATTAATAGTTCGGGAAATATGCCTGAAGAGGTGATCAGGGAGGCTAACTTCATGAGTGCAAAGGCAAATTACAGTCTTAATAATTTTGATGCGGCACTCATAGATTTCAGAAAAGTCGCAAAGGAGGTAACCAGTATTGAAGGAGCTGAATCAAAATACAGAGTTGCCGAACTTCTCTATAAGAAAGGTCAGTCTGCAGATGCAGAAAAGATTATCACAGAATTTATAAACCAGAACTCGCCTCATCAGTACTGGATGGCAAGAATATTCCTCCTGCTTGCTGATATCAGCATTAAAAAGGGTGATACACTGCAGGCCAGAGCTACACTTCAGAGCCTTAAAGATTATTATTCTGTTGACAATGACGGGATACTTGATGAGGTTAAGGCTAAACTGGATTCTATCACTGATAATAAGTAAAGTGCGGTATTATAGACAGATAATCAGATTTTGGATAAAATTGAAAGTAGCATAAAAGTAATTGATTTGATATGATAAAAAGAAACCTAATTATAATAGTCTTCATAATACTATGCCTCTTTCCCGTCGCAGCACAGGTGAAAAAACAGGAGACAGGCATTAAGAGGGAGGTTACCCTGTATAATCCATACAAGCCATCTCTTCCTGAGACGAAAAAGAAGAGCTTTCTTCCTGATATGAAAGACACAATGAAGGTTAAACCTGATTTTCGTTATGATGTCAGGACAAAACCCTTTATTCCTGTTTATACAATAAGTCCGATAAAGGCTGCTTCTCTGCTTCCCGATCCCCTGCCGAAGCTTTACAAGAGTTTTCTGAATGTCGGTATAGGTAATTATTTTACTCCACTGGCTGAAATCAGTATTACCAATGAACGTTCCAAGAAAGGAACATTCGGATTTTATGGCCGTCATTTCTCAACCAATGGAAAGGTTATGCTGGATAATAATGATAAGGTTTTTGCCGGGTATATGGATAATGACGCTTCTCTCTTCGGAAGGAAGTTCTTCAGAAAAAGCCTTTTTGAAAGTTCATTGGATTTCACTCAGAAGACCAGGTACGCCTATGGGTATGCCCCCTCTGCAGGAGAGTATTCACCTGATAAGAAAGATATCAGATTAGGTTATCTTAATTTTGGTGGAAAAGTATCTTTATCCTCATTGACATTAGATTCTACAAGATTTGCATATGATTTTGACATGTACTATAATTATTTCTATAATGCAGAGGATCTTTTTCAGCATAATTTCGGGATCAATGGAATTATGGCAAAATCATATAAAGGATTTTATATAGGTTCAGGAATGACAATTGACTACTATAAGTCAGCTGACTCTATCTCGACTGACCCGGACTATATAATCTCAGTCAGTCCTTTTATGAAAAAGAGTACAGAGCAGTGGAATTTTAAATTAGGGTTGCAGGTATTAACTGACAGATCATGGAATCTTCACGTCTATCCGGATCTTGCTTTTGGGTTTAATATCGTTCCATCGTATCTCAGCTTTTTTTCGTCAATATCTGGAAGGCTGGAGAGAAATACTCCCCTGAAGATAATTTCTGAAAATCCTTACCTGGTAAGCAACCAATTCTCTTATGTCCCCAATGGATCTCTGTTCCGCCTGCCCGATACCGATCATAAAATTATTATTACTGCTGGTTTGAAAGGGAATACCGGACTGAAAGGAAATTATCTCGTGTCAGCTTCATTTTCTCAGATTAGTGATATGCTGTTTTATTCCAATTTAGTTTCTCCGGCAACTGTCACACCAACCGCACATGGGAACTATTTTTTACCAATTTCTGATATGGTCGATCTTTTTAATATTCATGGTGAAATGAGTGAGGCTATCAGTGAAAAAGTTACAATTAATGGAGTAGCTAATTATTATAGTTATAATACAGGAATTGAATATGCATGGAACAAACCAAACTGGGATGGGAAACTGGGTTTAAAATATAATCTCAGGGACAAAATTATTGCCGGTATGGAGCTGACAGCTATAGGAAAGCGCAAACTTGTTGTCAACGGAGATTTGCTAAGCGCCAAAGCTGGGTATACTAAGGAAAAAGTTGATATGCCAGCTCATTTTAATCTTAGTCTGAATGCAGAATACAGATACTCGAAAATACTTTCATTCTGGATGAAATTTGATAATATAACGACCAAACGATATTATGAATGGGCTTATTATCCTTCACAGAAGTTTCTTATGATGATTGGATTCACGTATAGCCTATAGTCTATAGTCTATAGTCTATAGTCTATAACCTTATACCTCTGCCATTTTTGCCCCCCATCCCCCCTGAAGGGGGGCTAATAATAGAAAAGTATTAAAGCCCCCCTGCCTACCGGCAGGCAGGCTTTAGGGGGTTGGGGGCAACCCAAACAGACATTTATTCACTGTTAATTTCTTCTTGAAAATTGTGGATTATTTTAATGATTATTTTGAAGAAAAACCGTTTTAAATCTGTATATTTGCCGGGATAATTAAAATTCATAATATCAATATTTTATAACAGGAAAAGTGACGTTGGTTCTGATGGCCCGTAGCGGTAAAAAAGGTATTCTGATTCATTACCAAAAAGACAAGTCTGACATCAGCTAATGGAGTCAATCCTGAAATGGATTGTACGTTTAACTATTGTGATTTATGAATATGATTTGATAAAGTAAATGTTGACATTAAAAATGGATGTAGAATGAGTGAGACGGAAAAAAAGTTGCAGGATAGTATTGATTACTCAGCAGATAATATTCAGGTACTGGAAGGTCTTGAGGCTGTGAGGAAAAGACCAGCGATGTACATCGGTGATATCGGAATAAAAGGATTGCATCATCTTGTTTATGAAGTTGTTGACAACTCGATTGATGAGGCTCTTGCAGGATTTTGCTCTAAAATAGATGTAATTATTCACGAGAATGGTTCTGTAACCGTGAACGATGACGGTAGAGGAATTCCAACCGGAATAATGGAGAAAGAGCAAAAGTCTGCCCTTGAAGTTGTTATGACTGTTTTGCACGCCGGAGGGAAGTTTGATAAAGATTCTTATAAAGTGTCAGGTGGTCTTCATGGAGTAGGAGTCTCTTGCGTCAATGCCCTTTCAGATCCTCTTTCAGTTGTAATTATGCGTGAAGGTCAGGTATTCAAGCAGGAGTACTCGAAAGGAAAACCAATAACGGGTGTTGAGATTATTGGTAAATCTGATAAATCAGGAACTTCAGTGACTTTTAAACCGGATGGCACAATATTCCAGACAACTGAATTCAATTTTGAGATTCTTGCTGCACGACTTCGTGAACTGGCATTTCTTAATAAGGGAATAGTGCTCTCGATAACCGATATGAGAGAGATTGTCGATGACGGAAATGGCGGTACAGCACGCTGCGAAGTATTTCATTCAGAACAGGGGCTTAAGGAGTTTGTTGAATATCTTGATGCTAACCGTGAAAGACTTATTGAGAAGATTATTCATATTACATATGATAAAACGGAGATTCCTGTTGAGATAGCACTTCAATACAATAACTCATTCTCTGAAAATGTTCATTCCTATGTGAATAACATTAATACGATTGAAGGTGGTACACACCTTGCCGGATTCAGAAGAGGGTTAACACGTACATTGAAAAAATATGCTGAAGATTCCGGTGCTACCTCTAAACTGAAATTTGATATAAATGGTGATGATTTCCGTGAAGGATTGACTGCCATTATATCGGTAAAAGTTCAGGAACCTCAGTTTGAGGGTCAGACTAAAACAAAACTCGGAAACTCGGAAGTGATGGGAGCAGTCGATCAGGCGGTCAGTACCATGCTTTCAAATTACCTCGAAGAGAATCCTAAAGATGCAAGGATCATTGTTCAGAAAGTGATACTTGCAGCAACTGCGCGCCATGCAGCACGTAAAGCACGCGAACTTGTACAACGGAAGAATGTACTGTCCGGTTCCGGACTCCCCGGTAAACTTGCCGATTGTGCAGACAGGGATCCATCTCATTGCGAGATTTACCTTGTCGAGGGCGATTCAGCCGGAGGAACCGCAAAACAGGGTCGTGACCGTAAGTTCCAGGCGATACTTCCGCTCAGAGGAAAAATCCTGAATGTGGAAAAGGCAATGCAGCACAGAATATATGAAAGCGAGGAGATTAAGAATATCTTCACAGCTCTTGGTGTAAACATAGGGACTGATGAAGACAGCAAAGCTCTTAATACTTCTGGACTGCGTTACCATAAGATAATAATAATGACTGATGCCGATGTCGACGGTTCTCATATTACAACGCTTATAATGACATTCTTCTTCAGATATATGATTGATCTTATCAAGGGCGGAAACATCTATATTGCAACTCCTCCTTTATATCTGGTCAAAAAGGGTAAATCGGAACGCTACTGCTGGACCGAAGAGGAGAGGGAAACCGCTGTCCTTGAGATGGGACAGGGGAAGGAATCATCTGTTGGCATACAGAGGTATAAAGGTCTTGGTGAAATGAATGCGGAACAGCTCTGGTCAACAACCATGAACCCGGAAACAAGAACTCTCAGACAGGTTACTATTGAGAGTGCCGCTAAAGCAGATCATATCTTTTCTATGCTTATGGGTGACGAGGTTCCCCCTCGCAGGGAGTTTATCGAAACACATGCAAAATACGCCAAAATTGATGTCTAAAAACTGATAAGTGCTGAGAGTAAATTTTGCTTTTATTCTGACCCTGATCACATTTTATCTGAATGCCCAGGATCCAGGTAAGATTTTAAATTCTGTTTTTGATGAGGCATTGACTGACAGGACTGCCTATTCCAATCTTGAATACCTTTGTAAAAACACAAAAGGAAGAATTGACGGGTCGCCAATGGCTGAGAAAGCCGTCGAGTTTACCTTTCAGTCTTTGATAGCTGCAGGTGCTGATAGTGTTTGGCTTCAGAAGGTACCTGTACCATCATGGGAGAGGGGCTTTGAGAGATGCCAGGTAAGCTCTTCTGTGAACGGTAGCCGGGAATTATCTGTTGCAGCCCTGGGACTTTCTGTTGGCACTTCTGAGAAAGGTTTAGTCTCGAAAGTAATTGAAGTACATGATTTTGAAGAGCTCAAGACCCTGGGAAGAAAAAGAATCGAAGGTAAAATTGTATTCTTTAACCGGCCAGCCGACAATAAATTGATTAATTCATTTTCCGGCTATGGCGGCGCGGTAAATCAGCGAACGCAGGGAGCATCTGAAGCCTCAAAATATGGAGCAATAGCTGTAATAGTCAGGTCAGCAACCCAGTCATTGGATGATTTTCCGCATACCGGTGTTACCCGGTATGAAAATGGGGTCGTAAAGATACCGGCTGTTGCAGTCTCTACATTGGGAGCTGAACTGCTGAGCAAGTGGCTTAAATCTGATTCATCTCTTAAAGTAAGTCTGATATCAACGTGTAAAAATAATCCTGACACATGGTCGTATAATGTTATTGGCGAAATACGCGGATCTGAAATGCCCGATCAATATATTACTGTCGGAGGCCATCTTGATGCATGGGATATAGCGGAAGGGGCTCATGATGATGCCGGAGGATGCGTTCAGTCGATAGAAATGATCAGACTTTTTAAGAAGCTTGCCATTAAACCAAAGCGAACAGTGCGTGCAGTAATGTTTATGAATGAGGAAATGTCCGGTACAGGAGGAAGAACTTATGCTGATGAGGCAAAAAAGAAGGGGGAGCTTCACTATGCAGCACTTGAATCTGATCGTGGTGTTATGAGTCCGCGGGGTTTTGGCTTTGATGCTGACGGAGTAAGGCTTGAAAAGCTTCAGACTCTGGCAAAATACTTTATACCCTATAATATAAGAGATTTCGATAGTGGCGGGGGAGGTTCGGATATATCGCCCCTCAAAGAGTTGGGAGCATTGCAGATTGGCTATATGCCTGATACACAAAGATATTTTTCATATCATCATTCCGCAAATGATACTTTTGAACAGGTAAATATCCGCGAACTGCAAATGGGAAGCGCCGCAATTGCTTCATTGATTTACCTCATTGATCTGCTGGATCTTTAGGATTTGCCTCTAAATCCACTAAAGCCTACCTGCCTGTTGGCAAGGGGAATTATTGATATCCAGACTTTTGTAAACCCATCTTGGGAGCATGGGGCAGAAATAATGGAAATTTAATAAATAGAGACTATTACAAAAGCAAGTACCACTTCAGGTCATAGCCACCAACCTAAAGATTGAATCGGAAAGATGCAGTTTACAAAAGTCTCCCCTCCTTCAAAAGTAGGGGAGAATATTATTACCTATAATTTCACTATAATAATTCGAACTGACTTTACTGATTTTCCATTTAATCGAGTACCAGACTCCTTAATTTGACGACTATTCCACGAAGGGGAGGCAGTTGATTATACTCCAAAAACTTTCCTCCTTATTTCAACAGCGTTATCCATACAGACCTCACTGCAGCAGAAACACCTGATACATTTACTGTCTGTCAATACAATATGGCTCTTTTTGCTGTGTAGTGGTTGTATCGCATTGACAGGGCAGATACTTATACATTTCTGGCAGGCAGAGCAATTTTCATGGATAAATACAGGTCTCCTTTCAAGTTTTTTCAGAGGTTTTATTCTTTTCATAACAAACTGGAGGGCAATGTTATTGCTGTGAGAAACAGGGATCCTCTTAAAGCCTTCTTTTATAATTGAATTTATTTCAGGTCCATCATATATTATATCGTTTTCTGACAGAAGCCATTTCTTTCTGAATAATGCGGTTCTGGAGGTTGGAACCATCATAGGATCATATCCTGCAACTCTGCTGGCTATCAAATCCAGGACAAGCGGATTTGTCGAACCGAGTAATAATCCGATCTCAACGGGTAATCCTTTTCCAGGACCCGGACCTTCCATGCCCATAATGCCATCCATAAGGAAATAATCAGGTGTAACTGCTTCATTAAGATCAACCAGGAACTCGCCAAATCTGTTTCTGTCCTGGTGAAGGGCATGTTGCTTTCCTTTGCTGAATCCAGGGACTAATCCAAGTGTGTTTTTTATCGCTCCCGTGAAATAAACCAGTTCATGGTTTTTGAACTTTGGAAGTGATATGATAAGATCTACCTGGTCAACTATAGCAGCAACTTTGATCTTCCTTTTCTTCAGCGTTTTCTCAATTGGATTGATTGTGAAATCAACCCAGGTGGCACCGGTTGTTTCACAAACCTTCCAGATACCGGATTTTTCACCTCTGAACCTTTGTGAATGTACAGCCGGGGAATCACCTACTAATACAGTTGCACCTTTTGATTGGAGAAAACGGACCATAGCCTCTACAACAACAGGATGAGTACTTATACATTTTGCAGGATTATCATCAGTGAGAATGTTGGGTTTTACCAGCACTCTTTTCCCCTTTACATCAGGTCCATCAGTCCTTATATATATTTCAGATATAAGATCAAAGACTTCATGGAGATCATATTCTCTACACTTTCTTACAGCTACCTTGTTGTTCATATATTGACACAGATAAAAAGTCTGCAAATATAGAACAATCATTGAAAGGATTTATTAGTACATCATTTATACAATATTATTTCTTTGATTAATTCTTCTATATTTGAAATAATAGTTTTGGAAGGTCCAGAAAAATTGTTAACAATTATGCTGAATATCATTTGTTTACCCGATTGTGTGGTGAAATAACCCGCATAACTTTTCACCCTTGTCATCGAACCGCTTTTTGCCTTTAATCTGGAATCAAAGGCCGGGTCACTGAAATAGTTTTTCAGTGTTCCTTCTTTACCAGCATCAGGCAGAGAGCTTAAATATTCTGGAAAATATCTTCCATTGGTTTTCATGTAGTACAACATATTTGTTAATTCCTTGGTGTTGATTGAATTAAGAGGGGAGAGACCACTTCCATCTTCAATAAACATCCCATCTGTCTTTATACCGGCATTGTTGAGAAAACCAATAACGACTTCAACTCCTGCAGAAGTTGATCCGGCACTTTTATATTTTTTCCCCAATTCCTTTATCAGATGCTCTGCATACATATTTACACTTTCGTGATTGAGTACTTCAATAATTTTCACAAGTGGAGGTGAGATAGTTTCCGTAATCGGGATAACTTTATCTGAAATATTATTTGCTTCCAGCCTCGAAGTTGTTGGTTCTCCGGAAACAAAAATACCTGCAGCCTCAAGCTTATCATTTATCATTTTTGCAATCAGACGCGGGGGGTCGGCGATCGAAGCTTTAAGCACTATATCTTCCATACTGACAGGAACTGATCCTGCAAGCCATCCATTTGTACTGTAAGGGGCGGCAAAAACATAACCCTCATCTGATGTTCCTGCAGCAACGAGCCAGTTTGAAAACTCGTATTTGCATTCATTTGGAACTATCTCTTTAATAAGTAGTTGTGAGCTATCAGATGAGGCTTTTAGATGAATTTCATATGTGTTATCAAAAACAGACAGCCCGTAGGCTCCGGCTCCGTAATAATTGCCGGCATCCTCCCAGAGCCATTTGGCAGGAACGGGCTGAAAGTCATAGTATGAATCGTCTGTTATTACTCTTCCTTCAATTTTCTTTATTCCAAGCTTTTTTACTTCCAGAACCCAGTCTGACATAAAATCTTTATAATAATCTGAGAAATAGTTTGAACCAAGGGCAGGATCTCCACCCCCCTTTATTACAATATCTCCTTTAAGCTTTCCTGATCGCCTGTTAATTTCCCCTGTATAACCGAATATGGTTCTGAAAGTATATTGAGGTCCCAGCAATTCGAGAGCAGCGGCTGATGTTATGAGTTTCATAACAGAAGCAGGAGTAAGGCTTTTATTGTCATTATATTTGAATACTGTTTCCCCGTTTTCCGCTTTGACAACACACAGAGAAACTGAGGCATGAGCCATTGAAGAGTCGGCAAGGAACTTCTCAAATGACTTTTCCTGGGAGAATGAACACAGTGTAATAGTTACAAATGAAAAGATAAAAAATATCCTGCACATTCTAAACTGGTTTGTTTTGTTCGATAGTGGATAGTAAGCCGCATGCAGCCTGAATATCAACCCCTCTGCTTGCTCTGATCGTAGTGAGGATGCCTTTGGCATTAAGAGCTTCCTTGAAAGATATGGTAGCAGAAAGATCAGGACTCTGAAACTGTGCCCCAGGTATCTGGTGAAAACGAATAATGTTTATACGGCATTTGATGCCATTAAGTATCCTGGCAAGTTCCTTTATATGTCGGGGAGTATCGTTCAATCCCTTAAACAGAATATATTCAAAGGAGATCCTTCTCTGGTTGTTAATCTCGAATTCTCTGATGATATCAAGAACCTCTTCAACAGTATTAGTACGTTGAATGGGCATAAGTTTTTTTCTCTCCTCATCAAACGGAGAATGCAGACTAACAGCAAGATGGCACCGGCTTTTCGCAAGAAATTCCTTTATGCCGGCAATCAGTCCGACTGTACTGACTGTTATACGCGTCGGACTCCAGCCATATCCCCATTCACTTGTGAGTATTTCTAGACTTTTCAATACTTCATTCAGGTTATCCAGTGGTTCACCCATTCCCATGTAAACCATGTTTGTCAGATTCAGGAATTCGGGCATACTCCTGAACTGGTTTAATATTTCATTGGTTGAGAGATTCCCCTGGAATCCCTGCTTCCCGGTCATGCAAAAGATACAGCCCATTTTACAACCGGCCTGGGATGAAACACATATCGTGGCGCGCTCATTATCAGGGATATATGCAGTCTCTATATATTTATCCTTTAGTACTTTATAAAGGTATTTCCTGGTTCCGTCAGAACTTTCCGATACATTGACAGGAGGATAAAGACCCACTTCATAATCAGTTGAGAGAATTTCCCTTGTTTTTTTCGACAGGTTCGTCATCTCCTCAATTGACTGAATTTCTTTTTTGTACAACCAGTCAGCAATTTGTTTTGCAGCAAAACCAGGTAATCCGATGCGCTTTGCAACTGCAATCAGCTCATTTAGAGTCTTTCCATATAGTCTTTCTTTCAGCATATTTTCTGGCGTTTTGCTTGGTTCTGGGTGCTTGTTTCTGGGTGCTTGTTTCTGGGTGCTTGGTGCTTGGTGCTTGGTATATTAGGTACCCAGTACCCAGAACCCAGTAACCAGTACCCAGCACCTTTAATTAAATCCATAACCTGCCTTCTGAAGATCTTTCAAAGATTTGAAAGGTTTCGGAGGTATCAGGTATTTATTTAGATGGTTATATATCTTCATCCTTATCTCTTTTGCCTCCATGTAATCCATTCTGTCAAATGAATGACCTCCCGGCATATCCTTGAAGATCTCATATTCGAAATTCTTTTTGCCATCGGCTTTAAGCGATTTAATGAGATGTTCCACTTCAAGCACATTCACATCCTCATCATTTGTATTAGTGTGGATTAGCAGAGGTGTATTCTGATATTTTTGTGTCTGCCATGCAGGCGATCTTTTGCGGTATTCCGCAACATTCTGATCAGCAGGCTTGCCTATCGGAGGCTGTTCGGAAAACAGATCACGATATTCCTGATCTTTATATCCCATCCTTGCTATCAGATCGCTGACAGGTACACCAGTAAAAGCAACCTTATAGTTCTGCGGATATTCAAAAATATTGAAAAGCGCGATGTATCCGCCATGGCTCCATCCAACTATACCTACTCTGTCCTTGTCTACAATTGAATAATTATCAATCATATACTGACGGCTGGCATCAACGTCCTGTATTTCAAGTCCTCCATAATCTATAATATTATACATTGCCGCTCCATATCCGGTCGATCCGCGGTATTCAGCTGCTGCGACAATATACCCCTGTGAAACCATCTCCCTGATTATGTGAGTATAGTACGTGTCGAAATTTGCATGAACTCCGCCATGAGGAAATACCAGCAGCGGAAATTTCTTCGACGGATCAGCATCTTTCGGAATGAAAATGTATGTCCAGAACTTGACAGGATTTCCTGCACCCTGACCTGTGGGATTTTTTTCTTTGGCCAGAGGAGGACCCGTTATAAATACCTTGTCAATAAATGCTATATCACCTACTTTGTTATACCACTGAACATCATCGATCTTTTTCTCAAGGATGTCAAACCTGTGGCTCAGTTCATCAAAATTGCCATTTACTTTATTGATAGCCTCCATTAATTCAATCGTTCCGGGTTGTGCTAAAGAAGTCCTTGACCCAAGAACGATTAAAGCTGAAATTAAAGTCAGTAATAGAATATTATTTTTCATATGTGCTTAAATTAAAATCTATTAATTGCCACACTAAGATTCACCGGGTTAATAACTTTTGTCTTTTTACTTTTATCTTTTATATTAAAGTCAACCTCAAACAGCACAACTCATACCTCCTCTTGATCTGACATTATTTGTGTCAAAATGTCCGTAAAGTACTGAAGCAATGGCAGACAATATGACACGAGTATCTCCTGAATTGCCTGGATTAAAAATACCTTCCCGGTTGTCAATAACTTTGTGGTCGTTGGCGGCTTCCCGATATTTGTTAAATTGAATTATCATTCTTGTTAAAGTGTTGTTAAATCTGCGTAAATTATTGAAGATCATCCGAAAAATGCATGATCTTTGTAAACAAAAGATTGTTATAAAGGTTATAAAGATATTAATCTTTTGCGAAGGCATAAAAATTGATTTTATACAACATTAAAAAGGACAGTTTAATTAAAAATGAAAAGT
>Ga0208980_10000789_pt1 | contig 18456 bp, 19 predicted proteins | sample WetSurMetagenome_3_FD_187993 | JGI IMG/M metagenome (GOLD analysis project Ga0208980, IMG submission 187993) | Wetland microbial communities from Twitchell Island in the Sacramento Delta, sample from surface sediment Aug2011 Site A1 Bulk (version 2) | ecosystem: Environmental > Aquatic > Marine... | reverse complement strand
CCCGGGCTTCGGCCCGGCCGCCGGCCGCGGCGATGGAGCCGGCCACGGCCTCGAGCTTGTCCTTCTGGACGTCGACGAGGACGACGGCGGCCCCTCCGTCCGCGAGATCGCGGGCGATGGTTTCGCCGATCCCTTGAGAGGCGCCGGTGACGATGGAGACTCGGCCTTCGAAGCGCTTCATGCGGCGGCTCCTCTCAGGGCGTGCTCGTAGCGGAGGATCTCGGCTTGGATCTTGGCCTGGACCCCGTTGGCGACGAACTCCCGGGCCAGGCCGATGGCGTTGCGGACGGCCGCCGGGTTCGAGCGCCCGTGGCCGATGATACAGACCCCGTCGACGCCCAGGAGCTGGGCGCCGCCGTATTCGGAATAGTCGACCTTCTTATAGACCTTCTTCAGATGCCGCTTCATGAGGAGGTACCCGAGCTTGGCGAAGATGTTCTTGGTGATCTCGTGGCGAGCCATGGACATGACGCTCTGGACGACCCCTTCGGAGACCTTGAGGGCGACGTTCCCGGTGAAGCCGTCGCTGACGACGACGTCGGCGACGCTGGTGAACAGGTCCTTGCCCTCGATGTTGCCGATGAACCGCACGGGCGCTTCCTGGAGCCGGTCGAAGGCCTGCTTGACCAGGTCGTTCCCTTTGCCCTTCTCTTCGCCGATGCTCATCAGCCCGACCCGCGGGTCCTTCAGGCCGACGACGGCCTCCATGAAGATCTTGCCCATGAGCGCGAACTGGACGAGGTTGTGCGGCTGGCAGTTGGCGTTGGCCCCGACGTCGAGGAGCAGGGTCTTCCCGTCCACGCCGGGGACGAGGAGGGCCAGGGCCGGCCGGTCCACGCCCTTGATCGAGCCCAGGACGTCACGGGAGATGTAAACGACCGCCCCCGTGTTGCCCATGCTGACGAAGGCGTCGGCCCGGCCGTCCTTGACGAGCTGGGCGCCGACCCGGATCGAAGAGGCTTTTTTCTTGCGGAAGGCGAGGAGCCCCTCGGCCATGCCGATCTCCTCGGGCGCGTCGACGATGCTGACGCGGGGATCCAAGGGCCCGTGCTTGCCTGTTTCCCGGCGGATGGCGCTTTCGAGACCGACGAGGAGGATGTCGACGCCGAAGTCCGCGGCGGCGTTCAGGGCCCCGGGCACCGTGGCCTTGGGCCCGATATCTCCCCCCATCGCGTCGACGGCGATTCTCATGGTCGCCGGCCGGATCAGTCTTCGGTCCCTTCCGTCACCTGCCGTCCCTTGTAGTACCCGCACTCGGGGCAGGCCCGGTGCGGCAGCTTGGGATTGCCGCATTTGGCGCAGACGGAGAAGGTCGGCAGGGTCAGGCCGTCGTGGGCTCGGCGCTTCCCTTTTCTCGTGGGCGAATGGCGTCTCTTTGGATTAGGCATTTAACTCTTGTCTCTCACGGGAAATATGATCTTGTTCCAGTTCGAATCGGGCTCCTTCACCTGGCAGGAGCACTTGGCGTCGCGGATGAGCTCGCCGCAGACGGCGCAGAGGCCCTCGCAGTCCGGCGCGCACAGGGGCTTGGCCGGGAAGGTCAGGTTCAGCTGTTCGAGGACGACGGTCCGCAGATCGAGCTGGCGGCCGGCGTAGAACATCTGGTCGATCTTCTCGTCGGACAGCTCCTCCGAAAGGGCGTCGATGTCCTCGGGCAGGTAGACCAGGTCGAACCGGCTGGCCACCGGGAACTCGAAGGGGGTCAGGCAGCGGGAGCAGACGAAGCTCAGCCGGGCCGTGACCTCGCCCTGAACGAGGATCTCGTCGCCGATCAGCCGGACAGTGACGTCGGCGTGGGCCGGCTCGAGGAAGACGGCGTTCTCCTCGACCAGGTCCAGGCCCAGGAACTCGAAGTCCCTGGAAAGGCGGACGCCCTCCTTCGGCACGCGGTCGAGATCGATCAACATGGTCGTGTCCAAGTCATTACCTCGTCAAAATATCAACTTATTATACCAACCGGTCCCCGCTTGTCAAATGACCCGGCCCGCCTGGAACGGCCATTTCCCGGGCTTGAACGGGGGAGCCGGATGCGTATAATGAGGCCATGGGCGGGTACGACACGCGAGTGGATTTCAAGGGCGAGGCCTATATCGTCCAGACCCAGGACAAGGGGCCGGGCGCCCAATACATCGAGTCCCTGATCTACCGGTCCGGCCGGCTGCTGGCCTCGAAGCGGTCCTTCTACACGGCCTTCCTCGGCCTGCCGGACGCCGCGGACCGGATCTCCCGGTCGATGGAGGAGCAGCACAAGACGATCCTCGGCCAGATCGTCGAAGGCAGGTACGACTGAGCCCGCCGCGTCTTTTTCTCATCGACGGCCACTCCCTCCTCTACCGCTCCTATTACGCCATCCGGAACCTGGCCAATTCCGCCGGCTTCCCGACCGGCGCCATCTTCGGTTTCGCCGCCTCCCTGCGCAAGCTCATCGACGCGGAGAAGCCCGATTATCTCGGCGTCGTGTTCGACGTCCAAGGACCGACCGTCCGCCACGAGGAGTACGGCGAATACAAGGCCCATCGCAAGCCCATGCCCGACGACCTCGTCGTCCAGGTGCCCAAGCTGAAGGAACTGCTCCAGGCCCTTCGCATCGCCACGGCCGAGTTCCCCAGGTACGAGGCCGACGACGTCCTCGCCTCTCTGGCCGCCCAGGCGGCCGCGAAAGGCCTCCGGACCATCGTCGTGACGACCGATAAGGACCTCCTCCAGATCGTCGACGATTCGACCTCCGTCTGGAACCCGTCCAAGGAGAGGACCATCGAGGCGGCCGACGTCCGGGAGCTCTTCGGCGTCGAGGCCGACCGGGTCGTCGACGTCCTCGCCCTCTGGGGCGATCCCACGGACAACGTCCCCGGCGTTCCCGGCATCGGCGAGAAAACGGCCAAGGCGCTCATCCGGGAATTCGGCTCTCTCGACGCTCTGCTCGGCCGTCTCGACCAGATCAAGAATCCCCGGGTCCGGGAGAAGATCGCCCAGAACCGGGAACTGCTCGAGCTCAGCCGGCGCCTGGTCACCGTGTGCCGCGGTCTGCCGCTCGAGCTCGACCTCGACCGCTTCATCGTCCAGGAGCCCGACGAGAAGGAGGCCGTCCGCCTCTTCGGCGAGCTGGAGTTCTCTTCGCTCCTTCCGGAATTCCTGAAGCCAGCCCGCCCGGTCGGGAAGGACTTCCGGACCATCCTCGACGAGCGGGAGCTCCGGGACCTGGCCGCCCGCATCGCCGAGGCCGGCGCCGTGGCCCTGGACACCGAGACGACCTCGCCGGCCCCGACGCGGGCCCGGCTGGTCGGGTTGTCCTTCTCCCTCCTCCCCGGCGAAGCGTTCTATGTCCCGGTCGGTCACGATTACCTGGGCGCCCCGGCCCAGGTTCCCAAAGACCGCGCCTTGGACATCCTGCGCCCCGTCCTCGAGGACGAGAAGGTCCTGAAGACGGGCCAGAACATCAAGTACGACCTCATCGTCCTCGAACGCGAGGGCGTCCGCCTGCGCGGCGTCTGCCGGGATACCATGGTCCTGTCCTACCTTCTCGAGCCGAACTGGGGCCGCCACGGCCTCGACAAGTTGGCCCTCCACTATCTGCGCGAGACCAAGGCCCCCTACGAGGAGGTCGCCGGCAAAGGCAAGAACGAGCTGACCATGGACAAGGTGGCCGTCGAGCGGGCCGCCCCGTACGCCTGCCAGGACGCCGCCCTGGCCTGGGAGCTCGGCGAGGTCCTCTGGGACAAGGTCCGGTCGCGGCGGCTCGACCGTCTCTACGAGGACATCGAACGGCCCCTCGTGGCCCTGCTGGCCCGGATGGAGGTCGTCGGCGTCCGGGTCGATCCCAAGGTCCTCAAGGCCATGTCGAAAGAGCTCGCGGGCGAGCTCGGCCGCCTGGAAAAGGAGATCCACAACCTGGCCGGGGGGGCCTTCAACATCAACTCCCCGCGCCAGCTGGCCGACGTCCTCTTCCACAAGCTCGGTCTGCAGGCCGGCCGCCGGACCAAGGTCACCAAAGGCTTCTCGACGTCGACCGACATCCTCGAAGAGCTGGCCGCCGTCCACCCGCTGGCCCGCCACGTCCTCGATTTCCGGCAGATGGCCAAGCTCAAGTCGACCTACGCCGACGCCCTGCCTCAGCTCATCAACCCGGAGACGGGCCGCATCCACACCTCATACAATCAGACCGTGGCCTCGACCGGGCGGCTGTCTTCGAGCGATCCCAATCTGCAGAACATCCCCGCCCGCGGGCCCTGGGGCACCCGCTTCCGCCGGGCCTTCATCCCGGACGAGGGCCACGTCCTCCTGGCCGCCGACTACTCCCAGGTCGAGCTGCGCGTCCTGGCCCATCTCTCCCAGGACCCGACGCTCATCGAGACTTTTCTCGCCGATCGGGACGTCCACGAGGAGACCGCCCGGCTCGTTTTCGGCGAAGCGGCCGGCGAGGACGCCCGCCGGCGGGCCAAGATCATCAACTTCAGCATCATCTACGGAGCGTCGGCCTTCTCGTTGGCCCGCGAGCTGGGCACGTCCTCGGCCGAGGCCCAGAAATTCATCGACCGCTACTTCGCCGAGCGGCCGAAGGTCCGGGAGTACCTCGACCGGGTCGTCGACGAGGCCCGCGAGCGGGGCACCTCCGAGACGATCTTCGGCCGGCAGCGCCAGGTCCCCGAGCTGCGGGCGCCCGACCGGGCCCTCCAGCAGGCGGGCCGGCGCATCGCCCTCAACAACCCGATCCAGGGTTCCGCGGCCGACATCATCAAGGTGGCCATGCTCCGGGCCGCCGGCGAGATCGAGCGCCGGAAGCTGCAGACGCGGATGATCCTCCAGGTCCACGACGAGCTCGTCTTCGAGGTCCCCGAGGCCGAGAAGGCGGCCGTGGAGCCGCTCGTCCGCGAGGCCATGGAAGGCGCGGCCGCCCTGGCCGTGCCCCTCCTCGTCCGCTTGGGATTCGGTCCGAATTGGGCCGACGCCAAGTAGCCCTTCCGGCCGCTTTACTCGACCTCCCCCGTATGCTATAAGCCGCAATATGGCCGGCCAAGAAACGCAGATGTTCCTCTATTTTTCAGAGCTCCTGGGCCGGCCCGTCCTGTCCTCCGGCGGCGCCCGGCTCGGCCGGACGGCCGACCTCAAGGTCCACCTGGGCGAGCTTTATCCGAGAGCGGGAACGCTCGTCATTCGCCGCCGCTCGGACAAGGCGCCGCGCTGCCTCGATTGGGGCCAGATCGAGAGCCTGGGCGGGAAGGCCGTCGTCCTCCGGCCCGGCGCCGAGCGCGGGCTCGCCCCGCTCGAGGTCGGGCCCGCGGAGATCCTCGTCCGCGAGGACCTGCTCGACAAGCAGGTCGTCGATACCCACGGCGCCCGCATCGAGCGCGTCAACGACGTCCACCTCCTCATCGTCCACGGCGAGCTCCGGATCGCCCACGTCGATTTCGGCATTCGCGGCATTCTGCGCCGGCTCGGCTGGCTCCGCCCGATCGACGCCTTCTGGGGATGGCTTTTCGGCGGCCGGATCGCCGACAAGCTGGCCTCGTGGAAGTATGTTCAGCCCCTGGCCAGCGATCCGAAGCGCAACCTCAAGCTGAACGTGACCCTGCGCCGCATCCATGATCTCCATCCCTCGGACATCGCCGACATCATCGAGGATCTCGACCGGGCCAACCGGTCGTCCGTGTTCCGCGCCCTCGACACCGAGACCGCCGCCGAGACCCTCCAGGAGGTCGATCCCCGGCTGCAGCTGTCCCTGATCGAGACGGCCGCGCCCGAAAAGGCCTCGGACATCCTCGAATCCATGGAGCCGGACGAGGCCAAGGAGTTCCTGGCCGAGCTGCCCGAGGAGAAGATGGAGACCCTGATCGGGACCATGGAAAAGCCCTTCCGCGAGCGTGTCGAAGGCCTCCTGCGGTACGAGGAGGGCACGGCCGGCAGCATCATGACGACCGACTTCATCGCCCTCGACCGCGACCGGACCATCGCGGACGCCGTCGAAGCCTTCCGGGCCGTCCTGCATCCCTTGGAGACGGTCGCCTACATCTACGTGACCGGGGAAGGCCAGAAGCTCGCCGGCGTCGTCACCCTTCGACACCTCCTGCTCTGCGGGCGGGAGGAAAAACTGGGCGCGCTCATGAACCCCCATGTCGTCACGGTGGAGACCGGCGACGCGGTCGGCGCCGTCGCCGACGTTTTCAACAAGTACAAGTTCCTGGCCGTGCCGGTCCTGGACGACCAGCGGACGGTCCAGGGCATCATCACTCTGCAGGACATCGTCCAGGCGACGGCCGAGGAGCTCTAGGCGGGGGACGGAGCATGATCAAAGACGTTCTCGGGCGCCGCTGGAAGAGCTTCCTCATCTTCCTGGCGGTTATGGGCCCGGGCATCATCACGTCCAACGTCGACAACGACGCCGGCGGCATCGCCACGTATTCGATGGCCGGCGCCCACTTCGGCAACGGCCTTCTCTGGACCCTCCTCCCCGTCATGCTCGTCCTGATCGTCGTTCAGGAGATGAGCGCCCGGATGGGCGTCGTCACCGGCAAGGGGCTGTCCGACCTCATCCGCGAGCGCTTCGGGGTCCGCCTCACGGTCTACCTGCTCCTCGGCATCCTCCTCACCAACTTCGGCAACATCATCGCCGAGTTCGCGGGCGTCGCGTCCAGCCTGGAGGTCTTCCACGTCTCCAAGTTCGTCTCCGTCCCGCTGAGCGCCCTGCTCGTCTGGCTTCTCGTCGTCAAGGGGACCTACCGGTCGGTCGAGAAAATCTTCCTCTTCGCCTGTCTGTTCTACGTGACCTATATCGTCTCGGGCTTCCTGGCCAAGCCTGATTGGGGCGTCATCGGCACGAGCCTGGTTCGGCCGAGCCTGGACTTCTCGCCGGGCGCCCTGGGCATGGTCATCGGGCTGGTCGGGACGACCATCGCGCCGTGGATGCAGTTCTACCTCCAGGCCTCCATCGTCGAGAAGAACATTCCCGTCCGCGACTACAAGCACGCCCGCCTGGACGTCATCGTCGGGAGCGTCATCGTGACCGTCGTGGCCGGCTTCATCGTCCTGACCTGCGCGGCCACGCTCTTCAAGGCCGGCATCCGGGTCGAGACGGCCGCCGACGCGGCCCTGGCCCTCAAGCCCCTGGCCGGCCGCTACTGCGCCGCCCTGTTCGCCTTCGGCCTTCTCAACGCCTCGCTGTTCGCGGCCTCCATCCTGCCCCTGTCGACGGCCTTCATCATCTGCGAGGGCATGGGTTGGGAGAACGGCCTCAACAAGCGGTTCTCCGAGGCCCCCCAGTTCTACGGCCTGTATACCCTGCTCGTCTTCGCCGGGGCCGGGATCATCCTGCTGCCCCGCATCCCCCTGTTCCGGGTCATGCTCGTCTCCCAGGTCGTCAACGGCTTGGTGCTGCCGGTCGTGCTGGTCTTCATGCTGATCCTCATCAACAGCCCGAAGCTCATGGGGGAGCACCGGAACGGGAAGGTCTTCAACGCGGTGGCGTGGGTTACGGTGGCCGTCCTGGTCGTCCTGACGGCCGCCTACGCCCTGGCTTTTGTGGGCTGACCGGCGCTTTTTTAGAGGGGCTTCTGGTAGGCCCGGTATTTCTTGTAGATGACGCCGCCCATGCGCTCCATCTCGGCCCGAACCTTGACGTTGGCTTCCATCTCGTGATGGGTGTCCATCATCTCCATGCCCGCCTCCGACGCCGAGAGGATGGTCTTGACCCCCATGAGAACGTCCAGCCCCTGGCCCCGGTAGGATTCCTTGACGGCCCCGAGGAGAAGGTCGAGCTGTTTCGTCTTCTTGGCCGCGCGGAGGACGTGGATGAATCCGAAGGGCAGCAGCCGGCCCCGGGCCTTGCGGATGCCCTCGGTCATGTCGGGCATGGCGATGATGAAGGCCAGGACCTCGCCGTCCTTGGTGATGACCTTGACGAAGCGCGGGTCGACGACCGGCAGGTAGCGCTTGGCCAGATCGTCCATCTCCTCATCCGAGAGCGGCGTGTAGCCGTAGATGTTCCCGGCCACGTACGTCTCGTTCATGAGGCTGAGCACCGGCCGGATCCAGCGCTTGAGCTCCTTGCGCGTCTTGAACTCGATGATGTCGAAGCTGCCCCGCCGGACGGCCCGCTCGTAGATCTTCTTGTAGAACTCGGGCGGCTCCTTGGGCACTTCGAGCTTGTACACGAACCAGTCGTTGTCCTTGGCGTAGCCGTCCTCGTCGAGCCACTTCGGCATCCACTCGAAGTTGTAATAGGTGGCGATGGTCGCCCGGTGCTCGAAGCCCTCGATGAGGAAGCCCTCGGGGTCCTGGTCGGAGAAGCCGTAGGGGCCGATGATCTTGGTCATGCCCTTGGCCCTGGCCCAGGCCTCGATGTGCCGGAGGATGGCCGTGAACGCTTCGCGGTCCTCCATGACGTCGAAGTAGCCGAACCGGGCCGTCTTCTCGTGGCGGTACTCGTTGTAGCGCCGGTTGATGATGCCCATGGCCCGGCCGACCGGCCGGCCGTCGCGGAAGGCCAGGAGGAGCGCGGCGTCGCAGTAGCCGAAGGCCCTGTTCTTCTTCCGGTTGAAGTATTTCCAGTCGTCCATGTAGATGGGGTGGACCCAGTTCGCGTGGCCGGCGTGGATCTTCTCCGGCAGATAGATGAAGGTCTTCAGGTCCTTGCGGGACGCGACCTCGCGGATCTCAATCGCCATGCGTCACCTCGTCGTCCGGATACGTCCTTTCATCTTATCCCCTTCCGCCGGTCCGGGTCAACTGCCGGAGCGGACCGGGGTCTGCAAAAACCTGTTTATATATTGAGGACGCTCTGTGGATATCCTTGACAAGCCCTGGGACCATTAATATACTGAGCCCTCTTTATTAAGGAAGGCAACCCGTCCCCATGAACGTCGAAACAACCGTTCTTCTCACGGTCCTCGTCCCCATCCTCGGCTCCTTCGCGGCGCCGCTGGCCGGCCTCGCCGGGAGGCGCGTCCGCTCGGTCTGGTCCGTCCTGATCGGCGGCGCGACGGCCGTCTTGCCGCTGACCCTCCTCCCCTTCGCTCTGCGGGGAGGGGAGCTCGTCATCCGCAAGACGCTGGCCCTGGGCTTCGACTTTATCCTCATCGTCGATCCCCTGTCGGTCTTCATGGCCGCCGTGTCCTCCCTGATCGGCTTTCTCATCGTCGTCTATTCGCTCGGCTACATCCGCCACGAGGAGAACCAGAGCGAGTATTACCTGATGGTCCTGCTCTTCATCGGCGCCATGATGGGGCTGGTCTTCTCGGGGAACCTCGTCTTCATCTACCTCTTCTGGGAGATCATCGCCATCGCCTGCTGGCGCCTGATCGGGTTCTATCGCGAGCCGGACCACGTTCGCAAGGCCGACAAGGCCTTCCTGCTGACCTTCTTCGGCGCCGTGGTCATGCTCCTGGGCTTCATCCAGATCTACGGCGTCACCAACACCTTCGATATCACGGCCATGCGCGGCACGCTCGTGCCCGGGACGGCCGTCCTGCTCATCCTCTTCGGCATGTTCTCGAAATCGGCGACCGTGCCCCTCCACACCTGGCTGCCGGACGCCGGCGTCGCGCCGACCACGGTCACGGCCCTCCTCCACGCCGCGGTCCTGGTCAAGATCGGCGTCTACGCGTTCGCCCGGCTGTTCATCTACACCTTCCGCCTGCCGGACGGCTGGCAGCAGGCCTTGCCCATCATCGTCATGGTCTCGAGCCTGGTCGCGGCCGGCGCGGCCGCGGTCGAGAACGACCTCAAGAGGATCCTGGCCTACTCCACGGTCAGCCAGATCGGTTACATCTTCCTCGGCTTCAGCATGATGAACGCCGCCGGCGTCTCCGGGTCCCTCCTCTTCATCCTCATGCACGGACTGGCCAAGGCCGGGCTCTTCCTGTGCGCCGGCATCGTCATCCACGCCGTCCACACCAAGGACATCCGGGAGATGGGCGGCCTCATCAAGACCATGCCGGTCACCGCCGTGGCCTTCCTCGTCTGCGCCTTCTCCGTCATCGGCATCCCGCCCTTCGGCGGGTTCTTCTCGAAATTCCTGGTCATCCTCGGCACCGTCCAGGCCGGACGCGTCTGGGTCGCCGCCCTGGCCCTGTTCACGGCCGTCCTGACGATGTATTACCTCTTCAAGGTCTTCTCGCTGGTCTTCCTGGGTGAAGCCAAGCATCCGGCCCGCGAAGGGACCAAATCCATGGTCTATGTCGTCGCCCTCCTGGCCGTCCTCAGCCTGGCGGCCGGCCTCTTCGTCGCCTGGCCGATGAAGCTCACGAACATCGCGACGACGCAGATGAGTTGGTGGCTCCGATGACGCCCAAAATGCTCCTTCTTCCGGTCCTCGGCCCGGCCGTCCTGGCCGTCGTGCTGCTCCTGCTTCCCCGGACGCTCCGGCTCCTCCGCGACGTCCTGGCCGTCGGCGGGGCGGCCGCTCTCGTCTACGAGGCCTTCGCCCTCTTCGCCGTGAAGGACCTGCGCTTCACCGTTCCCTGGCTCGGCTTGGGCATCGACTTCGACCTCCGCCTCTACCATTTCTCAAGCTTCATCCTGATCGCCCTGGCCGGGTTCCTCCTCCTGATCGCCCTCTATACCACGGTCAAGATGAAGGACGCCCCCCGGGGCCGGGAATTCATGGCCTACATCTTCCTGACCGCGGCCTTCGCCAACGGCGCGGCCCTGGCCAACAACTTTGTGCCTCTCGTCTTCTTCTGGGAGGGCCTGCTGGTCACCCTTTACGGCCTGATCACGATCGGCGGCCGCCCCGCCTCCGGCCGGACGGCCGTCAAGGCCCTGCTCATCAGCGGCTTTTGCGACTTCGCGATGATCCTGGGCATCGGCCTGCTCTGGACCGTCTCCGGGACGGCGACCATGTCGGAGATCTCCGTCGAGCCGACCGGCCTGGCCGCCGCGGCCTTTGTCCTGATGATGATCGGCGCGGCCGGAAAGGCCGGCGCCATGCCCTTCCACACCTGGATCCCCGACGCCGCCGTCGACGCGCCGGTGACCTTCATGGCCTTCCTGCCGGCCGCCTTCGAAAAGCTTCTGGGGATCTACCTCCTGGCCCGCATCTCGCTGGACTTCTTCAAGATCCGGCCGGGCGGCGCCATGTCCATCCTGCTCATGATCGTCGGCGCGGTGACCATCGTCCTGGCCGTCCTCATGGCCCTCGTCCAGAAGGACCTCAAGCGGCTCCTGTCCTACCACGCCGTCAGCCAGGTCGGCTACATGGTCCTCGGCATCGGCACGGCCATCCCCATCGGCATCGCCGGCGGCCTCTTCCACATGATCAACCACGCCATGTACAAGAGCGGCCTCTTCCTGAGCGCCGGCTCGGTCGAGCACCGGGCCGGGACGACCGAGCTCAAGAAGCTCGGCGGCTTGCGCCGGGACATGCCGCTCACGGCCTTCGGCTTCACGGTCTGCGCCCTGGCCATCTCGGGGGTCTGGCCGCTCAACGGCTTCGTCTCCAAGGAGATGGTCTTCCACGGCGCCATCGAGACCGGGTACACGGTCTTCGCCATCGCCGCGTGGGTCGGGGCCATCTTCACCTTCGCCTCGTTCCTGAAGGCCGGCCACGCCGTCTTCTTCGGCGAGCGGACCCGCGAGGTCCCGGAAGTGCGCGAGAGCCAGCCGGCCATGGTCCTGCCCATCCTGGTCCTGGCCGGGCTGTGCATCCTCTTCGGCGTCTACAACAAGCTGCCCCTGACCCTGTTCATCCAGCCCATCCTCGAGGGCCACGTCGCAGCGGGCGCGCATCTCGACTTCACCAGCCACGCCCTGGCGGTCTTCAACCCGATCGCCCTCATCTCGATCGGCTGTCTGGTCCTGGCCTTCCTGCTGCACCGCTACGGCTTCCGGAAGTTCGGGAAAGCCGCCCTGGCCTCCGAGCCCGTCCACAACCTGCCCGTTCTCCACAAGGCCTACGACCTGGCCGAGCGCCGCGTCTTCGACCCGTACGAGCAGGGCGTCAAGGTCCTCCAGGGGCTCTCGACGGTCCTGTACAAGGCCGTCGACCGGCCCATCGACTTCGTCTTCGAGAAGATCGTCACCGTCACCGGCGCCAAATTCACCGGCATCCTGAAGAAGGCCCACAACGGCCATTACGCGAACTACCTGGCCTGGTGCCTGGCCGGCCTGGTCATCCTGGCGGGCCTTGTCAGCCTGCTCGCGAAATAGAGGAGGAGCGTTGATCATACTCTTCGTCGTCCTTCCGCTCATCGTGGCGGGCCTACTCCCTCTCGTCGGCAAGGTCTCCCGGCGCGTCCTGCCGGACCTGCTGGCCAACGCGACCCTCCTCTTCCTGCTCGTGTACGCTGCGGTCGCTGGACGGGCCCTCATCGCCGGCGGCCCCATCCTCCAGCAATCCGCCTGGCTCGGCGAGGCCGTCAACCTGCGGCTGGCCCTCGACGGCTTCAGCCTGCTCATGCTCGTGGCGGTTTCGCTCGTCGGGCTCGCCGCGGGTCTGTTCTCGATCGACTACATGGAGCACTACGGAGCCAAGGCGAATTACTACGCCCTGTACCTGGTCATGGTGGCCGGCATGAACGGCCTCGTCCTGGCCACGGACCTGTTCAGCGTGTACGTCTTCCTCGAGGTCGCGGCCATCGCCTCGTACGCGCTGGTCGCCTACGGGCTCGGTCCCGACGAGCTCGAAGCCGCCTTCAAGTACCTGATGCTCTCGGTCGTGGCCTCGGCCTTCCTCCTGGCCGCGATCGCGGTCGTCTTCGGCATGACCGGCAGCCTCGAGTTCGCCGCCGTGGCCGCCGCCCTCAAGGAGCTCAACGCCGGAGCGGTCATCGGCATCGCCTCGGCCTGCTTCCTCCTCGGCTTCGGCCTCAAGGCGGCCCTCGTCCCCTTCCACGCCTGGCTCCCGGACGCCCACCCGTCGGCCCCGGCGCCCATCTCGGCCGTCCTGTCGGGCCTGCTCATCAAGGTCTCCGGCGTGTACGCCATGACCCGCATCTTCCTCAACGTCTTCGGCCTGACCCCGGCCCTGTCGACGGTCCTGATGGTCCTCGGCGCGGTGTCCATGGTCGTCGCCGCCTTTCTCGCCCTCGGCCAGAAAGACATGAAGCGGATGCTGGCCTATTCTTCGATCAGCCAGGTCGGCCTGGTCGTCCTGGGCATCGGCATCGGCACGCCCCTCGGCATCGCCGGCGGGCTGTTCCACCTCTTCAACCACGCCCTGGCCAAGGGGCTCCTGTTCTTGACCAGCGGTTCCGTCCAGCAGGCCACGGGCACCCGGGACCTCGACGCGATGGGCGGCCTGGCCAAGCGCATGCCGGTCACGGCCGCGACCAACCTGGTCGGCGCCCTCTCCATCGCCGGCGTACCGCCGCTCAACGGGTTCTGGTCGAAGCTGATCATCATCGTGGCCCTGGTCCAGGCCGGCCACCCGGTCTTCGCGGTCGTCGCCGTCCTGGCCTCGGTCCTGACGCTCTGGTATTACCTCCTCATCCAGCGGAAGGCCTTCTTCGGAAAGCTCAATGAGAAGTGGGCCGCCGTCAAAGAGGCGCCCTTCTGGATGACGGTCGCCACCGTCCTCCTGGCCCTCCTCTGCGTGGGGATCGGCATCCTCTTCTCGTCGACCGTCACCACCTGGATCCAGCCCGCCGCCGATGTCCTCGCGGACGGGATCCATGCGGTGACCGGATCGTGGGGATTTTAAACGATGGTCCTGCAAACTGCCCTTCTCATCGGTCTGGTGATCTTCTCGGTCCTGGCCATCCTGCTCAAAGACCTGCTCAAGTCGGCCATCTCCCTGGCCGCGGCCAGCCTCCTCCTGGGGATCATCTTCTTCCGGATGAACGCGCCGTACGCCGGCGTGTTCGAGATCTCCGTCGTCGCGGGCCTGATCACGGTCCTGTTCATCCTGACCATCGCCCTGACGGGGGCGGGCCACGATGTCCGTGAATCGAAGCTCGTGAACTGGGCCTTCCCGCTCGTCTTCGTCGCCTTCATCGTCATCGACGCCCTGGTCATGAAGAGCCTCCTCGGGAAGGTCCCGGCCCTGCCGTCCGGGACGGAGGCGGGCGCCTTCGGCGACGTCCTGTGGAAAGGCCGGACGCTCGACCTCGTCGGCCAGATCGCGGTCATCCTGGCCGGCGTCTTCGCCGTCCTGGCCCTGTTCCGCAAGAGGGACAAACATGACTAATACCTGGTATCTCTACCTCTTCTTCGCCGCCGCCCTCGTTTTCGCCGGGCTCCTCGGCCTCCTGGGCAAGCGGAACCTCATCAAGCTCTTCATCGCCATCGAGGTCATCGGCAAGGGCATCAGCCTGTTCCTCCTCTCGACCGGGTTCGCCAAGGCCAGCATCCTGACCGCCCAGGCCCTGGTCATCACCTACATCGTCATCGAGGTCAGCCTGGTGGCCACGGCCCTGGCCCTGATCATCAACATCTACCGGCAGACGAAGTCGCTCGACATCCGCAATCTGGCCAAGCTGAAAGGGTAAGCCATGACAGGAATCGGAGTGCTGCTCTCCCCGCCCGTCGCCTTCTTTGTCTTCCTGGCCGCGGCCTTCGGGCTCTACGCCCTGGGCAAGGGCATGGCCCCCAAGCTGACCAAAGTCGGCGGCAAGCTGACCACGTACGCCTGCGGCGAGAACATTCCCGGGGTCAAGATCCAGTTCGGCTACCGGCTGTTCTTCTTCATCGCCCTGTTCTTCACCATGATGCACGTCGCGGTCCTCGTCGTCGCCACGGTGCCGTCGGGCAAGATCATCTTCTTCGCCCTGTTCTACCTGGTCATGATCGCCCTTTCGGTCGCCGCCCTGATCACAAGGAGTTAACATGCTCAACAAGCTCGCCCGCTGGTCCAGGATCAAGTCGCCCTGGATCCTGCACCTCAACTCGGGCGCCTGCAATGCCTGCGATATCGAGATCGTCGCCGCGCTGACGCCGCGCTTCGACGTCGAGCGCTTCGGCGTCCTGCTCAAGGCCACCCCGCGCCACGCCGACGTCATCATCGCCAGCGGCCCGGTGACGCGCCAGATCAGGGACCGCATCATCCGCATCTACGAGCAGACGCCCGAACCCAAGTTCGTCATCGCCGTGGGCGCCTGCGCCATGTCCGGCTGCGTCTATCGCGGCGCTTACAACATCATGGGCGGCATCGACCAGGTCATCCCGGTCAACATGTACGTCCCCGGCTGCCCGGCCCGCCCCGACGCCATCGTCGACGGCGTCGTCAAGCTGCTCGGAAAACTCTAGGCCTCAAGGAAACGCCATGTCCGACATCGAGATCGTCGAAAGCCTGAAGCGGGACCTCGGGGCGAAGGCCCTCGAGCTCGCCAACCCGGACCGCCGCCGCATCTTCCTCAAGGTCGCCCCGGCGGAGCTCGTCCCGACCGTGACCCTGCTCCGGGACAAGTACGACTGCGCCCACCTCTCCACGATCAGCGGCGTGGACAAGGGCGAGACGTTCGAGATCCTCTATCATTTCGCCTCGCCGGTCGTCGGCCTGACCGTGCGGACCGAGGTGCCGCGGGCCGAGCCCCGGTTCGCCTCCATCTGCCCCGTCATCCCGGGCGCCATCCTGTATGAGCGCGAGCTCCAGGAGATGTTCGGCGTCACCGTCGAGGGCATCCCCGACGGCCGCCGCCTCAACCTGCCGGACGACTGGCCCGACGGCCAGTACCCCTTGAGGAAGGACTGGAAACATGTCCGGCCCGAGGAAGTCATCCCCGGAGGAAAGTCATGAACTTCCAGATCCCCATCGGCCCCCAGCATCCGGCCCTCAAGGAGCCGATCAGCCTGCGCATGACCGTCGACGGCGAGGTCATCGTCGACGCCGACATCCGCCTCGGCTACAACCACCGCGGCCTGGAGAAGCTGGCCGAGGAAAAGACCTGGCTCCAGAACATCTACCTGACCGAGCGCATCTGCGGCATCTGCTCCCACTCCCACGCCACCTGTTACGTCCAGGGCGTCGAGAAGCTCATGGAGCTGGCGCCCCCCCGGCGCGGCCTCTACATCCGCTACCTGGTCTCCGAGCTCGAGCGCGTCCATAGCCACCTTCTCTGGCTCGGTGTCGCCGGCCACGAGGCCGGCTTCGACTCGTTCTTCATGTACACCTGGCGCGACCGGGAGATCGTCATGGACCTCCTGGAGATGATCTCCGGCAACCGCGTCCACTACGCCATCAACACGCTCGGCGGCGTCCGCCGCGACATCGACGAGGGCCAGAAGGCCAAGATCCTCGAAGGCGTCGCCACGCTGCGGAAGCGAAGCGAATACTATTTCCATATCGGCGCGAACGAGCCGAGCTTCGTGGCCAGGATCGCCGGCGTCGGCCTCTTGAGCAAGGAAGACGCCATCGCCCTGTGCGCCGTCGGCCCCGTGGCCCGGGCTTCGGGCGTCGCCCGGGACGTCCGCAAGGAGGACCCCTGCGCCGTCTACGACGAGCTCGACTTCGAGCTCTGCACGGCGGACAGCTGCGACGTCCTCGGCCGGGTGGTCGTCCGGGTCAAGGAGCTGCTCCAGTCCTACAACCTCATCGAGCAGATGGTCAAGGGCCTTCCCGACGGCGACATCGTCGTCAAGGCCCCGCGCAAGGCCAAGCCCGGAGAGGTCGTCAGCCGCTACGAGGCGCCCCGCGGCGAGAACATCCACTACATCAAGGCCAACGGCTCGGACAAGCCGGAGCGGCTCAAGGTCCGGGCGCCCACTCTGGGCAACTATCCGGCCACGGTGCTGATGCTCCGCAAGGGCTTCATCGCCGACATCCCCCTCATCTTCGCCGCCATCGACCCCTGCATCTGCTGCGCCGAACGGACCGTGACCCTGGTCGGCGCCCGGAACGGCGAGGAATCGGTCGTCCGGATGGACGATCTCCGCCGTCAGGCCCTGGCCCGCGCCAAGAATGCCCCCGTGAAAGGGAATGCGGTATGGCCGTTCTGAGAACCTTCCTTTATCTTCTCGTTTATCCCGGGCTGCTGTTCCTGTTCGTCTATTCGACGTTCTGCGAATGGTTCGACCGCAAGGTCTATGCCCGGCTCCAGAACCGGATGGGCCCGACGCACACCGGCCGCTTCGGCCTGCTCCAGCCCATCGCCGACTTCGTCAAGCTCCTGGCCAAAGAGGACGTCGTCCCCGACGCGGCCGACAAGGGCCTCTTCCGCGTCCTGCCCGCCGTCGGCCTGGCCGTCGTCGCGACCGCGGGCCTGCTGCTGCCCGTCTGGAACTTCGATCTGGGCGTGCCGGGCTGGACCTCCTTCCCCGGCGACATCATCGTCATGCTCTACCTCCTCAGTTTGCCGACGCTCATCCTGTTCCTGGCCGCCTGGTCCTCGACCAACCTCTTCTCCACGATCGGCGGGGCCCGCGTCCTGACGATGCTCTTCGGCTACGAGGTCCCTCTCTTCCTGGCCGTCCTGAGCCCGGCCATCCTGGCCGGCTCCTGGCGGCTGGCCGAGATCGCAGCCTTCTACCAGCAGAAGCCTCTTCTGCTCCTGGCCAACCTGCTCGGCTTCATCGTCGCCCTCATCGCCGTGCAGGCCAAGCTCGAGCGCACCCCTTTCGACATCCCCCACGCCGAGACCGAGATCGTCGGCGGCACGTTCACCGAATACTCGGGCAAGAAGTTGGCGCTTTTCCGGCTGACCTTCGACATCGAGATGGTCGTCGCCAGCGGCCTCCTGGCCGCCGTCTTCCTCGGCGGCTTCCCCGGCGGGGCCGTCGTCGGCTTCGTCCACTTCGTCGTCAAAACCCTCTTCGTCATCTTCCTCCTGTCCCTCATCCGGGCCCTGACGGGCCGCATTCGCATCGACCAGGTCGTTTCGTTCGCCTGGAAGATCCTGGCCCCGCTGGCCGTGCTCCAGCTTCTGGCCACGATCCTCCTGAAGGGATTCCTGTCATGAGAATCGCCGTCTTCATGCCCGAGCTCTTGCGCCACCTCTTCAAGAAGCCGGCCACGGTCGATTATCCCTTCAAGAAGCTCCAGGTGCCCAAAGATTTCCGGGGAACGCCCTATCTCGATCCCGCGATGTGCATCGTCTGCAAAGCCTGCGAGCGGGACTGCCCGGCCGAGGCCATCGAGATCACCGACGTCGATCCGGCCGAGAAGCGCTTCCGCATGGTCATCCACAACGACCGCTGCATCCACTGCGCCCAGTGCGTCGACTCCTGCCCGACGACGCCCAAGGCGATGCGCATGGACAGCCTCTATGAGATCGCCACGGACGACCGCCACAAGCTGAAGGCGGATTGGGTCTACGTCCGGGCCGTGCTCAAGCCCAAGGCCGCCGCGCCCGCTGCCCCCGCAGCCGAACCGAAGGCCTGAACCACCGAATTTAGAAAGGGCCCTCATCTGGCAACCTCGGATGAGGGCCTTTTTCCTCTTTGCTGCTTTCCCCAGATCCCTCTCGAGGCAGCGAGGTGTATCGCCTCGCGGATCCCCGTGGTGGAGGGGGGACCCGCGCAGCGGGGGGAACCGCACGAACTGGTTCCCGGGGCCGGGGAGCTAGAGGCGATTCCCGAGCAAGGCCTAAGAGA
>Ga0208980_10000788_pt1 | contig 18487 bp, 11 predicted proteins | sample WetSurMetagenome_3_FD_187993 | JGI IMG/M metagenome (GOLD analysis project Ga0208980, IMG submission 187993) | Wetland microbial communities from Twitchell Island in the Sacramento Delta, sample from surface sediment Aug2011 Site A1 Bulk (version 2) | ecosystem: Environmental > Aquatic > Marine... | reverse complement strand
ACTGGCGGACAACTGGCTCCGACAACTCCCTTGGGAATGAAAACAACAACATCTCCTTATGGCCGCAAAGACCAGATGGAAGGCCCGCCGATCCGAATGTGCGAACTCCTTGCCTCTTTGGATGCGCCTGTCTATATCGAAAGAGTAGCGCTCACTGACGCCAAAAACCACATGCGGGCAAGAAAAGCCGTTCGCCGCGCAATTCAAAATCAGATTGAGGGAAAAGGGTTCTCTTTCGTTGAGATTCTCTCAGCCTGTCCGACCAATTGGAAATTAACGCCGACACAGGCAATCAAATTTTTGGAAGAAAAGATGATCCCAGCCTTTCCCCTGGGGGTTTTCAAGGAACAGGCCGGAGGCAGAATCAGAACAGCGGCCACGGACGAAGTCAAGCCCATTTCAGGAGGCCATGTTTTGCCTGTCGACAGTCCGCTACAATTTTCTCAAGGAGCAGTGGCGCGCGGAGAAACACCCCCTGTCGCTCTTAAGATCAGCGGATTTGGTGGCCAAGGGATTTTGTTCATAGGAATTGCGCTTGCAGAAGCAGGAATGAAAGAGGGACTCAAGGTTTCGTGGATTCCGTCTTACGGCGTGGAAACGAGAGGAGGGACCGCGCATTGCCATGTGCGACTTTCCCGCGAGAGCATCCCGTCCCCTCTGATCAGCAGGCCTACTACCGTCATCGCTTTCAATGAGCCCTCTGTCGAGAAATTTGCGTCCGAAATCATTCCCGGCGGCCAGCTCTTCGTGAATTCTTCCATGGTTAAGACGATTCCGGACCGCGATGATATTGAGGTGATCCGGATTCCGGCGCTGGAGGCTGCCAACGATTTGGGCAATCCAAAAGTGGCGAATGTGATCATGTTGGGAGCCTATCTTCAAAAGACCGGAGTCCTGAATCCCGAATCTGTACTGGCGTCATTTGCGGATCATGGGGTGCGCGAGGAGCTGATCCAGTTTAATCGCCGTGCCTTGGAACTAGGACGTGAATTGGCTGCCGGTAAACAGTGACACACACCAATAGCCAGGCTTCTGTTGTTCTTAGGCATAACAGGGGATACTGCCCCCCAAGTCCTTCCTTTGTAGATTGGTCAAATTAATCATTCAGAGCTGAACCTGGCATTTTCATCCACCCTCCAATTCCGATCCATGATCTATCAATTGCCGTAAGATGAGCAAAATCAATATTATATAGAAATTAGTGCAATTTTCGGCTGGCTCCCTTGCCGCAACAGAGGCAGTCAGGGGTGAACCTCGCCCTTTTCGGCATTGGTCGTACCGAAGATCGCCGGATTCGATGGATGTCCACAAATATGTTTATTGCGGCAGCGCATAATCCGTCGAGTTGATGGGTGTCCACAAATAGCCTTGCTGCAACAGAGGAAGGGGTGGACTTCGCCCTTTTCGGTACCGATCGTGCCGAAGATCGCCGGATTCTATCGGGCAACAAGGCTGGAATTTGCCTCTTGAATGGAAGAAAGCCAGTTGACACTATTTGTTGGATCTTAAACCACTCTCCTCAGCAGGATTGGTCGCAGGAGCAGAAGGCGGGTGGGGCAAGCGGGTCAAAGGACGGGATAATGAATCAAGAGAGTGCGTCTTCCGGCCGGCGGTCGAAGAGGATGCTGCAGTCGCGGGCGGTTGTCATGAGGGGAAAGCCTCTGGAAGAGAGGCTGCGATCTTTTTCCGAGGTATCTCCCGGATATTCTCCTAACGAAGCGATGACGGAAGCTTCGCGTTGCCTCAAGTGCAACGGAAGCAAGGCTAAATGCAAGGTTAATTGCCCCGTTGGCATTGATATTCCCGGATTTGTCTCCCAAATCGCTGCGGGAAAATTCCGTGAGGCTTATCAAATCATAAGCAGGGACAGCATGCTTCCGGCAGTTTATGGCCGATTATGTCCTAAGGCGACGAATTGTAGGCTCAACTGCATTATGGCTGAGCAGGGAGAATCCATCTCCGTTGCCTCACTTGAACGATTCGTCGGCGATTGGCATATTGCACTGAATGAAACATCCAAGCATAACCTGATTCCACAAAATGCACCTAAGGTGGCGATAATCGGCGGCGGGCCGATGGGTCTTGCCTGTGCGGCGGATCTGGCTCGTTTGAAACACAAAGTTACGGTCTTTGAAGCGTTGAATGAAGCCGGTGGCATCCTGACTTATGGAATTCCGGAATTTCGCTTACCGAAGATAGTGCTGAAGAGGGAAGTGGACGACATTCGCCGCATGGGAGTTGACTTTCGTTTTGACGCGCCCGTCAGAGACCTTATTGGCTTAAAGGACATTTTAGAAAATCAGGGTTATCGGGCTGCAGTGATTGCCGACAGCAAGGGATTGCCCCTGATGATGGATATACCCGGAAAAAGCCTGCAGGGGGTATTCAGCGCCGATGAATTTATCTCGCATATTAATCTAACCAGAAATTTTCAATTCCCGTTTATCTCGGCTGCTTCGGAACGAGTCCGAAAAGTTGTGGTCGCGGGCGGAGGAAACGCCGCCATGGATTGCGCGCGCGCAGCTTTGCGCATGGGAGCATCTGAAGTGGCCGTTGTGTATCGCCGCTCGTTATCAGAACTTCCCGCGCAGCATGAAGAGTTCGAACACGCACAACAGGAAGGTGTTCGATTCTTGTTTTTGTCAACCCCGGTTTGTCTGATAGGCGGCACAAACAACTGCCTGAAGAGCGTGGAATGCCTTGAAACGAATCTGGGCAAACCGGATTCCTCAGGCAGACCAAGGTCCATTCTGAAAGTAGGCTCGGAGTTTCAGCTGGAAGCTGACGTCTTTATAGCTGCAGTAGGTGAGGGTTTAAATCCCCTGGCGTCCAGCATAGTTTCTGAGCTTGCGGCAGCCTGCGCTGGGACCATCCCGGCAGATAAGCAGGTGCTTAAAACGAATATCCCGGGGGTATTTGCGTGGCGGAAAATAATCGGGTGCACAACGGTCATTTCGGCGCTTGCGGACGGGCGCGCAGCGGCCCGCGCAATTCATGAATATTTGGGCCAAAGAAATGCGGATTCCATTGTATAATATAGGGTTACTCGGCCTTGTAACCAACATATATAAACCAAGCAAGTGGATAAAGGTGACGGGAGCATAAATTTTTAAAATTAGTAATCGTTTTAATTTCCCGCAGGCGTAATTTTAGGCCCGCTTTTTGATTGGCATTAAAGGAGAAAAATGAAACGCAAAATGGTCACAATCGACGCCAACGAAGCTGCTGCCTATGTCGCCTATGGCACAAATGAGGTTATTGCCATTTATCCGATCACACCATCTTCGCCCATGGCAGAATGGTCGGATACCTGGGCGGCTGAAAAACGGCAAAACATTTGGGGCACTGTTCCTTCAGTTGCTGAAATGCAGAGTGAAGGGGGCGCTGCCGGAGCCGTCCATGGTGCACTGCAGACGGGGGCCCTGACCACTACGTTTACGGCGGCTCAAGGCCTTTTGTTGATGATTCCCAACATGTTCAAAATTGCGGGGGAGCTTACTTCAACAGTCTTCCACGTGGCAGCCCGAACGATTGCTACCCACGCGCTCTCGATTTTTGGCGATCACAGCGATGTGATGTCGGCGCGTTCAACCGGGTTTGGTTTTTTGGCCTCCAATTCTGTTCAGGAGGTCATGGATTTCGCATTGATCGCCCAGGCCGCCACCCTCGAGTCACGCATTCCTTTCGTGCATTTCTTCGACGGTTTCCGTACATCTCACGAGGTGATGAAGATCGAACAGCTCACGATGGACGATATGCGCGCCATGATATCCGACGATCTGGTGCGCGCCCACCGCATGCGGCGTCTATCGCCCGAGAATCCCATTCTGAGAGGCTCGGCACAAAATCCTGATGTTTTCTTTCAGGCGAGAGAGTCCTGTAATCCTTACTATCTGGCTGCTCCGGGAATTGTCCAAAAAGTCATGGATCAATTCGCTTCCATTTTAGGGCGGCAGTATCACCTGTTTGACTACTTGGGTGCGCCGGATGCCGAACGAGTTATTATTCTAATGGGATCGGGTGCGGAAGTTGCCCAGGAAACAATTGAACACATGGTTTCGACGGGCGAAAAGGTTGGCGTTGTCAAAGTTCGGCTTTATCGGCCATTCTCCAACGAAGCCCTGATGAAGGTGATCCCGTCTACTGTGCGTGTTCTGGGCGTCCTGGATCGCACAAAAGAGCCAGGCAGCGCAGGCGAACCGCTCTATAAAGATGTTGTGACAGCCGTTGCGGAATCCCATTCTGCCGGCACGTCGCCGATGAAATCCTTCCCCAAGATTGTTGGTGGCCGCTATGGCCTGTCCTCGAAGGAATTCACTCCCGCAATGGTGAAGGGAGTGTTTGACGAGCTCAAGAAAGAACAGCCCAAAAACTGCTTCATGGTTGGCATTGAAGACGATGTCACCAACAATTCCATTGAGTATGATCCTGACTTTTCAACCGAAGGCGAAAATGTTTTTCGGGGATTGTTCTATGGGCTTGGATCCGATGGCACCGTTGGTGCTAACAAGAACTCCATCAAGATCATCGGAGAGGACACGACGAATTATGCCCAGGGGTATTTTGTATACGATTCGCGCAAAGCTGGCACAGTAACCGTTTCGCACCTGCGCTTCGGACCCCAGCCGATTCATTCCATTTATCTGGTCAACAAGGTGCGGTTCATAGCTTGCCACCAATTAGTGTTCCTCGAGCGGTACGATATGCTTAAAGACGCTATGCCAGGAGCCACTTTTCTTCTGAATAGTCCCTTCGGCCCGGAGGAAGTCTGGGACACGATCCCGCGCAGCGTGCAACAGCAAATCATAGACAAAAAAATCAGGTTCTTCGTCATTGACGGATACAAGGTGGCAAAAGAGAGCGGCATGGGAGCACGTGTAAATACGATCATGCAGACCTGTTTTTTCGCAATTTCCGGTGTGCTGCCGCGCGAAGAAGCTATTGATTCCATCAAAACGTCGATTAAAAAGACTTACGGCGCCAAAGGGGAAGAAATTGTCAAAAAGAATTTCGAAGCCGTGGAAAAGACCCTTGCGAACTTGTTCGAGGTAAAAGTTCCTGCGGCCGCAACCAGCAAGGTGGAGAGGCCGCCAGTCGTGGCCCCGGAGGCGCCCGAATTCGTGCAAAAGGTGACGGCGCCGATCCTTGCCGGGATGGGGGATTCTCTCCCGGTTAGCGCATTTCCGGTCGATGGGACTTTCCCCACGGGGACTTGCCAATGGGAGAAGCGAAATATCGCCCTCGAGATACCCGAATGGGACCCCGAAGTATGCATCCAGTGCGGTAAGTGCGCCATCGTCTGCCCCCATGCAACCATTCGTATCAAGGCGTACGACATGAAATTGCTGGAAAGTGCTCCCCCTACCTTCAAACACACTTTGGCTAAAGGGAGCGAATTTTTGCCGGGCCAGAGCTACACGATTCAAATCGCGCCGGAGGATTGCACCGGTTGCGGCGTTTGCGCGGACGTATGCCCTGCAAGGAACAAGAGGGAAACTCGCCGCAAGGCGCTCAATATGATCCCGCAGCTTCCAGTCCGGGCTCAGGAACGCGAGAACTTTAAGTTCTTCCTGGATTTACCCGAGTATGATCGTCGCCTTGTGCGCCTAAACAGCGTAAAAGCCACCCAGCTTTTGCAGCCGCTCTTCGAGTACTCCGGAGCTTGCGCCGGCTGTGGCGAAACGCCCTACATCAAGCTGATGACACAATTGTTCGGCGATCGCGCCATCTGCGCCAACGCCACGGGCTGCTCTTCTATATACGGCGGCAACCTGCCGACGACACCCTATGCTTTCAATAAAGATGGACGAGGGCCCAGCTGGAACAACTCACTTTTTGAAGACAATGCTGAGTTCGGTCTGGGGTATAGACTGACGATTGACAAACACACTGAGATGGCGCGTGAGCTTGTCCTGAAAATGAAGGACGAAATCGGCGCAGAACTGGCCAATGGCCTGCTCACGGCCGATCAGTTTGATGAATCGGGAATCTATGACCAGAGAGAACGCGTCGCGCGCCTCAAGGAATATCTGAAGAGCAGGGATACTGCCGATGCCAAAAACCTGCTGAGCATCGCGGATTATCTGGTGAAGAAAAGTGTCTGGATTATCGGCGGGGATGGCTGGGCGTATGACATTGGATACGGCGGGCTGGATCACGTTATCGCATCGGGCAAGAACGTCAATATCCTTGTCCTCGATACTGAAGTGTACTCAAACACAGGCGGCCAGATGTCAAAGTCGACGCCTCGCGCTGCCGTAGCCAAGTTCGCGGCGGGAGGAAAGCAGCTGGCAAAAAAAGATCTCGGCCTGCACGCTATTAACTATGGCTCAGTTTATGTGGCAACGGTTGCGCTGGGCGCGAACGATGCTCAGACGGTCAGGGCTTTTCTGGAAGCAGAATCCTATGATGGGCCTTCCATAATCATTGCCTATTCCCATTGTATTTCCCATGGAATCAACATGACGACAGCCATGAACAATCAGAAAGCTGCTGTCAACAGCGGACACTGGCTGCTCTACCGGTACGACCCCAGATTGGCAGCGCAGGGTAAGAATCCGCTGATGCTGGATTCGAAGGCGCCGACCATTCCTCTCAAAGACTATATTTACGGTGAAACTCGTTACAAGATGCTGACACTGAGCCAGCCGGAAGAAGCAAGGCGCCTGCTGAAACTGGCTCAGGAAGATGTGAAGAACCGGTATCGCTTCTATCAACAGCTCGCAGACATGAAATCTGCTCAGGGCGAAGAGGAGGAAGTGGCGCCGAAACCCTCAGCATTTTATGCCTCATAGCTCCGGTTAAAATGGGCGGCAGCACATTATGGCTGCCGCTCATCGTTTTTCTGGCTGGCTGACCCACAAGCGCATAATTCTTCTTGTCCAAGTCATTAACTGCACATGCAATTACGAGCAGTCCTGCGGCATGCACTTCCAGAAGTATTGCCGGACAACTGCCGGTGTGCCCCGAAGTTGATAGAGGATAGGGGAAGCAAGTGAGCTTTCAAGTATGCTATTCTAAGCTCGCTTCCAAGGGGGAAGATGTGTCTGAATCCAACCTGCCCATTTCAATCATAATTGCTTTTCGGAATGCTGCAAAATATTTGCCTGCCTGCCTCGAAGCCGTTGCGGCCGCGAGCAGACCGGAAGATGAATTAGTGCTGGTTGATGACGGATCGACGGATGAATCTGCAGAAATAGCGCGGCGATTTGCGCACAGCCTCGTGAGTCTCCCGCACTCGCACGGCCCGGCATTTGCCCGCAATCGCGGCGCCGAAAAGGCCGCAGGGCGGATCCTGTATTTCATTGACGCCGATGTGCTTTGTCATTCGGACACAATGGCCCGAATAGGGGAGATATTTGCAGGGGATGCAGGACTGGCCGCTGTTATAGGCTCTTACGACGCAGATCCTCCGGCGCGGAACTTCATTTCGCGTTATAAAAACCTGACGCATCATTTTGTGCACCAAAACGGTGCGGCTGAGGCATCAACCTTTTGGACAGGCTGTGGAGCCATTCGTAAGGAGATCTTCTTCGAATTGGGAGGGTTTGATGAGTCGTATGCACGCCCAAGCATCGAGGACATCGAATTAGGCTATCGGCTTCGCGCCCGGGGTTACAGGATAGCCCTGCGCCGGGATCTGGTCGTCACACATGCCAAGAAATGGACGATGGCCAGCCTCCTCCGCAGCGATATCATGGACCGCGCCATACCCTGGACGGTGTTGCAGCTTTCTTATGGGCACCTTCTGGATGACCTGAATGTAAGCCGGGTTCAGCGCGCTTCATCGATCCTTACCTGTGTCGGTTTTCTGTTGGGCATATGCGGAATCGTGAGGCCAATTCTCTTTGTGGTTGTGGCGGTGCTGATGGTTCCGGTTGTTTATTGGAATCGCAAACTTTATCATTTTTACCTGCAGCAGGGCGGGGTTGCATTCGCTCTGGGATCAGTGGCAATGCACTGGCTCTATTACTGTTACAGCTCTGCGGCTTTTGCCCTTGGAACTGGGACGTTTTTATGCGGCGTTCGAAGGACAACGCGTTTCAAGGCCGGCATAGAGCGGCGCAGAGATAGTTAGGGAGTGAAGTGGGGAAAAAGGGCAAAGGTCGAACAGCAGGCGGAAGCACTCACCGCGGCTCTGAACGATGCAAAGCTGCTTCCTCCGTGCAATTCCTCGATGAGAGACAATTCCATCGGCTTCTGCTGGCAATTGTCGGAATCGGACTTGTTCTGCGTCTGATCTACTTCTGGACAATTTCCGACAGCGCCATCCTGCAGCATCACTCCATCATGACTGAGGCCGATGATTACGCTTTCTTTGAGTGGGCACAACGCATCCTTGCCGGGGATTGGCTGGGAAGGGACACCTATCATCCCTATTTTAGCTGGATGCAGGAAAGTGCGCCGCTTGAGACCTGGTATCGCTGGTGGGGAGGAAAGGAAGTTTTTCATCAATCCCCCCTGTATCCCTATTTTCTTGCGGTCTTGTTAGGGGTGAGCAAGTCCTCGGTCGGCTTTGTTTTTTTTACGCAACTCTTCCTGGGATCACTTCAGACACTCATTATTTATTGGCTGGCGGTGCGCCTTTTTGACGTGCGCACAGGCTTGGTGGCGGCGGCCCTGACAGCATTGTATGGGCCATTCATTTTTCACCAGGGCTTGCTGTTGAGAGATTGGATTCCTCCGCTATTAGAATCCCTGACGCTGCTGCTTTTGCTGAAGGCGCGCACTCTGGGACGAGGGTGGGTTTTGGCAGGAGGAGCAATCGGGTTGGCGATTGCGTCAAAAGAGACCTCTTTGTTGTTGCTGCCGGTTGCCATACTTTGGCTGGTTTTCGAATTCTGGACGGAGTGGCGACACATGCTTCGGGTTGGAGTGCTGGTTACGGCAGGGATGCTGGCTGCTCTTTCACCCATATATCTGAGGAACGCGATTGTCGGCGCTCCGATCATGTCACTTTCCACGCGCGGCTTTGAAGTAGTTGCTTTCGGGATGACAAATTATGATCAAATTCACGGAAGTCAGATCCTGGAGCAATCGCAAGGACGAGCGGGCTCCATGGCACTGCGGATCCTTCAAAGCTATAGTAATCAATGGCGGGAGTTGCTTCGGAAAACGGTCGCCAGGTTAAAGCAGACCGTCGATATCTATGAGGATCCGGACAATATCAGCTTTTCTTATGGCCAATCCATATGGCCCGTGTTGAAGATTTTACCCGGCTACTGGATCATATTTCCTCTGGGCCTGGCGGGCTTTGTAATATCCGTAGGTTCCTGGAGGAAGCATGTGCTGGTTTATATATATGCTCTGGCCTGCCTGGCAAGCCTGGTGGTCACAGTCGTGCGTGCGCGGTATCGCCTGACTCTCTCCACGGTTCTGATTTTGTTTGCCGCGCTTGCTCTTGTGCGTCTGGCAGTAGCCATGCGAAATCGCAAATTCCGCGAAATCGCCCTCGTGACCGGGCTTTGTATAGTATTCTGCGCGTGTCAGCAGCTTGTGTCCTTTTCGCTTGCGGCAACCAACGATGACCGGGTTAGAGCTGTGGATTATCAAGCCGCCGCAAGGGTTTATGTTCAAAGGGAGCGTTTTGATCGCGCCGCCGATGAAATGTCCCGCCTGCTGAAAAGAGCGCGCGAGGATTCGAACGCGACTGCAAATATTCCTTTGTATGAAGCAGAGTACTACGTATTCTCAGCGCGGCATTCCATTAAAAACGGAGATGTGGCGGCGGCGCGAGAAAATCTTGAAAAGGCACAGGAGATCTATGGCAGGGCTATAAATCCTGCAAGCTATCCGTATTATGATATGGGTTTTGCATACATGAAACTCAATGATAAGGGGAAGGCTGCGGAATTGTTCCGACGCTTTTTGGAACTTGAGCCGACGGGATCATCTTCAGACAGCGTCCGCAGCATTCTGAATCGAATTGTGGGCACTCCATTCTAAAAACCAGATGAGCGCGTACGAAAAACCAATTACGCTGATGGGAACTCCGGTTCGCACTTGCCACTCAAGAGCGGATTGTTTGACATAGACACCTTTATCAATGGCTGCCAAAGAAACCAAGAAGGTGATCATCGCCGGCGCCGGTCCCGCGGGATTGACAGCGGCGCACGAGCTTTGCAGGCGCAACGCCATTCCTTTGGTATTTGAAAAGGATAGGATCGTCGGCGGGATCTCGCGCACGGAGCAATTTCAAGGCCACAGACTGGATATCGGAGGTCACAGGTTTTTCACTAAGAGCGCTCTGATAAACCAGATTTGGGAGCGGATGCTGGGAGACCGGCTCCTGCGTGTTCCCAGACTGTCCCGCATTTACTACAAAGGACGATTTTTTAATTACCCGCTGAAACTAAAAAATGTAATTTTAGGCCTGGGCTTCTGGGAAAGTCTGCTTATATTTCTGAGTTATTTGCGTTCTTTCCTTTTCCCTTATCCGCAAGAGGATAGTCTCGAAGAGTGGGTAAGCAACCGGTTCGGGAAACGCCTCTACCGGACCTTCTTCAAGACCTACACCGAAAAAGTGTGGGGCATTCCCTGCAGCCAGATCCGCGCCGAATGGGTTGCTCAGCGCATCAAAGGCTTGTCGTTTCGCACCGCGGTGACGAATGCGATCATAGGGAATCGAGGCAAAAACATCAAAACCTTGATTGACGAATTCCATTATCCCGCGCTGGGTCCAGGCATGATGTGGGAAGAGTTTCAGCATGCTATCGTCAACAATGGAGGCCAGGTAAACCTGAACAGGGAAGTGCTAAAAGTACGCCTGCAAGGCAATCGGGCAATTGGAATTGAAACAGGCCCCCCGGGGAAGTTGGAGTTCGTGGAAGGGACAGACTTCATAGTGAGTATGCCTCTCGCGGAATTAGTTGCCAGGATAGAGCCTCCACCACCTTGGGAAGTGCTCGAGGCTTCCCGACACCTGAAGTATCGGGATTTCCTTACTGTGTTTCTGATTGTGCAACACCACGATCTGTTTCCGGACAACTGGATTTATATCCATAGCAAGGAAGTAAAGATGGGCCGGCTCCAGAATTACAAAAACTGGAGTCCTTATATGGTCGCAGACCCGGGCAAGACGGGACTGGGCGCTGAATATTTCGCCAACGAAAATGAAGAACTCTGGCGCATGACTGATGACGAACTGATTCAGCTCGCCTCTCGAGAACTGGAAACCATTGGCTTGACGCGCGGCGCCCGGATAGAGAAAGGCGCCGTGTACCGCCAACAGAAGGCTTACCCTGTTTACGATGAAAATTATAAACAGCATGTGAACGTTATCAGGGACTACCTGAAGGGTATTGAAAATCTTCAAACCGTGGGGCGCAACGGCATGCACAAATACAACAACATGGATCACTCCATGCTGACTGCTTTAATGGCTGTTGAAAACATTTTCGGAGCGAATCACGATATCTGGAGCGTCAATAGCGACTCTTCATATCAAGAGGAGGTAGAGGAATAACTCAGGAACTTTTTATTTTGTCGGATGCCGCCGCATTCACGGTATAGACTGTTCAAGGTTGGCATCGAGGTAAGCGATGAGATCTGTCCTCAGGACCCTGTACTTAATATTGATTTCCGCGGCAATCACATTCGGTCAGACTGCCAAATCTCCGTCCGCAGAAAAGAAACAAAGCTCGAACAACACCGCGGGTGAGCGCGCGGCCACAATTCTGGAAAAGATGGGCGTTCCCCTCGAACGCGATCCTCGTGGGCAAGTCAAGTGGATCCGCACATCTCAGGGTGAGTTAAGCGACGAGGCCATGCAATATCTACCTGACCTCAGAGCACTGGAGTGGCTGGAAATAGGAAGTGGAGACCTGTCGTCGAAGGGCTTGGCACACCTCGGAAAGTGCACTTCTCTTCGACGCCTGTTTATACATGATGTTGCGCTGCGCGATGACGATCTGACGTTCCTATCGAAACTCCCGCGCATCGAAGCACTATCGCTGCAGCGCACGGGAATCACGGGAAAAGTGCTCCAATACCTGAAGGGGGGGGATTCCCTGGCAATTCTGAATCTCAGCGGAAACACCATAAACGATGAAGATCTCTCTGTGGTGTGCAAGTTCTCCCGCTTGGAAGTACTTGCGCTTCAAGACACCAAGATTACCGGTTCCGGCCTGGCCAAGTTGCAGGGAATGCCAAGACTCAACGTTCTGAATCTGTCCAACTGCCAGATCTATGATCAGGATACCGGGTTTTTTACCACGTTGCCTAACCTTCGCATCGTGCACGCCGCGGGCTGTAATCTGAGCTATGAAACAATTGAGGATCTTAAGGTCAATGTCCCCATGTTGGCCGTTTTTAGATAGGTTATAAAGCGGGAATCCTGTATGCCTAAAGTGATGCACGCCCTTATCATCCTAACCCTCTTCTTCACCGGGCAGGCTGAAAATGCCGTGACTCCCGAATCTCAGCAGGAGAGTGCTCGCACACCGGATGTTGTCTACGTCGGCACTCCGGATGATATGGTTCTTAAAATGCTGGATTTGGCAGAAATGAAAAAGGATGACGTCATATATGATTTGGGCTGTGGCGATGGCAGAGTTCTGGTGCTTGCGGCGCAAAAGTACGGGTGCCGTGGAAATGGATATGAAATCGATCCGGAGCGCATTGCCATTGCCAAAGCAAACGTCAGGAAAAATGGCGTCGCATCTCTGGTGAGCATCATACAGCAGGATATCTTCACGCTGGATCTCAGTCCCGCAGACGTGATTTCCCTTTACCTTCTCCCCGGACTTAACATGAAGCTGATTCCACAACTTGAAAAGCTGAAGCCCGGATCACGCATAGTGACCCACGAATATGGATTCGAAGGATATACTCCGGACAAGGTTTTTTCGGGCGTTTCCAATGAAGACAATGCGCATCATAATCTGTATCTTTATGTCACGCCGATGAAACAGACATACTCAGCTCCTCAACCCCAGTCTTCAGGTCTCCAGACTCCACCCCAACAATGAGTGAGAGACTCCGGCGATTTGTGGTAATCTTTCCGGCGCTATGAAAGCTGCTATCAAGGACTACATCGGACTCACACGCCCACAATTCCTGCTTCTCAATATCTCCTGCGTCGCATCGGGGGCCGCGGCCGCATTCTGGCGCAAGGGGTCCATCGACTGGGCTGATGCGGCGCTGGCTCTCCTGGGTGCGGTGTGCGCTCATGCTTCGGTGAATAGCCTTAATGATTATTCCGATTTCCGCTCCGGGATCGATGCGATGACAAAGCGCACCCTTTTCAGCGGCGGCAGCGGCATATTGCGGAGTCACCCCGAGTTATCCGGTGGCGCACTTGTATTGGGGATATTAACCGCTGCCGTAACTGCAGCCATCGGCGTGTACTTCATCCACAGCCAGGGATGGGCGATTGCCCCTCTGGGAGTTATCGGGCTTTTGCTTGTTCTGCTATACACCCCGTGGTTTACGCACACATCATCTCTCTGCCTTGTAGCACCCGGTCTCGGTTTCGGAACCTGCATGGTAATGGGAACGGACCTTGTGTTGGGCGGCGGGTATTCCACGGCAGGATTTGCCGCCTCCATGGTTCCCTTCTTTCTCGTCAACAATCTCCTGCTGCTAAATCAGTTTCCCGACCTGGAGCCGGATCGCATCGGCAAGCGCAAGCATTTTATTATTATGCACGGCATCCGGGCTGGCGCCGTTGTCTACGCCCTTTTTTCGGCAGGAGCCTACTTGTCCGTCATCATAGCTGTAGCCGCCAATGTTCTACCTCCGCTTTGCCTGTTGGCTCTGCTGACGATCCCGCTGGCAGTCCGCGCATCGATCGTTGCCTGGCGGGATGGAACAAATGTACCTAAGCTTGTGCCTGCAATGGGAATTAATGTTGTCGTCAACCTCCTGACCCCACTTCTCCTGGCTGCAGGGATTTTCCTGTCGCTCTAGGGGACTTTCCCAAGGTCCGTCACATTCCTGTCAAGTGACTCTGAACATATCCAGCGAAGTGTTATGTGATATACTTCTCATAATACCAAGCGACATGCGGAACATTGTTCCCATGACCCCCTCGCAATGCCAAAGGAGTTCTTTTATGAAAACTAAAAACCGGATTTCTATAATTGTCTGCATGTTGCTTGCCTTGATGGCAATGACTGGGCTTGTCCAGGCCCAGTGGCTGAACAATAACGAGGTGGCTTTCACGGGCATGGTTACGGACATGATCGTGAACGGTAACGGTACTGGCACGCTCTTTGTCCGAATGGAAACCGTGGACTTGCGTGTCCTTGTAAATTCCAAAACCGTGTTGCGGGGCACTGATGATGTACCGATTGCCATGGACGATTTCGAAAACGACTACACCAAACCGCTGATCGAAGTTGTTGGCAAGTTTTCCTCAAGAGGTATCCTTGCTACTCTAGTCCGTGTTTTGGGGGAGGAGGACGAGTCCAATGTCTTCAGGGTACGAGGGACAATCGGACAATTAGTCGTGTCCGAGGAAAATATCATAATTTCTCTGCTCGGCATGACAATTGTGGCCGCCCCCGACCTTGCAGCGGATCTCAGTATTGGCACAAAGGTGGAAATAGAGGGGCATATTGTGGAAGGGGAAGATGCGAACGACGACTGGATCGCGGATACGATAAAAATCCTAAGCGAAAACAAGCGAAGAGGATCTCTGGTGTTTGAAGGCACGGTCGAAAGTTATGACAGTGACGCTGGTTTGCTGGATGTCCTCGTAGCCGGCGTACCCGGCAACGTTACCCGTGTTTACATCACTCAGGCCACACGCGTTGTGGGAGAACTGGGGGAGGGTGTGATGGTGCAGGTCTCGGGTATCCTCGATCCTGACATGACTGTAAGAGCAAAAGAGATCATGGTGCTGGCAGCTCTGGAAATCAAGCCCGACGAGATCAAGCTTAAGGCTGGGACAACAGGTCAGCTTACTGTGAAACTCCGTGAGATTCCCGACACTGATGTGGAAGTTACCCTGATTTCGAATAATTTGGGTGCGGTTACCGTCCCCGATGCTGTCACCGTTGCCGCGGGCAACAATACTGCAAACTTCGTTGTAGCGGCTGTTGCGATTGGCACGGCAACCATCACGGCGACCTATGGTAATGATAGTGCCACCGCCTTTGTTAAAGTCGGCCAGCAATCAGAAGATGAGACCGATCCTGCGGATGCGGAGGTCCGTGTTGCCTTTGCTTCCGACCACATCAAGCTTGGATTGAATGAAAGCCGCGAAGTTGTACTTTTGATCAAGCCGCCCCAGAAGGAAACTGTCGCGGTAACATTCGAAATCACCGGCGATCAAGAAGATCTGTTTACATATGGTGCACCGAGGACACTCAGCAACGGCGCAGCCAATCTGAAGGTGATGATCACCGCAGGCGATGTAGAGGGATCAGGCACATTGATAACCACGTTGCCGGAGGATCTGGGGGGTGGTAAGGCCGAACTTATTGTCGAGGTCGGAAAAAGCAAAGGGATGAAGTGATCTTATAGGCGGAGAAATGTATCTGGACACCCACCAATTTGCCAATATGAAGCAAAATTTGGACACCCGCTGAACTTTATGCAAAAACAAATATGCTTTGCGACACCGCATAATCTGTCGAATCTGTGGGTGTCCACATTTTCCATTCCGTATTCCCCCTTGTTTTCGAGCAGTCAATCCCATGCGTATTAAGGGTTTCGTTGTTGTTTTATTGCTACTGCCTTGGGTGCTTACCTCGGGAGCCACGGACGTTCAGGATGAGGTAATCACTTTTGTTCATAAGGAGCGATCCCTTCAACCCGGGGAACTGGTCCTTGTAGAAGCCATTAGTTCTCGGCCACTGAGAAAGATGGTGATAGAAGCATTTGATCGCCAATTCCCCGCCTTTGCTGAACATGACGGGCTCAAGTGGGTAGGACTGATTGGCATTGATCTGGAGACAAAACCGGGACGCTACAAGGTGAAACTTATCGGCGCCGGCACCGATGGAAAGAATGTGGCTGCCCCGGGAGAACTTGTTGTAGCGGCAAAGCGGTTTCCTACTCGCGAGCTGACAGTGGACGAGAAATACGTGACGCCGCCCGCAAAGGTGCTGAGCAGGATCAGAGAAGAAAGAGAGCGGGTGAACGCGATTTTTGCTTCTATCACGCCTGAGCGGTTCTGGAACGGTTCCTTCCTTCTTCCCGTTCCTGGAGAAGTGATCAGCACCTTCGGGAAAAGAAGCGTCTATAATAAAAAACCCCGAAGCCCGCACTCAGGCATCGATTTCAGAGGGGCTGCCGGCACACCCATCCAAGCCCCCAACGCAGGTCGTGTGGTATTGGCTGCAAATCTTTACTACTCCGGTAACACGGTGATTCTAGATCATGGCCTGGGTCTGTATTCCTATTTCGGGCACATGTTGGGTTTTCAGGTAAAGGAAGGCGACGCAGTCAAGACCGGCGATATAGTCGGCAAGGTGGGAGCAACAGGTCTGGTCACCGGACCTCATCTGCATTGGACTGTACGTCTGGTCGAGAGTCGCATTGACCCTCTGTCTCTGGTTGAAGTTCTTGGAAATCCCGGCAAGTCGGAAGGCTCAGTCAAGGTAAAATAGGCAACTGCCGGTCAAAAATCAGCGCATGATTTGCTTTGGCAGGATCCATGCTGGATTCTGAGAGGTCCTGTGTTGTGAGCTATCGAAGTACATCACTGTGGAGGTGGGCAATGGAACGTTGGATTGGAAAATACTCGGAAACACTCTTCGCGATAATGCGCCTGGTGATTGGGGTGCTTTTTGCATGTCATGGGGCACAAAAGTTGTTCGGAGCATTTGGCGGCCAGGTGATGACATCCAGTCCATTGATGCTGATGGCTGGAATTATCGAATTTTTGGGTGGTGTTCTTGTGGCCATCGGGCTCTGGGCAGGATTCGCTGCATTTATTGCCAGCGGCCATATGGCGGTCGCCTATTTTATGGCCCACGCGTCTGGAGGGTTCTGGCCGATCGTCAATAAAGGTGAGCTTGCGGTATTGTATTGCTTCATTTTTCTCTATATTGCGTCCCGTGGGTCAGGCAAACTAAGCCTTGAGGCGTTGATGAGAAAGCCTGAGTAAAACCGGGGAATGGGCAGCCAGGAGTTGTCCAAAAGGACGAAGGGAATGATCATGACGAGAAATTTTGTAAGAACTCTTGTACCCGTATGCGTTGCAGCATTTTTGATAATGTTTCTGATTGCGGATTCTTCGGGCAAACAGCTTGGTGCAGGCTCTACGTGGCTTGTTGATGAGACAAACAGCCTGACAAGCCTGACCGTCGCCTATAAAAGCAACATTGTGATTAAGGTAGCGCAGGCGGGTGGCCAAGGCGCTCCCGGTGGAGCAGGCGGACCTGGTGGGGCAGCTGGTCCTGGTGGCCCAGGAGGCGGAGCAGGTGGCCCGGGTGGTCCCGGTGGAGCGGGTGGACCTGGCGGTCCTGGTGGCCCCGGCGGCCCCGGCGGGGAAGCTGCAGCCGAACCGGTTGTCAGCGCCGCAAAGTCCCAGCTGGCTGACTTTGATACGGTAAAGAATAAGGATGCTGTAACGGAAGTGTTTGATTTTGGGCTAATAGACAGTTGCGCCGGAAGCGGTGGAAGCCAGCGCTTCTGCCCTGAAAGCAGCCTGACACTTGCTGAGCTGGCAAAGGCTGTTGCCAAGTCCACGCTGCTTGTCCGTGGCAAGGCGCCATCTGACAACATTGCCTATTGCATCGAAAAAGGCCTGTACAAAGGAGCATCAACTCCCGATCGACCGGTGACCGGCTATGATACGGCCAAAATGCTGCTTTCGGCCCTAGGCGTCACAGGCGTTACGGGAGAAGGCCGCAACAGCGCGGTCGATGCAGCGTTAAAGAAGCATAATCTGACAGAAGGCCTGGTAAATATCGATCTTTCTCAAACCATTTCCCGCGATAATGCTGCCCAAATGGTGACCAATGCACTCCGTCTCAGCGATGGAAGTGCGCAGATTCCCAAGGTCCTGCACAATTCCCCAGTGCGCTTCGGAAGCGGCACCAAGACGGTTGACAATACCCGCATATTCAACTTCGGGGGCTCGGCAGTTGAAAACTCCGGTGATTCCGTCCTTGTGGTTCGCAACTCCCGCATCGACGGTGATACGTCTGCGGCGACAAAGCCGCTGAGCGGCCCGCCGGGAGGCCTTTTGATTGCCGGCAGCATTCGCACTACGCTGGCCATCGGCAAGGCCAAATCTTTTTATATCAACTCCGAAGTCATTACCAAGGACTGGGCGGCTCTTTCCACCGATGCCGCTACACCGGCCACGGAACCGGGTCAGACCGAGCTTGCCGTTTACGCTTATGGATCGTCTGCCAAAACACGAATGGGGGGTTACGGTACGTATTCCGACCTATTCTGCAACGTATTCTTTTACGGCACCAGGCTGGACTCCGCCGAGATCGGCATCATAAGCGGAACCTACGGCAAGGTTACCGTCGGTACAATAGGAGATGGAGAGGCCATGAAAGCATTGGCAACACATCTTATCCCA
>Ga0208980_10000787_pt1 | contig 18493 bp, 14 predicted proteins | sample WetSurMetagenome_3_FD_187993 | JGI IMG/M metagenome (GOLD analysis project Ga0208980, IMG submission 187993) | Wetland microbial communities from Twitchell Island in the Sacramento Delta, sample from surface sediment Aug2011 Site A1 Bulk (version 2) | ecosystem: Environmental > Aquatic > Marine... | reverse complement strand
GATCCAGTAGGGTGGCCACATCTCGATGCACAGCAAAAGTGGTCGGCATAGTGGCTGCAGGAGTTCCTGGTTCAGCTTCTCGCAATACTCGTTCCGGAACCATCGATGCGTATGTCTCCCGGAAGATGTCAGCCGGCTTTCCGGTCAAGATAACCTTATCGGGATTATCTCGGATAATGTCCTGAATGAACGGAGCTTCACAGGGTACAACCATATTCTGTTTTATGGCAAAGTCGATGAGCTTCGCCTCCATCATCCAGCGCATCTTGGCCATGAGGTCCCGACGCATAAGCATAATCGGATTAGTGTCCCGGGGAAGCAAACCTAGAATCATGCCCGTGGAGTAATCCGGAATATGTTTCTGTTCCAAATAAGAAGTATCATGGGTGAAATCCTTGGACTGCAGGGGTTCTCCTTCCTTCTCTACCCGTTCGTCGTGTTTGCTCACCTGATCCTGTTTGAGACTTTCTTCGTACTTCTTGGCTTGCTTCTCAGCCTGGCGCTCAAAGGCTATTTTTCGGTCTGCCATGAGTTTCGGATTGTTCTTTAGGGTCTCCACGAAGGCTTTCTGGCTAGCTTCATCGGGTAATTTGCACCAAGTATCAAATAGGTTCTGTCCACCGATAACTATCAGTTGACCATCCTTGTCACGCATCCACATCTGACGTAAGTAGCCATCCTGGAACTCCCCTCGGAGTTTCTTATTCATAACCGAGTAGGCATCCCAAAAGGTCTTATTAAAACGGGTATAGATGTCGGCTGCCCGTTTGAACTGGGGGTCTAAGATAGCTCCAGCCACTCCCTGCATGGCATCAGAGAACCCTCGAAACTCTTCCCAACTCATCCCCATACCTTGAGGAATCATCGGGTCCAGAGTCTCGTGAATATACTGCATGTCAGCTCGACGTTGTCCCAACCCTGCGGTCAGGTACATGGAAAATAGTTTGCCGAAAGCGGAGTCAGGCACTGTACCTGCTTTCCTAAACTCTTCAGCAGTAACCTTGGTAGCGTTGATGGCAGCCCTGGAATACTGCATCAGTTTCTTGGGTAGAACCAACGGTTTGATGTTAGCCCAAAGTTGTGGAGTGTCGTAGTGGAAGGCTTCAGCCAAGTCGTTTAGAGTTTCATCACGGGCCTTGCCCTTAACCTCATCCAGTTTAGTCCAGGAACCATCATCGTTCAGTTGAAAAACCGGAACGTCTTTCTCTCGGGCCAGCCGGATAGCTTCTTGGGCCCGGGGTCCGTCCCCGGTGACCACCAATAGGCCATCTCGCTTGAGTTGGTTGACTATCTGGGCCGGCTGCTTCTGCACTTCCTCCGGATTATTGGCATCAGCAATAACATGCTGCACGTTCTCCGTGGTACGATTGCCAACCGAAACGGTTTCCTGGGTGATCGGCCGACCTTGGTCATCATAAACCAGAGTTGCGTCTCCACGTTCTACCCGTTGTCGTAATTCTGTGGCCGATATTTCCCGGTGTTCCACCGGCTGAGAAGGCTCACCGAGCATCCTGGTCATAGCTTCTTGCAACTGCTTCTCATGAGGAGTCCCGGCGTCCGAAACCAGAGCGGTCTCTGCACTCCTTAACCGCATGGCCAACCGATTCAAAACCTCTGCCGGTAACTGAGTCTGACCATCACTAACCACGCCGATGGTCTGTGGCTGGTATTTCACTTCCGACTTCCCCTCGGCTTTGATGCCAGCAAACTGAGAGGCATAATCCTGAAGCAACCGAAACTCTTTATGGGGTAGGGTAGCGATAGAGGCTGCCACCTGCAACTTCATGACATCATTCTTGGTAAACCTCACCCCTTCCCGGTAGCCAATAGTGCGGTCTGCCATCTTAGGCAGGGAAGCCAGGACCTCCGGATGCCGAAACAGGGCCCGCATATATTCATCTCGGCCCATTACCTCACCCAGTTCTCCCTGGAACAGGCGCCACTCTTTAGTAGCAAACCAGTCTGCCTTGGGAGGTGGACCACCAGGATCTCCCTTATTGAAGTCCACCAAATTGACCCGATAAGACTGTCCGGTACGACCGCCAAACTCGTAAATTGGCACTTCGCCTCGTTCCGACTGTTCCTTGACCAGTCTCTCTCCTTCGATGGGAGTACCCACGTTGGTCCGTTCAGTCAGGGCTTGCCGTTGATAACCGAGCATTTGGTTGCGAATCATTTGCTCTACGTAAGCAATGTTGAATCGAGGAGGAGCCACCGGAGAACCAGTCACCGCTGCCACCATTTGCTTTAAAGCTGCCCAACCACCATGATACAGGGATGAAGGTTGAAAACCTACCTCTAGACCAGCGATAGGTTCTGTCAGTTTCGACGGTTCCCCTACCACAGTTTTCTCCCCTATCGGTTCTTCCAAGGGTCTGGTTTCAGCTCCTGTAACCTCCGGAGTCTGCTTGGCATGCTGCTCCAAGTCGGTACGCAAATCAGCGTAGGTTTCCCTCATGGCCTCTGCCACTTCCCCCCGATCATTAGAAACCCTGGTGGAAGCCATGATGCGCTCCATGTACTGCGAGCGTAGTTCGGGCGGGAGTAACCCGGCTGCTGTCACCTGTTCCCGTAAAAACTCAGACAAGTCTGCTCGACTGACCATCTCTCCCCGTAAAGGTTTCCGCACATCAGCTTCACCACGCTTGCCACCCATAAGCTGAGCGCCAATCTGGTTATAAAGGTAGGTAGCCTTCTCCCAATAAGTTCCTCTTTGCTCCAAGGGAATGATCTTCATCTGGTCAAGCCCTGCCATCAGGTCCCGGGTCTTACTGATAGCGTTCTGAGCCTCAACAAACTCATTGGGTTTGAGACTACCCCACTCATTGACGAAACGGTTGGCCATTTCGTTCAGAGTAGCGTTTTTGCGGCCAATCTGATGGACCCCAAAATAACCGTCCACCAGCATCCACGAAACTTTCATAGCCAGGTCCCGAGTTGAGAGCGTACCGTTTTGAATGCCGGCGATAATGTCCGGCATGCTGGAGTATTTATCCGGAAAGCTCCGAATCAGATCGGCTCCGACCATAGCCGTGACGAACCGTAGGGCTCGGTTATCCATAAGGAAGCCCACGGAAGGATAGAGGGCTCCGATAAGGGCTCCCATCTTGGCATCGTTCAACAAACTCTGAAAGGCCTCCACTCCATTGCGGGAGTGCTGGAGATTCTGAGCCAAGTTTGCCAAAGGCATAGCCATGGCCATCTGAGTACCCTGTTCACCAACAGCCTTGAGATAGGCAGCCCACCCCGGAGAAGACGGCAACCAACGTGTACCAAGAATTGGCAGCTTCTCATAAAGGTGGCCGGCAATCTTAGCAGGACCACCGATGAAGCCAGCAAACTCAGCAGCTCCTTGAGCCAGGGCTCCGGGTGTAGTAAGAGTCTCATGTAAAGGGGTTCCCATTTCGCCAGAGATGGCACCAGGCAGTCCCATCATGAAGGAGTTAATGTAGGCTTGTCCGATGGCGGTGAGTTCGTGCAGCATAGCCCCTTCAATGGGAATCCCCCCGGGTGCCGTGCGATAATTGTATTCCAGTTCTCGCATGGAATGGATCAGGGGTTTGTTCACCATATCGGTAGAACGTTGGTCGAAGTAAAGATCCTCTGCACCCCACGGAGAAGAGAAGTCACCCGGAACAATTTCATTCAAGGGCAAACCATCCTGAAGTCGCTGCCAGCGTTCCAACTGCCAGCGCAGCTCCCACGGTTTGTTGCCTCCCCCGATGTTGTATTCAGGAGTGATTCCCATCATCTCGAATAGGGGAGCTACGATGCTATCCCAAAGATTGTGTGATTTGGTGGCCCAACCGGTAGAGAAATAAGCTCCGGGAATGGCTCCGTCTTTGAGTGCCTGTTCGTAATCAGACCGCATAAAAGCCGGGTCACTGGTGGCTTCAATGGGCATGTAGACGGCAGCCTGGTTTTGCTGATTGCGGTACATTTGTTCCCTGGAAACCACTTCTTTACCGGCTTCAGTCAACTGGGGTCCTTGTCCGGCTGCAGCTACTCCACCATAATCAGCCCACTGTCGAGGATGAATGCCTGCCTTGGCAGACTCTATAGCTTGATTGGCAATATCGGGCCCTAAGATTTTGGTCAAGTAATCCCGAGTCTCTTTGAAGTTCACCCACTCACCAGATACCGCACGGGCAGGTCCGGCGTTATATGCTACCAGCGCTCCAGCCCAGGAACCGAACAGTTTCTTGTTTTGAGCCAGATAACGTAATCCGGCGTCTACATTCTGTATCGGGTCAAAAGGATTGGTCACTCCCAAACCTTGAGCAGTGCCAGGCATGAGTTGCATTAACCCCATAGCGCCTTTTTTAGAAACAGCTTCGGTGTCTCCCGAAGACTCCTGGTTGAGCATTCGGGCTCCCAGATCGTAAGGTACGTCATACTTTTTAGCGTAGTCCCTCATGAGATGGGGCAAACTGATAGGCATCACCGGCCGGGGAAGGTCTTCCGGAGTAGTGAGGTCAGGAGTGTTTAAAGCTTCACCGGCCTTAACCTGTGCGTCCGGTTCCGGTGGTTGATTGGCTAAAAGAGACTCTTCAATCCCCAATGGGTGGCTCCGCTAATCCCTGTCCCTGTGGAGGAACATTAATAGAGTTGACTGCTTTCTTACCGGAAGGACTCCAAGCCCGAGGAGGTGGAGGTTCCGGTGTTTTGGTTGTATCTATCAATGTAGGAGGAGACTAATCCCTGTCCCTGTGGAGGAACATTAATAGAGTTGACTGCTTTCTTACTGGGAGGACTCCAAGCTCGAGGAGGTGGAGGTTCCGGTGTTTTGGTTGTATCTATCAATGTAGGAGGAGACTGCCCCCCTAAAAATCCAGGAAGTTTATTTATTAAACCAGGACGTTCCCCGAAACGTTGTTTTGCTGCTTTGTTGGTGGCGTCCATAGAAGCAGCCACAGCTCCATTCACCCAAGGTTGGCCGGCTCGAAGCAGGTCTTCCGGTTTAGCGTTCTTGTACGTATTCAGATAATCATCCATATCCTTATGGAATTTGGTGGTGTAGTCGTAATAAGCAAAGGCGTATGTTCCCCGAGAATCAGCTACAGGCATGGCATCCTTACGGAAAGCGATGTCGATTTGCTTGACCATACTGGCCCGGACCTTGTCCATGGCGTCCTGCTGCTTCCCAGCAATATGAATGATATGGCTCGACCAGTCTCGGTAAGTGGTGTAGTCAATTTTATGTTCATCCAGATACCACTTGGTTAGAGTGTCCATCGTCAGGGCCGGGTTTCCGTCTGAAGTTTTATTATTGTTGGCCATGGCGTTCATGTAATCGGTGGCATACTGAGGATCAGGTTCAAATCGTTCAGTCCTGGCTTTTAACAAGGTTTCGCAGTTGTGAAGTAGGGCCGGGCTATAGTGTTGGGCGTTCCCAGGCATCTTAGCCTGTTCCAACATTTTGGCCCCTTCAGTTGGATTTGTAACCACTGTGCGGTAGAGAATTTCTCCAGAGCGGTGTTCCCACTGAGATAAGTTCGTGGCAGCGTGAGAAAGCGCCTGCATCCGCACCTCTGGAGGCAATTGTACTTGTTGGCCGTCGATAACCACGTTGGTCAAATTGTTGCTAACACCGTTGACATAATTCATAAAACCAGGTGGGTCTTTCAAGCTCCACTGCGAAAGCTTCATGACGATGGCTTTGTCTTGAACTTCCTTTAACTGTGTTGGGTCCAGCCCTTGAGTGGCTTGTTTATTGAAGAACACACTAAGGGGAGCTGTGGTGAAATCTCCGAAGTTACTGATAATGTTATCAGAAAACTGTTTAGTGCGCTGAGTGGTCCGTTGCATGAGCATCTGGGTCATGTGACCCACCTGATCACCCATAAGGCTATATTCACGTTGACCTTCTGGCGTTTGAATCTTGTTTAGTGTCCCTTGTGGATCTTTGTCAAAATCTTGAAAGATTTTCAAGCTATTGATGGTGTTAATGGCTGCCTGGCGAATGGGAAGTAAGGCTCTCATATCTTCAGGGCGCCAGTGAGGGCCAGGATTATCTACCGAAGCCAATAAAGCACCAGCTGCTGTTGCCCGACCTCCTTCGTTTAAAGTGGGAAGCTCATCTACGGCATTCTGCCAACCCTTGAGATTATCGAACTGCTGTTGTAAATCCTGTTTCTTCTGCTGCTGCATCACTAAGGGATGAGCATAAGTCATAGCGATGTGGTCTGCAGAAATATCAAACTGTTTGGTCAGGCGTTCAGGCAAGGCATCCAGAGCTCGCTGTTTAGCGGCCGCAAAGTCATCAGAAACTCGAGCCATAATCTCAGGAGGCTTAAGGTTCCGATAATCTTCTTCCACTAAACGATTCAGGTCTTTATGGAAGTCGAGTTTAGCCCGTTCCAAAGTCTGCTGGTTTTCAAACATCACCCCTCGGACTGCTACCTGTTGGGCTGCATCAAAGGTGGCTTGAGCTTGTTTAGCTAGTTCTTGCAAGCCAGTGTTCTCAGGAAGTCGAGGGATATAAGTGCTGGCAGGACCAGGACTACCAAGGGGTATGCTTACCTGTGACTCAAACTCAGGAATTTTGATGGTCATGAACCAAACCCTCCCCCGTAATAGCTGGGAGCCCAGGGATTGCCTCCCTTACTGGCGATCTGATACCTACCATATCCAGTAATCAAACTGGACCCGATACCAAAGGGAATACTCATCAGAGCCAAATCACTCTTATTTTCGTACAAAGCAGCTTCAGCTTTATACCGAGCTGCTGTACCCAGTCCCTCTAACCAAGAACTTTCGCCTTGGGTCCGGGCTTTCCAAGCTTCGAACTGGCCGCCAAAGACAGCATTGGTAGCATCCCGTTCATATTGCCTGGCCGTTTCTCCCATAAGATCTAGAGGAGAACCTTCTGGAGTAACTCCGAGCGCACCTACAGCAGCTCGCTCGGCTCCAATGGTCTTCATTTCCTTTTCTCGAATTACCCCAGCTTCCATTTCTCCTTTAGCCAAAGCTTCCTTGGCAGCAAACTCGGAAATCTTACGGTTACGATCTGCCATTTCAGCCGTGTACTTTGCTGATTGACTGGCTACCTCACTTTGATACTGAGCTTGACTAGAGGCAGCCATACCCTGCGCTCCAGCCATCAGCGCACTCATCGCCGTGGTTATCATTACCAAGGTAACCGGGTCTGCCATGTCACTTTCCTTTAGGGAAAAGCACGAAGAGTCCGTAATCTTCCCGAGTAGTGGAATATTTTTCCAGAGAGGCTTCCTGGTGGAACCCAAGTCGAAGAATCCAGGCTACAGCCACCGGGTCCGATAACTGCACTTGACTCTGAACCCTATGAAATCCGTTGTTATGGATAATTCCTTTCATGATTCTAACCACCTTGCGGTGCAGAAAAAATGAACTGGCTTTGACCTCAGGAGTTAACAGGGTCCAGGCTTCCCCAAGTCCAGCCCAAGGACTGGTAATTCCGGCAGCTCCACAAAGGTTGCCATCTTTATCAAGAGCGGAAAAAGCAATGCCGTGGTCCTGGTGAAACTGGGCCAACATATCGCAAGCTCTCATTCCTACCAGGGCTCGGGTCCCGGCTTTGGAAGCCAGGGTGACATAATGGTGCGCTTCAAACGGAACCAGTTGCATTACCCCTCCTGGGCCATGATGGGCATGATAGCCAATATATTAAAGGGATACGGTTGGTCTTGTCTCACCGTCAAAGTGACGTTTCGGTCAAAGTCTCCGTTGAAGATCACCCGTTTATCACCGGTAAACATCTGTCCAGAATCGAAGGGTATGGTATCCAGGTGGCTGGTGTCCCGACCATGCTTGCCTCCATAGGTCTTATAAAGTCGGATGGACATCTGGGCAATTCTTTTCACCCGGGATTGACCAGTCCCTCCACCTATCGCCAGTTCGGTCTCTACAGGAGTCACAGTGCCCACGTATGGTAAGCCCACCTGAAACTTGGACGCTTGGGTCAATCCGGAAATAACGCCACTGGAAACTACCTTGGAGGCCTGCACCAAACCATCTCCCACCACGGACACGGTCTTAGCTTCCAGGTGTCCCAGACCCGAAAGGGTAGTGGTAGGAGCTCCACTATAGGTAAGTCCGCAGTCCACGTAAAACAGGTCACTCATGCTGGCCTGTTCGAAGTTTTCCAGATCTTCCAAAAGCTCCACGTAGCGTTTGGTAGTTCCGTTGATGGTGCGTTTGACCACGGCCCAAATCTCGGACCGGGTAGCTCCGGCGATAGTGGCAATGGCCTCAAACTGGCCATCAGTGACAAACCTGGTCCAGCCGATTACCTGGTGAGCCCGTTCATAGGTACACATGAATGCCTGGCCGTCTGCCCTGACTCCCAGGATAGCACTTAAGGGCTCTTGCAGGTAACACATTTCTACACAGGGAGACCGGCCGATGTGGTCGGAAAGCATGGATAGGTCGGTAGCCACAAAAGAATCCACGGCCATTTGGTACTCCAACTCCATGAGACGCCGGCCGAAAGCTTGCCAAAAAACCACGGTATGATCGCAGGAGATGGCTACGTCGGAGCTGGTGAGGTTCGTTTGGCGTTTGGCTGAGATACTCGAAGGTGAAATGTAGTCGTTACCCGAGGTCCCGGCCAGTTTCCACTGCCCCCGGGCAGTTCCGGCTAACAGAGCCGTGCCCGGTTTTAACCACTTAAAGACGTTGACCTGGTCGGCGTTGATGGTATAAGACACCCCGCAGGCATCAGTGACAATCCGGCCGGCCGAAGCTGTAGTGTCAGTGCCCTCAACCGTTTCGTCCGGAGAATGGTTTTCGTAATCAGCTACCTTGGAACCCCATACGGTTTGCGGCCGATAGGAATTACTGGCCCAATAAAGACGGTCTTCGAAGAAGTTAACCAGCCGGGGGAAACCCCGGTAGGTACTCCAGGCACCTTCACGCCACCACTGAGTACAGGCAGTGTCGCCAAAATCCCGTTTGATGTCCACGGTAGCAGTGTAAGCGTTGGAGACAGAAACGATTTTACCATAACCCCACTTTCCATGATGCTTTAACCGGATGAAAGCGCCCACATGTCCAGAATCGAAGAAGGTACCATTACCGGTAATTTCCCGGCAAGAGACGTTGGTAAACCAACCAGTCATACTATTGGTGTCAGCACTGAAACTGAGGACCGCATTGCTAGAAGCAGTGAACTCCACGACATGATAACCATTCGACTGAGTGCTGTTTAAGAGAGTTTGGCCTCCACAGGTGACTGTTAGGGCGCTAACAGTGCAACCTCCAAGCTGGAATGACAGCACATAAGTGTGTCCCGAAACTACAGAAATATCCTGGGTAACAGAAGCTCCTGAACTGCTTCCTGAAGGAATGTGGTTGCAATAATGTCCAGTAGCTGCCCATTGAGACCCTACCGTCCAATAGACATCGGGGGTATAACCGAAATCGCCATTCTGAACTTTCTCGGCGCCCAAAGCTTTAACGTTTAAGGTTACCCCATTGCCGGTTTTGGCGGCCGGCTTCATGCCTATATTCAAGTCGGGATCCTCTACAAGATAAGGACCATCAATGAAAGTGATTGCCGTTAAAGTCCAGGACGTATGTCCGGTCCGAGAAAGTTTATAAGGAACGTAGCCATCACAGGAGATATAGAGAACGTCAGCAGACTGGGAGAACTTCATCTTCCACAGGTCGGCTTCCAGATAGGGGGTGGAAATCTCATAGGGTCCACCACTCATGATCTGGCCTTGGTTCATGTAAAACCGCATATACTGGTCACCAGCTTCAATGATATAAGTCTGGGTGGTAGAAAACTCGAAGGGAATTATCCGGGTCTTTTTGCTGTTGGTTTTAACCTCGGCTATAAACCGGGTGCCTGGCCGGAAGGAGGCCATGCCTTGCGGCCACACCATGAAGTTCTCCAGCAGTTTGCAGGCGTTACCGTACTTATTGAAGTCTACTCGCCCCAGCATCTTGGGACTGACTTCGCCAGCCGTAAAGTTGGTGATAATGGGTCGAAGCAGCATTAGTTCCTCGCATCCACCCAGCCACTGGGAGCCTGTTCATCGGCGGTCTGCTCCTGGCTACTGATGGTTTCGGCATCGGTAAGGGCGGTCTGGTAAAGCTTCAGCATCTCTTCCCGGCGCCCGGTACGACCGGTAATAGCTTCAGCTCCCTCGGCTGCCAGGCGGTAAGCCAGGGCAGTCTCAAATTTGGAGTCGTACAGACCGGTCTCGCTGGCCCCCGCTGGCCCCGTAGCAACATCCACATAGCGAACATAAAGAATGTTAGCTGAAGACTCATTGCAGACCAGGGTGGTTCCTTCTATTTTCCACTTAAGGCCTTCATCTGGTTCGCCCAGACAGACCATGCGCATCAGGTCGGTAGGTAAAGTATAGGCTGCATCCCAACCAAAGACCGGAGTAGTGGTAACAGTTAGGGTAACTCGCTTTTTGGCAAACGGCCAGGCATGGTCTCGAAGAACGTCCTTTAACATGGGAGTCCACAAGGCTGCCATGACGCCAGCAGACCGGGAAGCCTCGGAGACTCCGGCAATAGTCACCCCACCCAGTTGCAGTAAGGCCAGGTTGATGATCTCAGTCTGCTTGGCATCGTCAGGCATGATTCACTCCTAAATGAACTCGAAGATGACCATCGAGCCGCTGATTCCTTCCGAACCCTTGATGAAGGGTTTCTTGAAATGGGGGTAGAACTCCCGGTGTACCCCGGCGCCGCCCACATCCTTGGCCTTCATGATGATGACCCCAGTGGCGCTACCTTCCCGGATGATGCAGACGTCTCCGGCAGCGTTAGGGTAAAACTGGACAGAGGTCAACCGCACTCCATCTGGCATGATGGAGAAACCCGAAACGACGGTAGCCGCCATATCGAAATCGGTGGACCCATCCAGGGTAACATTGACATTGTGTTTGCCCTGCACGACAGTTAAAGCCATGACGTCCTCCTAAAATCCATATCGGTATTTGTAATCATAGCCACTCTCAGGAAGTTCTCCCCCAGTGTAAAGGTCTGGGGTAGAGGTTTGGGTAACCATGTCAGCACGGCCACTTAGGGCCCGTAAAACCAGTAAAGCCGGAGTTGATACCACCGAGTCCATTGCGGCAATTCCAGCCAAAGCTTTTAAAACGGTAAGCGCTGCATTGCCGGTAACTGTCACCCCGGCCGCCACTCCTGCCAGGGGTCTCAGGATAGAAGCCACTGGGTCACTGGTAACTGTGGTTAAACCAGCCACTCCTGGAAAGTAGGTGATTGCTCCCCCGGTATTCAAAACCGGAGCTGAAACTGTAGTCTCCAAGGTAGCTACTCCAGATACTGGACGATTGACACTTAGTTTGGTAACACTGGCCTCTTCCGGAGCATCTGGGTGACGTTTCATATACCCGTTACCGCAATCTACATAGGCGTCATAAAGAGCCTGAACCTGGGTTGAGCTTAATGCGGTGCCTTTGAATGTAGCAAACCTAGCATATTTTTTATTAATTCCTGAAAATAAAAATGCCCAACCAGAAGTATTTACCCCTGGTGTTCCACAAGATTGTTGATCTACCTGTTGACCGTTAAGATATAACGTGATGAGTCCACCAGATATTGTTCCTACCAATTGATAATAAGTTTGAGCTTCAACTGCATGACATGCTAAACCTTGAAAGGTTTCGTTCCAACTTTGAAACCCTACTATTCCCGCACTAATATACACTCCCCAACCCCAATATTTGTCAGGAGTTCCTGGTACATAGAGAAAATTCTGTGCTAGGTAAAAATATCCAGTTACGTCAGTGTCTGTCTTAAAATCAAACACCACGGTACAGGTGGCTCCAATATCCATAATATCTGGGGAATCTACGGAAAGATAGGCATACGCATCAGCAGAGTCGACTGATAGGCAATGGTTCGCCCTTCCGGCCCAGTCGGTGGTCCAGGAGTTGGTCCCATAAGAACCCCAGCTTAAGGGGGTTTTTCCAGGAGCCGCCTGGTCGGTCCAGTTGCCATTAAAGCAGTTAAGGTGATCAGGTTGGGGAACTATGGAATAATCTGGCCAGTCCCGGTCTGCCTGGCCAGAGAAGGGAATAGCCGTCCGAGAAACGATAGCGGCCGCTCCCGAAATAGGACGTTGCACCCTCAGGTCGAGGTCGGGAGTAGCGGTTTGCAGACTTGCCACTCCAGCCAAGGGGTAGACCATACCCAGAACCGGTGTGTTGGTGGCCACATCCATGACTGCCACTCCGGAAAGGTAATAAGTAGCCGCTATACTCAAAATCGGAGTATTGGTGGCCACAGCCAGAGTTGCTACGCCAGAAAGGTTTCTCTGTACATCCAGGCCTGGAGTATTTGTATCCGTGACGCAGGTTGCTGGGCTACAGGCTAAGTTTACTGTAGCGTCAAGTTTTCTTAAGGCTACAATGAAACCACCCCTAATTGTCATAGTTCCAGAAGCCGTAGCCGTAGCATTTCCCGTTGACCCGATACCGGTCCAAAGGTTGTAATTTCCAGCAATAGTGCAACGGGAACCAACATCGTTTACCTCTGTGGTGTTTCCTGCTACAGCAAAAGTCTCAGAAGAAAAAGTCCTACTTGAAGTAGCGTAGGACATAGGGAAGAAAACCAGGCCTGGACTTGAGGTAGTAGTGTTTACAAGTCCGACTGATATAGTAGTTCCACCTGAACCAGAAGTAGAATTATAGACATCTATAGGGGAAGTAGTATGACAGCCATTAAAGGCTATTATAACCCCTTCTCCATATCCAGCTCCAGATGTCGTCCAGGTGTAGGTGGTTTCACCTGTTGCCCAAAGTTTCCAGGCTAACCTGCCTCTGCAATAATTGCTTCCATCATTAGGGGTTATGTCGGTTCCAATGGTATTCCAGTTGGCGGGATTGGTAATAGTGGGCGCTGAAGCCCCCCTTACCCAAATACAGGCTATCAAGATGGTTGCCCCATTGGTGCAACCCGCAGGGGCGGCCACTGGTACCGTGTTCGAGGTGTACGCCCCTGCTGCTACGTTGAGATAGGAGATTGCCAAGGGCTACTCCTGAATCGGTTCCATTACCGGAGGCATGATGGGAGGAATAATCCCCTCCTCTTTCATGGGTGCCAACTCCTTTTGAAGCGAAACCACCTTGTCGAAAGCCTCGGTCAATTCCGGAGTGACCTCTTCCACCGGCACCGGCTGGAAAACATCCTGCCCGGGATCAGGGGTAGATAGAACCCGATCGTTCCATTTCTCGACCCACTCAGGACCCCGAGAGTGGGTTCGGTAGATGATCTTGGCTATCCGGGCCGAAGTGGTGGATGGAAGACCTGGACCCAGGATACGGGTCTCTACTTCGGTAATATCGAAGTCTAACGGCAGGGGATCCAGTTCCTGCATGACCCTTACAGCAGACTCCATGTGCTCCTCATTGAGAGTTGCTAAAGGAGCACCCCGGGCTACCATCTTTGCCAGCTTCATTGTGTCGAATCCCATGATAGCTCCTTAAGTCAGGGTAATGTCGGCAGTCCCGGACAGAATTTTGACCGTGTCACCTACACCTACGGCCTGGTCGGTGACGTCAAAATAGACAAAAGGGTTGGTGTCCAGATAAACCACCCCGTAAACGATGGTACCCCAAGACCCGGAAGGCGCCGCAAAGGTAACATCGCCGTTATTGTCGGCCAGCCCCGGGGTTGCCGTGGTAGCAGCATTCCAGGAGTTCTGCGTAATCTGGCCATAGTTGTTGCTAGGCTCGGTGATATTGGGGCCGCCATCCGTAGGGATGGTGGTAGACAGAGCCATCTTGACGTTGGTAGGTTGTGCCCAGGACTGGGCCCGAAACAACCAATCCAGAATACTGAGGGTCATCGGCGTGAAGACCCCGGCAGCGTTAAAAGTTACGGTCACCTGGCCAGAAGCCAGAGAAGGGGTGTTGCCCGCGACGATGGACTTAGAGGCAGACAGGGCCCCATGCGCCATCAAATTACCACCGCTGGCCTGGTCCCAAAGACCCCAATGGGTCACAGTACTGGACCCCGCGGTACACTGGTCAAAGGTTACCAAGGCGTTCTGAGCTATAGCTCGGGCACTGGCTGCGCCGAAAGCAATCGACTTCCGGGCATACCCGGTATAGGTAGGGTCTGCCCAACCTCCCCCGGTCTCTGTTGGGTCGGCAGTACTCAGACCTACATAGATCGTGGCGGGTGGCGAATAAGACGCCGTCTTGAGGGCGTGGTCCAGAACCTTCTTATGGGTGTATTGGGTTAAGCTTCCCATTTAGGCCACCTGGCCTACACCCCAACGGTTCTTGAGGGCCTCAAACTCTGCCTGGGCCGTGGCAATGCCCTGCTCCAACGTAACCAGTTCCGCTTGCTTGGTCTCGGCCAATTCCTGAAACCGGCGCCGGGTGTCGTACATCTCTATTCTTAAACTGGCTACCTGGTTTGCCAAACTGTTTCTGGTGTCACCCAGCCTGACAATCTCGGTGTTCAAATCCCCCCGGGTATTGACCAAAGAGTCCATGTCGGAAAGGGCATTGTCCTTGATCTTGATCTGGCGCTGCAGGTCGTCCCGTTTCTTGGTGAGCCCCGACACTTCATCCGTCAAAGACCCAACCTGTTCGGTGAGGGTGACCAGGTCCTGCTCGGCCTTGAGAACCGCCCGTAGTACCTCTTCGGCATGCTCCAAGCCCCTGAGACAGTTGGCGCCTATGTTGGCCCAGCTCACCAGATCAACCGTGGTAGGACCCACAGGGGGAGAACCTACTAGGGTTTCCGGTACTTGGGTGGTGTTCTCATCGGCCATATCCATCTCCTCAATATGGGTTCCCGGGGAGGTGGAAAGGAGGTTAACCACCTCGCCCGGGGTTAGGGTTAGGGCTGGGAGAAACTATGCCAGGATGACCTGCATCATACAGGTCACGGTCTTGGCAGTCAGACAGGTGGCGCCGGCTGTGGTGACGATGACGTCGGTAAGACCGTCAAACTCGTAACCTACGGCGTCAATGGCGCTGACATCGGCCCGGGTCAGAGCGGCTGCGGCGTGGGACACCAGGGCCATAAACTTGGCGGTGGTGCCGACGATGCCCACGGAACAGGTGACGGAGGTGGTAAGATCATCCGTCCACAGCTCGCAGACGCCGTTCCAGCGGCTACCTTTGGGCGGCCGGAACATGTAGAAGGTGGAACCTGCATCCAGACCCGTGGCGGTGAGGGTCTCACAGGTGCCAAGCATGCTGAAGGTCTTACCGTAGTAAGACGCATGCACCTGTTTCGCCGGAATCTGGTTGTACAGGTTGTCATAATTGGTGTCGTAATACGTACCAGTCGCCATATCATTCTCCTTAAGATTATTCGCCCGGCACTACTCCGGGGTTAGCTTTCCAGGCAGGCAACCTCGACCACACACTCTTCCTGCAGCCGGGTGGCGCCGAACATCATCTCCAGATAAATCTGGACACTGTTCTGTTTGGTAGGCAGACGGTCCACGGTGGCGGTGATGTCGTAGGACAGGGCCAAACCAGCGCCAGCCTTCACCCAGGCCAAACAGTACCGGGTGGTGGTGACGTTGGGAATCTGGTTGGAGGGGATGAAGTTGAACCCCATGAACCGGGTAACCTTACCTTCGGTCAAGGGTTTCACCAGGTTGAAGTCGGCAGAACCAACCTCGACCTCGGCCAGCAGGTCCGAAATCTGCTTGGGACCGATGACCATGAAGCGCTCGAAGTTGGGCCCACCCTCTTCGGCACTGGGCACGTCGGCCAGATTCAGGATCTCCGAGGCCTTGATGAGCTTGCCCACGGTAAGACCCGTGCCGGCAATAGCCACTTTTTGGCTGGAAGGAAGGGCTACCGGGGTAGCGCCATCCACACCGGTGTAGGCATTGCCCCGCAGGGCTACCATCAGAACACTGTCGATCTTCCGGTTCATGGAAGCCCGAAATGCCATGAGGTACTTGTTCTGCGGGTCGATGAGGGTCCGCACCTGGTCCGGTTTGTCGATCAGGTCGGCCACCTGGTAAGGTGCCGTGACGATCATACGCCGGGAGTGCGGGGTGTCGGAGTAGGTGGTGTCACCGTGCCGGGTGGTGCGCTGGGTCACAGTGGCCTTACCCACGTAATCCATGAAGGCTTTTTCAGCCCCGGCAATGGGCTCAATCATGGCCCGTTCCCGGATGCGGGATTCGATCTGCTGTACCACGATCTCGCAGTTGGCAGAATACTGCTTGGCAAATGCGGTCGTAATCTGGGTGCTCATGAACGTACCTCCAGTTTTAGTTGGTCAATCTCTTCAACCAGAACTGGCAAGTAGTCCAGGAACACCTGGGCCTGCGTCGTTCCGGGTACAACAAGGTCCGGGCCTTGCGGTAATCCGGAGGGTGAAACAATCCCTGCTGGGCGGGCGTGGTTAGCTAGTCGCCGGTTCGGGATAACGTTTTTGCATCAATTCGTCCATCCTCTTTACTGCTTGCTTATGTTCCAGGTGAAACTCATTCAAGAAGGCCTCACTGGACCGCAGGGTCTTGATCTCATCATCAATCCCCTGAAGTGCCGGAGGCGCACCCCGAAGAATGTCTTCGGACATTTCGGTTCCCACCTTATAGAACAATTCGACGAAGAACGGGTTATTGCCCAGGCCGGAGGCCTCCACCTGTTTTTTGATCTCAGGTGTAGCGTACCGTTCAAAGGTCTTCATCGCCAGTTGCATGTTCGGTTCGAAGTTGGCGCCCCAGGCCTCCTTAATTCTGCTTTCGTGTCCCTTGACCTCAGTGTCGTAATCTGCCAGGATTTTGGTATGGACCGCCCCCATGGTATTTAAGTACCAAGCATTGAGAGCGTTGGCAGCCTTGGCACTCAACCCCAATTCGAAAGCCTTTTCCTTGAACCCCTTGACCATCGTTTCGTCGATGGGCAAAGAGGCCGGCACTTCCACCTTCTGAAATTCGTACTTGTCCGCTGTTTCCGGACGTCCCAGCCTGGCATAAACTTCACCCCATTTGGGATCATTCTCATCAGTGGGGATCGGAATCCGGTCACCCACCATCCGTTTAGTTTCCACGAAAGACCGGGCCAGTTTAACCTGGCCATCTTCCCCGGTGAAGTCCTGGAGAGAGGGTTCGTTCTGAAGTTCCTCCGGTAGAGACAGGAGAAAGTTCTTGTCACCACCAAGGGGCGGCTCCGGGACAATCGGATTACCGTTTGCATCTACCTGCGGATCCGGCATAAAACCTCCTTAGAGTCCGAAAAGTTTTTTCCCAGCGTACCTCAAACACCGGAGGGCAACGGAGCGACGCCCATCCAGAAAAGCGGACATGTGGGGGTTATAGTTCCCCTGGACACACACGGAATCCTGCACCAGACACTGCTCGGCCAGGTCTCGCAACACAAACTCCCCAGCGGGGCCGGAGAAGCAGGAGGCGTAATTAAGCAAGCGTTCCAACTCAAGAGCCTCCTCCTCACTGCCAGGTTCAACTGGCGGGACTACCCGCACTTCGTTATCAGACATTACCCACCGGTCCTGGGGCTCCAGCACCTGGTTCACCACCACCAGCCCCCTTAAGCATGTTCATCAAACCATCTATGGGAGAACCGGCCTCGCCAGCATTTTGCATGGCAGGGGCAACCTGGCCCACCGACTTACTCAGGGCCTGTAGTTGTTCCATCTGCTGTTGCTGCTGAATCAGCTTAGCCTTGGCTGCCCGTTTCTGAGCCACTACCGCTTCCGGAAAGACCAGGACTGCCGGTACCGAATTAACATCGGCAATGTGCCGGATGGTTTTGTCCCAATCCAGGACATCCAGGATTTCGGGTTTAATGTTGGCAGCCGGCAGCATCATTTCTAAAGTGCGCATAATGCCCTGTGCTTCGGTTACCCTCTGAGCTTTGGCCAGGGGAGACACGAATTGAACGTGCAGTTCATGCCCCCGCATAATTCGAGGAGGAGAAGGCAGCAGTCCTTGACGCAGCATGATCCCGAAAAGACGCCCGATCAAAGGCTCTAAAAACTCTGACTGCAACCTGCCCAGCATGGGGCCCATGAGCCGCAACTTCTCTTCGGTGCGTTGGTAGACCTCGGCAGCGGTCATTCGGTCCTTTTCTACCAATTGAAGCATATTGTTGTAGAAGATGTTGCCAATGGCCTGGCGTTTCTGTTCCTCTTTCTGTTCACCGTACCCCAGGTCTCCCGGCATGGGGAAAGCAGCCATCTTGTCGCTAGCCGAAGTTCCCCGGACATAGGAGACACCGGAAGGGGTAAAACGGATGGGGCCCACAAAAGAATCTTTAACCATCAAGACCGGAGGGTCAATCTTTTTCTGGGCCGCCCTCATGATGTCCTGTTCCATCTGGTTGAGCTGTTTGGTGTCGGGCAGAGCGATCATCCCAGGACCCCGGCCATAGACTTCCCCTTGAGCTACGGAAAACCTGGGCACCAGGTAGGGGAACTCATTGAACCCTTTCTCGCTCAACAGATCTTTGGTGTCGATTAGAACGTAAGTAGAGCCCCAAGGCATCTGAGAAGCCGTACGGTTAGAGGAGTTGTACTCCTTCCG
>Ga0208980_10000786_pt1 | contig 18503 bp, 17 predicted proteins | sample WetSurMetagenome_3_FD_187993 | JGI IMG/M metagenome (GOLD analysis project Ga0208980, IMG submission 187993) | Wetland microbial communities from Twitchell Island in the Sacramento Delta, sample from surface sediment Aug2011 Site A1 Bulk (version 2) | ecosystem: Environmental > Aquatic > Marine... | reverse complement strand
ATTGACCAGGTAATCCGCCCGGCAGTCAACAAGAAATTCAATTTCCCGGCTGATCGCCCGTTCCGGCTTGCCCTTCTTTACCAGGATACCGGTTTTGGTATTGGTGTGAAGACTGCGGTAAACGATACAATCACAAAAAACAACTTAAACATCCAGCTGGTCTCCCAGCAGAGCTTCAAGATGGGAGAGAGCGATTTCAGGACCGTGTTGACCAATATCAAGGCAACGAATCCCGATGCTGTCTACCTGGCAGCTGCTCCCAACGAGGGTGCCCAGATCATTCCCCAGGCACGAAGGGATGTAGGGCTTAACACGATCTTCCTTAACGTCGAGAACAACGACGCCCCGGAATTTTACAAGGGGATAGGGCAGTACGGTGAATATGCCATTATCGAGAGCCGCTTCTCACCCTATATCTCGCCAAAAGGTGCCATGGAAGGGCCCCAGGATGCGTTTAAATCCAAATATAATGCAAAATTCGGGTCGTATCCCGATATGATGGGGGCTTCGACGTATGATGGAACATATATTGCTGCAAAAGCGATTGAAAATGCCGGGACGTTGAACAAAGCAGATATCCGGCAGGGACTCGTAACCCTCAACATGCCAGAGGTTATTGAACATATGAAAGATGACACTATCTCATTTTCCAAAGATTACCGCGAGTCCCAGTTCGATCTCTGGATGGAACAGCTGTATTATAATGCAACCATCGGCGAGACCCGGCCGACAATCGTCTGGCCAGATATCATAAAAACAGCAGATTTCGTACTCCCTGACTGGTACAAGCCCGGAAGCGCGTAACCAATAATCATTCTTTTTATAACAGCCCGGCGAATAAGGAACTGATTACTGTATGTACGATACGGGGACCCTGTTACAGATTATTTTCTGGGGGCTGTACGCCGGCTGCATCTACATCCTGCTTGCAACCGGTCTCAACCTGATCTTCGGGGTCATGAAAATCGTCAACTTCGCGCATGGCGAATTTCTCATGATTGGCGCCTATATCACGGCAACCATCTTTTTCCTTACCGGTTTCAATCCCTATGCAATTATCCTGGTGTCCATGCTCGCGCTGGTTGGCATCGGTGCCGTAGTGGAACGCTTATGTTTCCGCCCAATCCTTGGCACGAGCAAACTCAATGAAATATTCCTCTCGATTGGTCTCATCTACATTTTTACCAATAGTGCCGCGATGATCTGGGGGGACGAGTGGCAGAGCATCAAAAGTCCCTATGCAGGTATATCGGTTCCCATCGGATCCCTCAATGTCCCGCTGGACTATATTATCATCATCATTACAACCTCGGCAATACTCCTCGGCCTTTACATCTTTTTGAGAAAGACAAAAACCGGGCGTGAGATGCGGGCAACGAGCCAGAACCGCAAAGGTGCGATGCTGGTCGGCATCAACGTTGAGCGGATGGATATCCTGAGCTTTGGTATCGGGTGTGCCCTTGCTGCTGCAGCAGGTACCCTCTGGGTGGTAAGCGGCCAGGTGTTCAATCCTTACATGGGATCTATTCCTGCTGTCAAGGCATTTGCAATCATTATTCTTGGCGGACTCGGGAGCATTCCGGGTGCGATCATCGGGGGACTTATCTACGGGATCGCAGAGAATGGTGCCGCGTATTTCCTCGGGGGTGTCTGGAAGGACGCGATCTCGTTTATTATCCTGATTGTGGTCCTTGTTATCAGGCCGACGGGCCTGTTTGGTGAGGAGAGTGAGTGAGCGGTTATGAAATTTGAACGGGCTGATATTACCCGGTACGGGACTATTGCCGTACTTGCCATTGCTGCTGTTGCTCCATTCCTGTTAGACAGCCGGTACATCCTTAACCTCCTCTGCCTGATGCTGATCTTTATCATCTTTGCTTCGGCATGGAACCTGCTTGCCTATTCCGGCCAGGGATCACTTGGCCATGCGGCATTCCTCGGCATCGGTGCCTATGCTTCAACCCTTATTGCGACAAAAAGCGGCATTACCCCCTATATTACGATCTTCCTTGGCGCAGCGGTGGCTGCCGTAATCGGGATCCTGATAGGGCTTACCTGTGTCCGGCTCAAGGAATGGTTCCTTGCCATGGTCACGTTTGGGTTTGCAATTATTGTCCAGACAGTAGCGGTGAGTATCCTCACCCCGGTTACCGGTGGCTGGGACGGGATTGCCTCTCCCCGTCTCGTGAGCCCGGACATACCCTATTACCAGCTGATAGAATATTACTCGATCCTGCTGATCACCATTGCCTCAATCGTGTTTATCTGGTATATCCTGAGATCAAGGATCGGGCTTGCATTTGCTGCAATCCGTGAAAACGAGGTTGAGGCGCGTGCAGCGGGTGTTGATCCCGTACGTTACCGGCTCCTGGCATTTGGGTTAAGTGCCTATCTCGCCGGTGTTGCCGGGGCACTCGAGATAGCTCACATCGGGTACATCACACCTGAAATATTCGGGACCGATCTCTCGTTCTGGCCGGTGACCTATGTAATACTGGGTGGCCTGTGCACTCTCGCAGGCCCGATTATCGGTACTGTTGTCCTCACCATTATATGGGAAGGTCTGAAAATGGCAGGACTTACGTTCGGCAGATACGTGATTGTAGGGGTGCTCCTGATCCTGGTTATTATATTCCTGCCAAAAGGGCTCGTGGATCTTCCAAACCAGGTGCATAAATGGTGGAAGCATTATCAAAAACCAAAACCTGACCCCGCCGTTCTGCAGGAATGATGAATACACCTTTTTTTAAAGCGCTTTAAAGAAAAACAATCCATAAGGTGCTCGTTTAAAATCCAAGATAGGCTTTCTGAATATGCGGGTCGTGCATAAGCTCTTTTGCCTTTCCCTCTTTTATTATTCTCCCGTTTTCAAGAACATAGCCCCTGTGGCACATATTGAGCGCATGGCGGACATTCTGTTCAAGAAGTAATACCGTAATCCCTTCACGCCCAAGCTGTTCAAGTGACCTGAATACCTGACCGACAAGGAGCGGGGAAAGCCCGGTTGAAGGTTCATCAAGAATGAGCAACGTAGGGTTTGACATGAGGGCTCGACCAATCGTCAGCATCTGCTGTTCACCCCCGCTTAAGGTACCTGCCATCTGCCGCTCACGCTCCTGCAGGACAGGAAAGAGAGAATAGACATGCTTAAGAGCGGCAGACGTGTCTGTATCGTCCCGTGCACCGAGTAAGAGATTTTCAACAACGGGCATTTTTGGGAAGATCTCGCGTTTTTCAGGTACGAGCGCAAGACCTTTATCGAAGAGATCATACGGGTGCATCCCCAGAATATTTTCGCCAAGAAAGGTAATGGATCCGGTTGCCTTTTTGTTCAAACCTACAATCGTCTCCACGGTTGTGGTTTTCCCGGCACCATTTGGCCCGATAAGGGTGACAAGCTCCCCCTTATTCACATGAAGCGTGAGATCCCAGACGACCTGGAGATTTGCGTGAAAGACATTCAGCCCTGCAACTGACAGCAGGGGAGGGGGATTTTCAGAAGGCATATATGTCTCCGAGGTAAGTATCGATCACTTTCTGGTTATTTACCACTTCATATGGGTGGCCTTCTGCTATTTTTTCTCCGTGATCCAGCACAACAATCCGGTTCGACACTCCCATAATGACACTCATTACGTGTTCGATAATCATGATAGAAACGCCATTATCGCGGATTTTTTTAATGAGCTCGACTGCTTCGTTACTCTCCTTGGGGTTCAGCCCGGTAGTCAGCTCATCCAGCAGGAGCAGTTTTGGTTTTGAGGCAAGTGCCCGGGCGAGCTGCACCTTTTTTAATTCAACTACATTTAAGTTCTTGATGATAGTATCCTGTTTATCCTGGGGGAAACTGACAAAATCGAGTATCCGGGCAGCCTCAGATCTTGCTTCTCCCATGCTGATCTTCTGGGGGTTACCAAATAATGCACCAATCATGGTGCATTCCTGCGCCGTAAGACCGGGAAAGGATTCTGCAATCTGGAACGTTTTTGCAATCCCTTTTTTACAGATCTGGTGAGCTTTGAGCCCGGTGATATCTTCGCCGAAGAAGGTTATCTTCCCTCTTGTTGGGACGCTGATGCCGGAAATCATATTGAGGAGGGTGGTTTTTCCCGCACCGTTCGGACCGACGAGTCCGACTATTTCATTGTCCCCTAAGAAGAGATCGACGCCGTTGACGGCACAGAGACCACCGATTTGTTTGGTCAGATCCTTGGTAGTGAGCATAGGTACACGTTGCTGGCAGTTAGTATGCTAAAATTAGCACGGAGCAGTCTTAAAGATAATGATAATTTCTCTCAAGAATTATTATAAGATTGGTGAGAAGAGTTAATTTTAAAAAAAAACAGAAAAGAAACATTAAAAAAAATAACGAGAATATTTACAGCAGATCCTTATTATGGTCGGGCTTCCGGACAAGGGTGCAGCCTGAAATTCTACCAGGATTTTAACACTCTATTGTTTATCTTTTAGGTATTTTTGGGGGATCTTTTGGCAGGTGAAGAGTAAATGTGCTTCCGGTATTCATGATACTCTCAACGGTTATATCCCCGCCATGCATCTGCATGATCTTTTTTGTTATCGACAGCGAGAGCCCGATACGATCATACCTGCGGGACAGTTTTGCTGCATCTGCGAGTTGGAATGGCTCAAAAATTGATGAAAATGCACTTTCAGAAATTCCGGACCCATTATCCTTAACGGAAATGTGATGGTATCCGTCATCAATCCCTGAATGGTAAAAAATGGTGATTTCACGGGGGGCTTTGGAGAAATTCACGGCATTTGAGAGAAGGGCATCAAAAACGCCGAAAAGCCGGTCCATATCTGCAGTGATGCTCAAAGTATCAGGAATATCAATGGTGATAGCAGCCTGTTGGAAATACCCGTTTATGTCCAGCACACTCTTAACCAGCATTACGAGGGGAAATCTCGAATAGTTCAGATGAAGCCTGCCGCTTTCGAGTACCGAAAGCTCAAGCATCTGGTTGATAATCTGGCGCTCCCGTTCAACGCTCACAAGGCAACGCTCGAGAATCTTTTTTGTATCATCAAGGATACCGAATCCCTCGGGGTCCTGAACGAGCAGGTTAAGGTAACCGAGGATTGGCTGAAGCGGTGTGCGCAGCTCATGGGCGACAGTTATGATAATCCCGCGGCGCCTTTCGTTGTCCAGCTGGATCGTATCTTCAAATCGTTGTTTTTCAGATATGTCAACCAGATTGATCAGGATTGCCGGCTCATTATGAAGCAGAATCGGTATTGTTAAGAGCAAAGCCGCCCTTGAATCCCCGGATTTTGTGACAAACCGGAACTCACCCCGTTCTGCTATCGTAGTCACCGTTGTGCAGTGTTTCGTAAATGTGGTGAATTCTTCATGGTCTGATGGATTAACAAAGGAAATGAGATCTTTTCCGGTAATCTCCTTTTCATTATACCCGGAAAAAAAGGAAAATGCCGGGTTTGTATAGAGAATAATCCCGTTCCTGACAACCAGTATACCGGCTGGCGAAAGCTCGGCGAGCTGGCGATATTCCATCAGCACGGCACCCCAGGACAGGTCAGCTCATCAACGGTCCTCATTGTTCGGCGTATAGTAATCTGGAATATCTGACCTAGCATCCTATCCATATTATCTAGGCCATTTGAATTTCTTGTTATTTTAAGATATACACCTCTGAAAAAATATCGGGGACAGGAACGGGTTAAAAAAAAAGTGTTTTCAGAGACTCCGGCTATTATACTTTACGTGTCCGGTCTTTTAAAATCCTGCACCAATTTCTTTGGATTACTCTCAAGTTCCCCTGCTCGATCTTTCGGGCGAGTTTTCCTGTTTTCGAGAAAAGAGATCAGTGGGTTGAAATAACTGGGCGGGCAAAAACGGTACAAATGCGCCCGTATGTCATAGTCAATATCGCCATGAGCGCTGATGGAAAGATCTCCACCCGTGAACGCCGGCAGGTCAGGATATCGGGTGCGCAGGACTTTGCCCGGGTTGATCGGCTCAAAGCCGCGTGTGATGCGGTCATGGTAGGTATCGGCACTGTACTTGCTGACGACCCTTCACTTACGATAAAATCAGAAGAGTGCCGAAGATATCGCAGAAAACAGGGTTGGGACGACCATCCTGTCCGCATTGTTATAGACAGTTCAGGCCGCATCTCTCCTGAAGCATCGATCCTGAATAAGGGGGAGGGAAAGCGAGTGGTTGTGGTATCTAAAAGGGCGGATGCCTCAACGATCTCCCTGCTGGAAAGAAAAGCAACGCTCATTGTAGCGGGCGAGGATGAAGTAGATCTCCAGGTTCTCATGAACGAACTTGGAGCAATGGGGATCCATCGTGTTTTGGTAGAAGGTGGCGGAACCCTCATTGCAGGATTGATTAAGGAAGGTTTGGTTAACGAGATTTACACATTTATAGGTAACATCATCATAGGCGGAAAGGATGCCCCCACATTTTCTGACGGGGAAGGGTTCATTCTGGAATCTGCCTTTCCCCGTCTTTCGCTTCAGGAAGCCCGCAGGATCGAACAGGGTATCCTCCTGCACTGGATCGTTGAGAATACTTATCATGACAGCGATTAACTCGTTCGTTCAGAAATATACACGAATCAATTAGGTTCACACCCGGACAATGAAAATCCTCCTTTCTCTGTGATGAATCCCTTCCTCAGGGCTCTTCGAAGTATTCCGTGCAGGGAGTTTTTTTATTTTTATAGTCTGAAGAATTCCTTTTGTGATGATAGGAAATACAAAGGATGGAAAGGATGACGGACGGGACAGTGGTTGTCCTCCACCACCGCCCCTGCGCTTATAGCGGTAGACCTATTACCTGTTCACCTATAGCATTTTGGGGTAGCCAAAGTGCCATGGTGAAACCCCGGTGAGCGTTTGCCCTGTTATTGAGCATTTCTCGAGAGCCCTAAAAAAATATCTCCTAATGAACAGCTACGTGAATGCCAAGACTCATCATCCCCTACTAAAAACACTATCACACGTATATTCCGATAATTGTTCTCGCCGCTGTGTTTACTTTCATAGCTATCCGGCAGGTTGGGAGATATAATCTCAAAATCTGGCAGATCATGCTTGGTGGAGCCATCATCGTTCTCCTGACCGGGCAGATAACTATTCCTGAAGCACTTGATGCTATCAACATGGATGTCATGCTCTTTTTGTTTGGCATGTTCATCGTTGGTGAAGCGATGGTGGAAAGCGGTTATCTTTCGATGCTTTCCCAACGGTTTTTTTCTCATGCCAGCACTCCGGGCCAGGTGATCCTGTTCATCCTGTTTGGGATCGGTCTCCTTTCCGCCCTTATCATGAATGATACACTTGCTATTATCGGCACGCCGCTTGTTCTCGGTCTTGCCACAAAGTTCCGTCTCTCTCCAAAACTGATGCTTCTTTCACTTGCAATAGCTGTTACGACCGGCAGTGTCATGAGCCCTATTGGTAACCCCCAGAACCTGCTGATAGCAGTAGACAGTGGGATGCAGGCACCATTTGTCACGTTTGGGATATACCTTCTTATTCCAACGCTGATCAGCCTTGCCGCCGCGTATTGCTTTCTCTGGTATTACTTCCGCAAGGATTTTTCTGCCAGCATACCTGACCATGAAATACCACTTCCTAGTACAAAAACTGCATTCTTTCCCGTGCAGTGTTCGCTTGCCGTTCTCCTGATCCTCACAGCGGCAAATATCATCGTATCCCTCTACGGCGGAAAATTGCCCGTACCCCTGCCGCTGATTGCTCTCTGTGCAGCAGCACCGGTCATAATGCTTGGACCTGAGAGGGTAAAACTGCTAAAAAACATAGACTGGTTTACGCTTGTCTTCTTTGCCGCAATGTTTGTGCTGATGGAGAGCGTGTGGCAGACCGGGTTTTTCCAATCGTTTGTTGACGAGAGCATGGTAACTTCTATCCCGATGATCCTGGGAACAAGTGTTATTATCAGCCAGTTTATTTCCAATGTCCCGTTTGTCGCCCTCTTCCAGCCGCTGATTATCCAGGCCGGTGGTACTACTGCAGACCTTATGGCCCTTGCCGCGGGGAGCACAATCGCCGGCAACCTGATGGTTCTTGGCGCGGCAAGCAATGTCATCATCATCCAGAACGCGGAAAAGCAGGGTGAAACCCTCACGTTTCTTGAGTTTGCCCGGATAGGCGTCCCGCTGACACTTGTGCAGCTCGTGGTGTTCTGGGCCTGGCTGACGCTTATGCCGGTATAAAAACTCAAAAAGCGGTATGATACCACGCAATGTTCAATGCCGCTCTCACATCCTTCACGATAGTAATTGTACATGCAACATAGTACCTGGCATCAAAGAAGCCGCTCATCGGTTACCGCCGCTGAAAAGAGGCGTCTGTCCATCGCAGGATTATTCCGTCTTGATAAGCCATTGATATAAACATCATGCATCAATAACACTGAGGGGGAGTATGGCAGAATACAACCAGGAAACTACGGAAAAACCGGATAAGAAACGCGAAGAACTGAAAGGCAGGGTCCTGCATCTCAAAGATCTCGTGAACTATAATGACGGTACGGTTGCAAGCCGGATGATCATTTCACGCAAGGCAGGAAATATCACACTTTTTTCCTTTGATGAAAATGAGGGCCTCTCAGAACATACCGCACCGTTCGATGCTGTAGTCACTATCCTTGAAGGGGAGTGCGAGGTATGGGTATCCGGAGAAACCTATACGATGAAGGAAGGAGACACGATCATCTTTCCGGCAAACGCACCCCATGCCCTGTCCGCGATAACAAAGTTCAAGATGTCACTTACCATGATCAAGGAGTGAGTGAATAATGAGCGGGGATGAAAAAGACGGGTATTATTGTTCGATCTGCGGCGGGATTCCCCCGGATAAGATCACGACAAAGCGGATACTTATCGATGGCAAGGAGACGGGCATTGACCACCTTGACTGGATCTGTGAGGAAGTAGAAAAACTCACTATTGCCGATGATACGCTCATCACCGAAGAGCTCATGAAAAGGGTAAAACAGTTCAACTACATTCCCACAAAAAAGAGCAAAGAGTACGGAGTGGCATTGCTTGCTGAATATAAGAAACGTCGGTCGTAAATTTCCCGGCATTACCGCATACTATACCTTATTTTTCACAAGATCGTGAGACTTCACTGCCCTGCTCTCCCAATGCATAATTGTATGATCCCCCGGATTTTTCCTATTGATACCCTTTTATCGATCCTCCTCCTACGTTGTGCTATACCTTAGGAGGAATAACCAATGAAAATTACCGATATCGCAAAAGTCCTGTCCGGACCAAACCCTCACCATGTGGATGCACGGAAGATTTATGAGTCCCCACACGCAGTGGCTGTTGTAATCACGTTACAACCCGGTGAATCATTAAAAAAACACATTACTCCGGTTGATGTATTCTTCTACGTGCTTGAAGGATCCGGCATTGTAGAAATTGGTGATGAAAAACAGACGGTGGGAAAAGATATGCTGGTTGAAAGCCCGGCAAAGGTCCCGCACCGCTGGACAAACGAGACCTCCCGGGTATTCCGCGTCCTTGTGGTGAAGGTTCCTAAACCCACTGAAGAGACCAGACTGCTTTAATCATACCGGAGAGAGGAAGATCCGATGACAGAACAGGAAAAAAAGAAAGCGGAAATAAAAATTTCAGGAATGCACTGCGCTACCTGTGCAATCAACATCGAAGAATCACTCTCGAAGATCAAAGATGTCTCTAAAGTCCAGGTAAATTTTGGTACTGATACCGCCCACGTTGAGTTTGATCCCCAAAAGGTCTCGATAACTGATCTGGAAAAAGCAGTGAAAGATGTTGGGTATGATGTAGTGAACCGCGAAGTCACCCTCAAAATCGGGGGGATGGTCTGTGCGACCTGTGTACAGACAATTGAGTCAGCACTGCGGGTACTCCCCGGTATTGTGTCTGCAAACGTGAACCTCGGCACCGAGAAAGCGTATGTCATTTATAACCCATCACTAACAGCCATCCCGGAAATGAAAAAAGCCATTGAGGACGCTGGTTACCAGTATCTCGGGATTGCCGGTGAAGTAAGCGAAGAAGCTGAAAAGGCTGCACGGGAAAAAGATCTTCATGATAAATTTCTCCGGTTTACCATAGGATTTGCCGTGAGTATCCCGCTGATGCTTGCAATGTGGGTGCCATTGCCTGTTTCCATGCAGACGCTTGCGTATGTGATGCTGGTCATTTCAACTCCGGTGTTTTTCTACGTGGCATGGCCCATCTTCCGTGCTGCTTCCATGGCATTGCGCAACCGTTCCCTCAACATGGATGTAATGTACACGATGGGTACGGGCGTTGCTTACGTTGCGAGCGTGATGGGGACGTTCGGCATTATCCTGACCTATGAGTTCATGTTTTATGATACCGCGATCATGCTCGCCTCATTCCTCATGCTCGGACGTTACCTTGAGGCCCGGGCAAAAGGGAGAACCTCTGAAGCGATCAGGAAACTTGCCGGGCTCCGGGCAAAGACTGCCACAATTATCCGCGAGGGTAAAGAAGAGGAAATCCCTGTTGATGATGTAATAGTCGGGGATGTTATTGTAGTAAAACCCGGCAGCAAGGTACCTGTCGACGGTGAAGTTGTTGATGGTGAAAGCTATGTCGATGAATCCATGATCACCGGTGAACCGATCCCTCCCTTCAAAACCACAGGCAGCAGGGTGGTTGGGGGAACCCTGAATACGAACAGTGTGCTCTCAGTGAAAGCAACAAAAGTAGGCAGGGAAACAGTGCTCGCCCAGATCATCCAGCTGGTAGAGGATGCCCAGGGCTCTAAGCCACCGGTGCAGCGGATCGCTGATACTGCCGTGACATACTTTATCCCCTCGGTAATCATTATCGCGATAACCGCATTTATGGTTTGGTTCTTCATGTTCCCGGTCCCACCGGACCCGCTCCTCTTTGCCCTGACTACGCTGGTTTCCGTGCTTGTTGTTGCCTGCCCCTGTGCACTCGGACTTGCTACACCGACAGCTGTCACTGTGGGTATTGGTCGCGGCGCGGAACTCGGCATCCTGATTAAAAATGGTGAAGCACTGGAGGTTGGCGAGAAAATTACGACGGTAATTTTTGATAAGACCGGCACTCTGACAAAAGGCAGGCCGGAAGTGACCGATATCCTCCCGGTAGGTATTTCAGAAGAGACCCTCCTGGGATTAACTGCAAGTGTAGAGAAGAACTCCCAGCACCCCCTTGCCAAGGCAGTGGTACGGAAAGCATTCAGCACCGGTGTCACGATAGAGCAGGCTGATCACTTTGACACCTACGGCGGCAAAGGTGTGGTTGCCACCGTGCTTGGAGAAACCGTCCTTGTGGGTAACCGCCAGGTTGTGCAGGAGAAAGGGGTCGTGATACCGGATGAAGTAGAAACACGGATCACTGCATTTGAACAGGATGGCAAAACGGCAATCCTGGTAGTTGCCGGCAACCAGTTGTCAGGAGTGATCGCTATAGCTGATATGCTGAAAGAGACAAGTCTGGATGCGGTCCGGCAGCTCAAATCCATGGGAATCCGGGTTGTCATGATCACCGGAGATAATAAACAGACCGCCGCTGCCATAGCGCGCCAGATTGGGATAGAACGGGTGCTGGCCCAGGTACTCCCTCAGGACAAGGCAGCAGAAGTAAAGGCACTCCAGGAAAAAGGCGAGATCGTAGCATTCGTGGGTGATGGGATTAATGATGCTCCCGCACTCGCGCAGGCAGATGTAGGGATAGCAATTGGCAGCGGCACCGATGTTGCAATAGAAAGCGGGGATGTGGTCCTGATCAAAGATGACCTTCTTGATGCAGTGGCAGCGATCCAGCTCTCAAAAAAAGTGATGGGCCGTATCAAAGGGAACATCTTCTGGGCGTTTGCCTATAACGTTGTACTCATCCCGGTGGGGGCTGGAGTGCTCTATCCATCCTTCGGTTTTGTGTTCAGACCGGAACTTGCTGCCCTCGCGATGGCGCTCAGCTCGGTAACGGTAGTCAGTCTCTCACTGTTACTCAAAAAGTATATACCCGAAGCAAAGAAAGGGAGATTATTGAGGTAACAGTATGGCAATTGATCCTATCTGCAAGATGACGGTTGATGAAAAAACGGCAAAGTTCACCAGTGAATATAAGGGTAAAAAATATTACTTCTGTGCTCCCGGCTGCAAAAAGAAATTTGATACTGAGCCGCAAAAGTATGCATAAGTAAACCGGGCCGGGTTATCCACTTAATAAGGGATTCAACCCCGCGACTCCCTCTTTTTTCTGGTGTTTCCAGAGAATGTTGATATAGGTACAGGAATCACCTTGATCAACCGATAAAAAAAATCCGATACGCCAAAGGGGCACGAGGCGAAAAATTGTCGTTTTTTATCAATCCTGAAATCTACACCTGGGTAATACTGCCGATCCTGATATTTCTCGCCAGGATATGCGATGTGAGTATGGAGACAATCCGTGTTATCTATATCGCCAAGGGGATCAAGTATCTCGCTCCGATTATCGCGTTCTTCGAGATTGTGATCTGGCTCCTTGCCATAGAAGTCGTGATGAATGATCTTTCCAATATCGCGAACTTTCTGGCATTTGCCTTCGGGTTTGCAATGGGCACCTATATCGGCCTCGTGATTGAGGAGAAACTCTCGATCGGTATGGTGATCCTGCGCATCGTAACGACAGAAGACTCCACTGAAGAGATCATCTCCTTTATGCAGTCAGAAAATTATGGCATCACCACCTTTGATGCCACGGGTTCGAGGGGAAACGTAAAAATGATCCTTTCCCTTGTCAACCGTGTCGATGTTCCCCGTATCACAGCGCACCTTCAATCAACAAATCCTCATGCTTTCTTTTCCATTGAGGATGTGCGGTACGTGAATGAAGGAGTTTTCCGCCCTAAAAAGCCCAACGCTATCACCGGCCTGTTTCATTCATTTATACGACCCCGTAAGAAAAAATAAGGTCTGAATATCCTTCGAATAATTGTCTTTTACGAAAGAATTAATAAACGATAAACCAATTATCGAATAAAAGGAGATAAAAAAATGATTTCCAAGACCATTGAACAGGCACTGAACAAACAGGTGAACCGTGAGTTTTTCTCGGCATACCTGTACCTTGCTATGTCTTCGTATTTTGAATCCGTCAACATGAAAGGATTCGCCCACTGGATGAGAGTACAGGCCAAAGAAGAGCAGATTCATGCATTAAAAATCTACGACTATGTTATCGCACGGGGCGGGAAATCCAGTCTTCTTGACATCGAAGCACCCAAAGCAAAGTGGTCCTCTACTGGTAAAGTGTTCGAAGAAGTGTATGCCCATGAGCAGAAGGTAACTGCAATGATCAACGGGCTTGTTGATCTTGCCATTAAAGAAAAAGACCATGCAAGCTTTGAGATGCTCCAGTGGTTTGTCAAAGAACAGGTCGAAGAAGAGGAGCACGCAAGTGCAATCCTTGGACAGGTTATGTGCATGGGGGATATACCCGGCCATCTCTTCTGGCTTGATCACCACTTGGGAAAGCGGGAATAGATACCAATCTTTTTATTTTTTTGCATCCTTGATCCCGTTAGGTTACCGCATGCTTTCAGTTCTTGTTATTGATGACCAGAAATCACTTCTTGAGGTTATACGCCCTTTACTTGAACGTTTCGGCAACATGAATGTAAAGACAGCAGTGTCTGCACAGGAAGCACTGGATCTCCTGATAAGCAATACGTATGATGCGATGGTTGTCGATTACGATCTGCCGGATATCAACGGTATCGAATTTTTAAAGATTATCCGGGCAAAGGGAAATACGACCCCCTTGATCATTTATACCGGTGTTGGTCGGGAATATGCCGCAATCGAAGCGCTCAATTACGGTGCAGATTTTTTCTTAAAAAAAGGTGATGATGTCCAGGATCAGCTGCTCGAAATGGTACATATGATCCGACAGGCAGTTGACCGGAGGAACATGGGGAGGGGACCAGGTACTACCCAGAAGATCCTTGCAGATGCGTTCAACTTTTTTCCCCAACCTGCATTTGTAATTGATCGTGAAGGTATCGTAATCGTATGGAACAAGGGGATGGCAGCCCTTACCGGAATCAGAGAGGCTGACATGCTTGGTAAGGGAGATTGGGAATATTCGATTCCTTTTTTTGGACACAGATCCCCGATGCTCAGTGATCTCATCTTTCAGGATGATGCTACCCTCATTGAAAATCACTATACTATTATTGAAAAGGAGAAGGGGACAATCACTGCGTGGACCAAGGCGACACCGGAGGAAGGGCGCCAGACTGCTTTATGGATGAAGTCCACGGTACTCTACGACAGCAAGGGTATTTTTATTGGTGTAATGGGAAGAGTAAGAGACGTTACGGAGGAGATGGGAGCGGAACTTGCCACCCTGCCAAAACAAGCCGCAGAGTCTCCAGGGACTCCTCTTTCTTCTAAGACCGGTATATTTGATAAGATACTGGGGAAGGCAAAAACCAATTACAGGAAAGGTATGCGGCTCTCCTTCTGGGAAGGAAAGTATGCTGAGGCGATACCGTATTTTGACAAATCGATTGAAATCGACCCCTTGCAAGCCAATGTCTGGCACGACCGGGGTGTATGTTACCGGGTGCTCGGAAAAGACTCTGAGGCACTTCGGAATTTTGACAGGGCAGTTGAACTTGCACCAGATGATGAAGAATTCATGTTTTCCCGTGCCGAGATGCTTAAAACGATCGGCATATTGAGACAACGGCAGGATCTCCTTGAATCAGCAGTTCAGGTCCTCAATCGCATAGTGGAAAAGAACCCCAACCATGCAGAGGCGTGGAACTGTCTTGGGATCTGTTCCAAAGAACTGGGAAAAGAACTCTTGTCACGCCAGTATTTTGACAAGTCCCGGGATATTATAAAGCAGGGAAAGAACAAGAAAAAAACCAGATCGTTTGATTTCATTTCCTGAAACACTCAACGATAGATTTTACCTGTATAATACAAATATCCTCTTTTCATCAGAGGATGTTACTATGCTAAGTGAGGTCTATTTTGCAAACCTGCGGGCACATTCTGATCAGGAGAGCACGACGGCAAAAATACAGCGGCTCTTTGACCGCGCCGGTTTTTCAGAGTTTATTGCACCCCAGGATAAAACTGCTATCAAACTCCATTTTGGTGAGCGGGGGAATGATGGGTATATCAGTCCGGTCTATGTTCGTCAGGTTGTGGACAAAGTAAAAGCGTGCGGGGGCATTCCCTTTCTGACCGATACAAACACCCTGTATCTTGGGAGTCGTTCGAATGCAGCGGATCATATCACGACCGCAATCCTGCACGGGTTTGACTATGCTGTAACCGGAGCACCCATAATTATTGCTGATGGGCTCTTTGGAAAGAATGTAGCTCAGGTAAAAATTGAAAAAAAACATTTCAATTCTGTTTCTATCGCCGGAGACATTGTCCTATCAGATAGTATGATTGTGATGAGCCATTTCAAGGGTCATATCGTGTCAGGATTTGGCGGAGCAATAAAAAATCTTGCCATGGGCTGCGCACCTCCCGAAGGGAAACGGGCACAGCACAATGCACGCCCGTTTACCATCGCCGAACGGTGTTCAGGATGTGGAACCTGTGCTGAAGTCTGTCCGAAAACAGCGATCACGATACTAAAAACGAAATCCGTGATTGACAGAGATACATGTATCGGATGTTTTGAATGTATGCATGTGTGCCCGGAACATGCGATAGATATTGACTGGGAGACTGAGATTCCGATATTTATGGAACGGATGGTTGAGCATGCCTATGGTGTGGTACATGCGAAGAAAGGAAAAGTCGGGTACATGAACTTCCTCATCCGCGTCACACCGGACTGTGACTGTTTCCCGTTCAGCGATACACCAATCGTGCCGGATATCGGGATTCTCGCTTCAAAGGATCCTGTGGCGATTGATGCAGCAAGTTATGACCTCGTGAATCAGCAAACAGGGTTTACCGATTCCCTTCTTTCTACCCATCATCGCAAAGGGGAGGACAAATTCACGGGAGTTCATGCACAGACGGACGGATACCGTCAGATAAGGTATGCTGAAGAGATTGGGTTGGGAAGTAGCGCATACGATTTAATTGTCATTTGAGTATCTGGTTTTTTTTATGAAATGGAATTTTTTTTAGTATTTTCCTGATTTTTGATCCATTTTTCCCGAAAAATGGGTATTAATCATCCAGTCACCACGGTTCAAAACAGTAAAGTTTAAATGAGGGTGGAAAGCAAGCGCTTATTACTGAACGAGTTTTAAATCATTTAGTTTGAGATCGATTTTTCGCTCAAACCACATCTTCGTTCAGATCGAAGGTCATCCAGTTATTCTAATGGAGTGTATTCATGAATCTTAGACGACCAAATGCAAATGAAGCAACAGGGACGGTGAACCGTTCACGGGATGTCGCCCCGTGTTCTGGTATCTGTACCCGTTGCCTAGATGGATGCAAAGGCAGCTGCGAGATCTGGTTATCAACGTTCCGGGGAAGGGAGGTTTTGTATCCCGGTCCATTCGGTGAAATCACTGCAGGTGCTGATAAGAACTATCCGATTGATTATTCCCATCTGAATATTCAGGGGTATGCAGTCGGGGCGTGGGGACTCCCCGATGGTGTCGAAGCCGGTCCGGATACAGCGGTCTTCTCAACTGTGGATACCGAGACCGAGTACGGATGGGACAAAAAAGTCAGGATGAAACTGCCAATCTTCACCGGTGCTCTCGGATCAACTGAAATAGCACGGGTTAACTGGGAACATTTTGCCATCGGTGCAGCAATATCCGGTATCACCTGTGTCTGCGGTGAAAATGTATGTGGTATTGATCCCGGCCTGAAGCGCGATGCCAAAGGTAAAGTTATTGAGTCTCCCGAAATGGACCGCCGTATTAACGTGTATAAAAAGTTCTACGACGGTTATGGAGAAATTCTTGTCCAGATGAATGTTGAAGATACCCGGCTTGGAACAGCAGAGTATGTCGCGAGCAAACACAACCTGGATACCATCGAGCTCAAGTGGGGCCAGGGAGCCAAGTGCATTGGTGGCGAGATCAAGGTCAAGTCGCTTGAGCGCGCAATCGAGCTCAAGAAACGGGGTTTTATTGTACTGCCCGATCCGACTCTCAAAGAGAACCAGATGGCTTTTAAAGCAGGCGCTATCAAGGAGTTCGAACGTCATTCCCGTCTTGGATTTGTCACCAAAGAAGGATTCCTGGAAGAAGTTGACCGCTTGAGAGACATTGGTTTCAAGCGGGTCACCTTAAAGACCGGTGCCTACTCCATGGTAGAACTGGCGATGGCCCTCCGGTATTGTTCCGAAGCAAAGATCGATCTGCTCACCATAGATGGTGCACCGGGCGGTACTGGTATGAGCCCGTGGCCGATGATGAACGAATGGGGTATTCCCACATTCTACCTGCAATCCCTCGCGTACGAATTTGCCTGCAAGCTGGAAAAGAAAGGGTACCGCGTCCCAGATCTTGCGATGGCCGGCGGTTTCTCAGATGAACCCGGTGTCTTCAAGGCATTGGCAATGGGCACCCCGTATTTCAAGGCAGTCTGCATGGGCAGGGGCCTCATGATCCCCGGGATGGTTGGTAAGAATATTGAGAAGTGGGTCAAAGAAGGCGATCTGCCGAAGACTGTTTCGAAGTATGGCAACAATATCGAGGAGATTTTTGTCTGTTACGAAGAGCTCAAGGAGAAGTACGGCGCACGCATGAAGGACATCCCAATGGGTGCAGTCGGTATTTACACGTACACCCAGAAGTTCAGGACCGGGCTCCAGCAGATCATGGCGGGCAGCAGGAATTTCCGGCTCTCGACCATGTCACGCGAAGATCTGATGGCTCTCACACCTGAAGCAGCAGAAGTATCCGGTATCGACTATGTCATGGGTGCACGGTACGATGAGGCAATGGGTGCCTTGCTCGATTGAACAAACGTGAAGGAATTACTCTATCTCTTTTTTTGGGGAAATTTCCCGACATTTTTTTTAAAAAATATAAAAAAAATGAGTATAGTCCCAAGTTAACCACTAAAATAAAAATTGATTTAAAATGTGAAAAAATGAAAAAAATAAGGTACTAAATTCAACACAGAAAAAAGTATTTCACAAATGGATTTTCGGCTCGTATTGGGATTATTCTGTTCTATCGTATCTTGGGGGTCGCCACAGCGGCGGGGAAGAGGCAAAAGCCGAGGTAACCTGGAATGTCAACAATAGGTTCTTGATAAATCGTGAGGAGATGTTAGTCGTTAGAATGTACCTATACTTAAAAAAAATTATGGATATTCCATCTCTTTGAGCGTTTTATCTGCAAGCTCCTTCATGCGTGCTGAGATCCTGCTCGAGGAGGAGTAATCCACGTCTTTCATCGCGTTGGCAATCTCCGTTCCCAGAACAAAGATCGCATGTTTGTGCTCCATCTTGCTTTTGTGTTGCTGAGAGGGTGTGATCTTTAATGCA
>Ga0208980_10000785_pt1 | contig 18504 bp, 18 predicted proteins | sample WetSurMetagenome_3_FD_187993 | JGI IMG/M metagenome (GOLD analysis project Ga0208980, IMG submission 187993) | Wetland microbial communities from Twitchell Island in the Sacramento Delta, sample from surface sediment Aug2011 Site A1 Bulk (version 2) | ecosystem: Environmental > Aquatic > Marine... | reverse complement strand
AGGCGGCAGCTCAGCGATTGTACGGGCCATAAAAAATCCTCCTGGCCCGGGATTCTAACACAAAAATGAATAAAAAGCACTTAAGTGAACAGTATTGGGGCTAGGAGCATTAATTCGTTATCGCAATCGAATGCACAATTACTTGCATTTTTATAGACTTGCTCCAGCATTACTGCGAAGCAATTAATGACTCACCACACTAGGAATCGTTAACCCTGAAGGCCTAGGAATTTAATTGGAGGCGCGCATTGCAGAAACATCAGAGGGTCTTCGGGCAGTTTCCGGCCAAGGAGCGTGAAGTGCCTGCAAAGATTTGGATAGTCTCCATTCGCAGACTTGCAGTATCCGGAGAATATCTGTCAGCCTGAGACCGGAAGAATTTGAAACTTCCTCTGCGGATTTCCCCTCATAATGGATCTGGATAAAAATCCTCCGATCACTTTCCGGCCAGGATGTAATAGCCTCCACTATAGCCTGTGACAGGAATTCCCGAGTTGGTTCCAGTTCTTGATTAGCTGCCATACAAAGCGCCTCCGCCGCCTCATTGCCGCGTCATATAGCTAAATACGCAACCATCCTTGGTTTTGTTCAAAAAAGTTTCCTCAACACTTCGGCAAAATTTCCGATGAGATTAATAGATGGATATCTGGAGGGCTCTATGACAGCCTGCAATTTCGATAAACTCTTGCAACTGCTCGATAAGGAACTGGATCTGGACGACAAGCTGGAGTTGTTTGAGCATCTGGACTGGTGCGACACTTGCCGGGATGCGATTTACCAGTTAACTCGTGATCGCGACAGTGCCTTCCTTGTTTATCGGAAATACCACGTGGAGAAGATCGCGGTCTGACGCGGATGGTTTTAATTGCCTCCCCCTGGCGAATAATAACCTTTTCGCGACCTCACTCGCACGCCGCTGACTTTGCATCGAACATCGATGGAATGGAACGTTCCGTCCTTCTTTTTGTGGTTGGAAGTGTAAGCCACGCTATATCGGTTGTTTAGGTCCTGGCCTATTGCCTGAAACGCGGCCTGGACATCCGAGAATCTGGCGCGGGGATGAAAAAATTCGCCGCCAGTATCCTCAGCGAATTTCTTCAATACTCCGAAATTCACCCCATACTCGCTCTCAACCCCTATTCCGTAAACAGTCGCATCGGCCCTCTGTGCCGCTTCGATAGCCTGCTCTTTCCGGATCTTGCTGGCTGTGTCTTCACCATCGGTAATAACAACGATCACCTTGCGCCCCGTTTCACCCTTCAGTTTTTCTTCGGCAGCCAGATAGATGGCATCATAGAGCGATGTGCTGTTGCCGGCGTGGAGCGATCCCAAGGCATTGAGAAGTCGATCCTGATCGTCCGTGAAATCCTGCACAAGATTAACATCGGAATCAAACTGGATAATGAGGGCTAAATCCTTGCTCTTGTGGATTATTTGTCTGAAGAATTCGGCAGCCGTTTCTTGTTCATAGGCAAGCTTGCTTTTTACGCTTCCGCTCGTGTCAATCAGCAAGGCGATGGTCAAGGGCACATCGCTTTTTTCATTCAGCTCGCTGAAGAATTCGATCTTCTGTGCCCGCCCGTCTTCGAATACTTCAAAATCATCGACCTTGAGCCCCGCAACTGGCTTCCCTCTCTTGTCTGCAGCCGAGAAAATCACGTTCACCAGGGCCACTTCGGCCTTAATGGTCGCCTGAGGCTCCTGCGAGTACGAAATGGGGGGAGAAAGCCCTATGAGCGACAACAAAAACAAGACCGCCAAAATGAGCTTTGCTTTCATTGATTTAGAGGACTTCGCGCGCGAATAGGATCCGGGAACAGCTGTCGCAGGCGTGAATATTCTCGGTGCGCAAGAGATCCGCATAAACCTGGGGGCGTATGCGAACATGGCATGCGCTGCACAGTTCATCCTTAGCCTCGGCCAATCCAGTCCCCTTGCGTGCATCGGATATGCGCCGATATCTTGACAGCAATTCACCCGCGATCTGTGATTCGACGACCGATTTTTCGGCTATCCGTTTTGCGACCTCGCTTTCCAAGCCAGGAATCGACGATTCAAGAGTCTTGATGTTCCCTTCGATCTCAGCGCACTTTCGGTCCAGTTCCTTCTGAGCCGATTTCAAAGTGCCCTCAAGCGTCTCCATTTCTTCCATGATCTCAAGGACTTTGTCTTCCTCGCGCCGGATCTGCTCCTCAGCGCCATTAATCTCATGAAGCATGGCGGTATATTCCTTGTTGGTTTTAACCGCCATCAGCTGGTCCCTGAGTTTGGAAAGCTTGGTGCGCATCATGTCCACCCCGCCTTCCAGGGTGCGGCGCTGCCTGGTTAATTCTTGGCTGTGAGCCACCCTTTCTTCATGAGCCTTTTTCAGGCCCTGCAGTTCATGGCGTAGTGACTGCACTGTATTGGGTGTTTCGGAGATTTGTCTCTGGAATGTGGAAATCTTCTGTTCGAGGTCTTGCAGGGCGATCAGGTTCCGAAGATCGGGATTCACCTGTTTGCCCCCTCCCTAATCGCACCGTTGGAAGAGGGCGCACCCAACTGCGGATGCTGCGCTAAACGGCTGTGTATGAAGCCAATCCTGTAATCCATATGCTCCCAGTAACTAGCACTTAAATATACCCCCGTTCTACCGGTGGCCGCAACCCTATTTTTCCAGTCCTTCGCCCGTGCAAGCTCTCGAAGCGTCTTCTGCGCTTGCTCAAGAAGCATTGCCTGAAATCCCGGCAGCCAATTCTATTGCGGGTTGCATGTGGACCTTTGTTTGAACGGCTGCAAAAATTCTTTTTGAAGACCACCCGCCCCTCTTATGATTGATATTTTGACGGGCAAGAAAGAGAATATGAAGGCCGACTTTGCCAAGCATGCAGACAGCGGAGATGAATCACTATGCGAGCCGTCATTCAACGGGTAAAACACGCATCAATCAGCGTGGATGGAACTACAATTGCGGAGATTGGCAGAGGGCTCCTTGCACTGGTTGCTATTGCCCGCGATGATACACGCGAGAATTTAATCTGGATGGCCAGGAAGATTCTGGAGACCCGCATATTTGACGACGACGAAGGAAAACTGGACCTCAGCCTCCAGGACATAAAGGGTGAACTCCTTTTAGTATCGCAATTTACACTGTATGGCGATTGCCGTAAGGGACGGCGCCCATCGTATATTGAAGCGGCCCCTCCGGCCGAAGCCGAGAAACTTTATGACCAGTTCGTGCAAATTGTCAGGGATATAAAGCTGGATGTCAAAACCGGACGGTTTCAGGCAATGATGGATGTCTCTCTAACAAACGCAGGGCCCGTTACAATTATTCTGGACACGCGGAAATCTTGAGAACCACTTGATTCATAAGCCTCCGCTTCCGTAACATATTGGTCTATGGCTATGACGAAGAGAGCAGTCAACCTCCTTTTAGCAGGCATCGCGGTTATTCTTGCAACGGTTGCTGCGTTCTCTATCTACTTGAAATCCGAACACCCCGTGGTCCGGGTCCCCCTGGTTCCAAACGCTTCAAGTTCGGAAATATCCGAGAACCGCGCAGCTGAAGCCGCGGCGGACAGATTGGCCACTCTTGAGGAAATGATTCTCAAGGATCCGCAAAACGCCCAAATCAGGACTCAACTCGGCAATGTTTATTACGATCTTGGCCAGTACCAGAAAGCCATAGATGCTTACCAGGAAAGCCTGAAGCTCCAGCCAAATGATCCAAACGTCGAGACAGACGAAGCAACCTGTTATCATTATCTCGGCCAGCACGATAAAGCATTGGAAATATTGGACAACGTCCTTGCATATCGCCCCAATTTTTCGCAAGCCATGTTCAACAAGGGTGTTGTGTTGATAAAAGGAAATGACAAGATTCAGGACGGGATTGCGGTCTGGGAGACCTTGCTGCGAACAAATCCCGACTTTCCGCAAAAGGCGGAAGTGGAGAATATGATCAGCCGGTTGCGGCAGTCTGCAAAATGAGTCTCGAGACGCCATATCGATATGTACGCGCTATTTGTTAGGTTTCTTTTGTTTATTGCGACAATTTGGTTTGTTCAGCGAATCATCGGCTTCTTTTTCCGAGGCAATCTCAAAAAACCAAATTCGACTCCTCCAGGAGCGGGCGCGTCCGTGACAAAGGACACTGTAAAGGATCCAATTTGCGGAATGTATATGGATCCGAGGCTGGCAATCCACCTGGAGAATGGGAAAGAATTATTCTATTTTTGCTCGGAGGAGTGCAGAAGCAAGTTCCTTTCAACGCCTCGAACCTAGGAGTATGGAGAATTTTCCCTTTTGAAATGGATTAGGATCACTCTATAATCGTTTTTTGTCTTTGGTTGTGGGACTTCATCAACAAAAGAACCGCACGAGAATATTGGATTTGAATACGCCTACCTCGAAATCCAGAACCTGCTTCTCGGAGAAAATGATCCAGGACTGTCTTCTGCTGATACAATCAGGCGACACAGAAGAACTTTTTGAAATCATTCCGAGAATTGGAGTTCTGCGTGATCCGCGATTCCATGGACCACTTTTGGAGCTGCTCTTTCAGCAGGATGTCAAACGGCGGGAGTTCGCTGCCTATGCCATGGGTGCCATGGGAGATCGAGATTTTCTTGAGCCCCTGAAGAAGGCCTTCGTTGAATCCAGGAGAATGAAAGGTTCCAAAGCCGAGGAATTCCAGATTGCGATCATTGAGGCAATAGGGGCAATCGGTGACGATGCTGCGGTCGATTTCTTTCTGCCGGTCCTCGGCGATAGCCCTGGCGACATGAGGTTCAGTAAAATCCAAAGATGGATTGTGGAATCATTGGGAGCAATAGCACAGCAAGGCGGTGTCAGGTCTACGGGTGCTTTGATTGAACTCATGCGGCACGGCGATGCCGAAATACAATCGCAGGCGATTTCCGAGTTGTCCGTCGCTTACTGGCACCGGCCAAATGAAATATCCAAGAGCACGCTCGAATTACTATGTGAGCTTGCCCGGGATCGCAGGCCGATAGTGGCTGAATCCGCACTCGAAGCTTTGCAGAGCCTGGCTGATGTCGGTTGCCGCTGCGCGGAAGAGTTGTTCACCGCACAAACGGATGGCGACCAATAGGCCGCTCTCTGCTTCGGTCAATTGAGAAGGGTTATTTGGTTGATTGTCACAAAAGGGCGCGCTTCCGCGCGCCCTTTTTTTGCCTGCAGATGCAAACAACCGGTTTGCCGATACTTATTTGGCCGATTCCAAAGTACTGACCAGCTGCTTGGCTACCTCAATATTTTCCGGGTTTGCCGAAGCTCCCATTGAAATGTATTTCTGCAGCATTTGGATGGCTTCCTGTATCGTTTCGGATTTAGCGGACAGCGACAGCCCCAGCTGGTAATAAGATTCAGCATAATTCGGGTCGGCTTCAATGGCTTGCTTGAACGCACTCACGGCCTGTTCTGTTTGACCGGAATTTATCAGTGTGACTCCAAGATTGTAATAGGCTTTGCCACCTTCTGCCGGGTTCACTTTTGCCGCAGCCTTAAATGCTTCCTGTGACTCGGCAGTCTTCCCCATTTTGCCGAGCAACACGCCCTTGTTTGTCAGGAGCCCAGAATCATCCGGCTTCAGACTGACAGCGGTATTGTATTCTGTCAACGCTTCATCCAGTTTGTTTTGCTTTATCAGTGCCTCCGCCAGGAGGGCATGAACGGTAGCCTGCGCATTATCCTTTTCAATGGCCAGCTTATATTGCGCCACGGCTTCCTCATACTTCCCTTGGTCTTCGAGAGCCTTTGCCGCATCAACCATTGCCTGCACTTCTGCTAACGAGGACCCTTGCTTTGTCTGTTTTTCAGATTGTTCGCGTGCTGCTTTCAATTCCTTATCGTTCATCTCCATGGGCAGCTTTGTATCCTTACCCGCTTTCATGGTAAAATTGACTTCGTTCTGCCCTCCGAGCTCTGGCATATAGTTTTGCTTATATTCAGGCGCATATCCCTCAGCATGCACGCCCATGCTATAAGGGCCCGGCTGCGTGACCAAACAGGAATACTCGCCCTTTTTGTTCGATTTGACGCTCGTTTCCTGCTTTGATTCGTTTTTCTGAAGCGTGATCTTGGCGTTCGCAATTCCCTCGCCTTTTTCATTAGTTATCTTTCCCGTGACCTGGCGTATCTGGGAGTAAGCAGGCAAGCTTAAAGCGAGCGACAACCCGACCAAACAAATTGCCACGACAGCAATTTTACGAAACTGTTTATTCATTGTGCCTCCTTGCGAGTACATGATGAATGAATCCATTTAATAAGCACTAGTGCACGCCTATTCTAGGGCTCCCTCACTACTGTGTCAACAATGGTAAGGATCAAAATATTTATAAAAAGTTTCGTAAAGCTTCCTTATCGTTTGTCAAGGGCGCCGGCGGGAGACTACGAAGGAAGATTTGACCATAAGATTTGGTCAGAATCCTCTTGTCAAGCAAAGCCAGAATCCCTCGATCCGTTTTGCTCCGAATCAACCTCCCCAGGCCCTGCTTCAGCAATATGACGGCTTCCGGTATCTGATATTCGTAGAAAGGGTTTCCGCCGGATTCATTGATATGCCGAATCCGGGCTGCAACCACCGGATCGCTGGGCACGGAGAACGGGAGCTTGTCGATTACGACACAGCTCAACTTTTCTCCCTGCACATCGACACCCTGCCAAAAACTGCTCGTGGCAAACAGGACAGAATTGGGCATCTCCCTGAATGCCTCAAGCAGGCCGGATTTGCTCATCGATCCTTGCATCAGCATGGGGAATTTCAGCCGCCCTTTGAGCATTTCATATACAAGTCCCATCTGGTTATAGCTCGTGAACAATAGGAATGCTCTTCCCCTGCTGGCAGCCAGGATCCTCTCCAGTTCGATGCATGCCTGCTCAACCCACGCTTTCTCGCGAGGCTCTGCAATTTTCAGAGGCACATAAAACAACGCCTGCTTTTCAAAATCAAAGTGTGATCCCAGGATCAACTCGTCGGGATCCTCCAGGCCGAGGCGGGAGCGAATAAACTGGAAGTCTCCATCAGTCGACAGAGTCGCCGATGTCAGAACAATGGAATCCACCGCTGCAAAAAGCTTCTCTGACAATATGGATGAGACCTTGATCGGAGATGCCCAGAGAAACACTCCACGGTTTCGCAGCTCATACCAGTAAACGCGCTCCGTTGAATCGGATTCCAGGATAAGGCACAGTTCTTCCCGGATTTCTCCAGCGCGTCTGACCAAAGCGTCCAACTCATCGCTTTTCACGGACGAGTTGGCAAGACCCGTTTGCACCACGGCGAGCGTTGTCTGTAGCGCTCGATAAGCATCGCCAAAAGCGTCGCCGTGCGGCGGTCCCCGGCGAATCATCATCCCTGAGCCAAGCTCCTGCATGGAAAACTTTCCTTCGCGTCCATGGAAGAATCTGAAAAACCCGACCGCACGCGACGAAAGCTGCTCAATTTGTTTCAGGATATGGGTCGTTGCTGAACCCGTTTCGGCAAGTGCTTTCCCCGAATCCCTTGTCAACTCCTCCAGACGGTAGTTGCTGACCATGATTCCAAAATATTGGGTGGCAACATCCTCAATCTCGTGGGCTTCATCAAAAATTACCACCGAATAATCCGGCAATACGCTCCCAAAGTCCCCTTGCCTTAGAGCCAGGTCCGCAAAAAAAAGGTGGTGGTTCACGATTACGATATCGGATTCCAGACTTCGCTGGCGCACCCTGGTCACGAAACAGGCGTCAAAGTCAGGGCATTTCTGCCCCAGGCAGGTTTCTCTGCCGGCGTCCAGGTGACGCCACAGCACCATATCTTCAGGAAGATTTGTAAGCTCGGCACGGTCCCCGGTTTCAGTCCTACGCGCCCATTCCCTTATGGTCTTCAGGTATTGAGGGTCACGCGGAGAAAAAAGGTAGCCTTCGCTTTCGATTTCTGCAAGTCTTCTCAAGCAAAGGTAATTGCTGCGCCCCTTCATATAGCAGACGGAAAGTTTCCGTCCCAGCGCCTTTTCCAGAAAGGGGATATCCTTTAGATAGAGTTGCTCCTGCAGGTTTTTTGTGCCGGTGGAGATGATGACGCGTTTCCCGCAGAATAGGCTGGGAATCAGGTATGCAAGTGTTTTGCCCGTTCCGGTTCCGGCTTCAACGCAAAGATGGCGCCTCTCATCAATCGACCTGGAAACCGCCTGAGCCATCCTGACCTGGTTTGGTCGAAACTCGTAATTGGGATGATTGCGGGCAATCGCGCCCTCCGGGCCCAAAATCTCCTGCAATTTGATATCAGAAATCATTTGGAGTCCAGCCGGCAATTCTGGGCGGGGATGTAGAATCGCCTGGTTTGTTGGAATTCATGGCAAGGCGAGCAAAGCGCCGATCGTTGTATTGCCTCGATTTCATGCAGCATTGAATACTGTTCATCCCTGACACCGGGATCACCGGTGACCTTCAAGTTCCATTATTTTGCTTACTCTGCGCTCGTGCCTGCCTCTATCAAACGAGGAGTTCAGAAACGTCTTGACTATTTCCTGAGCTGTGCCGCGTTCTAAAAAGCTGCCAGCAAGGCAAAGAACGTTGGCATTGTTATGCTGGCGGCTTAAACGCGCTATGTCGGGAGTCCAGGCCTGTGCAGCTCTGATCCCGCGCATTTTGTTCGCAGCCATAGACATCCCCGTGCCGGTACTGCAGATAAGGATCCCAAAATCTGCTTTCCCTTCTTGAACCAGGGCAGAAACCTTTTGGGCATAGTCCGGATAATCGACACTCGCTTTTGAATTTGTGCCGATATCTTCGGTCTTAATCCCCATCTCGGTCAGAAATCGCCGGATATTCTCCTTGAATTCAAAACCAGCATGGTCGCTTCCAATTGCTACGTTCATATTGTTCGTCCTCCTTGCGTCGCGTCCTAAATCTTAACAAATGGATGCCTGATGGCATATAAAATTACGGAAGAGATCCTGGCAAGAAAAGCAGGCTAGGATTTTTTTGCGCGCGGGTGGCAGGATCTATATACGCGGACGAGTTGCTCGGTCGAAACGTGGGTGTATTTCTGGGTTGTTGAGAGGCTTTCGTGTCCAAGAAGTTCCTGAATCGCTCGCAGGTCAGCTCCGGCGCTGAGCATATGGGTCGCAAACGTGTGGCGCAATGTGTGCGGATGTGCCTTCAAGCGCTGTGTTAGCTTTGCCACATGCCGGTCCAAAATAAAACCAATGCTGTGCGCGGTGAGCCGGCCTCCCCGGAAGTTCAGGAAAATCGCCTCGGCAGCTGTCCCGGCGGAACCTTTCTTGATGAGGTTTTTCCGCACCGCCAGATACTCCTCCAGGGCATGAAGCGCACTTGTGCCAAATGGAACAATGCGCTCTTTTCGTCCTTTCCCCAAAACTCGCAGGACTCCCTCTCTGATATCAACATCTCCTACATCCAGGCCGACCAGTTCGCTTGCGCGCAGGCCGCAGGCGTATAACATCTCCAATATCGCGCGGTCGCGCTTTCCGAGATCGTTGGCGCAATCGGGAGACTCCACCAACTCCACAACCGTTGCGAGCGACAGATAGTCGGGCAATTTTTTTTCCTGCTTGGGAGAGGCCACAACTTTGGCGGGGTTGGCGGGGATGACGCCTTGGTTGGAAAGGTATTTCATGAACGAGCGCAATGTCGCCAATTTGCGCGCAGCTGAGGATTTCTTGTTCTTGCGTTTATAGAGTGTTCCCAGAAACTCGCGAATTGTCAGGTTGTCGATTTGCACCAATTCCGGGCCGGCACGAGTCTCTCCTGCCGGCGAAATTGTCAGGTATTCCAGGAACTGTTTGAGGTCGGAAGCATAGTTGCGCAGTGTGTGCGCAGAGGCGTTGCGCTGATATTGAAGATGCTCGAGAAACTTCGCAATCCAAAACGGGAGTGATTGTTTCATACGCGGGCATTCCCCTAATCGTACTCAGGAATTTGCAGGAGACCTGCCGGAATGTGCATGCAGCACCCTGCTGCAGCGGATTCAGTCATATTTGCAGCGATGCGCCTCCTCGAAAAAAAACGAACTACCCATCCAAAAAACGTTCGCTCCATTCTCTCATCTGCCTGAGGGCTTCACAAACCTGTATTTTGCGACGTTCTTTGCGATCTCGTGTTTTCTCCCCGGATCGGCCGGAGGCTTCCGGCAGAAGCCCAAAGCTTATGTTGGCGGGCTGAAAATGGAGCCCATCTGAAAAAGCAATATAATTGAGAAGGCTGCCGCAGGCAGTTTCCCGTGGCGGTGTCATTGGATCAAGACCGCGCGCCATCCTCCCGGCATTGACTCCCGCCAAAAGGCCAGTGGCTATCGATTCCACATAGCCTTCGACCCCGCAGATCTGTCCGGCGAAGTATAAAGCAGGATTTCTTCTACTTTGCAATGTGGGAAGCAGGACTGATGGAGCCCGGATATAAGTATTTCGATGGATCTGCCCCAAACGCAAAAACTCAGCGTTTTCCAGGCCGGGTATCATCCGGAAGACGCGCTGTTGCTCGGGAAATTTCAGATGGTTCTGGAAACCAACAAGATTATGGCTGTCTGCCATGAGGTTTTCCGCGCGCAGCTGGACTGCCGCGTACGGCCGACGGCCCGTTCGAGGATCAATCAACCCGACAGGTTTCATCGGGCCGAAACGCAGGGTGTCAATGCCGCGCCTGGCCAGTTCCTCAACGGGGAGGCAGCCCTCAAAATATATCTCCTTTTCAAATTCGTGCAGGGGTGCCGACTCGGCGTGGATCAGCGCATCGTAAAAACGGGAATACTCCTCCCGCGACATCGGAGCGTTCAGGTAATCATCCCCCCCTTTTTTGTAACGAGAGGCGGAAAACAGGCGGGTGCGGTCCAACGTAGCGGCGTCCACTATGGGCGATATCGCATCATAAAAATAAAGATTACGCGAACCCTCTAAACCAGCGATCGATTGCGAAAGCGAATCTGATGTTAAAGGCCCTGAAGCAATGATGCGGATTCCCTCTTCGGGAAGGGATTTTACCTCTTGGATAACAACTTCAATCCTGGGATGTCCGCGAACTTCCTCGGAAACCCGCGCGGCGAATTTTTCCCGGTCTACCGCAAGCGCATGACCCGCCGGCACTCGAACCTCATCCGCAATCCGCATCAGCAGGCTGCCGAGGCAACGCAATTCCTCCTTCAGCAAGTAGGGAGCAGTGCCCGGTTGTTCTGATTTCAGGGAATTGCTGCAAACAAGTTCCGCGAGCCGATCCGTTTTATGGGCCGGTGTGGTGACCAGCGGCCGCATTTCACAGAGGCGAACTCGCAAGCCCTGGCCGGCGATTTGCCAGGCGGCTTCCGAACCTGCCAAACCGCCCCCGATGATTGTAATGTGTTCAGTCATAGCGAAGGCTTGCTGTATCCCTCCGTCTTTTCCCCGCACCGCTCAATTGGGTCATTCAGTGTTTTGAGACAGCATTTATCTGCGCCGCCTTGACAGGACGCCTGGCGAGAAAAGCGGAGTCATCTGCATTTCAGTCCGTTTCGCCGTTTTCCCTTCCCGAGTAGGGAATTCCCAATTGTTTCATTTTCCGGTACAAATTGCTGCGTTCGATCTGGAGCGCTTGAGCCGCCCGACTCACGTTTCCCTTAAAGTCGGCCAGTTTCTGCAAAATGAACTCCTTTTCGAATCGCTCCCGGGCATTTTGCAGGGAAGAGGGCTCGCCTGCATCCGAGGGGGTCATAACGGTCCTACGCAGGATCGAATCAGGGAGATCATAAACATCAAGCCGTTGCTGTGGGGTCATAATAATAAAGCGCTCCATTACGTTGCGCAATTCGCGCACGTTGCCCGGCCATGGGTAATTTTCCAAAACCTCCATTGCTTTGGGCGTCAGGATTGGAGCCTTCCTGGCGTACTTCTTGCTGAAATCTTCCAGAAAATAGCGAGCCAATTGCGGAATATCCTCTCGGCGCTCCCGGAGAGGAGGCAGTTGGAAAGGAATTACATTAAGGCGGTAATACAGGTCCTCGCGAAAATTGCCGAGCTCGATTTCTTTTTCCAGGTCCTTGTTGGTGGAAGCAATTACACGGACATCCACCTTGACGGACGCATGCCCCCCTACCGGCGTGAAACGCTGCTCTTCCAGGACCCGCAATACCTTCGCTTGCGTCTTTGAACTCATATCGCCCACTTCATCAAGGAACAGCGTTCCCCCATCAGCCTGGGCGAATTTACCGTTCTTGTCATCCGAAGCGCCGGTGAAAGACCCCTTCACGTGGCCGAAGAGCTCACTCTCAATGAGTTCCTCCGGGATTGCGGCGCAATTCATTTCGATAAATTGACTCTTGCGCCGACGACTATGCGTGTGCAGGAGATTGGCGACCAATTCTTTCCCCGTGCCATTTTCGCCATATATAAGAACACGGCCATCGGTAGGGGCGGCGAATTCTATCTGCTGGCGCAGGGCGAGCATTGGCACGGAGTCGCCGATCATCACCAGTTTTTGCTCAATCTGCTCCCGCAAAAGACGGTTCTCTTCTTCGAGATGATGCTGATGCAAGGCATTTTTCACCACAAGAAGCGTTTTTTCGAGGGAAAGAGGCTTCTCGATAAAATCGAACGCACCCAACTTCGTGGCGCGCACGGCAGTTTCGATAGAACCGTGCCCGGAAATCATGATTACGTTTGTCAGCGGTGAGATTATTCGGATCTGCTCCAGGACCTGCAGGCCGTCCATGCGTGGAAGCCAAACATCCAGAAGAACCACCCGGAACTCTGTTTTGGAAATAATCTCCAGTGCCTCTTCGCCGCTCGCAACCGCCTGGGAATCAAGGCCGGCATCCTCCAGTACTCCGCAGAGGGTGGACTGCACGCCTTTTTCATCATCTACAACCAGGATCGCATCTCGACTCATAGGAAACCACATTAGCCCATTGATTGCACAGGAACCATGGGCAAATCTATAACAATTCTTGTGCCCAACGGCATATTAGGCTCTGCGCGCACGTTCCCATGATGATCCAGGACGATCTGGCGAACGATCGCAAGCCCAAGGCCGGTGCCACCCTTACGCGTAGAGAAGTAGGGCAGGAAAATGCTGTCCTGGTACTCTTTTGGAAAGCCCCGTCCCGTATCGCATATCTCGATGCGAACCGAGTTTTGCAGGGCATTTCGGCTCGTGCGAATTTGTAGAACTTTGGCATAGTCGCTTCCGGCCATAGCTTCCAGCGCATTGTCAAACAGATTTATGAAAACGCGCTTCATTTGCTCAGGATCCAGGCGCAGCAAAGGAATATCGTTAGCAAACACTCGCATCACCTTCACATCCTGAATGTTGCCATTGTACAAAGTCAAAGTGTTTTCAAGAATCCGGTGAAGATCGGCATCCTCAGCTTTAATTTCAGGGAGGCGCGCGAATCGAGAGAACTCATCCACCAGATTTTTCAGGGAATCCGCCTCTCCGGTTATCGTCCGGACACACTCCTCCAGAAGATCGTCAAATGCCGTCAGGTCGGCCTTATGGGCTTCTGATTCCCTTTCTTCTCCCGATGACAGATGGAGTTTTTTATAGCGGCTTAAGGCACGCTCCGCAGAGAGCTGAATAGGCGTCAGCGGATTCTTAATTTCATGAGCCAGACGCCGAGCCACCTCCTGCCATGCAGCCATCTTTTCAATCCTGATAAGCTCCGAAACGTCGTCCAAAACGATTACCCATCCCGTGCGCTGGCCTGTGCTGCCTGCGAGGGGCGTAACCGTTGTCGCAAGATGGAGGATCTTACCCGACAATTCCAGTTCAATGTCCCGCACAACCCGGCCAAGAACAGCGGATTTATGCAACAACATCCGCAATGCATCGCAGGCAGATCCCTGGATTATGTCCTCCAAGGCAACATCATTAGCGGGATTCTGAATTTCCAGCATTTGGGCGGCAGCTCTGTTGATCGTGCGGATTCTATAATTATTGTCCAGAGAAATGACCCCGGTAGCGATGGTCTGCAGGATCGTTTCCATATAGCGCCGGCGATCCTCGATCATGGCATTGGTTTGCTGCAATGTGGTCTGTGCTGCCTCTATCCGCTTTTTGTTCTCCTGCAGGTCGGCAGTCATGCGGTTGAAGGAAACCACAAGACCGTTCAATTCATCGAAAGCATTACATTCGACGCGGTAATCCAGGTTCCCAGAGGCCACCGCTACCGCCCCCTCCGCCAGAGCCTGAATCGGAACGGTCACCCTCTTGGCAAGATACATGCCAAACCACGAAAAGGCGAAGACAATCAGAAGGGTGGACAGGCACAGGATGGCTATGAAAGTAACGCGGAGCTGCGAGCTTCGTTGTTGCAGCTGCTCATACGCGGCCAGCGCCTCCTCCACTGAATCGGTTTTGAACCTGGCTCTATGCGGATTGATCGCCTCTGTAAGGACAATTCCGGCAGTCTTGCCGTTATCGTCGCGTAAAGAAACCGCCGCCCAGAGAACTTCTGTAAGCGCATCTTCGGGATAGGCTCGATCCGCCTCAAATGCAGCCTGTCCGTTAAGAGCCTTGGATATGATGTTCGCCAGCTGCGATTTGTGATACTGCTCCGAAATCTCCTGACCTGACTCCACTATAAGGCTGCCTTGCCCGTCAAGGATCCTGATGCTCGTGAGTTGATATCTCTCGCGTTCGGTTTCAAGCTTGCGGACAATCGCAGTCTTGCCATCGGCGTGCAGCAGATCTTCCCCTCGAAGATCCGCGGCAATCATTTCAGCGGCATGTTGCGACCTCTGCTGCGTCTCTTCGTAGTATTGCGCTTCCAGGGCTTCGCTGTTTTTGGCCATCTGCGCGGTTGGGGCGCTGAACCACTGATCAATGGAAAAGCTGATCAGGTTATATGCGACAGAGAAAAGCAGCACTGCAGGCAAAAGAGAGAGAGCTACAAAAATACCCACAATCTTAGCTTTGAAACCGCTGCCCAGGCGGCCGCTGCGCCGCTCGAAATAAATCTTTATCAGGTTTCGACCTAAGACCGTTGCCAAAATAAAAAGCGCCAGGACTACAACAATCGTTGCAGTCCAGAGCAGAAAGGTCATCCCGACAAAATTCGGGCTACCCACCGATGTTTGATGGAGGAACATGCGAGTCGCAATGAATGCGAGGGTCAAAAATACTATTGCCGCCAGGATGTAGCGACGCACACGACCCTGGTTTTTCCCTGGTTGTGTCGCAAACCCCTGCATTTTATCCATAACAGAGTCTCCAGCCTGATCTTATGACACTCACAGTCAGGTTGATTATATGCCAATGATATGGCGCGACAAACTCCCTTCTCCGCTGATATGTATTTACCACAAGCGCAACTCCCAGGCGCGCATCCCCCCGTTTCTCAGACAAGTGCCTCAAGTTGCGCGTATTAAGCCGAAATGTATCTGCTCCTCACGATCGCAAAACCTGTTTCACCGGGAAGCCAGCCAGGAATCAGCTACTGCCAATAAAGCATTGACGCCGGGGCAACGAACATACTAGATTCCCAACTGCTCTGGAGGAATGGCCGTGAAAATACTTGTGACTGGTGGCGCGGGATTCATTGGGTCCTATTTGGCAGAAACCTATTTGGAGCGAGACAATGAAGTCTATATCATCGATGATTTATCCACGGGCAGCTTGGATAATATCAAGCATCTGCTGAAGAATCCCAAGATCCACTTTGTGCAAGATACGATCCTCAACAGAGAGGTGATGATGGAGCTCACCGGTATCTGTGACGTCGTTATCCATCTCGCGGCGGCGGTCGGAGTAAAGCTCATCATCGAAGAGCCGCTCAAATCCATCCACACCAATGTAGTGGGAACCGAAATAGTCCTCGAACTGGCCAATAAGTTCCGCAAGAAAACATTTATTGCATCTACATCAGAAGTCTACGGCAGAAACTCCAAGGTGCCGTTGCGTGAGGATGACTCGCGGATATATGGATCGACCGAGCTGGCCCGTTGGAGCTACGCGGCTACCAAGGCGATGGACGAATTCCTGGCGCTGGCTTATTATCGGACCAAACAACTCCCCATAATTATCGCGCGTTTTTTTAACACCGTCGGTCCCAGGCAAACGGGGCGATACGGAATGGTGATACCGCGATTCGTGTGCCAGGCACTCCGGAATGAACCCATTACGGTCTATGGGGACGGCAACCAGACGCGCAACTTCACATACGTCAGGGATGTAGTCAAAGGGATCATAAGCCTCGTGGATGAACCCAAAGCCGTGGGAGAGATTTTCAATATCGGCGGCGAAGGCGAAATCTCAATCAATGACCTGGCCGAGCAAGTTAGAGAAATCACCAAAAGCAGATCCGATATCATCCGTATTCCCTACGAACATGCCTATCAGGAAGGCTTCGAGGACATGGAGCGACGCGTTCCGGACATTACAAAGATCAGGAAATTTGTGGGTTATCAGAACACCCATGACCTGAATGATATTCTCCTCAAGGTTATAGATTATGAGCGGTCTAGAAGCGCCATAGAATCCATGAATTAGGGAAGGCAGGACTATGAGTAGAAAGCATTTTCCCCTTGTGGTGTCGGCGATTATCGTGTCATCGATTTTCGCTGTATCGAGCTCATCTGTCATCGCAGCCGATCCAGCCGAAAGTGAGAAGCGTGCCCCGGGGCTCTATATGACATATGAAACCAGCATGGGCAAGATTCATTGCAAGCTCTTCGAGAAAGAAGCCCCGTTAACAGTTCGGACAATTGTGGGGCTCGCCACAGGAAAGCTCCCCTACATCGATCCGAAAACCAAGCAAAAGATAACGGGAAAGCCGTTCTATGACGGACTCATTTTTCACCGCGTTGTGCCTCGTTTCATGATCCAGGGAGGCGATCCGCTCGGAACCGGATATGGAGCTCCTGAAGGTCCAGGCTTTCCGTTTAAGGATGAGTTTGTACCGACGCTGCGCTTCGACGTCCCCGGGAGACTCGCAATGGCCAACGCCGGCGCCAACACCAATGGGAGCCAGTTTTTCATTACTGAAGTCCGCGCTCCGGAGCTTAACGAAGTGCATACGATATTCGGCCAGTGTGAGGATTTGGATGTTGTCAAAGCAATAGCCTTGGTGCCCGCGGAAGATGAAAGCCCCACTCGGCCCATCGTGATCGAAAAGGTCACTGTTGAGCGAATCGGACCTGCCCCGGAGGATGCTCCGGAAAAATAGAGACTTCACCCCACATTTTGCCTTCAAATAATCGCTTCTGGTTCCAATCTAAATAAAACTGGCAAGATGCAGAGTGACGTCTCTAATTTTCCTGTTTTCCTATTTTTCTTGACTTAGGTTAAATGCTGGCTGATCTTTGAGTCCTATGAACGAGACGATTCAAAGGTCTGTGGCCGAAAGCATTGAACTGAAGAAATCCTTTTTCGCCGCCAACGAAGCGAAGATCGTAGAGGTGGCAAAGGCCATCTGTGCGGCTCTTGAAGGTGGAAATAAACTGCTGCTCTACGGCAATGGCGGAAGCGCCGCCGACGCCCAGCATATCGCAGCGGAGTTCATAGGTCGATTCCAGCGTGAACGCCGCCCGCTTCCAGCGATAGCGCTCACCACCGACACTTCGGTTTTGACATCTTTAAGCAACGATTACGGTTACTCGGAGATATTTACGAGGCAACTGCGCGCGCTTGGCCGCGCAGGAGATGTCTCCGTAGCCATCTCAACCAGCGGCAATTCGCCCAACGTAACGCAGGCAATCCCGATAGCGCGCGAGATGGGTCTGGTCACGGTCGGTTTGACGGGCGATGACGGCGGAGTGCTGGGCGCGCAGGTGCAATACAATTTGTGTGTCCCACACAAATCTGCCGCAAGGGTGCAGGAAATCCATATCATGATTGGACACATTTTGTGCGAGTTAGTGGATAAGCACATGAAAGGGTTGTAAAATCAAATGTCCAAGTATCCCGTGAAGCCCTTTGACCTCAGCGGTATCCGCACTTATCCTCTCAAGGACCGGTCCAGCAAGGTCGACATAAGCGCTTTCGCCCGGCCTCACACTCGGGGTGCCTCTCTCGGGGAATTCCTGAACGGATTATCCAGAATCCTGGCTGCCCAGGATTTGCGGGATCTCGCCCACGCAATCGCACAAGCCCGCGCCGATGGCAAGGCAATCCTCTGGGGACTGGGTGGACATGTGATCAAGACCGGCTTGTCCCCGATTTTGATCGATCTTATGGATCTCGGATTGGTAAGCGGAATTGCACTAAACGGCGCCGGCATAATACACGATTTTGAAATTGCGTTGGTTGGATCCACCAGCGAGGATGTCGAACTTCAACTGGAACGGGGCGCTTTCGGAATGGCGGAGGAAACGGGTCGGGGCATCAACCAGGCGATACGTGAGGGCGTGGCCGAGGGCCTTGGGATTGGAGAGTCCCTGGGCCGCAGCCTCCTGCGCTTATCACCGCCTTTCGCCAAGTATAGCCTGCTCGCACAGGCTTACATGCGCGACATCCCGGTAACCGTGCACGTTACGATCGGCGCCGATATCATTCACACTCATCCAAGCATTTCACCTTCCGACATCGGTGAAG
>Ga0208980_10000784_pt1 | contig 18556 bp, 28 predicted proteins | sample WetSurMetagenome_3_FD_187993 | JGI IMG/M metagenome (GOLD analysis project Ga0208980, IMG submission 187993) | Wetland microbial communities from Twitchell Island in the Sacramento Delta, sample from surface sediment Aug2011 Site A1 Bulk (version 2) | ecosystem: Environmental > Aquatic > Marine... | reverse complement strand
GATAATATAGCTGGAAAGATCATATAACTCGGAATCCTTCTGGATTATGGCAGTGACCATTCCAGTGGGATCTTCCAGCTCCAGAATCCTGTGACCTTTTGCAGTAGTTCGGATATCCAGCACCATGCCTATTATGGAGACCTCTCGACCTGCCATGCTCTTGCCGAGGCTTTCTATGGGACGGGCATTGAGCCTCCTGGATAATATTTCTTTTATGCTAGCATATCTATTGCGAAAGTACTTGATGAAATCCTCATACTCGCCCATGCAGGTGGAGTTACCGGTTATATCGCAATTCACCTCAACTTCATGCCTGCTTGTTGCAGGCAAAGGCGGCCTTGGAGTTTCAGATAGGCCTGTCGACCTGTCCGGCTGCACCAATTCCCCCAATCCCTGATGCTGGCGGCTTTCTCTTTCCTTGGATGATGGAGGGTCCTCCGGAAGACGATTGAGGCCGTTTGCCTGATTGTCTGGTACCTGGCTTGTTGATAGAATGTCTGAGATGTGTCCGGCCTGAATTACAGCAATATTGCCGTCCAGATTGCTCAATATTTGCCGTACCAGCTCGTCTTTAGGGCCATTGTAGGATTCGATTAGCTGAAGAGCCGGAGGGTCTATCTGATAACCTTGTTCGGCAAACCGCTGAACAATATTTCGCATCGAAAGGGGTATAAGAATGTACAAACTGATAAATCTGGCTGATGAAGATCAACGATTGGCTGAATGAGAATCTACCCTTTCCAGGATTTATCAGCGACATATTATACGTGATTGTGGTTATCGGAGCCATCTCTTTGTTATCTCAGTTAGTCTTAGGCCTGTGGACTCCCATGGTAGCCGTCGAGTCGGGGAGCATGGTGCCCAATTTGAATATCGGAGATATTGTGGTGGTCCAGGGAGCATCGAGAACAGAAGTAATTCCCTGGGAGGAGGCAAAAGCCGAAGGATACTCTGCCTTCAGCAATCCAGGGGACGTAATCCTGTACCGGCCTTATGGAAAAGAGCGCCTAGGCCTAATAGACCAAGGCAAAGCCCTTTTGGGAATTCCCTACCCGCCGGAAAAGGCAACGCCTATAATTCATCGCGCCCTTTATTATGTGAACCAGAGCCAGCCCATGTGGGAGGGAGGGCCGCCGGCACCATTCTCCGGATATATCACCAAAGGCGATCATAATGACAGAATAGACCAAATGGCAGGAGCTATAATTGGCCTGGCCAATACTTCCTATATCCAGCAGAATCAGGACCAAATCCTTGAGGTCGATCCCGGCGGTATGTATATCGATAAGAAAACTGGATTGATCATCTACAGAATGGAGAATGAAACGTTGGTATTGCAGGGTATAAGCTATTTGACTCCCGTAAAAAAAGACTGGGTAATCGGAGTGGCCCGAGTAAGAATACCCCTCGTTGGATATGTCAGATTGATACCTAATCTGATTGGAGAGGAGATAAGCAAAATCTTGTCCAATGGTTAGACTTTCTTGGCCACCACGGCCCGATGGTCGTGATGGTATGGCAGGAGGTCGATTGTGTGCAGAACCTCCAGGCCTTTCAATTTATCTATCTCCGATCTGCATACGTCCTGAGGCGAGAGCGTGACATCAATTGACCTGCTCTTGATCATCAGGATCAATGTACCTCCTTTCTTTAGGTATCTGGCCGAGTTCGAGCTGGCTATCTCAGCTTGGTTGCGCTGGGCAACGTCCTGATATAGCAGGTCTACGGGCTCGACTAATGAAGAGTAGCTTTTTGGCCCGGCTGCATCTCCTAAGATGGGGATTATATTATCTCTGGACTCGCATAGCACGAGAAGCTGGCGCATAGAGCGGGGAGAGACTTCCACGGCATAAACAACGCCATCGCGCACAATATCGCTGATATGGCTTACGGTGGTTCCAGTGGCTGCCCCCAAATACAGAATCTTAGACTCTTTGGAGAGCCCTGGCATGCCAATGCGGCCGCTCTTTCGAAGCAGGGCAGCCAATTTAGACCGAAAAGGGTCCCAGATCCGATAGCCTCCGATGATGCGTTCGCCGTAAACCGGTTCGGGCTTCGCAGGAAGTGTAGCTATCCTTTCGGGGCCATCAACTTCTATTTGATAGATCCCAGGCAGGATCTCCTGCGCCATCGCTACAGCTCTTTGCCCATAGAAGTGGTAGAGAGTTTCACATGCTTGACGCCCTTAAGAGACATCATCCTCTCTGCGGCCTTCTTCACATCCTGGCCGTCGCCCTTTAAGACAACCACTTCCAGGCAGTTGTCATGGTCCAGGTGAACATGGAGGCTAGACTGGATAATGGATCCGAAGTCGTGCTGGATCTCGGTTAAGTTTTCAACCAAGCCCCTCTGATTATGGGAATAAACCAGGGTAATAACCCCTACCCGTTCGCCTTGAACATCGCTCATCCATTCATAATGTACGATGTAATTTCGAATGGCATCCCTGATGCCCTCCGAACGGCTGGAGTATCCCCGCTGCAAAATAATATCATCGAACTTGGTCAAGAGCTTCTCCGGCAGAGAGACGCCAATTCTCATGAGTTCCTGTTCCATATATACCTCAATTGCACTGTTCTAGTGGCATTTAGTAATAAAACTATCTAAGGTTCGGTATTATTATGCTCAATCTCTATTCAATTCGTGCGCAATTGCTTTTCGATGAAATCAGATCGAGCGATGCAGAGGATGCCACTCCCTTTAATTATAGTGCAGCACTTAAAGATTGATACTAATGAACTGCATGCAGCGCCTCATAAGAGAGGTCTATACGTATGAATCTTTAGGTTCCAGTGTATATGCATTGCTCCAATCGTGCATTACTAATTCCTAGCTAATATTAGCACTCACTGATTATGGAGATGCTGCGCAATTGAAAGAGCATCTGAGGATGTAGAAGCCAAAAGAATACACTTCATTTGCTCCGGTCCGTCTTGTCGCCATTGTTGGCCAGCATCCAAAGGATATGGTCATGAGATGACTTAGAGAATGGGCCTGTCAATATCAGAACTACCGCAAGTGTTTAGCCTTGGTTTCTTTCTTGGATAGTCACAATTGATGGTTATATCCTCGTCCATCGGACTGTTATTTTCAATAGCTTCCACAGATCAGCATCTTCCTTTCTTTTCATGCTTGCCAGCATTAGTTTTGATCGTACCTTTCCTGGCCAACAGGATCGAAATTCTTAGAGCATTTCTATTGTCTTCTATGGAAAAATTCCGGAAGGAGATAGGAAACGCCATTAATATGCAAGCTGAAAGGGAAAGGCCTATGGGCATGGATCAAGATAATAATTGTAGGGCACTATAAGGGAAGATCCTTGAAATGTGTATGGCCATTGCTGTTGGGGCAAAGATATGACAACTCTTCACGTGCTTATTCGCAAGATATGGATCGCAGAAGACAAGCTTCTCGAAGTCGAAGAACATGGTTTCGGCACAAGCCAGGACAGCCATGTTTCAGTTTATATGAATCATAGTAGTATTCTTGAATACGAAATTGAAGACCTTGATCATCTCGCCAACTCAATAAGACTAAAGTTTTGTGCTGTTAAGACTGAGAGAAATCCATCTGAGTTTGGTAGAAATGGATGATGAAAATTATTTTAATTTGAAGATAAAAGAATCATTGGGTATGAACATAAGACAAGGGAAACAGCGCGACATTGAGCTATTAACTGACATACTCCTTGTATTATTCCGACGACGCGCTCAAGATCTAACAATATATGACCTTCTGCCCGTACTTCACATTAAGTATAATAATTTGAGCAAAGATACATTATCAAATAATCTCGAATACTTATCGAGAAAGTTAGATGCTGAGCCTTTTATTAAAATAACTCATGAAGTAACCGGCAAAAAAGGAAAAACAAGGAATATCTATAAGTTAAGTAATTTTTATGTAGACGGTTTTTTAAAAATGGGAGATAAAGAACATGCGCAAATGCAAATAAGCTGGAGAGGATTGTTCGAAAAAGTCTTGATTCCAACTGATCTTTCTAAGCAAGCGCGCAAGGTGATTGAGTGCGTAGGAGAAATCCATGGCGTAAAGGAGATAGTACTTCTAAGTGTGATATCTAGAAGTGTTATTACCAGGGTCTGGGACCCAGCGGCTGAGCTCATGGAAGTGGAAAAAAAGCTGAACAAGGAAAAGAAGATCATAGCAGCTGCGGGAATTGACGTAAAGATAAGGGCCATCTCCGCATTAGAGGGTGAGGTTGCGGGCGTCATTCAGAAAGTGGCTGAAGAAGAAAAGGTCACCCTAGTGGCCATGGCTGCACGAGGTAAAAGCCGGATAAAAAGCGTTTTCCTGGGAAGCATCTTCAGGGACGTTCTGCGCTTTGGAGATACGCATCTCTTGGTCATGCTTTATAAGTTTCTAGATAATGTAGATCTGGAAAAGCATTGTGAAAAGATACTTGCCAAAGTACTCTTCCCCACGGACTTTTCCCAACCTGCTGAAATGGAACTCTCATTCTTCAAAAGTATACAAGGCATCGGTGAGCTGATACTGCTCAACGTTGTCTCAACGGATGAAACTGATGAGGAGATAGATGCCAACGTCGCCACAGCGACGCAGAAAGTCAATGAGATCGCCAAGGAGCTTTCCATGAGCGGCCTGATGGTTACTCCAAAAGTCATTGTCGGACATCCTGCGGAAGAGATCCGGTCTTTAGCAGAGAAAGAAGACGTCTCCCTTATTGCTATATGCTCTCAGGGTGCAGTGACCTTCAAGAAAGGTAGGATAAGAAGCACTGCCTATGAGGTGGCCACTTCAGCAACCAGACCGGTTCTTATCCTGAGGAGATCGAAACTAGTGTCCCATTCAAAGCTTTGATGAGCTCAAGCTAAATTGGGAATTTTTCACGATCCTCGCTGAGGAAAACTGATTTTTAGCTTAAATAATTCAGTCCTTGATCTCCAGCCCCCTCAAGAGAGATTCTTTTTCTCCCTGCCCGGAGCTCGGCCTTCTTCTGAAGTCTCTCTACTGCTTGAGCAATTAGGGCATGAGCTTCAGGGAAGACTTCTTATGATACCTACCATCTCAAAGATCCATGAGCTGAGATATAGACTTTCATTACTGGCATGCCCTTTTCATACAAAAAAATTTGAATTTAGGAATACAACCTATTCCATCAGGCCATTTTATTATCTTCCAGGAAACGAACTAATAAAGAAGTCGAAAGAGTATATCTATTTTCCAAAATTTGGATATCGTTTAATAATAAATCGATTGGCAATAATTCTGACAATATCGCCCATTGAGCCTCTTGTCCGGCGCAAAGAATTTTATCACCAAACGGAGAATATCAAGTATGCCCGATATTGCCGTCATCGGCGATCGCACCTTCCTATTCGAGAAGCTGTTTCAAGATATGAGCCTCAGCTATCAATTCCTCCAATCCAGCATCTTTGGAAGCCCTTTTCTCCCCAGGTTCAAGATGATAATGATCCCCACAGGCTTCGCTAATCCTCAGTATTCCAAGACCCTGCCTATGCTTCAAAGATTCAAGGTCAACTTGGCTGGCTTTATTCGAGAGGGAGGATTTCTGACAGTCTTTGGACCGCTGATGCCGGAACACAATTATGATTGGCTGCCGTTGCCTTTGAAATATGTTTGCGAATTAAGCAGTCAGCAAATAACACCTGCCCATACCTCCAAGCACGAATGCTCCTGCCTTTGCAGCACCTCAACTCCAGAGTGTGATGGCTACCTCTTGCCAGGCGCAGGTTTCGATCCTGTTCTCAAAGACTCGCAAGGAAGAATCATTCTGGCAGCCGGGAAATATGGCCAGGGAATCGTAGTAGCCACTTCAGTCCATGAGTTCCCCGCTGCCGAGTACATTCGTTGGGCTCTCTCAAAGGCCAAAGAGGCAAAGATCTGAGGGTGAGATGGAAAAGGGAGATATCTTTAGAAGAAGAAGTCTCCGTCGCCAAGAGATAGAGGAGCTTCTAGAAAAAAAAGGGCTGATCCTGGAGACGGGAATCACCGCCTTAGACCTAGATACAGGAGAGGCCCACCACTTTGATGACTATATCGGACTGCAGGAATTTCTCAAAGGAAGGAAGGGAAGATGGTATATTACCACCCCAGGAATTGGCAAATTGTAATTCTTGAATTGCAATTAGCGAATTTTCAGGACATTGTCGGCCTTTATTGCCACAGCGAAGATGCTATATTCAATCAGGCGCGTCTAGTAGTAGAAGGCCATGGATAAGAAGACCTCAAACATAATTCTCAAGGTAGCCGCGCTATTACTAGTAGCCGCAGGACTGATATCTATGATCACTGCCTGGGAACTTATGTTGCTTGCGGAACAGTACAGCAGTACCGTCATTTTTATGGAAATGAGCGGCGTTGTTGCATGTATGATTGCCTACTTCCTCTGGCGCAGGGCCAAGAGATAGAAGAGTGTGCAAGCTACAACGCCGATAATATTCAGCATGCCCAGTTGATCCATTAATGTCAAAAGTCAGCATTGTAGGGCTGCTCTTGGAGCTTGATAATAGCAATCTTAGACAGAACTCACCTAGAGATCCGAGCACTGCAACAAAGAACCATTGAGAACGGTAATGATGATTCAATTGATTCTGTCTTTCGATCTAGGTGGAGATTATCTGCAATTGCGCCAATGAGGTAAAAAGAATCATTAAACATTACCAGCTCGGCGGTGAGAAATTCTAAAGAAAGACGCTAAATCCGACCACTAGAATTACTGGAGTGATTGAATTGAAAATATATCCTTTTATATCCCTAGATTTGATTATCTGACATATTTATATTTTTTTATATTATTAATAGAAGTTAGATAATTGTTGCTTCAAGAGCGACTGCTAATATCAATTATTAACATTTTAGAATTAATCAACAACAAAATACATTTAGAATTGATGCTTATAGCATAAATTATCATTTTATTTATGAATTTGACAAAGGAAATAGAATCATACAATTTATTTGGGCTTAAAGTGGTTATATTCATTATTAAGTCTCATGATGTTTTTTATCATTCTACAAGGCAAATGCCTTATTAATCAAATATCAATTTACCCCTCAAATAAAAGTTTTCTGATAAATAAATTTATCACATTTGTTTATTAACAAATTTAATGCAATAGCTCGAAAACTATTTATCCAACGTTTTACACAATTATTATTGATGATAATACCATTTGTTGCAGTGGGAATAATAATTGCTTGCACTATATTAGTATGTTCATACAGGGCGATCTTCGGACCAGGGACATTCAACCGCATCGTAGCCGCCAATGTGATAGGAACGAAGGCAATCGTGCTCTTAATAGTAGTTGGCTATATCATCGAAAGACCGCATTTTGTGGACATTGCGCTGATGTATGCAGCAATTGCATTTATTGGCACCATAATTGTTGCTAAATACGCTGAAAGAGGAGAACTATGCTCGCCATAGATATAATATCCACAATGTTCCTGGCAGCCGGCACGCTAGTTATGATAACTGGAACCGTGGGCCTCCTGAAATTCCCGGATTTTTATACACGAATGCATGCTACAGGCAAGTGCGATACCCTAGGACAGATTCTAATAATTGTCGGCTGTGTGATTTACGAAGGTTTTACATTTATAACTATTAAGCTTCTCCTGGTGGCGGCCTTCTATCTATTGGTCGGCCCTGCCAGCACGCATGCGTTGATGAAAGCTGCATATGTTACAGGAGTGCCAGTGTGGAAGAAGGGCGACAAAAGGATGTGATGATATGACTAGTGTAAAAGATGAAAGCAGGATGTTTAAGATTATCCTGACCTTTTGTATCATGTTCATATTCTGGGTGCTCCTTTCGGCCTGGACAGTCTATCTTCCCGAACCATATGATTTTACCAAAGTATCGAGGGGCGTGATGGCTGCACTAATCGTTACGTTCCTAACTTACGAGATATTTGTGCCCTGCAGAGGCAAGAATGTGCTTTTGAAGACGCGAAGGTTCATCCCCTACTTAGGGTGGGAGTTATGGCAAATATATCTAGCCACCATCGATGTCGCAAAACGTGTCTTCGGCATTCTGGAGATTGACCCCCAGATAATCGAGTTTGATACAACCCTGAGAAGCGACTTTGCTTTAGTCTCATTTGCCAACTCTATAACCTTGACTCCAGGGACTATAACAATCGATATTCCGGATCCGGAAAGAGGAAGATACATAGTGCATGCTATTGCGAAGGGACCTGCAGATTCCCTTACAGTAGACCAGACCATGCAAAAAAAAGTGGGGCATGTCTTCATGGAGGAATAAAGGAGGGAAGCAAATGATAGTTCCTATTGATTTGTTATTGCTATTTTTCCTTCTCATAATTGGGATTGCAGCGTTATGGGTAAAGGACCTATTGGCGGCCATAGTCCTGACCGGTGCTTATAGCTTTATTATGGCCAATATTTGGCTTCAACTTGGCGCATGCGATGTAGCGTTTACCGAAGCAGCGGTAGGTGCTGGAGCCTCAACTGCCCTTATGATGGCCTGTTTATCGAGGGTGCCGAGGTGGGAGAAATAATGATACCGCGGCAAATAAAAACCATGACTTTGTTTGGGCTCATCACCGCCATACTTCTGACGGCAGTATCCCTATACGCAGTTGAGGACATCCCTGCTTTTGGCGATGAGAATTCAGCAGTTAATAAACATATAGAATTATTTAGGATTGATTCGGACGGCTTGGTAGATAGCCTAAATGCAGGCATTCTCCCTTCAGAAATTAAAAATAAAATAGAAGAGCTGGGTTTCATCAAAGGCCCTACCTGCCCTGGCTGTCAGGATGAGAATTACCCTACATTGGAGGAGGGTAACTACAAAATTGAATACATCGAGAAAGGGACTTGGTTTGGCGGACGACTCTATACAGACGGAGGATGGGATGTCCTAATCCATGAAGGGGAAATATATTACTCAGAACTTCAACAATACTATTTTATTAAAGAAATGGATGGTAAGCTGATCGTCTATAGGTATAATTGGCCGGTCAGGGTTACTGAAAGAACTGAAGAAGAGACACTCATCATTAATGCAGTTACATCAGGACTGGCTGATTACAGAGGCTACGATACAATGGGCGAAGAAACTGTCATTCTCACCGGTGCCATTGGCGTTATTTTGTTGATGAGGAGGCGAGGAAGATTATGACCTCGAAGAATAGAACATACAAGAGGGACATCATAATAGAGGTGACGACGAATCTGATGTTCCCCCTGACCTTATTATTTGGACTGTATATAATGATGGGAACAGGCGGCACAGGAGGTGGCTTCCAGGGTGGTACCATACTTGCCGCTGCCTTCATTCTCTACATAACCGTCTTTGGCCACATCAAAGGCAGAGAGAAGATGCCTGAAGCTGTCAATGCTTTGTTCAAGAGCCTAGGGCTATTTCTCTATAATGGTGCTGGTTGGATCTGCATTCTTTTCAGCATGGCAGCAGCGCAGTGGCTAAACATGCCTGCATTTTGGCCGGTTACTAATTTTGTGGGCGTTGCAGGATCCAGGTCCTTTCTCGTTGGATATATGATATCCATAGGCATAGGATTGACAGTCATGGCCTCTTTCGTTTCGCAGTATTTTGATCTGGCTTGGAAAGAGGAAGAGGAGATGGAGAGTGGTGAAAGATGAATATCGAGTGGATAACTCTGCATATCCTCGAGAAATATAACTTCTGGATCTCCATGCTCATCATCATAATAGGCCTTTCTGCATGTGTGGTAAAGGAGAATTTCTTAAAGAAGCTCATAGGACTGAGCATATTTCAAACCGCATTTTTCCTTTGGGTGGTATCTCTGGGAGATGTAGGGAGGAACATTTTGGTCACATGGGGCTTGAAAACACAAACTCCGCCCATTTTATGGAAAGAGGCAGAAGAGATGGGATACATCTACGCCAATCCCCTCCCTCATGTACTCATGCTGACCGGCATTGTTGTGAGCGCAGCGACAACCGCAGTGGCCCTTGCTATTGTTATCAGGATATACCAACTTTATGGGACTATTGAAGAGCCCGAGATAATCGAAAAAGAGATGGAATTTGAGAGAGAAGGAGGTGAAGTAAGAAATGCTTCTGGTTGAACATTTTCCGGTGCTAATAGTGGGATTGTCTATGTTCCTGGCTTACACTATGCTCCTGGCCGGATATTTGAACCGGAAGTTGCCATTCATCATGTCCCTGGTCATGAACTCCTTCTTCCTCATCTTGGCATTTTTCATATTGAATTACGTTCTCACCGTGGGACCCATTAGGTACTGGCAGGGTGGGTGGAGGCCCCCCTGGGGCATCGAGTACGTTGTAGATGCCATGAATGCATATCTCTTGATCATAGTTATATCAATTATCATATTAGGATTAATTTATTCAAAAAGAAATGTAGAATATGAGATAGAAGAGCGTAAGCACACCACCTTCTATACACTTGTTCAGCTCATGGCGTCCGGATTGTACGGAATAACCGTTACTGGCGATTTATTCAACATGTTCATCTGGCTGGAAATAGCGTCTTTGACAGCTTATGCATTGATTGCCGTGGCCGGAGGCAGGGCGCTGCGACCCGCTTATAATTATGTAATAATGGGCTCCATCGGTGCATGTTTCTATATCTTTGGAGTCTGCTGGCTTTATTCCGTCACTGGAACGCTCAATATGGCTGATATGAGGATTCTATTGCATCTTGTGTATGACAATAAAGCAGTTCAAATGGCCTTTGCCATGATCGTTGTGGGGATAATGATCAAAGCGTATGTTTTTCCGCTTCATTTATGGCAGCCAGATGTATATACTTATGCACCTTCTACGATAAGTTCAATGATGGCCTCAGTGCATGTCAAAGTGATGTTCTATATGCTGATTAGGATGTTCTTCTCCGTCTTCACATTAGACTTCATAGAGCATTATATGGGGCTTGATATGATAATATGCTGGGTTGCGGCAATAGGAATACTGGCAGGTTCGATCTGGGCCATAAAACAGAGAAACTTGAAGCGGATGTTGGCGTATTCCTCTGTATCACAAGTGGGGTACCTGCTCTTAGGAGTGGGGCTATCTCCATTGTCGCCCTGGGGGCTGGTGGGTGTCGTGGCGCACATTTTGAATCACGCCATAGGAAAAGGCTGTCTCTTCATGTCTGCTGGCGCAATCGCCCAGCAGGAGGGATTGAGGGATATCAGGGATTTTGTGGGGCTGGGAAAGAAAATTCCATATGCCAGCGCAGCTTTCACCATTGCCGCCCTTTCCATGATAGGAATTCCCCCAACCGCGGGATTCGCCTCTAAAGTATTCTTGATCGTGGCCTCACTAGATGCCGCTCAATATCCGTTTGTGATAATATTGATACTTAGCGGGCTTTTGAACCTGGTTTACTTCTGGAGGGTGATCGATCAGATGTACTTTGCAGGGCACGGGGAGACTAAGGATACGGAAGTGAGCAAAGAGACCAAAACGCTTCCGCTCAGCATGGCTGCACCCATGCTCTTCCTGGCGTCTCTTTGCATCATCGTGGGAATCATTTGGCTGACAGAAATTCCTCTGAATTTGATCAATCACATATTGTCGAATTTGAGAATGGGGGTGACTATATAATGGAGCTAATGACACCGCTATTCATCATTTTGTGCCCGGCGGTTGCAGCGGCTTTGATACTGCCATCCAGGAATCATCCCAACATAAGAGAGGGATGGACCATAGCGGCAAGCTTGATCATGTTCTCGTTAGTCCTATCCATGGCGCCAGAGATTCTCAAAGGAGAGACTATAAATTTCACACTATTCAACACCATGTTTGAGAATATCTATGTGGGATTTAAGGTAGATGCCTTTGGGGAGATCTTCGCCATCACTACCTCTTCCCTCTGGATTTTGGTTTCAATCTATTCTATAGGGTACATGAGAACGCTAAATGAGCACGCTCAGACGCGATACTTCTTTGCATTCTGCCTGGCCATATTTGGAGCGCTGGGTGTTGCGCTTTCAGCGAATCTGTTCACCATGTTCATATTTTTTGAGATAATAACGGTATCTACATATCCGTTAGTTATTCATGAGCAGACGCCAGAGGCTTTGAGCGGGGGTCATAAATATTTCGCCTATTTGATGCCCGCAGGAGCCTTTCTCCTCTTTGCCATAATGACCACCTACTCTCTCACCGGGACTACTGATTTTGCCGCCGGGGGGATAAAGGCTCTCAATTCGGTCCCTCAATGGATACTGATTGTCTTGTTCTTTTGTTTCCTGCTGGGATTTATGAAAGCGGCATGGATGCCATTTCACTCCTGGCTGCCTGCGGCCATGGTAGCGCCTTCACCTGTGAGTGCTCTGCTCCATGCAGTCGCGGTGGTAAAAGCGGGAGTCTTTGGCATAGTACGCCTGGTCTGCTACGTATTTGGCGTCGATCTGATGCATGAGCTCAACTTGTGGCTGGTGTTGGCCATTATTGCAGGCTCTACTATGATCCTGGGATCCTTCTTCGCTATTGCCCAGGATGACCTCAAGAAAAGGCTGGCATACTCCACCATAAGCCAGCTGTCCTACATAATACTGGGAGCGTCACTGTTGACTGAGAATAGCGTTCGGGGAGCAATGCTGCATATCCCATTCCACGGCTACATGAAGATAACCCTTTTTCTGTGTGCCGGGGCCATCATTGTGGCCACAGGAAAGAAAAAAATCAGTGAGATGGCCGGGATTGGAAAGGCCATGCCTTACACGATGATTGCTTTTAGCATTGCGGCCATTGGAATGGCCGGGATTCCCCCAGTGTGCGGATTTATCAGCAAGCTGTATCTTTGTATGGGGGCATGGGCGGTGGGCTCACCTTGGGGGACGATATTCTTGGCAGTAATCTTGATAAGTTCACTGCTAGATGTTATTTATTTCTTCCCCATTATACATACTGCATTCTTTAAAAAGCCGACTGAAGAAATTAGCGGAAGTGGAGAAGGAAAGATCAAGGAAGCTCCAATATTGGTAGTGGCTCCCTTGGTCGTTACTGCCACTTTTTCAATAATATTCTTCTTCTATCCAAAGATGTTCTACATCCTGGACCTGGTTAACATGGCCATTACAGACATATTTGGAGGCATATGAAGAAGAAATTTCTGAACCTTATCCTATTGGAGGGACCCCAAGCTGTTGAGAATGAGGTGTAAATGCCGCAATTATCCATCATTGAGTGCAGATTGGTCTTCATGCTCCCGCTGTTGATGGCGTTGTACTTAGCATCAGCTAATCCAGATACAGAGATAGCTCCAACAGGCAGTAATGTCTCTATCAGCGCAGCACCCGAAGAAGAATGGAATAAAACCTTCGGAGGTTCAGGCGATGATGTGGGCACCTTTATCTCTCCGACGAATGATGGAGGTTACATCATCACCGGCACCACATCTTCTTACGGCGTTGATGCTCCATTTTCCTGGATTATAAAAGCCCAATACAGATCAGACATCTGGTTGATAAAAACCGATTCACAGGGGAACAAGATATGGGATAGAACCTTTGGCGGGCTGGGCAAAGATCTGGGATTTTGCGTCCAGCAGACGAAAGATGATGGTTACATCATAACTGGATGCAAGAAGCTCTTTCTGATAGGAAATTATGATGTCTATCTTATAAAAACGGACTCAGAGGGAAATAAAGAGTGGGAGAAAACCTTCGGAGGCTCAAAAGAGGATGTGGGATTCTCAGTCGTGCAGGCTGATGATGGCGGCTATGTCATCGCAGGCTATACATCATTTCCTGAGGGCAAAATGGTGTGGTTGATAAAGACCGATTCAAATGGGAACCAGCAGTGGGACAGGACGATTGGCAGAAAAGATTCTGAGGCAGCATCAATTCAGCAGGCCAAAGATGGCGGTTACATTGTAGCAGGTTACACTACTCCATTTGGTACTAATAAGGATGTATGGCTGATAAAGACCAATTCGGAAGGGATGTGGGAGTGGTTCAAGACCTTCGGCGGGCCCAATAAAGATGTTGGAATGGCGGTCCAAGAAACACAAGATGGCGGATTCATCGTCACGGGTTTGACAGAGTCGTTTGGGCCAGGAAAAGGAGACGTCTGGCTGATTAAGACCAATGCTACAGGAATCAAAGAATGGGATAGAATATTTGGTGGATCCGGTTATGATTTGGGCAACTCCGTGCAGCAGACAACTGATCGCGGGTATATCATAACGGGCTATAATGCAACACAAAGTCATCTTGACAAAGATCTATCATGGCTTTTCAGTCTCGCTGGCTTAGGACAGGTCTATTTGATAAAAACTGATCCGACTGGAAATAAGGAGTGGGAGGAGACTTTTGGCGGCTCACAAAGCGACTGGGGAAATAGCGTCCTAGAGGCACGAGATGGTGGTTATGCAATAGTGGGAGTCACCGAGTCCTATGGCGCGGGCAAGCAGGATGTATGGATGATAAAAGTAAAATAATAGATTTCAGGAGGAAAGATGACGGAAAATAATGTAGAAGAAAGGAAAGAGAGGGAGAGAGGTGACTTTTTTTGGCACACTTACTACGGCTTTCCCTCTGAAATGTTGGCATGGGTCCTGCTGATGGTAACTGTGCTATATTTTGTATTTGTGCTCGCGGTAGCCTTGGGGGTCTTATGACAATCAACAAAGGGGATCTTCTTAGATATATGTAGCGAGGATGATTAAAATGGAAATAATTCTTGCAGTTCTAGCCGTGTTGGGCATCATCGGATATGTCTTCCTTTTTCTGGGTACAGCGGAGCCGCGCCATCCGCATGGAGACCTATTCCTGGGAATCGTGGCTTTCTCCCTCATTGTAATGATAGTAGCTGGTTTGTTCATTTTGTGGCCTATCGAATTCTCGTGGCAAGAAATGATCGCCTTCGATGCCATATTCGGCTTCTCAGCATTCGTTTTTCTCATTTATGTTGCCAAAGGGCTGCGTCTTTGGCTCTCCAAAGAAGAGGACTATTATGAAAAGAAGGGGGTGTAGAGCAGATGGTTTTCTGGTTGCATCCAGGATTTATACTAATCATTGGAGCTCTACTCATACCGCTTTTTAAAGGCAAATGGAGGCAAGCCTACTTGATTCTCCCCCCCGCAGCCGCCCTTATAGCTGTTATTCTCACCTACACGGGGATATTTGGGGATATTCCGTTCTCGGCGTGGCAGTTGCCTTTTTTGGGATACGAACTCATCTTTGGACGTGTGGACAAACTGAGCCTCCTATTCGGACTCATATTTAGCTTGGCTACCGTTCCGGTAATCATTTACTCGCTACATGTAAAGAGCAGCAGCGAGCATATGTCCCAGACTGTATATGCAGGAAGTGCGCTAGGAGTCGTTTTCGCAGGCGACCTGATCACTTTGTATTTCTTCTGGGAGATAATGTCGATTGCGTCCATGCTCGTCATCTGGCATGGAACCACCGATAAAACGCAGAGCGCTGGATTTAGGTATATTATGTGGCATATAGCTGGCGGCATAATTCTGCTGGCGGGAATCGTTACATATATCGCAAGCACGGGATCCATTGCCTTTAATGCCATCGGCTGGGGCGAAGGCAGTGCTCTTTTGCCATCTTTACTGATCTTTATAGGTTTTATATTAAATGCTGGCGTTCCGCCGCTTCACGCCTGGCTGCCCGATGCTTATCCAGAATCGTCTGTTACAGGCTCTGTATATTTGAGCATCTTTACAACCAAGTCGGCGGTTTATGTTTTAGCCCGGGGCTATGCAGGTTTTGGCCCCCTGATGTGGCTTGGCGCATTTATGACGATATATCCCATTTTCTTTGCCGTCCTGGAGAATAACTTGAGAAGAGTTTTATCCTACAGCCTCATCAACCAGGTAGGATTTATGTTGTGCGGCATAGGAATAGGCACAACTTTATCCCTCAATGGGGCTGTTTCTCACGCCTTTGCGCATATCATATATAAGGGACTGCTCTTTATGAGCGTGGGAAGCGTGCTTTATAGGACGGGAACACAAAAGATCACCGACCTGGGCGGACTTTACAAAACTATGCCGCTGACTTGCATATTCTGTTTAATCGGTGCAGCATCTATCTCGGCATTCCCATTATTCTCTGGATTTGTAACCAAATCCATGGTGGTTCAGGCATCCGCAGTCGGTGGCCTGTCTCTAGTTTTTGTTTTACTGCAGCTAGCATCTGCAGGCGTATTCGAGCATGCAGGCATAAAAGTTCCCTTCTTCACATTCTTTGCCCACGACTCAGGTTTGAAGGCAAAGGATCCGCCCGTTCATATGCTGCTAGGCATGGGAATAATGGCATTTTTCTGCATCTTCATAGGCCTTTATCCGCAACCGCTCTATGAGATCCTTCCTTATCCGGTTCACTATGATCCATTCACAGCGCCACACGTAGTAGGGACACTCCAACTGTTGCTGTTTGCTTCATTTGCCTTCTTCCTACTTATAACATCAGGAATATACCCGCCTGAGCGCCGGACAATCAGCCTCGACACAGATTGGCCTCTGAGAATGGCAGGCGGATGGTTCATGCGGTTCATTCACGGGCCATTGATGAACTTCTCGAAATGGATGGATAGCAACTTAAAGAAAATCGCTTCTGATTTTGCTGCATTCGGGCAGGAAAAGGAAGAAAGAGTGTTCATTGGAGTCTCGGTAATGCTGGCCCTCTTATTCCTGACTATATATCTAGTGATTGAGATAGCATATAAGCTGATTTTTTCTAGCTAAGGAGTGACAATTGGAGGTTCGAATAAAGATGAGTTCGAAGGACTGAGAGGATAAGGGATGGAAATCCGAGGGAAGATCCATCTCAGCCCTTTGAAGGAAAATGAAATTGGAGAGAGAGACGAATAATTAAATGGTGATTAAAATGCGAGATCAAACCCTTGGATATATCCTGATGGCAATTATGACCCTATGGATATATGTATCCACTGTTCTGGACGTCGTAATGAAGAGAATGATGGGATGAGGTCTTAGGCATATGGACGAAGAAGACGGACTGGTACTTGCAGGAGCTTCGCTTGGAATAGCCATGCTGGTCATTTGGGTGATTTTTATCGTAGCTCTGGGAATCAGAGGAGCAGGATAAGGGCACTCCAAGAATATTAATCAGGCTCCATTGAACCAAAGCGCGAATCCAAGCAGATAAATCTATAAGCTCTGGCAGCTACTACCTTGGTTAAGGGCCTCTGGATGGGCGGCTTGGTTTTCAAATTGGCCAAAGTACCTTATGCAAGAGCAGAATTCAGATGCGATTTGGATGGAAGAAAAGCACAATTCGCGTGATCAAAATAAGGCCGACAAAGAGGCCAAGTATGAGAACCTTTTAGTCATTGTGGTTCTCGTATTTAGTTTTATATATTTTCTATTCCAGCTTTACAGTTGGATTATGAGCCCTCCTGGATAGCTGGACTTTTCATGGTGAAGATTCTTCTAATCCCTTTGCCAGAGCAGATGAATGTTCTCCAAGCAGCGATGCCCAGGAATTATTCATGGCCCAAGCATGCCAGAAATGGTCGTCTGATATGGTGAGCCCAGCATTTTCAGAACAGCTATCTGGGAGAGCGGCAAATCAGAAGTGCTCAAGGCTGCCCCTAAACCGATCATAAGGGCACCAATTATCAGAAAGCTCGCTTTAGCCCTGCCTCCGATAGGGAGGAGTCTTGCTGCCACAATGAGCGCCAGTAGGGGCAATAGAGGCGTTAAAATCCATGCGGAGAGTCCGAGCAAAACTAAAGATACAAAGAGGACTGCTTTTAAGGGAATTCTTCCCAATTGAGTATTTTGGATGTCATTTGGATGGATTATTTGACGAATGAGAACACCAAAAGACACAGCTACCGTAATACCTATACCCGCAATAATTCCAATTTCAATTGAAGTAAACGGTGGCATATAATTGCCTCTTTTATATAGGATCTGTTAAGCTAGTTTTCTTTATGTGACTAGAGTAGTTAGCAATTCGAATATTAAATGGTTTTGGTAAGGAGATAATTAAAAAGGTAATTATCCATTTTAAAAAAATGGGAAAAAACAGATAATTGTTAATAATCAATCATAGTATATCCTTAAATTGGGGCATTTAAATCCTTCAATTAAGGATATGGCAATTATTTCTCGATCATCCTAAAGAAAAATTGTAAATGATGCTGCACGCACCGCTCACCCCTTACCGTTTTTAAAGTCCCAACGTTGGATTGATTCCCAAGACGAATACCACTACGAAGTAGACTGCATTCAGAGTCAATCCCACGGGAACGCCCAGCTTTGCCCACTCGCTGCTGGTAATCCCCAGCTTGCCGGCGGAGATTATGTTGGGGATGTTTCCAGGGATCAGCATGCCTCCGGAGATGAGCAGGCCGTACAGAGCAGCGTTGATCTGCTTCTGACTCATATAAGGCGAGATCTCGGCTGCAGTCAAGGTAGCGTTATCCAGAATGGCTGACACCATGTTGACCCAGAACAAGACGTAATCTGGGACTTGGACCAAGTACTTGAATATCAGAACTTCCATTCCGGCACCCAACAGGAACAGAGCGGACACGAAGAGCCAGACCTTGCCTGCCCGGACGAATACTTCTCTTA